>OFTY01000075.1_pt1 | contig 110003 bp, 109 predicted proteins | sample 1775061 | NCBI WGS metagenome assembly OFTY01 (sample SAMN08195773, study PRJEB24354) | sludge metagenome | isolation source: sludge from phenol fed wastewater aerobic bioreactor B | place: India: Nagpur | collected 2016-09-16 | reverse complement strand
CCTCTCAGACCAGCTAAGGATCGTCGCCTTGGTGAGCTCTTACCTCACCAACTAGCTAATCCTACGCGGGCTCATCCTTGGGCGATAAATCTTTGGTCCGAAGACATTATACGGTATTAGCACAAATTTCTCTGAGTTATTCCGTACCCAAGGGCAGATTCCCACGCGTTACGCACCCGTGCGCCACTAGATCCGAAGATCTCGTTCGACTTGCATGTGTTAGGCATGCCGCCAGCGTTCGTTCTGAGCCAGGATCAAACTCTCAAGTTTGATGTTCGAGAATGCAAAGGTGGAATATCCCTCGCAAACCCGCTCATTTTAAGGAGCCTGGCCTACACAAGAAGCAACTCCGAAGAGCTGCTTCCACGTTATGGAAACGTGTAAGACATGTAGGTCAGGCTTGGCTTTTTATCCTGAGTTGCTCGCACCTTAAAGTTGCAAGACCCAGGGCCGCCGCCCACATGTCCCTTCATCGACAATCACAATGTCAAAGAGCGCACCGACAAGAAGAAGCGGACAGCTGTTGTTCCCCGCTATTGCTATCGGGGGACATCTGTCCGTATCTGTTGGCGACCGAAGCGGCGAGGCAGTTTGCCGCGCCCCGTCCGGTGAAAAGGCCTCTAGGCCCCTCACTGAGTCGCGTCAACAGCAATTTGATATTTTATTGCGAATTTTTGACACGCCAGCCCGAAAGCCGTAGAAATGCGTGCATCTGCTCCGTCGAGGCGATCATCTATCTGAGCACGCCGTTCACCGCGCTCGCCTATGCCCGCCTCGGCCGCGCGCTCGAGTTCCGGCGCCAGGCGCAGGTCAATATCCTCTGCTCGCTGATCGGCGCGGCGGTCGCCCTGGGTGGCGCGCTCGCGGGATGGGGTGTCTGGGCGCTCGTGTGGGCACCGATCGCGATGTTCACGACGCGCGCGCTCGGCTTCACGATCGTTTCGCGGTCGTGGATGCTGCCGTCGTTCGATTTTCGCGGCGCGGGCACGATCGCGCGCTATGGCGGGCTCGTCGCCATCGGCCAGTTCTTCGGCTTCATCCAGTCGCAGGCGGACATATTGGTCGCGGGGCGCTTGTTCGACGCGCATCTGGTCGGCGTTTACACGACCGCGCTGTTCCTGACGCAGATCTTCAATAACAAGATCATTCCGCCGCTCAACGAAGTCGCCTTCACCGCCTATTCGCGGCTGCGCGACGAGGCCGAGGGGCTGGCGCGCCCCTTCGCCCGGGCGGTGCGCGCGATCATGGCGGCGGCGATGCCCTTCTTTCTGGGCCTCGCGGTTGTCGCCGAACCACTTGTCCTCGTCCTGCTCGGCGACAAATGGGCCGGCGCCATTCCGCTGATTCGGCTGCTCGCGATCGCCATGCCCTTCTGGACCCTCTTCACCCTGCTGCAACCCGCGACCGATGCGATGGGCCGACCCGAGATCGCGCTGCGCAACGCCGCGATCGGCGCGCTCATCATGCCGGTCGCCTTTCTCGTTGGGGGCCATTGGGGAATCGCCGGGATCGCGGCAGCCTGGATCGCCGCCTATCCTGCGCTGTTCGCCTTCGCCGCGTGGCGATCGCTTCCGGTGATCGGGATGCGCGCGGGCGCCCTGCTCGGCGCCATTCTGCCGTCGGTTCTCGTGGCCATGGCGATGGCAGTCACCGTGATGGTCGCTGGCCACCTGCTCGCCCCGGTTTCGATGGCGCCCCGCTTGGCGCTGCTCGTGGGAATCGGCGCGCTGACCTATGCGGGCGGGCTTATGCTCTTCGCGCGCGAGACGATTGGCGACTTGATCGCGATGGCGCGCGGCAATCCCGCGGCCTGATCCGGCGCCGCCGCGTCAGCGCGGCAGCATCGCGACGGCGCGTCGCGTCGCATCGGCATAGGCGCCGCCGGTAAAGCGGTGCGTCCCGATGAAATGGATGAAGCGCGCATCGGGCGGCACGCCTTCGTTCCAGAAATTGATGTAGCGGTCATAGGGCAGCAACAGCGGGTCGGGCTGATTCGCGATGACGAAGTTCGACGTCACCTGCTCGCTACCCCATTGTGCCCAGCGTTCGGCGCCGAGCAGCGCCGTCGCCTCGCGCGAAAAGGCTTCGGCGATTCGCCGTCCCTCGCCGCTCGGCGCGAATCCCGCGAACCCCGAACAGCCGCGCACATAGGCCGGCGCCGCCAACTCGGGCAGATCGAGCCGGTCCATCCCCGATTCGATTGCCCCCTGCACATGCGCCGCGGGATTGGTGAAGCGCTGCGATTCGATCGCCTGCGCAGCGATCGTCGCCAGCGGCAGGATCTGCGACGCGGCCTCGCCCTTCAACGTAAAGCTGCGCCCGGCATCGATCGCCGCCGCGACTTCGGGAAGCGGGCCCACCGTCACCGTGTCCGAATCGACCTGGATGACATAGGCGTCGGCGCGCAGGTCGAGGATGGTCAGCAGCCGCTCCCACGTCCCGCCGCGCGGACAATCGCCGGTATCGACCGCCGCGATCGCCCGGATCTCGGGATCGCCGAGATGATGGGCGAGCAGTTTGCGGTCAGCATCGGTCAGCGTGCCGTCATCCAGAATCACGACACGGCCGCGCGGCACCTGGTGCCACAGCGACTTGATCGACACGAGATAGGGCAGCAGCACGCGCGTACCGATCATCGAGAAATAGATGACGCCGTCGTCGGCAGGCACGATGGGGCGTGCCTTGAGCACGCCGGCGGCCAACCGCCGATGCGCCCATTGCTTGCGATACCACTGGATCCGGTCGACAACGCGCTTCATAGGCTCCGCGTTACCGCCAACCGATTAATTTTCAATAGGAGGCGAAGCAGCGGGTCAGCCGGCGATATAGTCGCGCATCGCCGCGGCCTCGGCCTCGATCTTGTCGATACGATATTTAACGAGGTCGCCGATCGAGACGAATCCGACCAGACGGCTGCCATCGACCACCGGCAAATGGCGAATCCGCTTCTGCGTCATTTGCGACAGCGCGCCGATCACCGCCATGTCGGAACCGCAGGTCACCGGCGACCGCGTCATCACCTCGTCGAGTCGGCGGTCGAGCGCCTCTGGACCATAGGAGGCGACGAGGCGCACGAAATCGCGTTCGGAAAATATGCCGACCAGCGAATCGCCGTCGAGAACCGGCACCGCGCCGATCCGATGCTGGGCGAGCAGATCGACGACCGCGCGCACCAAATCATCGGTCCGCGCCGCGACCACTGCACCGCTCCGCCCCTGAAGAATCGCTCCGATCGTCATCCGCTGGCGCTCCTTTCCCGATTGTCCTGTCGTTGCCCGGACAGTCTATCATGATTCGCGGTGGGCGCGAAACGAACGGAACGCCGCCATTACCGCTTGGCCTTGCCCGCGGCTTGGTTCATGGAGGCGCGCATGGTCAAACCTTCGCCACTCGACAATAGCGATACCTCGAAAGTCGCCTGGGCGCGCTATCGCCGGCTGATGCGCGGGATGAGCATCGTCTCGCTGCTCGCCGTCGTCGGCGCGCTGAGCTGGCTGCGCTTCACCATGGGCGAGGCGCTGACGATCCACATGATGATCGCGACCGCGGCGGGCGTCGGCCTGTCGGTCATGCTCGGCGCGGCGCTGATGGGACTTGTCTTCCTGTCGAGCGGCAGCGGCCACGACGAATCGATCGACGACCCCTTCAAGGACGATCCGGACCTCAATCCATGACCGACAATCCCCGCGACCCCATATTGCGTGTCGTGCCGCAGCCGGCCGACATCAACAGCAACGGCCATATCTTCGGCGGCTGGGTGCTGGCGCAGATGGATATTGCGGGCGGCATTGTCGCCGCGCGAATCGCGCAGGGTCCGACCGCGACGGTGGCGATCGAGGCGATGGAATTCATCGCGCCGATCCTGCTGCGCGACATCATCTCGGTCTATGCGCATCTCGAACGGCGCGGCCGCACCTCGATGGGCATCCGGATCGAGGTTGTCGCGACCCGCGGCCGCGGCGAAGAGCAGGTGAAGGTCACCGAAGGACTATTCACCTTCGTCGCACTCGACGAGAATCACCGGCCGCGCCCGCTGCCGCCGGCCTGATCGGCCTCAACCGCCCTTGCGGTTTTCGCGAAAGCTTTGTTCGATGCGGTCGTTCGCGGGAACGCGGACGCGCCAGACCCAGCTGTTGCCGCGCCGCTCCCATCCTTCGGGGGCAGGGTCGATGGCAAAGGGAATGAGCAATTCCACCTCGGCGTCGGTCGGGCGCGCATTGGTCAGCGTCACCTGCCACAGCCGGTGGTCGGCATCCGAATCGGGAAGCACGGCGGTGCGATACTGGACCGCGGGACTCGCCCCCAGATCATAATCGACGCGCTCGCCCTCGGCCTTGTCGCCGATTTTCGCCTCGCCAACGAGCAACGGCTCGCCAGCGAACGTTTCGAAGACCATCGCCGCCCCGGCGGGAAGCGCGAGGCCAAGCCCGTCCGCCTTGCGATTCTGCACCCGCAGCCGGGTCGTCAGCGGCTGCGGTCGCCCATTGCCATAATTATAGAGTGACCCCGCATAGAGCTGTTCGGCCGCAACCCCGCCCCGCGCGAGCAGCGCCACCTGCTTCTGCCCCTTTGCCGCGACATCGACGCGAAAGGGGATGCGATAGAATTTGAGGTCGCCAAGATCCTCGGGAGGTGGCGGCGGAGGCGGCGGCGGAGGAGGAGGTGCAGCTGGCGCGGGCGGCGCCATGGCCCGGGCGCGACGATCGATCCGGGAGCCCGTCACAACCACTTCCTCTACCAGACCGGCATCAAAGCCGTCATATGCCTCGATCGGCGGCAGCTCCCAATAGGGGTGCGTGCTCGTGATATCCATCGGCCAGCATTTGAGCACCAGCGGCCCCGGCGTGCTGCGCGGCAGCGGCGGGCTGTACATCTTGCTGAGCCGCCCGGCGATGACGTTGAGCTGGGCATTCGGAAAGCTCGTCACGCCGCCATTGGCGACCGTCACCCACCCCGTAAGGTCGAGCGTCTTGCCGTCGGCACCGCGATTCGCGACATAATTGGCCGCCCAGTCGAACCCTTCGGCCAGATAGAGGAGCTGGATGGTGACGGTGCGCGCCGCCGTGCTTTCGACAAGCACCGACAGCGTCGGGCGCGGCGACAGATCCTTGGGGACGCGCGGATAGAGCATGCGTTCGGGCAGCCCCGAACAGCCGAGCGCCTCGATCCCGTTCGCGGTTTCCACGATGACCCCGCCATTCGGCCCGGCCTGAATCACCGCCTCCTGCTCCACCGCCTTGCCGGTCTTCAAATTGGTGCGGCGAAGCGTCGCGCTGCGCTTCAGATAAGCATCGACCAGCCCGGCGGGGGAAAGCAGGCGAGCATCGCGGTTCTTTTCGATCACCCCGTCGGGAAGCCCGCTGACCACGGCGGTTTCGGGGAGCAGTCCTTCGGCCACGCCTTCGAACCGCACCACCGACACCCCCGCGGGCAGCGTCACGCGGCGGCTTTCGGTGATGAAGGCAAAACCGCGCGGCCAGCGCGGATCGATCGGCCCGCTGCCGCGATTCGGCGCACGATAGACGGTGACCGCGACATCCTGCGCCGCGGCCGAAACGACGATCGGCCGGTCGGTCTGCGCCAACGCCGGCGGCGCCGCGAGCAGCGCCGCGGCCCAGATCAACAGCGGCCAGCCGCGTGCCACGCCGCGACTCAGTAACGGGTGTCGAAAGTGACGGTGACGTCGGCCTTGCCGTTGGCGGGGACCGGCACCTGCCATTCGACGCGGTCGGCGGAGACGCGTTCGCTCTTCAGGCTTTCGTCGACGATCCGCACATCGCCCCACAGCCCATCCTGCGCCAGTTGCACCGTGATCGGGCCCGGCCGGGCGTTGCTGAGCGTATATTTCATCTTGGTCACCCAGCGCGAATCACCCTTGCGCGTGCGCGAGACGATGGTCGGCAGCACCTTCACATCGAACGCATCGCCGGTGCGCAGCGACATCGCCGAGCCCATCGGAGTATGGTCGATGCGATTTTCGCCGATGAATTGCGGATCGCCGCGCGCGTCGCGCATATAGACGCGGATCGTTCCGGCGGGCAGCTGGTCGCCGAGCCCGCCCTGGCGCGAGGTCGAAAAGCGCAGCACGCTTGCCGCGCTGACCGGATCGTTGCTGCTGCCGAGCCAGCGATTGGTGAATTCATAGGTCGATTTCGCCGGCGCCCCCTTCACATCGAGGAAGCTGACCTGCTTCTGCTGCGCATTGGCGATCGTGGTGCGTGCGGGCAGCGGATAGAGATAATAGTCGCCCAGCCGCTCGCGGTCGTTCGATTCGGTGCCCGCGCTGTCCAACTGCCCGGCAAGCCGGGTGAAGCCGCCGCCGCCATTGGGATTGCCCGCTACCAGCAGGGTGCGCGCATTGGTGAAGGTGGTGCCCGTCGTGTTGGTCAGCGTCACCCAGCCCTGAAGGTCCATCGCGCCCTTCGCCGCATCGAACAGCGCGACATAATCGGCGGTCCAGCCCAGATTGGGCGTCAGATAGGAAAGCCGCGCCGGCACCGCGCCCGCCTCGGCAGCGTCGACCGTCACCGACAGCGTCGGCCGCGCGCGCAAATTGGGCGGCAGCCGGTCGAACACGGTGCGCACGGGAAGGCCGTCGTCGCGCAATACCTCGATCCGGTCGCCGATCTGCAGCACGATGCCGCCGTTCGCCGCGAGCACCTTCGCCCGCTCGCTCTTTTCGGCGCCGGTCGCGGGATTGGTGCGGACCAGCGTCACCGACTGGCCGACCGCCTTGTCCATCAGCTTGTCGGGGGTGAGCAGGTCGAAATCGAAATTCTGTTCGACGATCGAGAGCCCGGCGCCCGAAAGCGTCACCGTCTCGGGCCGGATGCGCGCCGATACATCGGGAAATTCGATCCGGTTGCGGCCGCGCGTGACCGACAGCTGGCGCGCGTCCTGCACCAGCGACTGGCCATTATTATAGATGGTAACTGCAACATCGCCCTGCGCGGTGGCGGGATCGCCGTCCTGCGCCAGCGCCGGATATGCAAGACCGGCGAACATCACCGGACCCAAAGCCAAGACCAACCGGCGCATCGAACTCTCCCCCCAGCCATCGCGAACGATGGCGGGAGGCTAGGTCATGTCGCCGGTAAAAACCAGTGCGAAATCGCGGGCTTATTCGGCCGCTTCGACCCCGGTATCGCGCGCAGCGAGCGTGCGGCGGGTGCGACGCGCCTTCGGTGCGGGCGCATCGGCGTCGGCGGTTTCGGCCTCGGCAGTGCGTTCGCTGCGTCCGATCGCGGGGGGCAGCGCGGCGCTGTCGATGCTGCTGCTGTCTTCGGCGGCAGCTTCGGGCCGGGCGCGGCGCGGGCCGCGGCGGCGCGGCGCCGGTGCAGCCTCTTCGGTCGCTTCGGCTTCGGTCGTGCTCTCGCCATCGCCACCGGCGTCGTCATCGCCGCGTGCCGCATCGCGATTGTTGCGACGGTTGCCCCGGTCGTTGCCGCGGTCATTGGTGCGGTCATTGTTGCGGTCGCGATCGCGGCGGTTGCCGCGATTGTCGTCGCTCTGGCGGTCGCGGCTCTCGCTCTGATCGCCGTCGCCGTCATTGCCGTCGCTATCGAGATCGGTGTCATCGTGCGCGTCGAAATCCTCGACGCCGCGGATTTCACGCTGGCGATCGTTGCGATCCGACGGGCCGCCGTTCCGTTCTTCCTGGCGGGCGCGGAAATCGCTGTGCACGCGGAAATAATGGTCGGCAAACTGAAGATAATATTCGGTCTGGACACGGTCGCCCGAAAGCTGGGCGTCGCGCGCGAGATTTTTGTATTTCTCGATCATCTGCGCCGCGTTGCCGCGCGCCCGGCTGTCGATACGATTGGCCTGGTCGACACCGCCGCGGCCGCCACCCGACTGCGAACGGTTGTTGTTATTGTTGCGGCCGCGACGGCGACCGCTCTGCCGGTTGTTCATGTTCAACTGAGACATCCTGATAAGCTGATAAGCTACGCCAACCCCTTTTGGCCGACCGCGCCATTTGCGCGCCGCGCCCGCGCTTGCCGCGCGGTTTTTGCCCTTACCGCCTGCGCCGGGCCAAGGCCCCGCACCAGCATCGCAAGTGGGAAGCAGACCGGCCGGACCAATGAAGGTTCCCGCTCGGGTCTGTAGGCCGCCCCTACAGGGCTTTGCGGCGGAAACCAAGCAAATTCTTGCGCTGCATCATTCGGGCCGGGTCAGCACCAGAGCCCGATCGCGGCCGCCGAGGTCGCGGCGACAGGCGACGGCGAAACCCGCCGCCTCGGCCAGTTCCGACACCGATATGCGTTGCGTGTGCCCGATTTCAAGGATCGCGGCCCCGCCCGGAGCGAGCAGCCCCGGCAGATCGGGAATGATCCGGCGATAGTCGTCGAGCCCGTCGGCACCCGCAAACAGCGCCTCGGCGGGTTCATGATCGGCAACGTCGGACATCAGCGCCTCGTCGTCGGCGATATAGGGCGGATTGCACAATATGAGGTCGAACGCGCCGTCGAGCCCCGCCGCCCAGTCGCCGGAGCAGAAGCTTGCCCGCGGCGCGACGCCCAGCGCTTCCGCATTGTCGCGGGCATAGGCAAGCGCCTGTTCGGACGCATCTACGCCCAGCCCGGTCGCGCCCCGAAAGACGTCGAGCGCCGCGAGCAGCAGCGTTCCCGGACCGGTGCCGAGATCGAGAATGGCGCGCGGCCAGCCCGCCCCACGCTCGCGCGCAATGTCGATGGCGGCCTCGATCAGCGTTTCGCTGTCGGGCCGCGGAATCAGCACGCCGGGCCCCACTTCGACGCGGATCGTCCAGAAATCGCGATAGCCGACAATATAGGCGATCGGCTCGTTACCCATGCGCCGCGCGACCAGCTGCACGAAACTCTCGGGCACGTCATAGCGCGAAGAATCGAGCAACAGGGCCTGGCGGTCGATCCCGAGCGCGTGCGCCATCAGCAATTCGGCATCGAGCCGCGGCGTGTCGCTCGTCGCCGACAGGAGATTGGTCGCGGTGCGCAGATTATTATCCACTTCGCCGCGCCGGTCAGCCATCGGCAAGCCCCGCCAGCCGCTGCGCCTGATCCTCGGCGATCAGCGCGTCGATCAGTTCGTCCATCTGCCCTTCCAATATCTCGGGCAGACGGTGGAGCGTCAGGTTGATGCGGTGATCGGTGACGCGGCCTTGCGGGAAATTATAGGTGCGGATGCGCTCCGACCGGTCGCCCGACCCCACCATCGACTTGCGCGCCGACGCTTCGGCGCTGTGGATCTTCTCGCGCTCCAGATCATAGAGCCGCGCGCGCAGCACCTGCATCGCCTTGGCGCGATTCTTGTGCTGGCTGCGCTGATCCTGCTGGATGACGACGAGGCCGGTCGGAATATGCGTGATGCGGATCGCCGAATCGGTCGTGTTGACATGCTGTCCGCCAGCACCCGACGCGCGATAAATATCGATCTTGAGGTCGTTGTCATTGATCGCGACGTCGACCTCCTCGGCCTCGGGCAGCACCGCGACGGTAGCGGCGCTGGTGTGGATACGCCCGCCGCTTTCGGTGACCGGCACGCGCTGGACGCGGTGGACCCCGCTTTCGAACTTGAGCTTCGCGAAGACGCCCTGCCCGCTGACCGAGGCGACGACTTCCTTGTATCCGCCGACCTCGGCCTCGTTGGCCGAGATGATTTCGACCTTCCAGCCCTGGCTGTCGGCATAGCGGCTGTACATGCGCAAAAGGTCGCCCGCGAACAGCGCTGCTTCGTCGCCGCCGGTGCCGGCGCGGATTTCGAGCATCGCGGCGCGTTCGTCGGCAACATCCTTGGGTAGCAGCTTGATGGCAAGATCATGCTCGGCGGCGGGCAGCGCTTCCTCGACCGCCGCGATCTCCTCGGCGGCCATCGCCTTCATCTCGGGATCGGCGAGCATCTCGTTCAGCGATACCAGCTCGCCGCGCAGCCGCGTCACTTCGGCCGCCGCCTTGGCGACCGGTTCGAGCTCGGCAAATTCCTTCGACGCCGCGACAAAATCAGCGGGCGCCATATCGCCCGTCGCCATGCGCGCCTGCAGCGCGGCATGCCGTTCGATGATCGCGTCGATCTGCTTGGCGGAAACGGTGGTCATCAGAGCGCGCGGACGAGCGCCTCGATCGCGCGCGCGCGTTCTCCGTCGCCGCGCACGTTGACGTGCGGCGAACCGTCGCGCGCGCCGATGGACACCAGTGCTTGCGCCGGAATTTTTGTCGCCTTGTCGAAACGCTTGCGCGGCGACCCGGTCGCCACAATTTCGGTTGCAAAGCCTCCGGTACGAAGCGCCGCAAGAGCCCGCATTGCAAGCGCAAGCTGGCCATCGTCCTCGACCGCAATCACCGCGTCGAGTCGCGTGTCGATCACATCGTCGCCAAGCAACATCGCTAACCGCTCGATCCCCGCCGCCCAGCCGACGGCTGCGGTCGGCGGGCCGCCGAGTGCTTCGATCAGCCCGTCATAGCGGCCGCCGCCGAGCACCGTGCCCTGCGCGCCCAGCCGGTCGGTGACGAATTCAAACGCGGTGTGGCGATAATAGTCGAGCCCGCGCACCAGCCGCGCGTTGCGTTCCCACGCGACGCCCGCAGCGTCGAGCCCGGCGGTTACGGCGCCGAAGAAATCCTGAGCCTCGCTCGTCAGAAATGCGTCGATATCGGGCGCGCTGTCGGCGACCGGGCGGTCGCGCGGATCCTTGCTGTCCAAGATCCGCAGCGGATTCTTGTCGAGCCGCGCCAGGCTGTCTTCGGACAGATCGGCGCGATGGCCCATGAAATGCTCGACCAGCGCCGCGCGCCAGGCATCGCGGCTCGCCGCATCGCCGAGCGTGTTGAGCGTCAGCGTCACGCCTTCGGCGACGCCAAGCTCCTTCAGAAGCTGGTCGGCGAACACCAGCAGTTCGGCATCGGCGAGCGGGCTGTCGCTGCCGATCACTTCGGCGTCGAGCTGGTGAAACTGGCGGTAGCGACCCTTCTGCGGGCGCTCGTACCGGAACAGCGGCCCGTGCGTCGCAACCTTCAGCGGCGCGAACTGCTGCCAGCCATTGGTGATATAAGCGCGCGCGATGCCGGCGGTGAATTCGGGGCGCAGCGTGATCGATTCGCCGCCGCGATCCTCGAACGAATACATTTCCTTCGACACGACGTCGGTCGTTTCGCCGAGCGAGCGGGCGAACACCGCGGTCGGCTCGATCACCGGCACCTCGACGCGCTTGAAACCATAGAGGCGGCGCACCCGGTCGAACGCGTCGACGACATGCGCAAAGCGGTCAGCGAAATCGCCGAGCATGTCCTGGGTGCCGCGCACCGGTTGGGGGACGCTGATCTTTGCGTTTTTGTCCTTGCTCATGCGCCGCGCGTCTAATCTTTTTTCGTCGAAAGGCAAAGCGCGCTTGCGCAAGCCCGCGCTGGACGGCGGCGGCAATTGGCGGCAGAGTCGCTGCCCATGAAAAAAGCACCGTTCGTCGCCGCCGCGCTGATTGCGGCCCCCGCCCTTTTCGTATCCGCCACTGCCGCCCAGGAGGCCAACAGCCGACCGCAACCGGTGGTTCAGCCGCATGTGATCCCGCTGCCCGCCGACAAGCCCTATCCCGGCACGATGCTGCTCAAGGTCGATGCGACCGACTTCGCGCGCGGCATCTATCGCGTGCGCCAGACGATTCCGGTGCCGCGTGCGGGGAAATTCACCCTGCTCTATCCGCAATGGCTTCCCGGCAAGCACGCGCCGCGCGGCGCGATCGCCGAAATCGCCGGGTTCAAGGCAAGCGCCGGCGGCAAGCCGCTCGGCTGGACGCGGCAGCCGACCGACGTCTACGCCTTCGACATCGACGTGCCCGCCGGCACCAAGAGCATCGATATCGCCTTCGACTTCCTGTCGCCAACGCGCAGCAGCGAAGGCCGGGTCGTGGTGACGCCGGCGATGATGAACCTGCAATGGGAACAGGTCAGCATGTACCCCGCGGGCTATTTCACCCGCCAGATTCCGGTGCAGCTCGACCTGACGCTTCCCGAAGGTTGGACCGGCGCCGCCGCGCTCGACGGGCTCAAGATTTCGGGCAACCGCTACAGCTATGCGCCGACGAGCTATGAAACGCTGATCGACAGCCCGATGTTTGCGGGGCGCTATTTCCGCAAATGGGATCTGGGTCAGAATGTCACGCTGAACGTCGTCGCCGACGAGGCCAAATATCTCGACGCGACCCCCGACCAGATCGCACGCCACGCGGCGCTGGTGTCGGAAACGCTGGCGCTGTTCGGGACGAAACATTTCGACCGCTACGAATTTCTGCTCGCCCTGACCGACGAGCTGGGCGGCATCGGCCTCGAGCATCATCGCAGCAGCGAGAACAGCCGCGGCACCGACTATTTCACCAAATGGGACGATGGCGATTCGGATCGCGGGCTGCTGCCGCACGAATTCGTCCACAGCTGGAACGGCAAATATCGCCGCCCCGACAAATTATGGACCCCCGACTATCGCACCCCGATGCAGGGCAATCTGCTGTGGGTCTATGAAGGCCAGACGAGCTTCTGGGATCTGGTCCTCGCCGGCCGGTCGGGAATGCAGTCGAAGGACACGATCCTCGGCGAATGGGCGAGCAACGCCGCCTTCTACAGCGTCCAGCCGGGTCGCGCATGGCGATCGGTCGAGGATACGACGCTCGATCCGGTGATCGCGGCGCGCAAGCCGCGCCCCTTCCCCAGCGCGACGCGCACCGAGGATTATTACAACGAAGGCTCGCTTGTCTGGCTCGAGGCCGACATGCTGATCCGCGGCGCGACCAACAATGCCAAGAGCCTCGACGATTTCGCGCGCGGCTTCTTCGGCGGCCGCGACGGCGACTGGGGCGAGGTTACCTATAATTTCGCCGATGTCGTCGCGGCGCTCAACGCCGTCTATCCCTATGACTGGGACAAGTTCCTGCGCACGCGGCTTCAGGAGCCCGGCCAGCCGGCGCCGGTTGGCGGTATCGAGAAGGCGGGCTATCGCCTCGTCTGGCGCGATGCGCCCAACGCCTATGACCGGGCGCGCATGGCGCGGGCGAAGAATTTCGACCTCACCCATTCGCTGGGCATGACCGTGGACAAGGACGGCATCGCCGGCAGTATCCTGTGGGACGGCCCCGCCTTTCGCGCCGACATCATCAACGGCACCAAGATACTGGCGGTCGACGGCATGGCCTATAACCGCGAGCGGCTGGAGGCGGCGATCCGTGCCGCCGCCGACGGCAAGACGCCGGTTCGGCTGCTCGTCGAACGCGGCGGCCGCTACCGGACGGTCGAGATCGACTATCATGGCGGGCTGCGCTGGCCGCACCTCGAAAAGGTCGGCACGGGCCCCGACTGGTTCGACCAGCTGCTCGCGCCCAAACGCGCGCTCTGATCGCGCCGGCCTATCTTTGGTCGTAATGGCCTCGACTTTCGGCGCCTACGGGCGCTAAAGGCGCGCGCAAATCACCAAACAAGGAAACTCTCCCATGCGCATCGACCTGATCCCCGCCGGCGACAGTCCGCCCGACAGCCTGAACGTGCTGATCGAGGTGCCGATCGGCGGCGAGCCGGTGAAATATGAATTCGACAAGGCTTCGGGCGCGCTGTTCGTCGATCGCTTCCTGCACACGCCGATGCGCTATCCCGCCAATTATGGCTTCATTCCGCATACGCTGGGCGAAGACGGCGATCCGCTCGATGCCTTGGTGGTTGCGCGGTCGCCGGTCGTTGCCGGTGCGGTCGTCAAATGCCGCCCGATCGGCGTCCTCAAGATGGAAGACGATGGCGGCGGCGATGAAAAGCTTCTGTGCGTGCCGGTCAATTCGACTTTCCCTTATTATGCGAACGTCGCAAGCTACTCCGACATGCCGCCGATCGTGCTGCAGCAGATCGAGCATTTCTTTGCCCACTACAAGGATCTCGAACCCGGAAAATGGGTGAAGCTCGGCGGTTGGGGCGACGTCGATGAAGCCAAGGCGATCATTCTCCAGGGAATCGAACGCGCCAAGGCCAAGGGATTCTAGGCTCGGGCGGCGGTATCGCTCAGTCCGGCTTTCGAGACGCCCGCTTCGGCTTTGCCGTAGCGGGCGTTTTTTCGGGTAGCGAGCGGACATGGACGTCGCGCTGCGGAAAGGGAATTTCGATTCCCGCCGCCTTGAACTTGTCCCAGATGCGCAAAAAGACGTCGCCCTGGATATTGCCGAGCCCGCCTTCGGGGTCCGAAATCCACAGTCGCAGCTCATGGTTGACCGCACTGTCGCCGAAGCCGGTGATCCAGCACACCGGGGCGGGTTTTTTGAGAACGCGCGGCGCTTCGTCGGCGGCCTCGAGCATCAACCGCTGCGCCAGCCGCAGATCGCTGTCGTAACTGACGCCGACCGCCATCTTGATTCGCACTTCGCGGCTCGAATAACTCCAGTTCTCGACCCGCTCGGTCATCAGCAGCTCGTTCGGAATCAGATGTTCCTTGCCGTCGCGCGTGATGACCGACACCGCGCGCACCCCGATCTTGTTCACCCGTCCCACCGCATCGGCGACGACGATGACGTCGCCCGGCTTGATCGACCGATCCATCAGCAGGATGATCCCGGCGATCAGATTGCCGAACGTCTTTTGCAGGCCGAAACCGACCGCCAGCCCGAGCGCGCCCGAAAAGACCGCAAAGGCGGTCAGGTCGATGCCGAGCAGGTCGATGCCGACGAAGAAGGCGGCGATGACGATCACGACGCTCGCGATCTTTTCGACCAGCAATTGCTGCGTGGGATCAAGGTCAGGACCGCCGCGCACGACGCGCCGCACGACCCGGTTGGCGATACGCACCAGCAGGAACAGCACCAGCGCCGTCAGCGCGATATTGATGAGCGACAGCAGCGAAACATGCATGCGCCCGGCGCTGAAGCCGATCGCATCGAGCCGGTCCTGCAGGGTCGCCAGTCCGCCGACGACATGCGACAACAGCGCCACGAAAAGCCCCGCCGCCAGCATCAGCGCCGGCACGCGGCCCAGCCCGACACCCAGCACCAGATTGCGCGCCGTCGCCGCGGTCGAGAAGGCGAGCACCAGCCCGAGCAGCAGCGCGGGATAGGGCGTCCAGGCCCAGACGCTCCAGCCAATTCCGGCGATCAGAAGCGCGACCAGCCAGCCGAGAATCGCGGGCGCTCGTTCGGTCAGCGGCCCGCGCGAATGGAGTTCGCGGCCATGGAGCCAGTCGGCCAGCCGCGGCCCGAGCCGGACCTTCAGCGTCCAGCCAACGATCAACGCGGCCCCGGCGATCATCGCAGCGACGCCGAGCTCGGCCAACTGGGCCTCCGCCATGCGCGGCAAGCCCAGCCGGACGAGCAGCGCGTCCATCATGATGCGCCGCCGAGCGCCGCGAATCCGCGTTCGAGATCGGCGATCAGGTCGGCCGGATCCTCGAGTCCGATCGACAGGCGGATGAGCGCATCGGGGTCGGTCCAGTCGGTCGCGGTGCGAATCGCCCGCGGATCGCTCGGCACCACCAGGCTTTCGAAGCCGCCCCAGCTGAAACCGATGCCGAACAGGGTGAGCGCGTCGATAAAGCGCGCGCGTGCAGCATCGTCGGCGCCTTTCAGCGTAAAGCCGAACAGGCCGCTCGCTCCCGAAAAATCGCGCGTCCAAAGCGCATGGCCCGGATCGTCCGCCAGCGCCGGACAGAGAACCCGCCCGACCTCGGGCCGCGCCGCAAGCCATTGCGCCACCGCAAGCGCATTGGCGCCGTGTCGCTCCAGCCGCACATCCAGCGTGCGCAGCCCGCGCAGCATCAGCGCGCAATCGTCGGGCGATACCGAATGGCCGAGCTGATAGGTCGCCTGCCGCAGCCGCGGCCAGAGGCTGCGCGTCGCGGTGAGCGAGCCCATCATCGCGTCTGAATGACCGCCAACATATTTGGTCAGGCTCATCATCGTCACGTCGATGCCATGCGCGATCGCCGGAAAGAGCAGCGGAGTCGCCCAAGTGTTGTCGAGCATCGTCGCGATGCCGCGATCGCGGGCAATGCGCGTGATCGCTGGCACATCCTGCACCTCGAAGGTCAGGCTGCCCGGCGATTCGAGGAAGATCAGCCGCGTTTCGGGTTCGATCAAATCGGCGATGCGCGCGCCGACGCACGGATCATAATAACTCGTCCGCACCCCGAAACGCGCGAGCATGCCGTCGCAAAAGCTGCGCGTCGGTTCATAGGCGCTGTCGACCATCAGCAGATGATCGCCCGGCGCGAGCAGCGCGAGCAGCCCCACCGATATCGCCGCAACGCCCGAAGGATAGAGCAGCGTGCCCTCCGCACCCGGTTCGAGTTCGGTCAACGCGTCAGCAAGCGCCCATACCGTCGGCGTACCGCGGCGACCGTAATAGAGCTTGTCGTGCGTCGCATGGCCGCGCGCCTTCAGATCGGCGATACTGTCGTAAAGGATCGTCGAGGCACGCCAGACCGGCGGATTGACGATGCCCCCGCCAAGCCGCGGGTCGCCCGTCCATTCGGGCCGCCGCCCGCCCTGGACGAGCTTCGTCGCGGGGCGGCGTCGATCATCCTTATCCGCCGGGCCGGCCACCGCCCGGTCAGGCCGCGCCGGTCGCTTTCGGGGTCGCCGCGTCGGCGCCCCATTCGCTCCAGCTGCCGTCATAGACGGCGACATCATCCTTGCCGAGCAGGTGCGCGCCAAAGGCGAGGACGGTCGCGGTCATGCCGCTGCCGCAAGTTGCGACGAGCGGCTTGTCGAGATCGATCCCGGCGGCATCGAAAGCCGCCTTCAGCGCATCGCCCTGCTTCCACGTGCCATCGTCGTTGAACAGCTGGCCGTGCGGCAGGCTGCGCGAACCGGGGATATGTCCCGGTGCCATGCCCGGACGCGGATCGCGTTCCTCGCCCGTGAAGCGCGCCGCCGGGCGCGCGTCGACGACCTGTTCGGTGCCGCCATCGACATTGGCGAGCATCTGATCCTTGGTGCGGACGGCCTTCGCGTCGCGCCATACGGTAAAGTGACGGTGGCGCAGCGTCTGCTTGCCCATTTCGAGCGGGCGTCCTTCGGCCTTCCACTTGGCGAGGCCGCCGTCGAGGAGCGCGACATCATGCGCGCCGAACAGTTTGAGCAGCCACCAGGCGCGCGCGGCGCTCTTGAGCGGGCTGTCGTCATAGATCACGATCCGGCTGCCGTCGCCGAGGCCGAGCGACTGCATGCGGCTCGCGAATTTTTCGGGCGGCGGCGCCATATTTTCGACCGCGCTCGTCGTGTCGGCCAATTCGGTCAGGTCCATGAACACCGCGCCGGGAATATGGCCCGCTTCATATTCGGCGCGCGCGTCGCGGTCGGTTCCCGCCATGAATTTCGTCGCATCGACAACCCGCAGGTCCGATGCCCCCAGTTCGCGTTCCAGCCATTCGGTAGAAACCAAGGCGTCCATGTCATGCTCCTGTTACGACCGGGCGGTGGACCTTCTATCCATTCCCTCCGCCGGCCATCCTGCTGTGGCTCTTAATCTTTCCGGGGAACATCAGCCTATGCCCCCACCTGCCCTTTTTCAAGCGCAGTGGCGCTCTGCCCCAGTCGATGCTGCGCCGCAACACAAAAGCAGAGATGAAGCGGAGCATGGCGCCCGCGCGATGCCGAGAATCACTGCATCCGGCGCACGGCGGTCGTGCGTGCACCAGGGCGATCGATGACCAGCATCGGGCGATCAAACGGCAGCGGCGCCAGTTTGTCGCTGCCGCTGGTCCCCTGTTCGCGGCCGAGCACGAAACTGCCGGCGTTCTGGCCAAAAGCCTCGCCCGGGCCATCCCAATGATAGGTGACGTCGAGCGCGATGACCGGGATGAGCATCGGGCGGCCGCCGATCACCAGCGGCTCGACGATCGCGCGCGGCAACATCACCTCGGTCGTCAGCGCCTCGCCCGCGCCCGCCGCCAATGTCATGTCGTCGCGCAGCACGCTGCCCCCCGCGCCGTCGAAAAAGCGCGCGAGCACCGCTTCGGGCATCGCCGACGCCTGATGGAGCGCAATACGGACGAGCAGACCGGTGGCGTCGAGCAGCCCCTCGTTGAGCAGGTTGAGCGTGAAGGACACGACCAGATGTTCGGACGTCAGGCGAATGTCGCGTACCTCGAACGCCATCGACACCTGCGCGCGCCTTTCTGCCGCGGGGCGCGTGACGAGCGGGGAGGGAACGGGCGGCGAGGCAATTGGAAGCGGCGTCGGCCGGAATTGCGGCTGGGGCGCACGATCCGGTTGCGGCGCGGGTTGCGGCGCAGGCTGCGGCGCCGGGGGAACGGATTGCGGTGCGGCGGCACGCGGTGCAGGGGCGGCGGGACGCGGTGCGGGCTGCTCGTAATCGGCCGGGGCGTCAGCGGCGGGCGCCGGACGGCGGCGCCAATACCATAGCCCCGCCCCGGAAGCGGCGAGCCCCGCGAGCAGCCACGCCCAGATCGGCACCGCGCCCTTGTCGATCGGCGCCGCCGGACCGGCCGCCTCGTCCGACGGCTGCACCGGTGCGTCGAGCGTGCCCGCCGCGCTCGTCGGATCGCTGGTGAAGCCCGGCAGCGTGGCGGCATCGTCGGACGGCGGGGTCGCAGCGGGCGCGTCCTGCGACGCGGTCGGTGCCGGGGTCGGCGCGGGCGCAGGCGTCGCGGAAGGCGGGCGCGTCGATGCCGCGGCGGGCGTATCGCGGCGCGTCGGGGTCGGTGCCGGGGTCGGCGCGGGCGTTGTCGCGGTCGCAGGGCGCGTCGGGACGACCACGGTCGGCGCAGGCGTCGGCGCCGGAGTCCCGCGGCGCTCGCCCGGCGCAAGCGGCGGAATGCCATTGTCCGCAGGTCCCTGTATCCCCGTCGTGCGACCATCGTTGGTCGACGGCAGGCGGAAGGTCGACGGACTGGAGGCCGATGGCGCCGGGGTCGGGGCGGGCGTTTCGTCCTGTTGCGCCAGCGCCGGACTTCCCGTCGCGCCCGCAATCAACACCGCCGCCAGCGCGGCGGTCGATAGCCGCGCCGTCTTCGCTGTCCGCCCGAAACTCCGCTTCGTCATGATATTATGCGATCCCGAAAACTCTGTATGGCCTGCGCCTTGCGTATCGCACGGGCGCATCGCGCCGCCATCCCGTCCCGATCGACGGTGACATCGGCTGCGCGCCGCACTAGACGAAAGCCATGAGTGATTCCAGCCATACGCCGCTTCAGCCCAAACATCTTGGCCAATCGAGTGAACTGCCTGCCTCGCCCGAGGCGGCATCGCTCGACTATGTACCCAATCCGCGCCCCGGCGAGCTGTATCTCGTGCGCTTTGCCGCGCCCGAATTCACCTCGCTCTGCCCCGTCACCGGGCAGCCCGACTTTGCGCATCTGGTGATCGACTATGCGCCGGGCGAAACGATCGTCGAATCGAAAAGCCTCAAGCTGTTCCTCGGCTCCTTCCGCAATCATGCGGGCTTTCACGAAGACTGCACCGTCGGTATCGGCCGCCGCCTGTTCGACGAGATGCAGCCGCAATGGCTGCGCATCGGCGGCTATTGGTATCCGCGCGGCGGCATTCCTATCGACGTGTTCTGGCAATCGGGGCCGCCGCCCCAGGGGCTGTGGCTGCCCGATCAGGGGGTCGCCCCCTATCGCGGCCGCGGCTGAGTGCCTGCTTCGCCGACGTCGAAGATGGTCCTTCCCGAGACCGGACCAGAAAAGAATCGGATTTCATCTTTCCGTCACCAATTGTTGACACTAGTGTCAACGATATGAGCAGCGCTGCGCTTCCCCACGACCATGACATCACCGTCGGCCCCGACGTCATCGACTTCATGGGCCACGTCAACAACGCCCATTATCTGAGCTGGGTGCAGGATGCCGTCCTGTCGCACTGGCGCAAGATCGCGCCGCCCGAGGCGGTTGCCCAGCATCTGTGGGTCGCGCTGAAGCATGAAATCACCTACCGCCGCCCCGCCTTTCTGGACGACGAGGTCATCGCGACGGTGATCCTGGAAAAGGTCCAGGGCGCGCGCGCTTTCTATGAAACGATCATCAAGCGTGGCGAAGAGGTGCTTGCCGAAGTCAAATCGAGCTGGTGCTGCATCGACGCCGAAACGCTGCGCCCCGCGCGCCTTGCCAGCGACGTGATCGCACGCTTCTTTCCGGGCGAGAAGGTTTAGGATAGCGTCTCTACGACAGCTTTGTGTTCCCCGGCGAAAGCCGGGGTCCAGAGCGTCGAACGCCGACGTTGGAACTCTAAAGCCCTGGACCCCGGCTTTCGCCGGGGAACATAATACCGTCGCGGGACTCTCATTCCTTCGGTGAACCTGGCAGACTGCGGTCGCTTGCAGCTCCCTACGCCGCTTCGAACCGGATCGGCAGGCGCTTCAAGCCGCCGACGAACACCGACTCGACGCGCGCCGGCTCGCCCGCGAGTTCCAGCTTTTTCAGGCGCGGCAGCAATTCTTCCATCATGATCCGCATTTCCATGCGCGCCAGATGCTGGCCGAGGCACACATGCGCGCCGAAACCGAAGGCGATCTGCTGGTTCTTCGCGCGGTCGGGGTCGAAGGCAAAGGCGTCGCCGAACACCGCCTCGTCGCGATTGGCCGAAACATAGTTGAGCATCAGCCAGTCGCCTTCGCGGATCTGCTGCCCGCCAATCTCGACATCGGCCCGTGCGGTGCGCATGAAATGCTGCACCGGCGTGGTCCAGCGGATCGCCTCTTCGATCAGCCCCGCCTTGTCGCTGTCGGCGGCGCGAAAGCGTTCGAAAAGCGCCGGATTCTTTGCCAGCTCCATGATCGCACCGGCGGTCGACGCACTCGTCGTGTCGTGCCCCGCCGTCGCGATGATCATATAATAGCCGGCAAGTTCGCGGTCGGGGATCTGGCCGCCGTCGATCGTCGCATTGGCGATCACCGTCGCAATATCCTCACGCGGATTGGCCCGGCGGTCGGCGGTCAGTTCGCGGAAATAATTTTCGAAATCGGCGATGACATAGTGGAGCATCGCGATCGCCTGTTCGGCGCTGGTGATCGCTTCGCGGCTGCGGTTGAGGTCGGGGTCGGTCGATCCGAACAATTGCTGGGTCAGCATCAGCATCCGCGGCTCGTCTTCCGGCGGCACGCCCAATATGTCCATCACGACGTGCAGCGGATAATGCGCCGCGACGTCGCGCGCGAAATCGCATTCGCCGCCGGTCGCGAGCAATTTGTCGACCGTCTCGCGCGCGATCTGGCGGATGCGGTCTTCGACCTGCTTCAGATTCTTGGGCATGAACCAGCTCTGCGTCAGCAGCCGGTATTTCATATGGTCGGGCGCATCCATCTGGACGAGCGAGCGGATCAGATGCCCGTCGTTGCCCGGCGTCGCGGCACGCGCCAGCGCCTCGCCATCGCGATTGGTGAGCACGGTCGGGCGCACCGCATTGGCAAAGCGCTGCGGGTCGCGGCCGATCGCCATGACGTCGGCGTGCCGCGTCACCAGCCAGAAAGGATCATAGTCCGGGTTCTCGGCCACCGCGAGCGGCGCATTGGCGCGCGCCCAGGCAAGCTGTTGGTGCAAGCCATGCCATGCCCCGTAAGCGACGGGATCGACGACGGCGGCGGCTACCTCTCCAGGCAATATAGGTTTTGTCATGCAACCAAATTGCCCGAAGCCTTGGCCCCTGTCGAGATGCAATAAAACGCGCCACAAACGTGGGCGCGGGTCAGTCAGCTGCCCGGCGGCGCACCTCGGGAAGCGCCGCCTGCCATTCGGCGAGCGCGCGGTGGATCATCGCCTTGAGCGCCGCGGCCTGACGGCGCCATGCCGCGTCGCAATCCGCGTCCCATGCGGCGCCCGCCGCCACAGCAAGCTCATCGACCGCCATATCGACGAAGGCGTCATATTCGGCCGCCGTCAGCGGCCCATAGTTGCGATGCGTTACCACCAGTTCGGCAATCTGCGGCCATACCCAGCCCTCACCCTGCGCCAGCCCGAACATCGCCTGCAACGTCTCGTCGGTCATGCGCCGCGACGCGGCGTCGAGGTTCAGGAAGGCCGCACGGCGATGTGGAAAGGCCGCAAGAAAGCGATCGAACAGCGCATGGCGGATATCGATGCCCGCGTCGGCAACGGCAAGCAGCGCCGCCTCCATCCGCGCGGCATCGTCGGCGGTCATTTGAACAGGCTGCCCAATATGCCGCGCATCAACTGGCCGCCGAACTTGCCCGCGACCTGCCGGCCGAGGCTCGTCGCGGCGGAGCGTGCCGCCGATTGCATCATCTTTTCGGCCATGCTCGGCTTCGCCGCCTCGCGCGCCGCGGCGCGTTCCTGTTGCAGGCGGACGCGCTCGTCGGCGGCCTTGCGCTTGGCCTCTTCCTTCGCTGCGATTGCCGCCGCCTTGTCGGCTTCCTCCTGCGCCCTGGCTTCAGCAGCGGCCGCCTGCGCCTGCTCGGCCTTGGCGGCGAGCAGTTCTTCGGCGCTTTCACGATTGACGAGCGTGTCGTATTTGCCCGCGACCGGCGAGATCGACTGGATGATCGCACGCTCCTTGGGGTCGAGCGGACCGGCGCGCGAGCAGGGCGGCTTGATCAGCGTGCGCTCGACCGGCGAGGGCGCGCCGTCGGGCATCAGCAGCGAGACCAGCGCCTCGCCGACCTTGAGCTCGGTGATCTCGCGCGCGACATCGACCTTGGGATTGGGCCGGAAGGTGTCGGCCGCCGCCTTCACCGCCTTCTGGTCGCGCGGGGTGAAGGCGCGCAGCGCGTGCTGGACGCGGTTGCCGAGCTGCCCCGCAACTTCTTCGGGCACATCGATCGGGTTCTGCGTCACGAAATAGACGCCGACGCCTTTCGAGCGGATCAGGCGCACGACCTGTTCGATCTTGTCGACGAGCGCGGGCGGCGCATCGTCGAACAGCAGATGCGCTTCGTCAAAGAAGAAGACGAGCTTCGGCTTGTCGGGATCGCCGATCTCGGGAAGCGTCTCGAACATCTCGGACAGCAGCCAGAGCAGGAAGGTCGCATAAAGCTTCGGACTGGCCATCAGCTTGTCGGCGGCAAGGATGTTCACATAGCCGCGGCCCTTGTCGTCGCACTGGATCATATCCATGATGTCCAGCGCGGGTTCGCCGAAGAAATGGTCGCCGCCCTGGCTTTGCAGCGACAAAAGCTGGCGCTGGATTGTCCCCACCGTCGCTTTGGTCACATTGCCATATTTGGTCGACAGATCGCCGGCATTTTCGGCGCACCAGGCGAGCATCGCCTGCAAATCGCCCATATCGAGCAGCAGCAGATTCTGTTCGTCGGCGACGCGAAAGGCGATCGACAAAACCCCTTCCTGCACCTCGTTGAGATCCATCAGCCGCGCGAGCAGCAGCGGCCCCATTTCGGAAATGGTGGTGCGGATGGGGTGGCCCTGTTCGCCGAACAGGTCCCAGAAGATCGCCGGATTGTCGTGATAGGCCCAGTCGCTGTCGCCGATTTCGGCCGCGCGTTTGGCAAAGACCTCGTGCAGTTTCGATGTCGGACTGCCCGCCATCGCGAGGCCCGACAGGTCGCCCTTCACGTCGGCAACGAAGACCGGCACGCCGACCGCCGAAAAACCTTCGGCCAGTCCCTGCAGCGTCACCGTCTTGCCGGTCCCGGTCGCGCCCGCGATCAGCCCGTGGCGGTTCGCGCGCTTCAGCACCAGCGACTGGCGCGGCCCGTCGGGCGCACCGCCTCCGCCCAAGCCGATGTAGATTTCGGTCGCTTCGTTGCCGTCGCTCACTGCTGCATTCCTCCGCTCTGAGCACCCGGCCAAGAGCCTAGAACGGCGCAGGAAATCAGGCAATCGGCAATGCGGCTGCGGCCCGTCCCCCGGCCGACATGCAAAGGGACCGGAAAGCTCTCTTTCCGGTCCCCTTGTCGTGACGCCGCGTGCCTCACCAGCCCGACGGCTTGCCCTTATTCTGTTCGTCGAGCCATTTCTTGAGCGGGGCGAAATATTCCATCATCGCCTTGCCCGACATGTCGCGGCTGCCGGTGAATACCTCGAGCGCGTCAGGCCAGGGCTTGGAGGCGCCCATTTCGAGCATCGCGTTCAGCTTCTGCCCCACTTCCTTGTTGCCATAGAAGGAGCAACGGTGGAGCGGGCCCTTCCATCCCGACTGCTTGCACGCCGCCTGATAGAATTGGAACTGCAGCACGCGCGCCAGGAAATAGCGGGTGTAGGGCGTGTTGCCGGGGATATGATATTTGGCGCCCGGGTCAAACGCGGTTTCGGGGCGCGCGACCGGCGGCGTGATGCCCTGATATTGCAGGCGAAGCTGGGTCCAGGCCTTGTTGTAATCGGCGGGCTTGATCGACCCGTCGAACACGCCCCAGCGCCAGCGGTCGACGAGCAGGCCGAAGGGCAGGAAGGCGACCTTGTCCATCGCCTGACGCAGCAGCAGGCCGATATCCTTGTCGGCGCTCGGCACCTTCGCCTTGTCGAGCAGGCCGATGTCGACCAGATATTGCGGGGTGATCGACAGCGCGATGAAGTCGCCGATCGCTTCGTGGAAGCCATCGTTGGCGCCGTTCAGATAGAGGAACGGCTGCTTGTTATAGGCGCGCTGATAATAGTTGTGGCCAAGCTCGTGGTGGATGGTGACGAAATCGTCGCTGTTCACCTTGATGCACATCTTGATGCGGATGTCGTCCTTGTTGTCGACGTCCCAGGCCGAGGCATGGCACACGACTTCGCGGTCGGCGGGCTTCAGGAACTGGCTGCGCTTCCAGAAGGTGTCGGGCAGCTTCGCGAAGCCGAGCGAGGAGTAGAAATTCTCGCCCGCCTTGACCATGTCGAGCGGCGCCTTGCCCTTTTCCTTGAGCAGATCGCCAATGTCGTAACCAAGGTCGCCCGATCCCGGCGGCGCGACGAGCGGGTAGATATTGCCCCATTCCTGCGCCCACATATTGCCGAGCAGGTCGGCGCGGATCGGGCCGGTTTTCGGCTGCACCGCATCGCCATATTTCTCGTTGAGTTTCCAGCGGACATAGGTGTGAAGCGCCATGTAGAGCGGCTTCACTTCCTGCCACAATCTCTCGGTCGTCTTGGCGAAATCCTCGGGCGACATGTCATAGCCCGACCGCCACATCGCGCCGGTATCGGCAAAGCCGAGTTCCTTCGCGCCTTCGTTGGCGATCGCGACCATGCGCGCATAATCATCCTTCATCGGCGCGCCGACATTGTCGTGCCAGCTCGTCCACATTTCGGCGAATTCGGCGGGCGTGTGCTTAAGATTGCCCATCTCCGCCTCGATATCCGATCCCGAGATTTCCTTGCCGTCGAGCGTGCCGCGGCCCTTGCCATATTGCGATTGCAGGTCGGTCGCGATCGTGTTGAGCTCGGTCGCGGCGCCAGGCTTCGTCGGCGCGGGAAGGACAAGGCCGGTGCGCAGGATGTCGAGCTTGCGCTTCGTATCGGCGCTGAGCCCCGGCACATCCATATATTTCGCGGCTTCGAGTGCATATTTGACCGACTTTTCGGTCCCCACGGCATTGATCCGCGCGGCCATCGCGTCGGTGTCGTCGGTGATGTAGGTGGCGTTGACCCAGTTCACCTGGCTCGCCTCGACCGTATAGTCGAACAGATCCTTCTCGACGGCGGCGATGAAGGCATCGGCGTCGGCCGCGGTCGGCGTGGCGGCGGGGGCCGCGGTCGCGGCGGCATTGTCCTGCGCATATGCCGGTGCGGCGAGCGCGAGCGACAGGGCAAGCGACATAGTCGAAATCATGGCTTTCATGGGGTGCAATCCTCTGGACTTTGGGGGTGCGCTCTGCGGCGCCGTAAAACCAGCTTGGCGCGTCGGCGCCGGGGGGTCAAGCGGTCAGAAAGGCCGCGATCGCCTCACCCAGCTCGGGCTCGGTGACGCTCGACATGTGCGTGCCGGGGATCGTCGCGAGTTGGGCATCGGCCAGCGCGGCGGCCAGCTCGGGCGCCGAACCATTATCCTGATCCTGTTCGCCGCACACCACCAGCGTCGGCATGGTGATCGCCGCCAGCGCTTCGGGCGGCGTGTCGGTGAAGCTGTCGAGCAGAAGCCCCGCCGCGACACGGTCGATCTTCATCGTTTTCATGAACTGGATCGACAGCCATGTGTCGTCGCCGCGCTTCGCGCTGTCATATTCGGCGATCACGCGCTTGAAGAAACGCCCGCGCCGCTGCCACCCCGCGAGCCCCGCGAGCCCCATGCCGCCGAGGATCAGGCGCGCCGGGCGCATCCCCGCAACGACCGCGCGCACGCTCGTTCGCGCACCGAGCGAGAAGCCGCCAAGGTCGAAATCGGCAAGATCGAGATGCGCGACCAGATCCTGCAGGTCATCCACCAATATGTCGGAAGGATAATGCTCCGCCCCATGCGGCGCCGCGCTCGATCCGTGGACGCGCAGGTCGGGCATGATGACCTGATATCCCGCGCGCGCGATTCGCGCTGCGGTGCCGAATTTGATCCAGTTGACCTCGGCGCTCGAAAACAGGCCGTGCAGCAACAGGATCGGCCGGCCTTCGCCCATTTCCCGCCAGGCCAGGCGCACCCCGTCGCGCGCGTCGAAAAATTGCGGTTCGATGCTCATGCCCGTCCTTATGCGGGGAAGGCGCGCAAGGGCAAGCGGCTGAAATCCCCAAGCGGGCGTTCGCACGAACCGACCGACATCAGCCGCGGCCACACATGGTGGTTTTGGGGTGGGGAGCGGACTTCGCCGCTAACCGCTATGTGTTCCCCGGCGAAGGCCGGGGCCCAGGGCCTTACGGTACCGACGTCAGCGTTCAACGCTCTGGACCCCGGCCTTCACCGGGGAACACATATACACGCTGGGCTCACCTCAGTCGTCATCCCGGACTTGATCCGGGATCCATTCACGCAGCGTCGGAATAATGGATCCCGGATCAAGTCCGGGATGACGATGAAGAAGATGTCCGCAATCGGCCGTTTCCAGACCGAAGCCGGCCGCCTGCAGCCGCGCGCGCCGTCTATCGCGGGCGCAACCCCTTTTGCTCCATGCGCCACTTCGCCATTTCGATGCGGTCCTGTCCGAAGAAGGGCTCGCCCTCGAATACCAATGTCGGCACGCCCCAATGGCCGGCGATTTCGAGCGCGACCTGGTTGGCGGCGATTTCCTGATCGAGCGTTTCGGCGTCGCTTTCCGCCTCGGCATCGAGTTCGGCGAGATCGAGCCCGGCGCGCTTCGCTGCGCCCGCCAGATGATCGCCGAGGTGCCAGTCCTGCGCGCCGCCCCAGATGAGCTGCGCCACCTCGTCGCAAAAGGCCAGGCTCTTGCCGCGCCGCGACGCCGCCTGCCCCAGCCGGGTGAGGCAGTAGATATAGGGCTGATCGGCGGCGATCTCACGCGTCATCACATTCTGGACGATCGGGTCGGGCCGCGGCGGGCCGAAGGGAATGCCGTGGAACTGCGCGACGCGGATCATGTCGCGCATCGTGTAGCTGAGCCAATTGGGGTGGTTGCGCTCGAAAAAGTCGGGCTGGCGCACGGCTAGCGGATAGACGGGGCGCAGATTGATCGTCACATCGTGGCTCGCCATCAGCGCGCGGTAACGGCCGATCGCCAGATAGCTGTAGGGCGAGCGGAAGGACCAGAAGAGATCGGCAGACAGACTCATGCGCGGCATCCTGCAAAAAATGCGGCGCCGCGCAAGCGAAACGGCATTTTTTTGCTCCAAATCAGATGCTTCGCACGTGCAGCATAATCGTCATTGAATATTATAGCAATTGCTATTATGTCGCATGCCATGAGTGAGACGATCGGCTTCCTGCTCAACGACACCGCGCGGCTGTTTCGCCGCGCTTTCAACGCACGCACGAAGCACAGCGGAATCACCGCGCTCCAGTGGCGGCTGATCAGCTATCTGAAGCGGCATGAGGGCATCCGGCAGGGGCCGCTTGCCGAACTGATCGAGGTCGAACCGATCACCCTGTCGCGCATGGTCGACCGGCTGGTCGAGGCGGAGCTGGTCGAACGCCGCGCCGATCCGACCGACCGCCGCGCCTGGCGGCTGTATCTGACGCCGCGCACCGGCGCGATTGTCGGCGGCATGCGCGACATCGCCGATGCGCTGACCGAAGAGGCGACCGAAGGGCTCAGCGCAGCCGAACGCGCGCAGCTCATCGAGCTGGTCGAGCGCGTCCGCGCCAATCTTTCGCGCCGCGAATGCGGCAAGGAACCGACAAAAGAGACAATGTGATGGATCAGCTCTCCCCCTCCCGTCCCCCCGCCGCGCCCACCGCTCCCGCCGCTCCCGCCGCTCCCACGGGCGAAGAGGTTTCGGTGCCGAAGGCGAAACCCAAGGCCGATCCCGTGCCGCCCGCGCCCGAGGCCGAAACCGACGAGGCCCGCAAGCCGGGCTGGCGCACCCGCCTGCTGATGTTCGGCGTGCCGCTGGCGCTGCTCGTCGGCGGCGGCTGGTACTGGCTGACAAGCGGCGGTGCGGTGTCGACCGACAATGCCTATGTCCAGATGGACAAGGTATCGATCGCGGCCGAAGTCGGCGGCCGGATCACCGAGGTTGCGGTGCGCGACGGCCAGATGGTCGACAAGGGTCAGCTGCTCTTTCGCATCGACGGCGAGCCTTATGCGCTGACGGTGGCGCAGGCGAATGCCGCGATCGACGCGGCCAAGGTCAATGTCGGCAATCTGTCGGCCAGCCTCGCCGCGACCGGCGTCGACATCAAGGCGGCACAGGAGGCGGTGGGCTTTGCCGAATCCAATTTCGCGCGGCAGGCGGCGCTCATGGAAAAGGGCTTCACCACCAAGGCGGCCTATGACGCATCGAAGCATGCGGTCGAACAGGCGCGCGCAGGCCTTGCGCAGGCCCGCGCCGACGCCGCGGAGGCGCGCGCCAAGCTTGCCACCGGGGGCAGCGGCGTGAATCCCGAGGTCGAATCGGCAAAGGTCCAGCGCGCGCAGGCACAGGTCAACCTCGGCCGCACCGAAGTGCGCGCACCGAGCGCCGGGCGCATCGCCCAGTCGGACCGGCTGCAACTCGGCCAGATGATGGTCGCGGGGCTCCCCGCGGTGACGCTCGTCGATACGCTACACCCCTATGTCGAGGCCAATTTCAAGGAAACCGACCTTGCCGACATGCGCGTCGGCCAGCGCGCCGAGATCCGCTTCGACGCCTATCCGGGGCTCAAGGTACGCGGCCATGTCGAAAGCATCGGCGCCGGAACCGGCAGCGAATTTTCGGTCCTCCCCGCCCAGAATGCGACCGGCAACTGGGTGAAGGTGACGCAGCGCGTGCCGGTGCGCATCGCGCTCGACGAAAGGCCGTCGCGCGACATGATCGCCGGCCTGTCCGCCGACGTCAAAGTGATCACCGCGAAATAGGGGCGGGCCGATGGCGAGCCGCGCCCTTCCCCGCCGGTCGCCCAGTGCGGCGCAACCGGTCGATGCGTCGATCCCGCTCTATCAGCAGGTGCGCTATCGCGGCCTGCTGACGGTGGCGGTTATGGGCGCGTCGGTGATGCAGATTCTCGACACGACCATCGCCAATGTCGCGATCCCGCACATGCAAAGCGCGCTCGGCGCGACGAGCGAGACGGTCAACTGGGTTCTCACCAGCTATATCATCGCCTCGGCAGTGGCGATGCCGATCACCGGCTGGCTCGCCGACCGGATCGGCCGGCGGCAATTGTTCCTTGCGGCGATCGTCGGCTTCGTCCTGACCTCGATGGCGTGCGGCGCCGCGCAGAATCTCGAGGAGATGGTTGCGTTCCGCTTCCTCCAGGGGATCGCCGCCGCCTTCATCAGCCCGCTGTCGCAATCGGTAATGCTCGATATCAACCCGCCCGAACGGCACGCGCGGGCGATGTCGATCTGGGGGATGGGGATCATGATCGGCCCGATTCTGGGGCCCATCCTGGGCGGCTGGCTCACCGAATCGGCGAATTGGCGCTGGGTGTTCTACGTCAACCTGCCCGTCGGATTGATCACGCTGGTGCTGATGTGGGCGCTGCTGCCGCGGACGCACACCCGCGAGCGCAAGTTCGACCTGTTCGGCTTCTCGATGCTCGCGCTCGGCCTCGCTGCGCTGCAACTGATGCTCGACCGCGGTGCGCAGCAGGACTGGTTCGAGAGTGCCGAAATCTGGATCGAACTCGGCGTTTCGGTTGCCTGCCTGTGGATGTTCCTCATCCACCTGCTCACCGCGCCGGTGACCCTGTTCAACCGCAAGATGCTCGCCGATCGCAACCTCGTCATGGGCATGGGCTTCATGATCGTGATCGGGGTCGTCATGTTTTCGTCGATGGCGCTGCTGCCGCCGATGCTGCAACGCCTGTTCGGCTGGCCGGTGATCGATACCGGGCTGGTGCTCGCGGTGCGCGGGATCGGCATCCTGATGAGCATGTGGGTTGCCGGGCGCCTGCTCGGCAAGATCGACGCGCGCTGGATGGTCGGATCGGGACTGCTGATCGCCGCCTATTCGCTCTATCAGATGAGCCAATGGTCGCTGATGATGGGCACCGGGCCCGTGGTCGTCAGCGGGCTGGTGCAGGGGCTGGGGATGGGGCTGATCTTCATCCCGCTCAACACGATGGCCTTTGCCACGATCCCGATGCAGTTCCGCACCGACGGGTCGAGCCTGCTCAACCTGTTCCGCAGCATGGGCGCGTCGGTCGGCATTTCGGTCGTCACGACGCTGCTCGGATCGAATACGCAGACCAGCCACCAGGATCTGGTCGCCCATGTCACCAACAGCTCGGTCAGCCTCGTCGATCCCTCGACCGCCGACCGCTTCGGCATCATCGGCGACGTCGCGATGCAGATGGTCAATGGCGAAATCAACCGGCAGGCGGCGATGGTCGCCTATATCGACGATTTCTGGCTGATGATGTGGGTCACGCTCGCGGCAGTGCCGCTCGTCGTCCTGCTGCGTCCGCCCAGGCCCGGCGCGGCCCAGGCTTCGGCCGCCGACATGGGGCACTGACAGGGTCGCGCCAGCGCCGCGTCAGCAGGCCCAGCGCAAGGCACGCCGAAGCTCGGCGGCGCCGTCCCGCTCATATGGCAAGCCGTGCGCCATCACGACACGCTCGCAATCCCAGCCCAATATCGCAGCGACCGCCCGGCGAACACGGGCACGGCGCGGCCAGAAGGTCAACCGCAGGTCGATCGGCGCCTTGCCGTCGGGATGCGCCGCGCCCGAGAGGCGGACGAGCCCGCGATAAAAGCGGCTGCGTATCCGCTGCGGCTCAAAATTCTCGATCAGGTCGGTCAGCACGACGGTGCGCGAGGGCCGGTGGAAAAACACCGCTTCATTGACCAGCGTGCCCGGAACGAAAACCGTCTCCAGCTCTTCGGGCAGCACCGCCTCGCTGTCGAGCGTCGCGTCGATGCGGAAAGGCCGCTTCGCGCGCGTGGCAAGATCGGGCACCGCGAGCGTTCGCGCGCCGGGATAGATCGCCTGCCAGTCGGCCACATACCAATAATGAAGGCTGTTCGGCGCGATCAGCCAGGCGACCGGGCCGAGGCGGTCGATGGCGGAAAGCAGGTCCTTGTCGGGAGCGATCGGCGAATGAATCCACAGCGTGCTGTCGGCAAGCCGCGCAATCGTCATCCGGGTTGGAAAGAGAATCGAGGTCGGCCCGTAATCCATGCGGATTTCGGGACCATCGACGATCCACAATCGGTCACCAAAGGCTTTGGGCGTGTTGAGCGGCGCATAGGGAAGGAAAGCCGACATGGCGGCAGACTAGCCCCGGCAACGCCGGCGATCAAATCTCGCCGGCGATCCCCGTGACCGTTAACGGAAGAAGCAATTGGCGCCGGCGAACAGCGCCTCGATCTTCGCATCCTTGCCCGGCTCGACGAACATGCCGCCGATCGCTGCATCGCCGGTGCCCAGGCTGAACTCCTCGCCCAGCGTGCTGTCCTTGTGATCGACGACGGTGGCCGATGCGGACGCCTTGGCGCGCGTCGTGCCGATACCGATGCCGCTGACCGTCGAATAGAATTCGGCGCCCGCCTCGTCGCCCAGAAACCAGCCGACGAACTTGTCGTCCTGAAAATTGAGCGTCATCGCATCGAAGCGCGAAAATTGCATCGGCCCCGCGCCGCACTCGTCATTGTCGCTGCGGTCGTCGACGACCCCCGCAACGCGCGCCAGCGCTTCTTCGGCCTGTTTGCGCGGGATGCCGAACGCGAGCAGGCTGGCCTTGCCGCTGCTCTTGTCGATGAAGCGCAGCCCCGCCCCGTCGAGCGCGACCGACAGCGACGCAGCGGCCGGACCGTCGAGCTTGGCCTCGGGGACGTCGGGCACGACTGGCGGGCGGTCGTCGGCGGCCGGCTTGTCGGCGGCGGGCTTGCACGCCGCGAGCAGCGCGAGGAGGATGAGGGCGGGCAGCTTGCGCATGGCAGGACTCCGAAGGGGACGCGCCGCTATACGCCAGAGCGCGGGGCGATTACCAGCGCAGCGACATGCAGCTGAGCCCGGCGTCGATCCGCGCGATCTGATCGGTGGGCAGCGCGCGGAACGGGACGCCGCGCGCCGCCAGCAGCGCCTGCGTCGCAAGCCAGCGCGCGCCGATCAGCACCGTGTCGCGGACGCGCAGGATATTCGCCGCGCCTTCTTCGCCCATCGGCGTCAGCACCACCTCCAGCCCCGCGAATTCGGGGCAGTCGCGCATGGCGGGGACGGCGAGCACGGTGCGATCGTCGATGAGGCCGCAGCCGGTCTTGAAATGCAGGACGCCGGGCGGGGTCTGCGCGATCTGCGCGCGGTGGCCGAGATCGCCGAGCAGCGCAGTCAGCGTTTCGGCGCCCGCCCGGTCGGTACGGTCGGACAGGCCGATGATGACGCGATCGGCAAGGCGCAGCACATCGCCGCCGTCGACATGCCCCGGTCCGGCCAGTTCAAGGACGCGGCCGTGCCGTTCGGCGAGCGCGGCGCGGATATGCGCAACCTCGCCCGCGCGGCTCGGCGCGCCGGGACGAAGCAGGATCGCGCCTTCGGCAAAGGTCAGCGCGACGTCTTCGACGAACAAGGCATCGGGAAAGGCATCGAGCGGCGGCAGGACATCGACCGTCAGACCCAGTTCGCGCAGCACCGCGACATAGGCGGCATGTTCCGCCATGATCCCCGCCAGCTCGGGATCGGGTCCACCGCCCGCACGGATGCCGTTGACGGCCGACGGCGCCGGGGCCCGGCAAAGCGCGTGGGTGAAAGCGAAGGGCGCGGTCATGTCACGGGCATAGTCCGGATGCCCCGATCTCGCCAAGGCAATCCTCCCCATCGCTGCGCGACAGGGAGGATAACAGGATCAACCCTTCTTGAGGTGCCGGCGGCCGAGCAATTCGGCGATCTGCACCGCGTTCAGCGCCGCGCCCTTGCGCAGGTTGTCGCTGACGCACCACAGGTTCAGGCCATTGTCGACGGTGCTGTCGTCGCGCACGCGGCTGACGAAGGTCGCATAGTCGCCGACGCATTCGACGGGCGTGATGTAGCCACCGTCCTCGCGCTTATCGACCAACATGACGCCCGGGGCTTCGCGCAGGATATGCTGCGCGTCCTCGGCCGAAAGCTCCCTCTCCATCTCGATGTTGATCGCTTCCGAATGGCCGACGAAGACGGGAACGCGGACGCAGGTCGCGGTGACCTTGATCTTCGGATCGAGGATCTTCTTCGTCTCGGCGACCATCTTCCATTCTTCCTTCGTCGATCCGTCGTCGAGGAATTTGTCGATGTGCGGAATGACGTTGAAGGCGATCTGCTTGGTGAACTTCTTGATGTCCTTTTCGTCGCCAACGAAGATCTGGCGCGTCTGGTTCCACAGCTCGTCCATCCCCGCCTTGCCGGCGCCCGACACCGACTGATAGGTCGAAACGACGACGCGCTTGATCTTCGCCGCATCGTGCAGCGGCTTCAGCGCGACGACCATCTGCGCGGTCGAGCAGTTCGGGTTCGCGATGATGTTGCGCTTGGTATAGCCGTCGATCGCGTCGGGGTTCACCTCGGGCACGATCAGCGGCACGTCGGGGTCCATGCGATAGAGCGACGAGTTGTCGATCACGACGCAGCCGGCGGCCGCAGCCTTGGGCGCGTGAATCGCGGTCGCGTCGCTGCCGATGGCGAAAATCGCCATGTCCCAGCCCGACCAGTCGAAATTCTCGATATTCTGACATTTCACGGTCTTGCCGGTATCGCCGATCTCGACTTCGTCGCCCTGGCTGCGCGACGACGCGACCGCCGCCAGTTCGGCGATCGGAAATTCGCGTTCGGCGAGGATGGCGAGGACTTCGCGTCCGACATTGCCCGTCGCACCAGCGACGACGATCCGGTAACCCATGAAATATGTCCTTTGTCTTGGCGTGAAATGAAAAACGACCGGTTCTGCGCTTTGGCGGAACCGGTCGTTCTGGAAAGCTGTTTCGGCTTTGTGGGGAGAAACCTCTCCTCAGCCTTCGCCGGCTTCCGACCGGTAATCGCGGCGCTCCGCAATACGAGCCGATTTACCGGTGCGGCCCCGCAGATAGTAGAGCTTCGCACGGCGCACGGCGCCCTTGCGGACGACGGTAATCGAATCGATGTTCGGCGAATAAAGCGGGAAGACGCGCTCGACGCCTTCGCCGAACGACATTTTGCGCACGGTGAAGTTCGAGCCCATGCCCTTGTTCGAGCGCGCGATGCACACGCCTTCGAAATTCTGGACGCGGGTGCGTTCGCCTTCGACCACCTTCACGCCGACGCGCAGCGTGTCGCCGGGGCGGAACGTCGGAATCTCTTTGCCGGCCTTGGCAATTTCTTCGGCTTCGATCGTCTGGATGAGGTTCATGCCTCTAGTCCTTCTTCTTTTGCCGCGCGCCAGAGGCAGGTCGGGCCCGAGCGTCCTCATGACGCTCCCAAAGGTCCGGCCTGCGTAACCGTGTATGATCTTGCGCCTGTTGTTTCCGCCAGGCGGCGATCTTCGCATGATCCCCCGATCGCAGCACTTCGGGGATCGTGCGCCCTTCCCATTCAACGGGCCGGGTATAGTGCGGATATTCGAGCAAACCGTTCTCGAACGATTCGTCGTCGCCGCTTGAAGCCGCGCCCATTACGCCGGGAAGCAGCCGAATGCAAGCGTCGAGCAGCATCAGCGCCCCCATCTCGCCGCCCGAAAGCACGATGTCGCCCATCGAAAGCTGCTCGATCGGCCGTGCGTCGAAGATGCGTTCGTCGAAACCCTCGAATCGGCCGCACAGGATGATCGCCCCCGGTCCGGCCACAAGATCGCGCACGCGCTTCTGCGTGACCGGCGCACCGCGCGGGGTCATCGCAAGCAGCGGCAGCCCCGGATGCGCCGCCGTCGCATGGTCGATCGCGGCGCCGAGCACATCGGCCTTCAGCACCATGCCGGCGCCGCCGCCCGCGGGCGTATCGTCGACGGTGCGATGCCGGTCGGTGGCAAAGTCGCGGATCTGGACCGGCGCGCACGCCCATGTCCCGCTTTCGAGCGCGCGCCCCGCCATGCTGTGCCCCAGCGGACCGGGGAACATGTCGGGATAGAGCGTGAGCGGGACGGCGGTGAAGGTCATGACGGCGGCTGCCATAGCGGCTCGGGCAGCAGGTGGCGATCCTTCTTCAATTCGGCGTGCAGCCATTCGCGGAAGCGCTCGATCTTGCGCACCCCGACGCGATTTTCGCGGTGGACGAGCCACAGGCCGGCGTCGGTCACATAGAGCGTGTCGAAAGGCTGGACCATCCGGCCGCTGGCAAGGTCGGCCTGCCAGAACAGCGGGGTCATCATCGCGACCCCGAAGCCCGCCTGCACCGCGCTCGCCTCCTGCAACTGGCTGTCGAGTTCGATGCCGAGGCGCGAGGGCGCCAGCGGAGTCGCGACCCCCGCGGCGACAAACCAGTCGGCCCACCAGCTGTCGTTCGGGGCGAGCCGCTGGACGCGCAGCAGATCGGCGGGTTCGCGGATCGCATGCTCGGCGATGAACGATGGTGCGGCGAGCGGTGCCAGCGTCTGGCGCATCAGAAAGTCGCTGCGCAGGCCGGGCCACGGCCCCATTCCAAGGCGGATCGCAACATCGACGTTCGACGCGTCGAAGTCGACCAGATCGTTGCTCATCGACATGCGCACGGCAAGGTCGGGGTACGCGAGCTGGAAGCGGCCGATACGCGCGCTCAGCCACGCGCCGCCGAAGCTCGTCACGGCGCTGATCGTCAGCACGTCGGTCTCGTCGCTGCCAAGTGCAGCGAAGGCATCGTGCATTGCGGCAAAGGCGGCTCGGATCGCGGGAAACACGCGTTGCCCGGTCTCCGACAACCGCACGCGCCCTTTCTCACGCACGAACAGCGCGCGGCCGAGCCTGTCTTCCAATTGGCGGACCTGATAGCTGACCGCCGCCTGCGTCATCCCCAGTTCCTCGGCAGCGCGCGAGAAATTTTCCAGCCTTGCAGCCGATTCGAAAGCGCGGACGGCAGCGAGGGGCGGCAGCTTCGGCATCGCCAGAGTATAAGGCAAGCTTATACCTCGGTGCAAAGCTTTAATTGGCGAAGGCGCCAGCGAAGGCGCATCTGCAGCCTATCGCAACCGATGGAGACAGACGATGATGGATGAAATCTGGATGCGGAGCTGGAACGCCGATCATGCGCGCTTCAGCGCCGACCTCGACCGCGGCTTCGCGCAGCTCGGTGCTGCCTTGAAGCCGCTTTTCGCCCGGCGCCCGCGCGGCGCGGCCAAAGCGGCTCCGGTTCGCCCCGCGAGCTAATCGCGTGCCGGACGAAGGCGTAGGGCCTGAACCGTCAGCGGACGCGTCGGGGCCAGCAGAATCTGACCGTCGAGCCTGCCGTGTTCGCAATTGAGCCGGAACACCGCCCCCAGCGCGCCGCGCGCGACCGGCGGCTCGGCGGTCGGACATGCGCCCAGCTGATCTTTCAGCGCCGCCAGATCCTTCGCCCATAGCGCCGCCGAGCGGTCCATCAGGAAGTTCATCGCCAACCGGTCCTGCATCGGCGTCAGGTCGCCCGCGTCATAGACCGCGCGCGCCACCGCGATAATCGCGACCATATCGGGCGTCACCGGCACTGGCCGGTCTTTGAGCAATCCCGCCCTCTCCATCGCCACCGCCGTGTCCCAGGCGGGCGCCGACGGCCCGGCATAGGTGCGGTTCGACAGTGCAAAGACGCCGGCGCCGAAGTCGGGCATCAGCATCACATGGCTGCCATAGCCCGGATAGCCACCGCCGTGCGACAGGGTGAGCCCGAGGTCGCAGTCCTGCGCAACGCGCCAGCCCATGCCATAGGCCGCGGCCTGCTTGCACGCCGTCTCGCCACTCGCGCCGGCGCGCGTCGCCAGCGAGACGAAGTTCAGGCCCTGCGCGATCTCGCGCACCGTCGCGCGCCGGATCGGCCCCGCGTCGGCGTCGTCGCGTGGCGGCCACGCCGACAGCAGAAAGGCGACCCATTTGGCATAATCCCTCGCGCTGACCTGCAGCCCGCCCATGCTGTTGAAAGCACCGTCGGCCATTTCGGGTTCGGGCACCCACGCCTCGCCTTCCCAGCGGTAGCCGCGCGCATAATGCGCGCGCGGCGCGCGCGTCACGTCATAGCCGCTGGCCTCCATCCCCAGCGGGCGGAGGATGGTGATGCGGACATAGTCGGCATAGGGCATCCCCGACGCATTGGCGACGATGCGGCCGAGCAGCGCATAGCCGAAGTTCGAATATTCGAAGCGGCTCTGCGGCGCCTGTGTGAACGGGACGCCGGCGGCCAACATCTTCGTGAAATCGTCCTGCGACAATATCTGCTGGCGGTCGCCCCACGGATCGTCGGTGACGAACCCCGCGACATGGTGGAGCAGATCGCGCACGCGGATGCGCGGACTGTCCGCGGTCGGATAGGTCCAGCGCTTCATTTCGGGCACATAATCTTCGGCCAGATCGTCGAGCCGCAGCTTGCCCCGGTCGCGCAGGTTGAGCACTGCCAGCGCGGTGAAGGCCTTGGTCATCGAGGCGATCCGGAACAGCGTATCGCCGTCGACCGGCGTTCCGGTCGTCACATCCTGGACCCCGCGCCCCTTCAGATAGACGAGCTTGCCGTCCTGCACGATGCCATAGACGAGGCCCGGGATATGCTGATCGGCCTGATAGCGGGCAAAGAGCCCGTCGATCTCGGGCGCGACCTCATCGAGGCTCTGCCCCGCGCTTTCCTGCGCGAGCGCAGGCGACGCACAGCCGAGCATCACCGCGACACCAACGGCCGATTTCCAACGCATGACGATCCTTTCGCAAACGGACGAGCCCCGCAGGCTAACAGCCGGCCGGTACGGCGGCAATGCGCCGCGGCCGGCCGTTAGGACTGGCTATGGCTGCAACGCCCGTGCGCGTCGCCGACGCGTCGTCACCCCATGACGAAAGCGTTGAGCTTGTTGCCGTCGGGGTCGCGAAAATAGCCCGCGTAAAAGCCTTCACCGCGCGGACCGGGGGCGCCTTCGTCGCTGCCGCCATGCGCCAGCGCGATATCGTAAAGGCGCTGGACCTGATCGGTGTCGCTGGCCTCCAGCGCCACCATCACGCCATTGCCGACCGTTGCGGCGTTGCCGTCGAACGGCTTGGTCAGGCCGATGCCCGCGCCGCCGCCTTCCTTGCCCCAGGCGATGAAATTGTCGAATTCCATCATTCGCGGCACGCCCAGTTCGGCGGCGATCGCGTCGTAAAAAACCGCCGCTTTGGCAAGGTCATTGGTGCCGAGCGTCACATATCCGATCATTGGTCGTCTCCCGATTCGTTGAAGCAAGAACATATCAGGAACAATACGTGCGGCAAGCAAAGAAAAGGGCGCCCGGACCATATCCGGGCGCCCCTTTGAAACGCTGAAGATGCCGCGCGATTACGGCTTGATGCGGATCGCGATAAAGGCAGACGGACCGCCACGGCGGAGGATTTCCATCAGCACCGCGTCGCGGCCAGCCTTCTTCGCTTCCGCCACCGCCTTGGCCAGGCCCTCGCTCGTCGTGACCGGGGTGCGGTTGACGCTGAGGATCACGTCGCCGCGGCGCAGGCCCTTGCGGCCGGCATCGCTGTTGCTCGACGCGGCGCCGATGACGAGGCCCTTGGTCGAGGCATCGACGCCGACGGCGCGCGCGATGTCGGGGGTCAGCGTCTGCACCGCCAAGCCCAGATTATCCTGGACTGCCTTGTCGGAAACGCTGCCGCTGTTGTCATCCGGCGTCGCCTGATCGTCTTCGGGGTCGAAATCATTGCCCGCGAGCTGGTCTTCGGGCGGACGCGTTCCGACGACGGCGTTGAGCGTCATCGTCTTGCCGTCACGCACGACCTCGATCGGGATACGCGTCCCCGGCTTGGTGTTCGCGACGATGTAGGAGAGCGTCTGCTGCGGCGTCACATCCTTGCCGTTGACCTTGGTCACGACGTCGCCGCGCTTGATCCCCGCCTTCGCCGCGGCACCATCATCCTCGACGCGCTGGACGAATTCGCCGCGATCCTTGGGCAGGCCGAGCGCCGCCGCCATATCTTCGCCGACCGGCGCGATGCCGATGCCCAGATAGCCGCGCTCGACGCGCTCGCCGGCGCGCAGCGCGTTGATCACCGGGATCGCCGCATCGGCCGGGATGGCGAAGTTGACGCCGATGTTCGCGCCGACGGGCGAGATCAGCATGTTGTTGATGCCGACGACATTGCCGTGCAGGTCGAACAGCGGACCACCCGAGTTGCCGCGATTGATCGCCGTGTCGGTCTGGATGTAGCGGTCATAGGCACCGCCGTTGCCGATATTGCGCTGCACCGCCGAGATGATGCCGGCGGTGACGGTCGAGCCGAGGCCGAGCGGGTTGCCGATCGCGACCACCCAGTCGCCGACGCGCGCCTTGCCGCTGTCGCCGAATTTCACGAACGGCATGCCGGTCGCGTCGATCTTGAGCAGCGCGAGGTCGGAGGCGACGTCGCGGCCGACGATCTTGGCCTGAAATTCCTTGCCGTTGGTCAGCGTCACCGTGACCTGATTCACCTGTTCGCCGCGCGGGCCGCCGGTGACGACATGGTTGTTGGTGACGATATAGCCGTCGTCCGAGATCAGAAAGCCCGAACCGCCGCCCTGCTGTTCCTGCGTGACCGGTTCGCGCGTTCCCGCGAACGGATCGAGCCGGACGCCCAGCGTGACTTCCTGCTTGGTCGAGATGTTGACCACCGCGGGCTGCAGCTGCTCGACCAGGTCGGCGAAGCTTTCGGGCGCGCCGGCGCGCGGAACCGCCTTCGCGATTTCGCTGCGCTCGTTCTGCGCGACCTGCGCGATAACGGGCGACTGGGTGACGAGCGCGAGCGCGGTGCCACCGACCAGCAAAGCCGAAGTGATGCCATAAACATAACGCACGATCGCAAATCCTTCTCTCTTGCGAAAAAACCCAAGGACCCCGGCAGGCTTCATTTGGGGCCGCGCGGCTGAACGGCAATTGAACATGAACGGCGACTGCACGCCCTGTTCATCCGCCGAACCGCCGCTTATCCGCCGCCGAACCGTTTCAGATATTCATTGTCGGGCGACAGGATGATCGACGTCCCGCCCTTGTTGTTCTCACCCAGGAATGTCTGACGATAGCTCTGCATGGCGCGATAGAAATCATAGAATTCGGGGTCCTTGCCGAAGCTGGCGGCATAGATGCGCGCGGCTTCGCCATCGGCGTTACCGCGAATGATCTGTGCTTCCTTCTGCCCTTCGGCGCGGATCGCGATCGCCTCCTGCTGGCGCGCGGTGCGCATGCGGTCATAGGCCGCCTGCAGCGTCGCGCCTTCGGGGAGGTCAGCGCGCTTGATCCGAACGTCGATGATCTCGGCGCCATATTTGTGCGCCTCGCGATTGAGCGCGACCTGGATATTGTCCATCACCGCGCCGCGTTCGGGCGAAAGCAGGGTCGCGAAGGTCCGCTTGCCCAGCTCGTTGCGCAGCGAGGAACCAAGGATGGTCGCGAGCTGCTGCTGCAATTTATCCTCGGTCCGAATCGCCGTGTACATGCGCACCGGATTGGTGATGCGGAAACGCGCGAAGGCATCGACCTGCAGCCGCTGCTGGTCGGTCGAGAGGACCTGCTGGCGCTCCATGTTCACGCCCAGGATGCGCTTGTCGATATATTGGATCCCGTCGGTGAACGGCACGCGCAGGACAAGCCCCGCGCCCGACCGGCCGAAGTCTTCGTTCGGCTTGTAGCGGTTCACGGTGCGCTCGATCTCGCCGAAGCGCAGGATCAGGGCCTGCTTGTCTTCGGGAACGATCGCCAGCGTCTGCGACAGGATGACGAGAAAGGCGACGACGCCGACGAGCAGCCGCATCGGATGGCGGGCGAGCGATTCGAACATCACTGGCCTCCCTTCGCTGCATCGGAGGCGGCGTCGGACGCCGCGCGCGCGCGCCGCTGGACTTCGCTCAGCGGCAGATAGGGGGTGACGCCGCGCGCCTCGACAATCGTCTTGTCGACGTTCGACAAAACATTCTCCATCGTTTCATAATAGAGCCGCTTGCGGGTCACGCCCGGCGCCAGCTTATATTGTTCGTAAATCTTGTCGAACGCCGAGGTGTCACCGCGAGCGCGTTCGAGCACCTGCTGTTCATAGGCGCGTGCCAGGTTGATCGACGATTCGCGTTCCTGCCGCGCCGCCGTCACTTCCTTGAACGCCTCGTCGACCTGCTTCGGCGGATCGGCCTGGCGGATCGCGATGCCCTGGATTGTCACGCCGGCGCGATATTGATCGAGCAGGGCCTGCATGCGCTGCTGAACCTGCGTCTCGATCTCGACGCGGCCGGGACCGATCGCCTGCACTAGGTCGAAATTGGCGACCGTCGCGCGCATCGCGCTTTCGGCGACCTCGCGGATTGTGCCGTCGGGATCGGCGAGCTGGAAGATATAGAGTTCGGGGTCGCGGATCGACCAGCGCACTTCATAGGCCAGATCGACGATGCTCTGGTCGCGGGTAAGCACGAAATTCTCGTCGCTCGCATTGGGCGAGCCGACCTGCATCGTGCGGATCGCGCGCACGTCTTCCATCCGGATGCGCTCGATCGGCGCCGGCCAGGTGAATTTCACGCCGGGGCCGACGGTGCGCGAATAGCTGCCGAGCCGGGTGACGACGCCTTCCTTTTCGGGCGGCACGATGTGGAAGGAGGAAAAGAGGAACCACACCGCGACGAGGGCGCCAACGCCCCATTTCCACAGCCGGGCCGATTCGGGCATCTGCAAATTGCCGCCGCCGCCACCCGAACCGCCGCCGCCGAAGCCGCCGCGTCCCTTGCGCAGAAGTTCGTCGAGTGCGGAGGGGCCGCGGGGCTTGCGCCCGCGCAGTCCGTCGGCGGGATCGGGCGTCACCCAGGGATTGCGCGGACCCGACCGGTCGTCGCCGTCACCGCCATCCTTCGGGCCATTGCCCCACGGACTGTTCGCCATCAGCGCAATCTGATGGAAAAATTGCCGCACTCCCTGCGGGGCGCGGCCTCCCATGCTGCCATCACTTTCGTTGCTCATGGATGCTTTTATAGGGGCGGCGCGCGCGATTAACAGGGGGGCCAGGCGAAAATGGGTGGCAATCGCCCCGCTTATCCCTATCTGCCGCGGACATGACCGACATCGCCATCCTCGCCAGCCTCGCCACCGACCTGACCGGCGGCCGCACGTCGGGGCTCCGTTATCTCGACGATCAGGGCACGCTCGCGATTGTGCTCGACGTCACCGGGCTCGCCGAGGGGGATCGCAAGCCGCTCGAGGAAACGCTCCGCGCGGGCCTGCTCACCCGTCCCGGCGTCACCAGCGTCCGCGTCGCCATGACCGCCGAGCGGAAAGCGATGACGATCATCGCGGTGGGCAGCGGGAAGGGCGGAGTCGGCAAATCGACGCTCGCCGCCAATCTTGCCGTCGCGCTGCGCCGCGCCGGTGTGAAGGTCGGACTGGTCGATGCCGACATCTACGGTCCGTCGCAGCCGCGCCTGATGGACAGCGAGGGCGTGAAGCCCGAAGCGCGCGGATCCAAGCTCTCGCCGGTGCAGAGCGCCTATGGCGTTCCGATGCTGTCGACCGGCCAGATCGCCGCCCCGGGTCAGGCCATCGCCTGGCGCGGCCCGATGGCCGGCCGCGCGCTCGAACAGCTGATCGACGCAAGCTGGGGAGATATCGACACGCTCGTCGTCGACCTGCCCCCCGGCACCGGCGACGTCCAGCTCACGATGATCCAGAAGCACAAGCCCACCGGCGCGGTCGTCGTTTCGACGCCGCAGGATCTGGCGCTGATGGACGCCGCGCGCGCCGTGTCGCTGTTCGAGCAGGCCGAGGTGCCGATCATCGGCGTCGTCGAGAATATGGCCGGCTATGCCTGCCCGCATTGCGGTGAGGTCAGCGACCCGTTCGGAAGCGGCGGTGCCGAGGCCGCGGCGAAAGACATGGAGCTCGATTTTCTCGGCCGCGTGCCGCTGTCGATGGGCATCCGCCTCGCGAGCGACGGCGGCGTCCCGCCCGCCGCTGGAACCGATCCGCTGGGCGAGCCGTTCCACGCGATAGCCGCAAAGGTCGCGGCGTGGCTCGCGGCACGAAAGGGCATATGATGGCGATCAACGACGAGGCTGAAATTCGCGCCCTGCTCGAACGGCCGCGGCGCATCGCCATCGTCGGCGCCTCGCCCAATCCCGCCCGCCCCTCGAACGGCGTGCTCGCCTTCCTGGCCGCGCAGGGGCATGACGTGATCGCGGTCAATCCCGGCCATGCCGGCAAGACGATCCACGGCGCACCGGTGGTCGCGACGCTCGCCGATGTCGAGCCGGCGGCCGAGATCGTCGATATCTTCCGCAACAGCGCCGACGCGGGCGCCGCCGTCGACGATGCGATCGTCCACGGCGCGAAAGCGGTGTGGATGCAACTCGGCGTCATCGACGAAGCCGCCGCGCGCCGCGCCGAAAAGGCCGGACTGGCCGTCGTCATGGACCGCTGCCCCAAGATCGAGATTCCGCGGCTGGGCCTGCTGCGCTAGCGCTTACGAAAGGCTTTGCGTCGCCGACTCGCCGCGATTATCAGCAGCGGGCATGACCGGCATTCGGGACAAAGTGGGGACCAAGAAATCGCGCCTGCCGCATGTCAGCCGCCGGTCGCTGCTCGTCGGCGCCACCGCGGCGGGCGGCCTTGCGCTGGCCTGGTCGTTTTGGCCGCGTCATTATGCACCCAATCTGACCGCTGCGCCCGACGAACATATCTTCAACGCCTTTCTGAAGATCGGCGACGACGGGCATATCGCCGTCGTCGTGCCGCAATGCGAAATGGGGCAGGGCATCACTACGCTGCTGCCGCAGATCATTGCCGACGAGCTCGGCGCCGACTGGCGCACCATCGCCGTCGAAACCGCGCCGATCAGCCCGCTCTATACCAACACACTGCTCGTCGACGAGGATAGCGCCACCTTCATGCCGCGCGCGCTGGTGCCCGATGTCGTCGCCGACGTGCGTAGCTGGGTCCGACGCGAATGGGCGGTGCGCCATGCGGTGATGCTGACTGCCAACAGCTCGTCAGTCCGCATGTTCGAGGGGCCGTGCCGCGACGCCGCGGCGCAGGCCCGCACGCTGCTGATGATGGCCGCGGCCAAGCGGTGGGACGCCGATTGGCAGGATTGCGACACGCAGGACGGCTTCGTCACCTGGAAGAACCGCAAGCTGCGCTTCGGCGACGTCGCGGCGGTGGCCGCAACGCTCGATCCGCCCGCCGAACCCGTCTATCGCGCCAACAACAATGACCCGCTCTACGGCAAGGAGCTGACGCGGCTCGACCTGCCGGCAAAGGTCGACGGCTCGGCCAATTTCGCCGGCGACATCCGCCTTCCCGACATGGTCTTCGCCGCGATACGCCAGGGACCGTTCGGCGCCACCCGGCTCAAGAGCATCGACCGCAAGGCGGGGATGGCGTCGCCCGGCCTGCTCGACATCGTGCTGCACGACCGCTGGATCGCGACCGTTGCGCGCAACTGGTGGGCCGCGAATCGCGCGCTCGACCGCTTCGCACCGCAGTTCGAAACCGCCGGTCCGCCGATTTCCAGCGCCGGCATCGACAAGGCGCTGAAGGCCGCACTGAAAGCCGACGGCTATCGAATCGCCAAAAAGGGCGATGTCGCCGAGGCGATGGAGGGGCGCACCAAGGTTTCGGCGCATTATGCCGTCGCGCCCGCGCTTCATGCGCCGATCGAGACGCGCACCGCAACCGCCGCCCCGGACGGTGAACGGCTGCGCCTGTGGGTCGCGACGCAGGCGCCGGCCCAGTGCCGCGACGCGGTCGCGCGGGCGATGGGATTGGCGCCGGGCAAGGTGACGCTGTTTCCGATGATGGCGGGCGGATCGTTCGACGCCTGCCTCGATCATAGCGTCGCGGTGCAGGCGGCGATCATCGCGACGCAGATCAAGCGCCCGGTGCAGCTCGCCTGGTCGCGCGCCGAGGAAATCATGCGCGACATTCCGCGCGCGCCGGCACGCGCCAAAATCTATGCGACGCTCGACGCCGCGGGCGGGATCGACGCGCTTGTCGCGCGGATCGCGGTGCCATCGACCAACCATGAATTCCGCGCCCGCCTGTTCGATGGAACCCCGGTCGACGTCGCGCAGCGCGAGGCGGCGGGAACGCCCGACGCCGCTGCGGTCGAGGGCGCGGGTGGCCCCTATAATTTCCGCCATTTCGCGGTCGATCATTGCCCCGCCGATATCGGCCTGCCGACCGCGCGCTGGCGCGGCAACGCCGACAGCTACACCGCCTTCTTTACCGAATGTTTCATCGACGAAATGGCGGCGCGCGCCGGTTCGGACGCGCTGTCGTACCGGATGGCGATGCTTGGACAGGCGCCGCTGCTCGCCCGCTGCCTGCTCACCGCGACCAGCCTTGCGGGATGGGAGGGGGGCCTGTCGGGCACGGCACAGGGGCTTGCCTGCCATTCGATGCGCGGCAGCCACATCGCGCTCGTCGCTACCGCGCGGCCCAGCGACCGGGGGCTGCAGGTCGAACAGCTCGTCGCCGTCGTCGACGCCGGGCGGCTCGTCAATCCGGCGATCGCACGCCAGCAGATCGAGGGCGGTCTGGTCTTCGGCCTCGCCGCCGCGGTCGGCGCAACGACCGATTATGAAGGCGGCGTCGCGACCGCACGCAAGCTCGGCCAGCTCGGCCTGCCCCGCCTGTCGCAAGTGCCGCAGATCGTCGTCGAATTCATCGACAGCGACCGCGATCCCGGCGGCGTCGGCGAAATCGGCGTGCCCGTCGTCGCGCCGGCGATCGCCAATGCGATGTTCGCCGCAACGGGTCGCCGTATCCGCCGCATTCCGCTATCGCCCGACCCGCTATGATCGATCGTCCCGCAATCCATCCCGCGGTGCCCGCGCCGCGTATCGGCGTGCTGCTCGTCAACCTCGGCACCCCCGACGCGCCCGAGCCGGGTCCGGTGCGCCGCTATCTGCGCGAGTTCCTGTCCGACCGGCGCGTCGTCGAAATCCCGTCGCTGCTGTGGCAACCGATCCTGCGCGGCATCATCCTCAATACGCGACCCAAGAAATCGGCCCACGCCTATGCGCAGATATGGACCGACGAAGGCTCGCCGCTCGCCGCGATCACGCGCCGTCAGGCAGGGGCATTGCAGACGGCGCTCGGCGCGGATGTCCGCGTGTCCTGGGCGATGCGCTATGGCGCTCCCGCGATCGGCGCCGCGATCGATGAACTCGTCGCCGAAGGGTGCCGCCGCATCCTGATTGCGCCGCTCTATCCGCAATATTGCGCCGCCACGACGGCGACGGTGGTCGATGCGGTCGGCGCGCATCTTGCGCGCCTGCGCTGGCAACCCGCGCTGCGTTTCCTGCCCCCCTATCACGACGACCCCGCCTATATTGCGGCGCTTGCCGCGTCGGTCGAGGCGGGGATCGCCGCGCTCGATTTCGCGCCCGATACGCTCGTCGCCAGTTTCCACGGCATGCCCGAACGGACGCTGCAACTGGGCGACCCTTATCATTGCCAGTGCGTGAAGAGCGCGCGGCTGCTGTCCGAAGCGATCGGGCGGCCGGTCGAAATTGCCTTCCAGTCGCGTTTCGGACGCGCCAAATGGCTCGAACCCGCGACCGACGCGCTCATAGAACGGCTCGGCCGCGAGGGGCGCCGCGTGGCGATTTTCGCGCCGGGTTTTTCGGCCGATTGCCTCGAAACGCTCGAAGAGCTCGCGATCCGCGGCAAGGAACAGTTCGAGGCGGCGGGTGGGCGCGACTTCGCCTATCTTGGCTGCCTCAACGACACCCCGCCGGGGATGGCGATGCTCGAGGCGCTGGTGCGGCGCGAACTCACCGGATGGCATTGAAATAGCGGGCGCTTACCTCCTGTTTAACTCTGCGCCTTAAGCTCTGTTTCCAGCGGCTTCCGGCATGTTGCACCGGCACCCGCGCGGAGACATGCGATGAGCGAACTCGACCGGGCAGCCATGACGCTCGCCGGCCTGACCCTGGCCTTTCTGCTCGCCGTCGCCATCGTCTGGTGGATACGCCGCCCCCGCCCGCAGGTTACGCTGCCCAAGAGCCCCAAAATGCCGCGCGAAATCCGCATGCCACGGCTGTCGCGCCGCGCCGAACCCGAAATCGAGCCGGTCGAAATCGCGCCCGCGCGCCTCGCGCGGCTGCGCGCCCAGCCGGTCTATGATCCGTTGCCCGAAGACGAACCGCCGACCGAGGTGGCTCCGATAGCCGCCGAAACCGAATCGCCACCGGCCCCTCTGCCGCCCGAACCGATCGAGGCGATGCTTGCGGCGCAGGTTCAGGCGGTCGAGGCGCAGGCCCATGCCGCACCGGAGCCGTCGCCCATCGCGGACAATCCCATATCCGGTCACGCCGTGCCTGTCGGCCAGGCGCGACTGGTCGCGCAAATCCCGCCGCGCGACGCGATACTGACGCGCAACTGGGTCGGCGGACGCCCGCGCCTGCCGGACGCAATGCCCTGGCCGCGGATCGATGGTACCGATGCCGACTTCATCGCGCAGATCGCCTGCGCCGACCTGCCTGCCGGACTCTGGGACGGGTTGGGGCCGCGCACCGGGGCGCTCGCCTTTTTCGTCCATCCCGAAACGGGCGCGGCGACGGCGCTCCATTTGCCCGAGGTGGGACCGCCACGCGCGGCGCCCAAACCCGTCGGCCGCGCCTATTTCCGTCCCGCCGGGCTCGATGATGATGCGCTGCACCGCCTCGCGGTGCGGGCCTTTCCCGAATGGGCGGTCGACGTCCGCGGCCCCGAAGCGCCCGACACGCCAGCCGGGGTGGACGCCGCCGACGCCTTTTTCGCGGCCACGGGCTATGATCTTGCCGACCCGGCCTTTCATCCGTTCGACTGGCCGACGATGACCGCGCTGGCGGCACTGCTCGCCGCCCGACTTCCCGCACTCGAAACCGGTACGCCGCCGCCGCCCGACGCAAGCGACGAGCTGACCGAGGCGCTGGCCGATGCCGCGGCAACCAACCGCGACGCAGCCGAGCGCGCGCGCGAGATATTGGCGATCATCGACGAAAGCGCGGGGCAGGACGGCTTTTCGGCCTCCGACGCGACCGCGGTGATGACCGCGCTGCACGCGATCCACTGGTCGCGGGTGGTGGTCGAAAGCGACCCCGAAAGCGGCGAAGACCGTACCGAAACCATCACTTTGCCGCTGACGCGCCACCATCCGGATGCCGATCTGTGGGTCAGCGACTATCGCGCGCTGCTCTTTGATCACGCGCGTCATCGCTGGTGCGCCGACCCCGATTCGCTTTCGGCCCCGGCCCGGGCGCTGTTCGAGCCCGTCTGGGCCGCACTCGCCGCCGCCGAGGCGCCTCTCGTGGGCGGGCAGCCGCGCCACTATGCGCCCGGCTTCGACGAGGAGCGCGACGCGATGCTCGTCGAACTGCCCGCAAGCGCCTTGACCGGCATCGCGCCCGCGCAGGGCGCCAGCCTGATCCTCGCGATCCGCAAGGCCGATCTCGCCGTCGGAAATTTTACGACGCTGAAGGCGCTGACCGGAAACTGAAAAACTTTCCCCGCAAAGCCGTGCGATTGACGTTCCGGTCAACTTGCGGCCGCTTCGCGCGCGCCCTAATCAAAAACGAAGCAAGATTGTGTGGGAGAGCGATTTCATGACACGCGTAGCAATCGTCACCGGCGGCAGCCGCGGCATCGGCGAGGCCATTTCGCTGGCGCTGAAGGATATGGGCGTCCGCGTCGCCGCCAATTATGCGGGCAATGACGAAAAGGCGCGCGCCTTCACCGACCGCACCGGCATCCCCGCCTATCGCTGGGACGTCGGCGACCATCAGGCCTGCCTCGACGGCTGTGCACAGGTCGCCGCAGACCTCGGCCCGATCGACATCGTCGTCAACAACGCCGGGATCACCCGCGACGGCACGCTGGCACGCATGACCTTCGACGACTGGAACGACGTCATGCGCATCAATCTGGGCGGCTGTTTCAACATGGCCAAGGCCACCTTCGGCGGCATGGTCGAACGCGGCTGGGGCCGTATCGTCAACATCGGCTCGATCAACGGCCAGGCGGGCCAATATGGTCAGGTCAACTATGCCGCGGCCAAATCGGGCATCCACGGCTTTACCAAGGCGCTGGCGCAGGAAGGCGCCAAGAAGGGCGTGACCGTCAACGCGATCGCGCCGGGCTATATCGACACCGACATGGTCGCCGCCGTTCCCGCCCCGGTGCTTGAAAAGATCGTCGCGAAAATCCCGGTGGGGCGCCTCGGCCACGCCGAAGAAATCGCCCGCGGGGTCGCCTTTCTGTGCAGCGAGGATGCGGGCTTCGTCACCGGGTCGACAATGTCGATCAACGGCGGACAGCATATGTATTGACGGGCCGAGGGCGCCAGTGAAGGCGTTCGCAAAGCGAACGACGAGCTGGCAACCGGTGGTGAAGCCACAGCCCGGCTCGGCCAGCGGGGCGGCGATCCGAAAGATCGCCGAGCCCGTCTGACGTCACGGCGACGGCTTTGCCGTCGCCGCCAGGCGCGGCGCCGGTTCGACAATCCCTCGACTTCGCGCGATACGAACGGCAGACAGGATGCATGGCTGCTTCCTTGTCTCTCCATCCCCCCGTCAAACGCTCGGTGACGATTGCCGGACACCCGACGTCGATCAGCCTCGAACCGCTATTCTGGGACGCGCTCGAAGCCGCGGCGGCGCAGCGCGGCCTGCCGGTCAATGCGCTCGTCGCGCGGATCGACGTCGAACGGATGGAGGCCGCCGATCCGCCCAACCTGACCTCGGCCATCCGCCAATGGTTGTGGCACGCGCGCAGTGCTGATCAGACGGCGGCGTAAACCGCCCGCCCGAAGGCCGCGCCCTTGTCTGCGGCATGATGCAGGAACAGCGACGGCTCGATCAATTCGAGTTCCATGATGTGCAGCACGCCCGCCGCGTCGCCGACCATGTCGACGCGCGCATAGACGGGCGGCGCGGGAGCGGCGGCCAGCGCGGCGGCGGCGAGCAGGCGCGCCGGATCGCTCGCGTCCCATCGCGTCTCGCGCCCGCCGAACTGTTCCTGGACGCGGAAATCGCCCGAAGCCGGGCGCTTGACGATGGCATGGCTGAAGGCGCCGCCGAAAAAGAAGAGCGAATATTCCCCGTCGGCGAGGATGCCGGGCATCAGCGGCTGGACAAGGCGGCGCTGCCCCAGCGCATCGGTGGGGATCGGCGCGCCGGGCGCGACACGGTGCGTCCCGTCGGCACCGCCCGAAACGGCGGGCTTCACCACCACCTCTTCCACGCCGAGCGCCGCGCGCGCCTGCGCCAGCGATGCGTCGTCCAGCGCCGCGACCTCAACCGTCGGCACCACCGCAACGCCCTTCGCGCCAAGCTCGGCAAGATAGGCCTTGTCGCTGTTCCAGCGCAGCACCGGCACCGGATTGACGACGGGCAGTCCCGCGAGCCGGTCGAGCAGCGCATACCAGACGGCAACGTCGCGCTGATAGCCCCAGGCGAACAGCGGCAGGATCAGGTCGAACCCCGTCAGATCGCCGGGGTCGGTCCAGACGCGCTGCTCGACCGCAAGCCCGGCCGCCGCCAGCGCCGCCGCCTTGCGCGCGAAGGCGGGCCGCCAATTTTCCTCATAATCGGGTGCCGGGACGAGGATCGCGACGCGCGGTTGGAACGGCATAGAGCCTCCTGAAGCCCTCCCCCGAAGGGGAGGGTCAGACCTGTTACCGGCCGAGCAGCCCGCGCGCCTGCCCCGCAATATGCGACAGCATCGCGCCATTGGGATTGGGGATGGTGCGCGCGCGGTCGACCGTCGTGCGGAATTGCGCGACGCGCGGTGCGTTCGCTTCCAGCCATTTGCTGACCCCGGCATCGAGATCGCCCTTGGGCAACCCCGCGAGGAAGCTCAGCCGCATCTGCTGGAAATCGCGCGCCAGGCTGTTGACGAGCAGGCGTTCCCATGGATCGGCGGGGCTCATGTGCGCCGCCAGCGTCTGCGCCCAGTCGAGCCCGAGCGCGTCGCCCAGATGGGTGAAGGCCCGCGTCACCCCGACCTCGTCGTCGCCGCGACGTTCGGCAAGGTCGACGATTCCGATCGCGCCGTCGGTCTTGAACAAGCGGACGACCGCCGCGGTCAGCGCCTCGGGCGCGCCGGCATCGAGCAGCTGCTGCGCCAGCGCGTCCCACTGACGCCGCACCGACGCGCTGAGCAGCGTGTCGACGGTCGCGGTCAGGCGGTCGACGCCGGGTTCGAGCCGCGCAACGAGCGCGCCCGGCTGCGCTAGGCCGGGGCTGACGCGGAGCAGGTCGGCCATCTGCGATGCCATCGCCGAGGCGGCCTGGCTGAACAGCGACAAGCGGATGGATTCGTTGATCCCCGCGCTGTCGAGCGAAGCCCACAGCCCCTTCATATCCAGCAAGCGTTCGACGGCGACGAATGCCGCCGCGACCTCACCGAGCGAGCAGCCCTCTTCTTCGACCAGTTCGAGCGGGTGGACGATGCCCATGCGGTTGACGATGCGGTTCGCAAGCTTGGTCGCAATGATCTCGCGGCGCAGCTGGTGATCGGCGATCGCGCCGGCGAAATCGCGCTGCATCTCGGCCGGGAAGGCCGCGGCAAGGTCGCTCGCCAGAGCGGGATCGTCGGGCAGCGCGCTCGCTTCGATCGCATCCTGCAGCGCCAGTTTCGCAGTCGACAGCAGCACGGCGAGTTCGGGCCGCGTCAGCCCGCTCCCTTCGGCCGAGCGGCGCAGCAGCTCGTCGTTCGCCGCCAGCCCTTCGACCTTGCGGTCGAGCCGGCCCGATGCCTCGAACGTCTCCATGATCCGCACCAGCGACGGCACCGCGGCGGCGCCGCCCTTTTCGGCGATCGACAGCGCGAGTGCCTGCAGCCGGTTGTCCTCGAGCACCAGCGCCGCGACATCGTCGGTCATGCGGACGAGCAGCGCGTCGCGATCGTCCTGGCTCAGCCGGCCTTCGGCCATCTCGCGGTTGAGCGCGATCTTGATGTTGACCTCATTATCCGAACAGTCGACGCCGGCGCTGTTGTCGATGAAGTCGGTGTTGATGCGCCCGCCCTTCGCCGCAAAGGCGATACGTGCGGCCTGCGTGACGCCCAGATTGGCGCCCTCACCCACCGCGCGGACGCGCAGATCCTCGGCATCGACGCGCAGCGCGTCGTTGGCGGGATCGCCGACCTCGGCATTATTCTGGCCCGCGGCCTTCACATAGGTACCGATACCGCCGAACCACAGCAGATCGGCGGGCGCGCGCAGAATCGCGGAGATCAGCCCGGCGGGGTCGATTTCGGCGACCGACAGGCCCAGCAGCGCCTGCACCTCGGGGGTCAGCGGGATGCTCTTCTGGCTGCGCGCGAAAACGCCGCCGCCCTTCGAGATCAGCGTCTTGTCATAATCGTCCCAGCTCGACCGTGGCAGTTTGAACATGCGGTCGCGTTCCTTCCAGCTCTTGCCCGGATCGGGATCGGGATCGAGGAAGATATGGCGATGGTCGAAGGCCGCGCACAGCTTGATCGCCTTGGACAGCAGCATGCCGTTGCCGAACACGTCGCCCGACATGTCGCCGCAACCGACAACACGGATCGTGTCGGTCTGCACGTCGATGCCCATTTCGGCGAAGTGGCGCTGGACCGAAACCCACGCGCCCTTGGCGGTGATGCCCATCGCCTTGTGGTCATAGCCTTTCGACCCGCCGCTCGCGAACGCATCGCCGAGCCAGAAGTCGCGCTCCATCGCAAGACCGTTGGCGACGTCGGAGAAGGTCGCGGTGCCCTTGTCGGCGGCGACCACGAAATAGGGGTCTTCGCCATCGCGGATCACGACGCCCTTGGGGTGCACCACCTTGCCGCCGACGATATTGTCGGTGATCGACAACAGCGACCGGATGAAGATGCGATAGCATTCGGTGCCTTCGGCGAACCAGGCGTCGCGATCCTCGGCCGGGCTTGGCAACTGCTTGGGATAGAAGCCGCCCTTCGCGCCGGTCGGGACGATGACGGCGTTCTTGACGCGCTGCGCCTTCATCAGCCCCAGAATTTCGGTACGGAAGTCGTCGCGCCGGTCGGACCAGCGCAGGCCGCCGCGCGCGACCGGGCCGGCGCGTAGATGGATGCCCTCGACGCGCGGGCTGTACACCCACACCTCGCGCCACGGCAGCGGCTTGGGCAGGCCCGGAACCAGACTCGAATCGATCTTGAACGCCAGCGCCTCGGCCGCGGCGGGCGCAAAGGCGTTGGTACGCAGCGTCGCGCCGATCACCGCATGGAACAGACGCAGGATGCGGTCGTCGTCGATCGACTGGATCGCCGCAAAGCCGGTCTGGATTTCGGCGGCGAGCGCTTCGGCGCGCGCGGCATCCTTTGCCTTGGGGTCGTGGAGCGCGCGGAAGCGATCGACGAGCGCCGCGGTCAGCGCCGGGGCGCTGCGCAGCGCCGCAACGACCGTATCCATGCCATAGCTCGATCCGCCCTGACGCATGTAGCGGAACCAGGCGCGCAGCCACACGATCGCCTGCGGATCGGTCTGCGTCACCAGCACGAGCTGGTTGAAGGCGTCGTTTTCGGCCTTGCCGTCGAGCACCGCGGCAATCGCGCCCTCGATCGTCTCGACATGCGGCATCAGTGCGGTTTCGTCGACATTGGCCGGCAGGCGCAGCGAGAAATCGTGGATGAAGGTCGCCGCCGCTTCGGCATCGCCCTCACCGCCGCCATGGACGTGCAGTTCGGTCGGGATTTCCTCGAGCACCTCGAACCCGAAATGTTCGAGCGCGGGTACCACGTCCGACAGCGCGAGCGGTCCGGCCGCGCTATAGACTTTCAGCCGCAGCCGGTCGTCGCCGTCGAGGCTCTTTTTCGCCAGCCGCACGTTGCGCGGGCGGTCGGCATCGAGGTCGCGCAGACGCAGAATGTCGCGCGCCGCCTCTTCGGGATTATAGAGATTGCGGTAATTGGCGGGGAACAGCGGGGCGAAGCGCGCCGCGAGCGCCGCGGCGCGGCCCGGATCGCCGCGGCGCGCCAGCGCGCCCTCGACCTCGGGCTGCCAGCCACGCACCATCTGTTCGAGCTGCGCGTTCAGCACCTCGGTATCGGGGACGATCCCGCCGCCGCGCAGGTCGAGCGTGTAGCGCAGCAAGGCAGCGCCGCCGTCCTCGAGCGCCATCGTCCAGCCGATGACCCCCGCCTTGGCCTCGCGCACCAGCAGCGATTCGATCGCCAGCCGGCGTCCCGTCGACACCTCGTCGCGCGGCAGCCAGACGAAGGTGAAGAGATGGCGGCCGAGCGGGCTGCGTATCATCACCAGCTTCGGGCGCGGGCGATCGGTAATCGACATCGAGGTGAGCACCAGCTCCTCGAGCGATTCGGCGTCGAACGCGATCAGCAGGTCGTGCGGCAGCGCGGTCAGCGCATGCGCGAGCGCCTTGCCCGCGTGGCCGCCGGGATCGAAACCGAATTTGGCCATCAGCGCCTCGAGCTGCGCGCGCAGCACGGGCACCTTGGCGGGCGGCGTCGACAGCGCGGCGCTGGTCCAGAGGCCCGCGTGGATCGACAGGCGCTCGACCGTCTTGCCCTTCATCTCTGGAACGACGACCAGGTCGAGCAACACGCGGCGATGTACCGACGACAGCCGGTTCGACTTGATGAGCAGCGGTGCCGTGCGGCCCTTTTCGAACCAGGCGAAGGCCGCTTCGAGAGCGGTTTCGGACAGAATTTCGCTCGTCCCCGCGGCACAGATACCCAGCGGGTCGTGGCGCTTGCCGTCGCGCGTGCGCCATTCATGGCCAAGCTGCGTCATCGCGCCGCTTTCGAACCAGCGCAGCAGCTCGGCGCCATCGCCGTCGGCGCGCATCGTCGAATCGGCGAGCATCGCGGCGCGCATCGCCTTCCAGTCGGCGACCGCGGCGCGCACATCGGCGAGCGAGGCTTCGAGCGCATCGAGCAGACGGCGCCGGGCGCGCGCGTCGCCGCGTTCGAGCTCCATATAGATGACCGACTCGCGCGCGCCGTCCTTGCCGGCGTCGACCGCGGTCAGATGATTTTTCGCGTCGCGCTCGACCGACACCACCGGATGGAGGATGCGGTGCACGGCAAGGCCCTGCGCGCCCGCGATTTGCGAGGTCGAATCGACGAGGAAGGGCATGTCGTCGTTGACGACGACCAGGCGCATCCGGCGGTCGGTGCCGTCGGCCGCCACCGGTTCGAGCAGGAACGACGGTTGGCCCGGCGCGCGGTCGATCGACGCGCGGGCGGCGAATTCGCCCGCTTCGGCCAGCGCCTTGGCATCGAGGTCGTCGCTCTCGCCGGGCAGCGCGCTGCCCTGCAAGGCGGCCTGATAGGCCTTGGCGAATTTCGCAGGAACTTGCGCCGCCGACGACGTGCCGGCTGCGGTGTCTTCAGTCGATTTTTCAGGCATAGGGTTGCAGCATCCCGGACCAAGTTGAAGCGAGCATCCGCCGGGGGGACGGCGGCGCCTTGCGCTACGGCTCCCTATGCGCCCGCGCCGCGAAAGGCTCAAGACCCCCCGCGCATGCCGCGCAAAATTATTTCAACTTTTGGATTGTCTGTTACGCTATGCGAGTCAATCGGCCGGGGTGATCGCGATTGCCTTCTTCGCCAGCTTCGCAACGAGCGCCGGATCGTCGGCCGCCTTGGCGACGATGCCGATATGTCCGCCGGGCATCGCGCGCGCAATCAGCACCACGAATTCGGCATCGCCCGCATCATGTTCCAGGATCAGCGCCGGGTGCGCGGTGCGCAGCGCCGCCAGTTGCTCGTCGATCTTCGGTGCCGCATCGCCCGCGGGCTTGCGGCGCGCGCGCGCGTCCTTGACCAGGCCCTTGAGCCCGCCCGGATAGCGGTCAAGATAGGCAGGAAGCGACCCGCGCTCCAGCCCCGCGTCCTTCGCATGGCCGAGCACGCAGGCATATTCGGCGAGGCGCGTCTTGTCGTAGGAGGCGCCGAACACCAGCTTGACGACTGGCGTCATCGGCGCACGCTCCTGCGCCTGCAGCCCCGCATCCTCGAGCAATTCGGCAAAGGCGTCGGGCTGGGCTTCGGCGGCGAGGGCGAAATCCCATGCCTTGCCGACCGCCTGATAGAGCGCGCTGCGGCTGCGGCTGTCGGCCGCCATCGCGCGTTCGGCGGTCTCGCGCGCCAGCGCCAGCCAGTCGGCCAGCTCGGCATCCTCACCCGGTCCGGCCGCGCCGTCGTCGGCGGCCTCGTCGCTTTCGGAAACCGGTACCGCGGGATCGTCGAACCGCTCGGTCAGCAGCATGGCGTCGCCGAACGCAACCGCTTCGGGCTCGGCGTCACCGAGCGCGGCGAAACCCGGCGCCACTTCGTCGTCGATATGCTCCGAATCGGGGCCATCGGCCCACACCGGCACCGGTGCGGTCAGCGGCGCCGCGCTGCGCAGCGCCTGCTCGACCGACAGTTGCAGCTCTTCGGCCTCGTCGGCAGCGACCGCTTCCTTCCAGTTGATGACGCCCATGATGAAATCGATGGTGTCGTCGTCGGTCGAGAAAGGCAGCAGGATGCCGCGATACATGATCGTCGCGCCGCGATCGTTGACGAACTCGGCCTCAAAGCCGATCGGCGCGCGGTTGGCGATGATCTGGAGATAATGGTCGGTCAGCCGCGACAGCAGCGACCGCCCCGGAATCTGGCTGATATAATGGACATCCTCGTCGATCTGTGATTCTTCGCGCAGCCGTTCGCCGAGATAGGAGATGCCCGGATTCTCGATACCCGCAGTAAAGTCGAGCAGCACCGCATTGGGGCCGAAATCGGCGCCGTCGAGGTCGAGATCCTCGACCGACGGATAGGCGCGGTCGGCAAGCAGCGACGCCCAATGATTATAAGCGCGCACCTGCATCCGCCGTTCGTCGACACCGACAGCCGGCGGCGCATCGATCGCGCCATCGTCCTGATCGTGGCTGCCCGAAAGCAGTCCGCGCATGCTGTCCATCATTCGTCCCCAGTCGCAAACATCGGGGATGTCATGCACCGACAGTGGTAAAAGTGGCGTAAACGATGCGCTCCGCAGCCGCCGCGCGCCGCGCCGTCAGGCGAGTGTGGTGGCGATCGGCAACCCGGCCTTCAGGGTCAGCGTGACCGGCGTGCGCTCGGCAATGTCGGCCATGCGCGCCCGCTGTTCGTCGTCGAGCCCGACGATCGCCAGCGAGCGGTCGATCCGCTTCTCCTCGCGCCCCGACAGGCGCAAACCGACCTCGACCGATTCGAGCGGCCAGCCCTTGCGATCGGCGTACATGCGCAGCGTGATCGCGGTGCACGCGCCCAGGCTCGCGAGCAGCAGATCGTAGGGCGCCGGGCCAACCCCGCCGCCGCCGAGCGCGGGGGGCTCGTCGGCAATCAGCGCATGCCCGCCGACATCGATCTCGGTGCGATAGCGGTCCTTGCCGATTCGCGCGCTGCCCTGCGCCATGCCATCCTCCTGCATCCTGCGTCGTGCGCAGCCTATCAGATGCGCCGCCCGTTGCCAGCCACCGTGCGCGGCTGGCATAGACGGCCCCGCAGGGAGGCGAGGATGCATACAAAAATGGGAGCGGGACCGCTGCTCGACGCGCGCGGGCAGCTCGCCGAACGCGGCTGGGCGACCGCCGAGGTGCGCCGCTACGACCGCGCGCAGATCGCGGCGGGCAAGCTGCGGATCAAGGAATGGGACTATTATTGCATCCTGGCCGACGCCTTCGGCATCGCGCTGACCGTCGCGGACAATGGCTATCTGGGCTTCCTCGGCGTGTCGTGGATGGATCTGGCGGCTGGAACCGCGATCAACGATGGCGCGGTGATTCCCTGGCCGATGGGCCGCATGCGGTTGCCCGAAAGCGCCGATGCGGGCGATATCGAACAGCGCCGCGGCGGCATGTTGCTGCGCTTCCGGCACGAACCGGGCGGCCGGCGCCTGACGGTCGAGGCCCCGAATTTCGGCGGCGGACAGGGGCTCGCAGGTGAATTATGGCTCGCGCAGCCGCCGATGGACCGCATGGTGATCGCCACACCTTTCTCGGGAGCGCCAAGGGCCTTCTATTATAATCAGAAGATCAATTGCCTCGCCGCCGAGGGCGAGATTCGGGTGGGGAACACCCTCCATCGCTTCAGCCCCGACCGCGCCTTTGGCGTGCTAGACTGGGGGCGCGGCGTCTGGACCTACGACAATGTCTGGTATTGGGGGTCGGCCTCGGGAATGGCGGACGGACGCCGCATCGGCTTCAACATCGGTTACGGCTTTGGCGACACGGCGGCAGCATCGGAGAATATGGTCTTCGTCGACGGCACCGCGCACAAGCTCGACCGCATCGCCTTTCACATGCCCGCGGGCGGGCCCGACGCGGGACCGTGGCGCTTCACGAGCAACGACGGACGCTTCGAAATGACGATGGACCCGATCGTCAATCGCCACCACAGCACCAACCTGGGGCTGTTCAGGACGGTGCAGGATCAGGTCTTTGGCCGCTTTTCGGGGCGCATCATCCTCGACGACGGCAGCGCGCTCGACGTCGCGGGGCTCACGGGCTTTGCCGAAGAAGTGCGCAACCGCTGGTAGCTGCTCCTGTGCGCCTGCGCACAGCAATGCACACCCTTGCGCCCTATCCCCGAATGCGAGAGTATCGCGGTCCATCGGGGGAGACATCCGGGGTCGCGGTTCAGCCATTGGGTGGAGACCGACTATGACAGGGAATGACCAGCAGCCGCGCTCGATCGTCGATCGCGTCAAGAATATCTTGCTCCAGCCCGCGCGCGAGTGGGAGGTGATCGACGGCGAAGCCGAAACGATCGGCGGCCTCTATCGCCGCTATATCATCCCGCTGGCGGCGATTCCCGCGGTGGCGGGGCTGATCGGCATGCTCGCCTTCGGCTTTTCGGTGATGGGCTTCACCTATCGCCCCTCGGTGAGTTCGGCGGTCGCCTCGGCCGTCGTGCAATATGCGACGACCTTGATCGGGGTCTTCATCCTCGCGCTCATCATCGACGCGCTCGCCCCCAGCTTCGGCGCGACGCAGAACCGCGTCCAGGCGTTCAAGGTCGCGGCCTATTCGGGCACCGCGAGTTGGGTCGCGGGCATCTTCGCGATCCTGCCCGCACTATCCTGGCTGTCGCTGCTCGGCCTCTACGGCCTCTATCTCCTCTACCTCGGCCTGCCCCGCCTGATGCGCGCGCCGCAGGACAAGGCGATGACCTACACGATCCTGATCGTCGTCGCGGCGATCGTCGTCGCGATCGTCATCGGCGCGATTACCGCCCCGATTACCGCGACCTTCATGCGGGGGTTCTAGGCAAGAAGGCGGACCGGCGACGGAAAGGGGGCGGCGCGATCGCCGTCTCCCGTCGTCACTCCGCCAGTTGCTCTAGCGCCCACCGCGCGGCGTCGGCGACCATCGGCGATTCATCGCTCGCCAGCACCATCAGGCGTGGCCGCAAGCCGCGATCGCCGCTGTTGCCTGCCGCGATCGCGGCGTTGCGCACCATGCGGCCCCGCCCGATCCGCTTGATCGGCGATCCCGAAAAGACCTGCCGGAACCCCACATCGTCGAGCGCGAGCAGATCGGCGAGCGCGGGTGCCGCCAGTTCGCCGCGCGGCAGAAAGGCCCGGTGCCGCGCCGCGGTGTCGGCGAACTTGTTCCACGGGCACACCGCCAGGCAATCGTCGCAGCCATAAACGCGGTTGCCGATCGCGCGCCGGAATTCGGTCGGGATCGGCCCGTCATGCTCGATCGTCAGATAGGAAATGCAGCGGCGGGCATCGACGCGATAGGGCGCCGGAAAGGCCGCAGTCGGGCAGGCCTGCTGACAGGCGGTGCAACTGCCGCACCGGTCCTGCCCCGGCACCGACGGCGCGAGATCGAGCGTCGTGTAGATCGCGCCCAGAAACAGCCAACTGCCATGCGCGCGGCTGACCATATTGCTGTGCTTGCCCTGCCAGCCGAGCCCGGCGGCGGCGGCGAGCGGCTTTTCCATCACCGGCGCGGTGTCGACAAAGACCTTCACTTCGGCGCCCGGCGCCTCGGCGACGAGCCAGCGCGCGACATGCTTCAACGCCTTTTTGACGACGTCATGATAGTCGGCACCCTGCGCATAGACCGATATGCGGCCGCGATCGGGCGCCCCCGCCAGCGCGAGCGGATCGGTGCCGGGGGCATAGCTCATGCCGAGCGCGATCACCGACCGCACCTCGGGCCACAGCCCTTGCGGCGATCCGCGCTGTTCGGCGCGGCTTTCCATCCAGATCATGTCGCCATGGCATCCGTCGGCGAGCCATTGCCTCAGCCGCGCCGCGGTTTGCGGTGCCGCATCGGCGCGCGCGATGCCGAACGCCGCGAAGCCATGCGCGCGCGCGGTGGCCGCGAGCCGCTCTTCGATCGGGGGCAAGGCATTGGAAAGCATTGCGCCCCTATACGACAGGCGGCGGGCCGTGCCATAGAGCGATGATACAGTGATGATATGCGGGCCGATTCAGCGAGCGGGGACCAGCGTTTGACCGATTATTGCGTGGAGGCGCGAGGCCTCACCAAATATTTCGACGAATTCAAGGCGGTCGACCATGTCGACCTCGAGGTGCCGGTCGGGAGCATCTATGGCGTTCTCGGTCCCAATGGCGCGGGCAAGACCACCAGCCTGCGCATGACGCTGGGCATCATCGATCCCGACGAGGGGACGAGCCGCCTGTTCGGCAGCCACAAGCCGCAATCGGTGCGCCACCGCATCGGCTATCTGCCCGAAGAACGCGGCCTCTATCCCGGCATGAAGGCGCGCGAGGCGATCGCTTTCATGGGCGCGCTGCGCGGGCTCGACTGGGGCGAAGGCCGCCGCCGCGCCGCGACCTTCATGGCCGAACTCGGGCTCGAACGCGTCATCGACGAAAAGATCCGCAAGATGTCGAAGGGCATGGCCCAGATGGTTCAGCTCATCGGCTCGATCGTCCATGCTCCCGACCTGATCGTGCTCGACGAACCCTTTTCGGGACTCGACCCGGTCAATCAGGAGCGGCTTGAAACGCTCGTGCGGCGCGAACGCGATCGCGGCGCGACGATCCTGTTCTCCACCCATGTCATGGCGCATGCCGAGCGCCTCTGCGACCGGCTCGCGATCATCGCGCGGTCGCAGCGCCGCTTCGAGGGCACGGTCGACCAGGCGCGCGCGCTGCTGCCGATGCAGGTGCGCTACGCGCCGCGCACCGGCGCCGACGATGGCGTGATCGCGGCGCTGCTGCCCGCCGATGCGCAGCGGCGCGGCGACGCCTGGCATTTCGCGATCGACGACACGGGAGTCGAACCGCTGCTCGCGCGGATCACCGCCAGCGGGCACGGCGTCGCCGGCCTGTCGATCGCGCGCCCCGGCTTGCACGATGCCTTCGTCCATATCGTGCGCCAGGTCGACGCGGGCTTCGCCGCCGACGCCGCCGAAGAAGCCGCTGCGGAGGCAAGCGCATGACCCCCTTTCTGAAAAATATGGCGGTCGTCGCGCGCCGCGACTTTCTTGCGATCGTCGCGACGCCGACCTTTCTCCTCTTCCTGCTCGCGCCGCTGTTCATGCTGGGCATGAGCCTGGTCGGCGGCCTCGGCGCATCGCAGCTCGCCGACAGCGCGCGCGGCGCAGGGCGCATCGTCGTCGTCGCCGACGCGGGCGATGTCGCGGCGCTGCGCAGCGCCGACACGCGCTTGCGCGACGCGCTGGGCGGCCGCGGTCCCGCGACGCTCGACGTGCGGATCGCATCGCCGAGGGGCGACGATCCGCTGGTCATCGCGCAGGAAAAGGGCGCCGACACCTATGCGGTGATGGTGGGCCCGCTCGCCGCGCCGCGCATCGTCGAACGCGAGGAGGGCAGCCGCTCGGGCCGCTATCTCGCGCTGCTCGCGGAAGAGGTGCTGCGCGACCGCGCTGCCGGCGCGGTGCCGCCGGTCGCCCCGCATTTCGAATCGATCCGCAGCGGCGGGACGAGCATAGCGGTGCAACAGTCGATGGGCTTCGGCGCGGTCTTTGCAATCTTCCTGATGACGCTGCTGCTCGCGGGGCAGACCGTCAGTTCGCTGGCAGAGGAAAAGGGCAACAAGGTCATCGAAATCCTCGCCGCCGCGGTACCGCTCGAAAGCGTCTTTCTCGGCAAGCTGCTCGGCATGCTCGGCGTCGCGGTGCTGTTTATCGCCTTCTGGCTCGCGATGGCGGCGGGCGGCGGGCTGATCGCGGCGACGCAGATCGACCCGGCCACGCTGGCCGCGGCGGGCGCGGGCAAGCCGGTCGCGGCGATGCTCGCGGCGCCCGCCACCGGCTGGGGCTTTTTCGTCGGCATCTGTTTCGTCTATTTCATCATGGCCTTCCTCCTCCTCGGCGCGGTGTTCCTCGGTGTCGGCGCGCAAGCGGGAACGGTGCGCGAAATCCAGATGCTCAGCCTGCCGATCACCATCTTTCAGGTCGGCATGTTCAGCCTCTCTTCGGCCGCCGCGAGCGCGCCGGGCAGCCCGCTCGCGCGCTTCGCCGAGATCTTTCCCTTTTCGTCGCCCTTCGCGATGGCGGCGCGTGCCGCGACCGACGATGCGAAGGCGGTGCATCTGCTTGCGCTTGGCTGGCAGTTGCTGTGGGTCGCGCTCGTCATCTTCCTGTCGGTCCGGATGTTCCGCGCCGGGGTGCTGAGCGGCAAGGCCGGCTGGAAATTCTGGAAACGGCGGCAGCGCGCGTGACGCCCCGAGGGTCCCGCTCGTTTCTAGGGTAATCGCCCCAAAGTCTCATTGACAAAACTGTAAATAGTGGCATTCTGCAACCCAATCGGCCGCGCCCGACGGCCTTGAGAGGAGCTGCCCCTAATGGCCACCCAGATTCGCGTCGAACCCGAAACCGTCAATCCGCTCGACGTCAGCCGCGCCGATATGTGGCGCGAGGATCGCTGGCAGCAGCCGATGGCGCAACTGCGCGCCGAATCGCCGATCTATTACTGCGACGATTCGAAATTCGGTCCCTATTGGTCGGTAACGACCTACAAGCCGATCCAGCATATCGAGGCGCTGCCCAAGATCTTCTCCTCCTCGTGGGAATATGGCGGCATCACCGTCGCGGGCGACGGCATCGAACATCTGCAGGAGGGCGAAATCCCGATGCCGATGTTCATCGCGATGGACCCGCCGCAGCACACGGCGCAGCGCCGCACCGTCGCCCCGGCCTTCGGCCCCTCCGAAATCGAACGGATGCGCGCCGACACGCTGCGCCGGACGAGCGAAGTGCTCGATTCGCTGCCCATCGGCGAAACGTTCGACTGGGTCGAAAAATTGTCGATCGAACTGACGACGCAGATGCTCGCCATCCTGTTCGACTTTCCCTTTGAAGAACGCCACAAATTGACCGCCTGGTCCGACGCGCTCGGCGACATCGAAAGCTTCAACACCCTCGAAGAACGCCAGGCCCGCCTTGCAATCGCGTTCGAAATGGGCGCCGCGTTCAAGGAATTGTGGGACCGCAAGGCGCAGAACCCCGGCACGCACGACCTGATTTCGATCATGCTCCAGTCGGATGCGATGAGCCACATGAGCCATGAGGAATTCATGGGCAACCTCATCCTGCTGATCGTCGGCGGCAATGATACGACGCGCAATTCGATGTCGGCCTACGCCTACGGCCTCCATCTTTTCCCCGAGGAGCGCGCGAAGCTGGAGGCGAATCACGATCCCGAACTCGCGGTCAACGCGATGCACGAGATTATCCGCTGGCAGACCCCGCTGGCCCACATGCGCCGCACCGCGACCGAAGACACCGAATTGTTCGGGCACCAGATCAAGAAGCGCGACAAGATCGCGCTGTGGTATGCGTCGGCGAACCGCGACGAGAGCATCTTCCCCGACGGCGACCGGATCATCGTCGATCGCGAAAATGCGCGGCGTCACCTCGCCTTCGGTTACGGCATCCACCGCTGCGTCGGCGCACGCGTCGCCGAGCTTCAGCTTACCGCACTGATCTCCGAAATGCAGCGGCGGCGGCTGCGCGTGAATGTGGTCGGCGAACCCGACCGGGTGAACGCCTGCTTCGTCCACGGCTATCGCCACCTGCCCGTGGTGCTCGAGAAATATTGACGCGGCACTGAAACCGGGAGCAGACCGGCATCGTATCTAGAAGGCAGAGGAGCCTGCCATGATCGAACGTCGTTATCTGCTTTCGGGCCTCGCCTTGGGCGGCGCGATGATCGCCGCGCCGATGCTGTTCGCCAAGCCCGGCAAGCGCCCGCTGGCGCAGCCGGGTTGGCGCCTGTCCGATGCCGAGTGGAAAAAGCGCCTCACCGCGACGCAATATGCGGTGCTGCGCGAGGCCGCGACCGAACGGCCTTTCACCAGCCCGCTCAACAAGGAGCATCGCGCCGGCACCTTTGCCTGCGCGGGCTGCGCGCTGCCGCTGTATTCGAGCAAGACCAAATATGACAGCGGCACCGGCTGGCCGAGCTTCTGGGCGCCGCTGCCCGGCGCGATCGCGACGTCGGTCGACCATGAGCTCGGCTATCCGCGGACCGAGGTCCATTGCCCGCGCTGCGGCGGCCACCTGGGTCATGTCTTCGACGACGGGCCGAAGCCGACGGGCAAACGCTATTGCATGAACGGCGCCGCGCTCCGCTTCGCCCCCGCCTGACCGCGCTCCGCCTCGCGGATGCCCAATGAAAAGGCCCGGCGGATCGCTCCGCCGGGCCTTTGCCGTTCCGATGCGCCGCCGCTTAGTCGCGGCTGCCCATCAGGTTGAGCAGGAAGGTGAACATGTTCACGAAGTCGAGGTAGAGCGTCAGCGCGCCCATCACCACCGACTTGCCGACGAAGTCGGTACCGCGGACATAGAAGTACATGCTCTTGATCTTCTGCGTGTCGTAGGCGGTAAGGCCGGCGAACAGCAGCACGCCGATCACGCTGATCGCGAGGTTGAGCGCGGTCGACTGCACGAAGAGGTTGATCAGCATCGCGACGAGGATGCCGACGACGCCCATGATCAGGAAGGTGCCGAAACCCGACAGATCCTTCTTGGTCGTATAGCCATAGAGGCTGAGACCGAGGAAGGCCGCTGCGGTCGCGAAGAAGGTCGTCGCGATCGAGGTCTGGGTGAAGGCGAGGAAGATCGTCGACATCGACAGACCCATGATCGCCGCATAGCCCCAGAACAGCGCCTGCGCCGCGCCGGTCGACAGCTTGTTGATCCCGAAGCTGAGCACCATCACGAACGCGAGCGGTGCAAGCATGACAACCCACATCAGCGGGCTGCCGATCAGCGACAGGGTGAAACCCGTCGAATAGGCGAGCATCGCGACGATGCCGGTAAGCAGCACGCCCGAGCCCATATAGTTATAGACCGACAGCATGTACGACCGCAGGCCGGCATCGACGGCCTGATCCATCGCGCTCGCGCTGCCAGGAAAGCCGGACGCCGCCATATTGGGGTCGTTCCAATTAGCCATTTTCAAATCTCCATCACCGGCCAGCCCATACCGGCCGTACCGCCAATATCAGTATTTTCCCCCTCCGTTTCAAGCGAAACCGGTCCGGCCGCCTTCGGCGCTGTCGCGCGCGGTGCAAAAGCCCTATGATGGAGCGCGCCATGTCGACACACCGCCTGTTCGTAGCCCTGCGCCCGCCGCGGCCGATTCGCGCCCGGCTGATCGCGGCGATGCACGGCATTTCGGGCGCGCGCTGGCAGGATGACGACCAGCTTCACCTGACCCTGCGCTTCATCGGCGAAGTCGATCGCCACCGCGCTGAGGACATCGCCGCGGCGCTCGGCGCCCTGCACGCCCCCGCCATCGCTGCGCGCATCGCGGGGGTCAGCCTGTTCGAGCGTCATGGGCGGCCGCATATGGTGTGGGCAGGGGTCGAGCCCGCCGAACCGGTCGCGGCGCTGCACCGCAAGGTCGACCAATTGCTGATGCGCGTCGGGATCGAGAAGGAGACGCGCGCCTTTCTGCCGCACGTCACGCTGGCGCGGCTCAATCGCGGATCGGGGCCGGTGGCGCCCTTTCTGGCGCTGAATGGCGATCTGGCGACGCCCGATTTCGTCTTCGCCCATGTCACCCTCTATGAAAGCGAGCTTGGCCATGGCGGATCGCGCTATCACCCGATCGCGCGCTATCCGCTCGACGGCCCGGTCGCGGCAACCAGCGCGGCGGCGACCGCGCTGACATCGGCCCAGGTTTCGGCGAAGCCATCGTCGGCGCCATAATAGGGATCGGTCACGCTCTCGCCCGCCCGCCCGGGCACGAGATCGAGCATCAGCATCAGCCGCGCCGTCGCGTCCGCCGGGGCAAGCGCACGCGCGGTCCGCAGATTGTCAGCGTCGGCAGCCAGGATCAGATCGAAGCGGTGAAAGTCGCCGCGCACGAGCTGGCGCGCGCGCAGATCGCCGATATCGACGTCATGCCGCCGCGCCTCCGCCTGCGCGCGGGCGTCGGGCGGGTGGCCGACATGCCAGTCGCCGGTCCCCGCCGAATCGAGATGCGCCGCGATTCCAACGTCGGCAAAGGCAGCACGCGCCGCGCCCTCCGCTAGCGGCGAGCGGCAGATATTGCCGAGACAGAGAAAAAGGATGGCAGGGGGATCGCGCCGGTCGTCGGTCATGTCATGTCCTTCTTCCTGAAGTTGAACCGGTTTTCAACTTGCGCTGTCCGGCGGCTCTGCTAGCCATGGCGGCCAACGATAATGATTGAGGGAGCGCGGTGCCAGATGGCTGAGACGAGCAAGGATCCGGGGACAGGCGTCGAAAGCGTGGGCACCGAGCCGCGAGCGACGGGATACAGCTGGTACGTCCTCGGCGTTCTCGTCGTCGTCTATATCCTGAATTTCATCGACCGCCAGATCGTCAGCATCCTTGCGGTCGACATCAAGGCCGACCTTGGTCTGACCGACGCCGACATGGGCTTCCTCGGCGGTGCCGCCTTCGCTGTCTTCTATGCGCTGTTCGGTATCCCGCTGGGGCGGCTGGCGGATAATTGGAACCGCGTGAAGCTGCTGTCGATCGGCCTCGCGCTCTGGTCGACGATGACTGCCTTGTCGGGTTTCGCGCGCAACCAGGTGACGCTGACCTTCGCCCGCATGGGCGTCGGCGTCGGCGAAGCGACCGCCAGCCCGACCGCCTATTCGCTGATCTCCGACTATTTCCCGAAGCGGCAGAAGGCGACCGCGCTCGCCATCTATTCGTCGGGACTTTACCTTGGTGGCGGCGTGTCGCTGTTCATCGGGGCCTCGATCGTCGAGGCGTGGAACCGGACATGGCCGAACGGCGGGCCGATGGGGCTGGTCGGCTGGCACGGCGCCTTTCTGGCGGTCGGCATTCCCGGCCTGCTCGTCGCGCTGTGGGTCGCAACGCTGCGCGAACCCGCGCGCGGCGCGATGGACGGGGTCGCCAGCCAAAGTACGCCCCATCCCTTCCGCGAGTTTCTTCGCGACCTGTCGACGATCGTCCCGCCCTTCACGCTGTTCGGCGCGGCGCAGCGCGGCGCGGCCGCACTGGCGGTGAACATCGGTTTCGCCGCCGCGATCGCCGCCTTTGCGTGGTGGATGATCCGCCTGACGGGCAATTTCCCGCAATGGTCGGCAGTCGGGCTCGGCTATTATGCCGTCTTTTCATGGGCCTCGACGCTGCGCGCGCGCGATCCCGCGACCTTCCGTCTGATCTGGGGCACCCCTGCCTTCATCTGCACGACGCTGGGTTACGGGCTTGTGAGCCTTGCCGCCTACGCCCTCGCTTTCTGGTCGCCGCCCTATGCCGAGCTTGTGCTGAAACTGCCGAAGCAGGAACTGGCGTTCATCCTCGGCGCCAATGGTGCGCTCGCGGGGTTCGTCGGGGTGATACTCGGCGGGCGCATCGCCGACGCGCTGCGCGCCCGCAATCCGGCGGGCCGTATCCTGACGATCATCTTCGGCGTCGTCGCGCCGATCATCCCGATCTGGATCGGCTACACGACCGAAAGCAGCTTCCTCTTCTACGCGATGAACTTCCTCGCCGGGATGTTCGGTGCTGCAGCGCTCGGCGCCGCCGCCGCTACGACGCAGGATCTGGTATTGCCGCGCATGCGCGGGACGGCGACCGCCGCCTTCTTCCTGGGCACGACGCTCGTCGGTCTGTCATTTGGTCCCTATATGGTCGGACAGATTTCGGACCTCGCCGGCACGGTGATCGACGGCAAGCCGGTGGGTGACCTGCGGACCGGCATATTGTCGCTGATCGGCGTCGCGCCGATTGCGCTGGCGCTGCTGATCTATGCCTATCGCACGGTGCCGCAGGCCGAAGCGACGATTGCCGAGCGCGCGGCGAGCGCGGCGGCCTGACCGCGCCCGCGCGCGATCAGTTCGCGGCGCCGAGCTGGATCACCCCGCAGGCAACGCGGGCGCCGCTGTTGCCGCTCGGGTCGGTCTTGTAATCATCGGGACCGGCGTGGATGACAAACGCCGCGCCGTCGGCGTCGAGCAGCCCGCCCTCGCCCGTCAGCCGCGAGCCGACGACCTGCAGCGTCGCGCGGCCAATCGTTCCCGATTCGACGACGAGGTTGGGCAGGTCGCCATGATGCGCCCCCGCCCCCATCGGATTGTCGCGTCCGTGCTGGGCATGGGTCGGGTTCCAGTGCGGGCCAGCGCTGCTGAAATCGGGCGGGGTGCATTGGCCGACGGCGTGCAGATGCATGCCGTACGTGCCGGGGGCGAAGCCGCGCGCGACCAGTTCGATGCGCAGGCCCGTTCCGTCTTTGTAGATATCGACGCGCCCACGGTCGGCGCCCGACGCGTCGTAAAGCTGGGCATGGGCGTCGGATGGGGGCATCGTCGTCGTCGGCCCTTTCGATCCGCTAGCGCAGCCGCCAAGGGCGAGCAGCGAGGCGGCGCACAGCGCGGCGGTCATCGTCGGGCGAAAAGTGGCGGCAGGCTTCATCGATCGGCTCCCCATCATCTGGCGCGCGGTACGGCGCTTGCGGGAATCCTACGCCGCGGCGCGGCGTTCGTTCCCAGGCCCGCAGGATGCCCCGCCAAAGCCGCCGCGCCAAGCGCTTTCACGCCCGGCAAAGCAAAAGGGCCGCGGATCGCTCCGCGGCCCTTCGCTGGCGCATCGCTGATCTAGCGATCAGAAAACGCGCGCATATTGTTCGTTGCCGACGAAGCCGAGCTTGCCGACGCCGCTACGCTTCACGACCGCCATGACGCGATCGACTACGATATAGCGGGCGTAGGGGTCCGGCTGGATCTGCAGTTCGGGTTCGACCGGCAGCGCCTTCGTCTGCTCGAGATAATCCGAAAGCTGCGCCAGATCGACCGGAACGCCGTTCCACGTGACCGTCCCCGCGGGGTCGATCATGATCTTGTTCTTTTCCGGGTCGACATTGTTCTTCGAATCGGTCGGAACCGGCAGGTCGATCTTCACCGCGTGGGTCTGGACCGGAATGGTGATGATGAACATGATGAGGAGAACGAGCATGACGTCGATCAGCGGCGTCGTGTTCATTTCCATCATCGGTTCATTATCGTCCCGATCCCCAACAGCCATAGCCATGAGACTATTCCTTCATTCCTTGGCGGACCGCCTTAGAGGCGGCCCAGCGTGGCCGAACCAGGGGCAGGTTCCGAAATGAACCCGATCTTCTGGAAACCGGCATATTGCATCGTGTAGATCACACCGCCGATGCACTGGTACGGCGTGTTGATGTCGCCGCGGATATGCACTTCGGGGAAGTTCTCTTCGGTGATATTCTGGGGCCCGCCGATATCCTTGAGAAGCTTTTCAAGCTTGTCTTGGCCGCGCTTGAGCAATTCGCGCGAATCGACCGGAGCCTGGCCCCAATATACTTCGCAGCTACCGGGGGTTGCGCCCGCTCGAACCGAGATGTTCACATTCTCGGGCTTCGTCGTCGTCGGCTCAAAAGCGACGTCGGGCAGCTTGAGCTCCACCGTCTCCAACACCACGGGAACCGTGATGAGGAAGATGATGAGAAGCACAAGCATGATATCCACGAGCGGCGTCGTGTTGATGTCGGACATCGGGGCATCTTCGCCCTTTGCGCCTGCACTCATCGCCATAGGATTAGCATCCTGTCACAAAATTACTGTCATGGACCTGCGAAAAGCCTGCCGAAGCGCGCCTTTTCGCCGTGTCCAGCGGCCCCGCCGATCGCCTGAGCGGCCGACGGGGCGCGAGAGTCTTAGGCCTTCTTCGGCGCGGCGGCGGGAGCAGCCTTGGCGGGCGCAGCGGCAACCGCCGGCTTCACTTGGCCGCCCGACATGATCGAGCCGAGGACGTCGTTCGAGAAGGTCGACAGACGGCGGGCAATCGCCTTGTTGCGGCTCTGGAGCCAGTTGAAGGCGAGAACCGCGGGAACCGCGACGATCAGACCGATGGCGGTCATGATGAGTGCTTCGCCAACCGGGCCGGCGACGGTGTCGATCGAGGCCTGGCCCGATGCACCGATCTTCACGAGGGCGCGAAGAATACCGATAACCGTACCGAACAGGCCGACGAACGGCGCGGTCGAACCGACGGTCGCGAGGAAGGCGAGGCCGCCGTTGAGCTTCGAGTTGATGTGGTTCTGCGAACGCTCGAGCGTGCCGTGCATCCAGTCATGCGCTTCGACCGGGTCGGTCAGCTTGTTATGCTCTTCGTTGGCGCGCAGACCGTCTTCGACGACCTGACGATAGGCGCTGTTCTTTTCGAGCTTGTTCATGCCTTCGGCGAGGGTCGGCGCACGCCAGAAGTTCGCGTCGACCGCCTTGCCCTGGTTGATCACCTTATTCTGTTCGAACAGCTTGGTGAACAGGATGTACAGCGTGCCGATGAACATGATCAGCAGGACGAGGAAGGTGATCTGCGACACGATACCGCCTTCGCACAGCGCCGGGACGAGACCATAGGGGTTCTCGCCCTCTTTCTTGACGCACATCGACGCGGGCATGAGGCTCATCCCGACATCGTGGGCACCAGCCGCAGCAGCGGCGTTCGCAATCAGATTGAACATTTCGATATTCCCTCTCAAAAAATCTAAACCGGGGGTCGGCATTGCTGCCGGAAAATTCAGGAAAAACGGCGCTTAGCGGTCGATCTTCCAGGTAAAGCGGCTCGACCAGCTACCCGTCGTGGGATTGCCGTTCCGATCGACGGCCGGAGCGAATTTCGCGCGGCGCATCAGCAGCTTGCACGCTGCATCGTCGAGGTCGGAGTGACCGCTGGACGAAGTGACGGAACAGCCGGTGGGCTTGCCGTCAGTGCCGATGGTCAGACGGAAACCCGTCGTCCCTTCGCGTTCCTGACGCTGCGCGCTCGGCGGATAGTCGTCGTTCGTCACCCAGCGGCCCGGAGACCCCTTCGGCGACGCGCCCTTCGACATGTCGGGGGTCGGCGGCGGAGCCGGCGGCGCGGGCGGCGTATAGACCTGCGGCGGCGGCGCCGGGGGCGGCGTCGGAACCGACTGGATCTGGTTCGCAGTGCTCGGCGGCGGGATCGGCGACGGAGGCGTCACGACCGGCGGCGGCGGCGGCAGCTTGTTATCCGGCGGCGGCGGCGGCGGCGGCTCCTCCGGCGGCGGCGGCTCTTCGACGTCCACCACGTCCAATTTTTCGGCAATTTTCTTGACGATGCTGATATTCAGGCCGTTCACCAGGCCGTAGCCCAGCACTGCCGTCAGCAAGCCCACCAAGACAATTGCCACTACCCTGTTTTTAGGGTCGACATTATCACCATAAGCCATTCAGGGACGACGCTCCTTGCTAGATCATCCTGACACCAAATCCGCACCATCGGGTTCGGTTGCCAATTGCCCGGATATTTTCCGATGCGCTCCGCAGACCCGACGGCTTAGCAACCGGCTTGTTCTGTTTATGCCGGACGCTTCACCGCTCGTCCTATCGCGGTGGCGAGAAGTTCGCAAACCCTTTATCAGCGGTTAATGTGCACTTGTCCATCATGGGCAATTGGCCGCCTTTCGAGGCAGGATAGAACAGAAGGTGGATCGAATATGCGCGCCCTCGCATTGGCTACTGTGACCGGCATTGCTTTGTTTACTAATTGTTTTTCAAATGCTTACGCCGAATCTCCGGCACCCGCCGCGATCACTGAAAGCCCTTGGAGCTATGCCGATCTTGCCGATCTGGCGACAGTTGCGCCAATGGCGATCGAAGCGCGCGTCTATAGCGCGGCGCTGCTGAAACCCGAACGCGCACCGGGGCTCGCGGCGGGCTTTGCGCGATTCTATGTCGAGGCCGATGTGGTCAGCCTGATTCGCGGAACGGGGCCGCTTGCAGCGCGGATCAGCTATCTTGTCGACCTTCCGCTCGACGCAAAGGGCAAGCCGCCGAAGCTCAAAAAGAAGCAGCCCGTGCTGCTTTTCGCCCGCCCGGTCGCGGGCGCGGCGGCGGGGAGCAGCAGCACCGGCAGCGTCCAGCTGATCGCGCCCGACGCCCAATTGCCGTGGGACGCTGCGACCGAATCGCGGCTGCGCGCGATCCTGACCGAGCTGGTCAAGCCCGGCGCGCCGCCCGCGATTACCGGAATCGCCAACGGCTTCCACGTCCCCGGCACGCTGCCCGGCGAGGGCGAGACGCAGCTGTTCCTCGACACCAAAACCGGCGAGCCGGTGTCGATCACCGTCCTGACCGCCGCCGACGGATCGCGCCGCTGGTCGGCCGCGTTCGGCGAGATCGTCGACGAAAGCGCGCCGATTCCGCGCCAGAACACGCTTGGTTGGTATCGCCTCGCCTGCGGCCTGCCGCGCAGCCTGCCGCTCAGCAAGCTCGGTGGCACCGCCCCCGAAGACCGCAAGAAGGCCGCCGCCGACTATGCCGTCGTCCTCGGCGCGCTCGGCCAATGCACGCGCACCCGCACGCCGCCGCCGGGCCTCTGATCCAGCCGAATTGCCGGGCCTGCGGCAACGCGGGGCCTTGTTTCCGGGCGAAAAGCCGATAGGGGCGCAGGCGACCACGGGCTCCGGCCCGCCCTGCCAAGGAGTGCCTGCATGTCGCCTCAGCCCGTCCCCGCTGCCCCGCGCCCGCCGCTGCGTGTCGCGCTCGCCGGTATCGGCGTCGTCGGCGGCGGCGTCGTCCGGTTGCTCGAGGCCAATCGCGACCTGATCGCCCGCCGCGCCGGCCGCGCGGTCGAGATCGTCGCCATCTCCGCGCGCGATCGCCAGAAGGATCGCGGCGTCGATCTGTCGCCCTATCGCTGGGAAGACGATATGGCGGCGCTGGTCGAGGCCGACGATGTCGATGTGGTGGTCGAAATGGTCGGCGGCGCCGACGGCCCGGCGCTGACGCTCGCGCGTCAGGCGCTGGGCGCCGGCAAGGCGCTCGTCACCGCGAACAAGGCGATGATCGCGCATCACGGGCTCGATCTGGCGCGGATTGCCGAGGCGCAGGACAGGCCGCTCAAATATGAAGCCGCCGTCGCGGGCGGCATCCCGGTCATCAAGGCGATCCGCGAAGGCGCGTCGGCGAACGAGATCGCGCGCGTCTACGGCATCCTCAACGGCACCTGCAATTATATCCTGACGCTGATGGAGCGCGAGGGCGCGAGCTTCGCCGATGCGCTCGCCGCGGCGCAGGCCGAAGGCTATGCCGAGGCCGATCCGACCTTCGACGTCGACGGGATCGACGCCGCGCACAAATTGTCGATCCTCGCCGCGCTCTGTTTCGGCACCCGGCTCGATTTCGACACGGTGACCGCGGAGGGTATCCGCGGCCTGATTGCCGCCGACATTCGCGAGGCCGCCGCGCTCGGCCACCGCGTCCGCCTGATCGGCATGGCCGAACGCGACGAAAGCGGTCTCTATCAGCATGTCCAGCCGTGCCTCGTCCCCGCCGACCATCCGCTCGCCTATGTTCCCGGCGCGCTCAATGCCGTCGTCGCCGAGGGCAACTTCGTCGGCCGCCTCTTTTTCGAAGGCGCGGGCGCGGGCGCGGGGCCGACGGCCTCGGCGATCGTCGCCGACATCATCGACATCGCGCGCGACGAATATGGTCCCGCCTTCGCGATGCCGGTCGATGCGCTCGATGCCGCCCCCGCTGCCGATGCGGGCGCGCGCGTCGGCAAACATTATGTCCGCCTGATCGTCGAGGACCGGATCGGCGTGCTTGCCGAGATCGCGACCGCGATGCGCGACGCCGGCGTTTCGATCGAAAGCTTCATCCAGCGCGGCGACGATGCCGAAGGCGGCGTCCTGATCGCGCTCGTGACGCACGAAGGCCCGGGCCGCGCCGTCGCCGCGGCGCTCGCCGCGCTCGCGGCTTCGGATCATGTCATCGGTACGCCGATGCACATGCCGATTCTGGCGCTCTGACCCCGCTTGCATTCGCAAATCCCGCTGTTAGCTCTCGCTGAGGGGAACGGGGGATGGACATGGATATAGCGATCCGGGACGGGCTGGCCGAAGCACGCGCGCTGGCTCGCCAGCATTGGCAAGCGCTGCTGACCTATGTCGGCCTCGGCGTCGTGCTGCCCTTTCTGCTGCTGTCGAGCGAGCCGATCTTCGATCTGCGCACCCTTGTCGCCATCGCCGCCGATCCCTGGACCTATCGCGTCAGCGGCTCGATCACCGGACCGCTCTATCTTCTGGGTATCGTCAGCCTGATCGTCAGCGGCGCGCTGCTCGCGGCGTGGAATGCGCTGCTCGCCGACATCCGCGAGGGTTATATTTCGGAGATCATGTACGGGCTCGTCGCGGGGGCGGCCTATCTGGCGGTCAATATGATCCTTTATTTTGGCGTCGGAATCATCTTGTCGCTGCCGATCCTGCTGCTCGCTGCATTTCAGCCTGTTCAGAACTATGGAATCGCCCTTGTGATCCTCCGCTATATCGTTTCGGCGCTGCTTGGCTCGTGGATCTATGCGCGCTTCTGTCTCGTCGGCCCGGTAATGGCGGCGAGCGGGCGGCTCGAGCCGGTATCGGCCTTTGCCGAATCCTGGCGCCGCACGCGAAAGGCGTGGCCGCGCCTTCTCGGGCTCTATCTCGCCATCTATGTCGTGTCCGGCCTGCTGACGCTGGCGCTACTCGCGCCGCATCTGTTCATCCTGTTCAACAGCGCGCCCGGCAGCTTCGCCGAAACGGCGATGAGCGTCGGGTGGCTATTGTTCTGGGCCGCCTATTTCCTGATGCTGCTGCTCGTTCCCGCGGGTCTGTACCGTGCATCCGAGGGTCGGGCCGCGGTCGAGGTCTTTGCCTAGGCTGCGCGTCTAGGGCTCCTCGGGCAGCGCGGGGGTGCCCGTTTCGGGATCGGTCGCGCGCTTCGCCATCTCGTAAAGCGGATTATATTCGGGGCCGGGCTTGTACCGCCCGCCGATCGGCATCCAGTTATAGGGCAGCTTGTCGAGGCTCATCGCCTTCGCCTCGGCGCGCGGGATTTGCGGCGATGCATCCTGACCCACCCCGGCGATGGCGCGCAGTTCGGGCGACAGGCGATTGCGGTCGGTATCGGAGCCACACACCAGAATCTCGCCGGCCTTGATCGGGCCGCAGCGGCGCACGGGGTCGGGCAGCACCCGGCTGCGCGCGATCGCCCCCTCTGCGTCCTGCGCGGGCGGCGGCGACGCCTCCTGCGCCGCGAGCGGCGGCGCTGTCATGCCGATGACGCACGACAGCGCAATCACGCCCCCGAATCGGGCGAAGCGATCTCGACAAGCGGGGCGCACGACCATATGGCGCCCAGCATGCCGATGGGGCGGAGCAAGTAAAGACGGAGATGTGTACCGATGGCAAAAAGTGGCGGTAGCAACCTCGACCGGGTCCTGGTGCTCGAAATGGTGCGCGTCACCGAAGCCGCGGCGATCGCCGCCGCCAAGCTGATCGGCCGCGGTGACGAAAAGGCGGCCGATGCCGCCGCCGTGGAGGCGATGCGCAACGCGTTCAACACGCTCTATATGGACGGCACGATCGTCATCGGCGAAGGCGAGCGCGACGAAGCGCCGATGCTCTATATCGGCGAAAAGGTCGGCAATGCGCCGGGCAAGGGTCCGAAGATCGACATTGCGGTCGATCCGCTCGAAGGCACGACGATCACCGCCAAGGCCGGCCCCAACGCGCTCGCGGTGCTCGCGATCGCCGAAGAAGGCTGCCTGCTCAACGCCCCCGACGTCTACATGGACAAGCTTGCGGTCGGCCCCGGCTATTCGCCCGGCATCGTCAATTTCGACAATAGCGTGCGCGAAAATGTCGAAGCGGTGGCCCGCGAAAAGGGCTGCGCACCGGCCGACATCATTGTCTGTGTCCTCGACCGCCCCCGCCACGAAGCGATCATCGCCGAACTGCGCGCGATCGGCTGCGGCGTCGCGCTCATCCCCGACGGCGACGTCGCAGGCGTGATCGCGACGACCAATCCCGAAACCAATGTCGATATCTATATGGGATCGGGCGGCGCCCCCGAAGGCGTCCTCGCCGCGGCGGCGCTGCGCTGCGTCGGCGGCCAGTTCAAGGGTCGCCTGCTTTTCCGCAACGACGACGAGCGGCTGCGCGCGAAGAAATGGGGGATCGAAGATCTCGACCGCGTCTATGACCTCGAAGATCTGGCGAAGGGCGATGTGATCTTCGCCGCAACCGGCGTCACCGACGGCTCGCTACTGCGCGGCGTCAAGCACCGGCGCGGCGGCATTTTGACCACCGAAACGGTCGTGATGCGCGCATCGTCGGGCACCGTGCGCTGGGTGAAGGGCGAACATCGCCTCGGCTGAGGATGCCCTGCCACCCCAAAGCGGGATCAGGACTCTAGCCGCCGCCATCCCGCGCATCATTGGGCGGTGCCCGTGCGCCGCCCTGTCCCCCGTCGGCGGCGTCCCCGCCCGCCAGCGCGCGCGCCAGCGGCCTTAGCGCCAGCGTTCCGAGCCGAACGCGCGGCATCTGCTTGCCGGGGACGGCGGACAGCACGAAAGCGGGATCGAGCCGCAAAGCGGCCGCCGATGCTTTCGCCATCCGCACCGTGTAACGCCCGTAAGCTACGCTTTCGAAAAGGAAATATCCGTCGAACTCGGTCAGCGTGGTCGCGCGCACCCGTCCTTCGGCATCGACCAGCTCGAGCTGCAATCCCTCGATCGCATTGCCGCCGTCGCGCATTGCGACGCCTTCGATTTCGCCGGCGGCGGTCAGCGGCAGCGCGACCCGCGTCGCGACGCCGGGCCGCGGCGTGACGACCACACCGGGCAGCGCGGGCTGGACATAGGGATCGGGCAGGCTCCCGGCGTCGATGCCGATCATCACCGGACGAAAGGGTTCGAGTCCGTCGATCGTGGCGCTGCCATCCTTCGCGGTCGCGCGATCGACAAAGGCATTGCCCGCGGTCAGCGGGACGTCGGCGACCGCCGCTTCGCCCGGCTGGCGGATGCCATCGCCATTGTCGTCCATCCACACTTCGGCGAGCACCTGACCGCGGCTCGCCAGTTTTTCGCTCGACACGCGCCAGCCCCCGCTGCCGCCATCGGCCCGGCTGCGCGGCCCGAAGCTGAAGGCGAGCGACAATGACGCCGCGACCGATCCGTCGCTCGCCACCTCACCGAAGCCCGAAAGCTGAAACTTGTCGAAACGGCGCGTGTAGCCGATCCCGGCGCGCGCGCGGTCGAGCCCCTTGTCATAGCCCAGCTCGGCGCGCCATTCGGCGTCGCGCTTGCCCGACCATTCGGCAATTGCGGTCAGGCGCGAATCGGCGTTTGATCCCGCCAGCGCAAAGCGCGCCTCACCGCGCAGGCGGACGCGCCCGATGCGCGCATTGGCGAGCAGGGTGGCGGTCAGATTGTCGGGCGGGTCAGGGCCATAGGGCACATCCGATCGCGACCAGTCGATCTGCCCCGTCAGCGTTATCGTGCGGAAACTCGCCGAGGCGCGCGCCGACGCCTCGATGCTCGAAACGCCCGAGGTCCGGTCGATCTTCGCCAGATCGACGTGCAGCGGCAGCACCGTCTGTCCCAATTTTACCGACTGGTCGATCGACACCGAATAGAGGCCGTTGATATTATTGATAAAACGGTCCGAAACAAAACCGCCCCACCCGCGCATGGCGTCAGCGCGGATATAGGTTTCGCCAAAGCCGGCGAGCCAGCTTGCCCGCAGCGCGCGGCCGCCATCATCGGCATAGGCGGCGCCGACCTCCAGCAAGGTCGGTCCGATCGACCGGCGCAGTGCCGCTTCGCCATAGTTGCGGCGGATATTTTCGATCAGCAGGCTGTGGAAATAGGCGGCGATCGAGGTGCGCGTGTCGAGACCGCGCTCGATCCCAGCCGAACCGCGCCAGCCGCGCCGGAAGGCGCCGCCGCGGGGTCCGCCGAATTCGATCAGATCGGTATCGTCCTGGGCAATCCCCGCCCAGTACCAGGTCTTTTGCGGCGGAATCGAATCGAGCCCGACCTGCAACTGCCGGATCTCGCGCCGCACTTGCCCCTGCGGACCATAAAGGACGATTTCGAACCGGTTCGATCCATATTGCAGCGGCACGCCCAGAAATTCGTAGCGGCCGTCGCCATTGGGGCTGGTAAAGGCCAGCAACTGCCCGTTGCGATAGAGTTCGGCGTCCCAGCCAGCGGGCAGATCGCCGCGGAAATCGGTCTTGTCGAAGGCATCGGGGCGTTCGACCGGGCGATTGGTCAGCACCGCGCCGCGGCCCGGTACCGACTGGGCGACGATTCCCGTCGACAACAGGCTGACATCGCCGACCGCATAATGCGTTGCGTGGAGCGGGCCGAGAAGCTGGCCGGTGGGATCGGTGCGATAGAGCCGCAGGCGAAGACTGTCGGGGACGCCCTTGTCGTCGGACGACAGGCGCGCATCGAAGCTCTGCTTGAGCAATTCGCCGGCCGCGAAGATTTCGTAGCGCGCCTGCGTCGAAGAGCCGCCCTGCTTGTCGGACACCACGCCTGCAGAGGCGACGACATCGACCGACGGCGTGCTCCACATCCGGTAGGGGCGCGGCGCTTGCGGCAGGCTGGCGAGGTCGAAGCGCGTCTGCGGACGGATCGTTGCGGCGCGCGCGCGGCGTTCGGCGGCGAGCTGAAACGGCAATTTTTCCTTCGAATCGATGCGCAGAACCGCATTCGACAGGTCGGCGCTGATCGGCACCCCGATCCATTTCGACAGGCTGGCAAGGTCGACGCACCACCCCGCCGCCGTGTCGCGGATCGTATTCGCCCCGATCCGGAAGCGCTCGCTGCCCGCGCGCACTTCGCCCGCGTCGCGGTCGATCAGGAAGGTGCGGCGCTCGTCGAGCACCCAGCCGGTTGCGCGGCGCAACTTACGGTCGACGCGCACCGCGAGATCGAGTGCGAGCACAACGTCGGCAAGATCGACGCACAGCCCCTGCGGCGTCTGATAGCCGCGCACCCCGTCGCCGAGCCGATATTGGCCCGATCGCAGGTCAAACAGCCAGCGGTCGTCTTCGTTCGGTTTCCAGCTGTCGCTAGGCATTTGAGAAATATCTGTTTTTTCAGCGGCGCGGGCGCCGGTGGGCAGCGTGCCCACCAGCGCCATCCCGGCCGCGAGCGCCGGCAGCAGGCGTTTCAGGAGGGCGCCGAGCATCGCCGCCTCCGTCCGGTCCCGCGCGCCGTCCGGCTATTTCACCACCCGGTCGGCCTGATCGATCGTCGCGCCGCCGACTTCGCGATCCTCCGAATAGCGGATCTGCACCGGCCCTTTCAGCTTCGCCGCGACCTCTGCCGGCACGCGCAGCGAAACGGTGCGCTCACCGACCTCGGGATAGACGGCGATGCCGCGCGCGAGCAGCAGCGGCTCGGCCACACCCGGCCGCGTCACCGCGATATCGCCATAGACCGACCGGTTGCCGGTGCGCGTCAGGTGGAAATTGAAGGCAAGTCCGTCGCGCGTATCCCCAACCCAAGCCTCCCCGATCTTTGCGGTCGCGGCGAGGTCGCCGACGCGCACGATGATCGGGATAGTGATGCCATAGATGGGGGTAAGCGCGATCGACACACCTTCGCCCTTCGGCTTGGCAGGATCGGCGACCGCCGGTGCCGCATCGGGAACCGCGCGGAACAGCATATGCGCGCGATATTCACCCGGCGCGAGTCCTTCGGGGATACGCACGCCGATGCGGATCACCTGCGGCTGGTTCGGCGGCAGCGTCACGCGGCGCGGGCTGAAGGCGATCATGTCGAGCGCGGCGCGTTCGGCGGCGTTCGCGTTCGCCTCGTCGATCTCGTCGAGCCCGCCCTCGGCGGTCATCCGCTTGACCTCCAGGCTGACGCGGTAGGTTGCGGGTTCGGCCCCGATGTTGTTGAGCACCACCTCGGTGCCGCGCGATCCGTCGAGAATCACGCGCGTCGGTGCCACGAGCAGATCGCCCGCGGCGTGCGCGGACGGCGCGGTGCTGCTGCACGCAGCCGCCGCGATCAGGCAAAAGCCCTTGAAAAAGCGAAACATAGATACGATCCCCACAATCGTTCGGGGCCGCGGTCGCCGCCCCCAGGTTGGTCGCATCCCTGTTGCGCCATCATGGTTGATATTTTGCTAACCATGCCTCGGCACGCGCGCATCGCCCTGCGCCGCGCATACGAAAAGGGGCCGCCGGAGCTGGTATCCGGCGACCCCTTTCGATGGCCGGCACGCCCACAGGCGCGCCGATCCCCCCACCTGATAATCAGGGTTTACTGGTAGTTGGCAGTGACGTTGAACGTGCCGCTGTAATCGCCGGCCGTCTGGTTGGCGCCAACGCTGAGCGTGCCGCCGACCTGAAAGCTGCCGCCGGTCGCACCGAGCGTGACGTTCGTCGCCGAATAGCTGAGCGTCGAGTTCATCGTGCCGCCGAGCGATCCGTTGAGCGTGACATTCGCGTCGCCGCCGACCACGACAACCGCACCATTGGTGCCGGTGATGTCGAAATTGGCCGCCGTCGTGGTGCCGGTGCAGGTCAGCCCGGTGCCGCAGGTCACGCCGCCCGCGGTCGACACCGCAACCGTCGAGGCGGTCGCGCCGCTGATGACGGTCGCGAACTGCAGGTCGCTGGTGTTGGAGAGCGTGATCTGGCGAAGGATCTTCGCCTTCGCCGTACCCGTGGCCGTCGCCGCATGCGCCGCCGGGGCGTTCATGGCAAGAGCAGCAATAGCGGCGCCGATGAGGGCGCGCTTCATTCCAATGGTGCGCATAAGTTGGTCCCTTGAACAGTCGATAATCGAATGGAAATCCCACCCCATTCGCCGACCCCTTTAGCGGGCGACCGGTTCAGCTTTTGCCCAACAAGCATGGTTAACAGCGCATATAGCATTGGCCCGCGTTGCAGGGTACAAGCGAGCAAAAACAAGGCGTTACGCCAGTTTTCGGTCAATCGTGGGGATTGCCGTCCCCCCCTTAACGGCCCGCTGCGGGACAGATTAAGCGCGTCGGATAGAAAGATATCAGCAGCGAATCGCGATAGGTCGGCAGGCGCCGATCAGATCGATTCGCCCGACAGCCGCTGACAGATCATGTCGAGCTGGTCGAGTGACGCGAATTTCAGGGTCAACGCGCCCTTGCCGCCGCCCGCATAGTGAATCGCAACGCCAATTCCGAGCAGCTCGGACAGATGCCGCTCGACAGCGACGATGTCGGGATCGCGCCCGCCGCCAGCCGCGCTCGGGCTTTCGGCGGGCGCCTTGCGGCCGCCCCCCTTCGCCTCGCGCACCAGCGCCTCGACCGTACGCACCGACAAGCCTTCCTGGACGACCCTGCGCGCGATCGCCTCGGCGCCGTCGGCCCCGATCAGCGCGCGCGCATGACCCATCGACAGCGATCCGTCACCGACCAGATCCTGCACTTCGACCGGAAGGTCGAGCAGACGCATCAGATTCGCAACATGGCTGCGCGACTTGCCGACCAGCTTTGCCAGCGCTTCCTGGCTGTGACCGAAATCCTCGATCAGCTTGCGATAGGCGCTCGCCTCTTCGATGGCGTTCAGATCCTGGCGCTGGATATTCTCGACCAGCGCAATCTCATAGGTGGCAGCGTCGTCGAGTTCGCGCACCAGCGCCGGAATCTGGTGCAGCCCCGCGCGCTGCGCTGCGCGCCAGCGGCGTTCGCCGGCGACCAACTGGTACCCCTCGCCTCCCGGGGCGCGCCGGACGATGATCGGCTGCAACAGGCCGCGCGTCCCGATCGAATCGGCAAGCTCTGCAATCGCATTTTCATCGAAGTGGCGGCGCGGCTGGCCGGGAAGTGGGCGAATCGCGCCCACGGCGATATGCTGCACCGAATCGCCAGCAGGAGCCGACGTCGCCGGGCGGGCGGCCCCGGGACTCGCGAGTACCGGGGCTTCTGCCGCTACGTCGCCGAACAGCGCGTTCAACCCGCGGCCGAGTCCCGACGGGCGTTTGCGCGGCGCAGATGGTCCGGTTTCTTCTTTATTATCAGCCATTTATGCAGCCTTGCGAACATTGGGCAGGCGGTCGATCAGTTCGCGCGCGAGCGCAATATAGGCGGCTGAGCCGGCGCAGCGATGATCGTAGATCAGCGCCGGAAGGCCGTGGCTCGGCGCCTCGGACAGCCGCACGTTGCGCGGAATGACGGTCTGAAAGACCACCGGCCCCAGCACTTCGCGCACATCGTCCGAAACCTGGTCGGTCAGCCGGTTGCGGCGATCGAACATCGTCAGCGCGACGCCGAGAATCGACAATTTCTGGTTGAAGCGACCGCGTACGCGCTCGACCGTGGTGAGCAGCTGGCTCAAACCCTCGAGCGCAAAAAATTCACACTGCAACGGCACGATCAGCGATTCGGCGGCGATCAGCGCGTTCAGCGTCAGCATGCCGAGCGACGGCGGGCAGTCGATCAGGCAGATATCCCACTGCCCCGCCTCGGCACTCGTCAACGCCTGCTCAAGGCGATGGAGCCGATCGGCAAATTCGATCAGTTCGATCTCGGCACCCGACAGATCGACCGTCGCAGGGACGATATCAAGCCGCGGCACTGCGGTCGGGACGGCACAATCGGCCAGCTGCGCATCGCCGCGCAGCAATTCATAACTCGAAAATTCGCGCTGCGACTGCGCGATTCCGAGCCCCGTTGAGGCGTTGCCCTGCGGATCGAGGTCGATGATCAGCGTGCGCCAGCCCGTCGCCGCAAGCGCGGTCGCCAGATTGATCGCGGTCGTCGTCTTGCCGACCCCGCCTTTCTGGTTCGCCACGGCGATACGGATCATCGCTTTCCTCGCTGTTTTGCGCCGATCGTCCCCATGCCGACCAATATCTGGCTCTCGGCGTCGGTCCGGCTCTGTTCCACGTGAAACATTCTCTGCCATGGCTGCGGCAGAGATGCCAGTTCCTTAACTGCATTTCGCCCCTTTGGCAGCAGCCACCGCGTCGATTCGGTGGAAAAACGCGTGGATAAGGCGATCAGCTTGTCGAGCGGCGCAAAGGCCCGCGCGCTGATCGTCGCGGCGGGACGCGGCGCGATGCGTTCGAGCGGCGCTTCGACAACCTCGACATGCGCAAGATCAAGTTCGCCCGTGACCGCACGCAAAAAATCGCAGCGCCGCCGCCGCGATTCGACAAGCAGCATCGGGCGCGACGACAGGATTGCGACGACCAGCCCCGGCAACCCTGGTCCGCTGCCCAGATCGATCCAGAGCCCCTCGCCCGCACCGTCGAGCGCCAACAACTGCGCGCTGTCGGCGATATGCCGCACCCACAAGGTCGGGATTGTCGATGCAGCAATCAGATTCTGCTGGGCGTTCTCCTCCACCAGCATCGCGGCAAAGCGATCGAGCTGCGCCCATTGGTGTTCGGCTGGCGCGAAGGCCGCCCCGATCCAACTGCGTGCTTCCGCTTCGCTTGTCAGCAATTCAACCGTCATTCGTATATTGTCCCGTCGATCAATGGCCCTCAACCTCACCCCGCCCTGGCGCCTTGTGAGCGGCATTCGAATCCCGCGGCGGGCGCGCGAGGTCTTTCACGCGGGCGTGCTTCATCGCTAGCCAGCCGGGGGATGCACCGAGAAGCAGCAGTCACATGTCCGATCACCCCTGTTAGAAATATCGGCCACACCCTCCTCACGCCGCCCGGCGCCGACTATGCACCATGATCGCGGTCAGTGCAGCGGGGGTCACGCCGTCGATGCGCCCCGCCTGCCCCAGCGTTTCGGGCCGCGCCTTGGTGAGGCGCTCGACCATTTCGCGCGACAGGCCCCCGACCGCCGCATAGTCGAGCGCCGGGTCGAGCAGGATGGCCTCATTCGCTGCGAGCGCGCGCAGCTCGGCTTCCTGCCGCGCGATATAGGGGGCGTAGTGGGCGTCCTCGGCTAGTTCGGCGAGCAATGTCCGGTCGATGTCGGCAAGCTCGGGCGCGAGCATCGCAAGGTCGCTGATCGCGACACCCGAATAGCGCAACAGATCGATTCGGGTCCGCGGTGCACCATCGCCAGGCAGCGCCAAGTCTATCGCGGCATAATCGGCGCTCGATACCTGTGCCGACAGCAGCTCGGTCGCTTTGGCGCGCTCTGCCATGCGCGCTTCGAACTGCGCCGCCGTCGCCGGTCGCACCAGCCCCAGCGCGATCCCCTTCGGCGTCAACCGCGTCGCGGCATTGTCGGCGCGCAGCCGGAGGCGATATTCTGCGCGCGCGGTGAGCATGCGATAGGGCTCGGTGACACCCTGCAACACCAGATCGTCGACCATCACCCCGATATAGGATTCAGACCGATCGAGGATCAGCGGCTCGCGGCCCTGCGCCGCCAGTGCGGCATTCGCCCCCGCAACCAGTCCCTGTGCCGCCGCTTCCTCATATCCGGTGGTGCCGTTGATCTGACCCGCGCACCACAGGCCGGCGATCGCGCGCACCTGCAGACTGCGATCGAGCGCCCGCGGATCGATATGGTCATATTCCACCGCATAGCCGGGCACGGTCATCTCGACGCGTTCCAGACCCTCCATCGAGCGCAGCATCGCGAGCTGGACATCGGCGGGTAGCGAGGTCGAAATGCCGTTCGGATAGACGAGCGGCGAATCGAGCCCCTCGGGTTCCAGAAATACCTGATGCCCGTCGCGGTCGGCGAAGCGGTGGATCTTGTCCTCGATCGACGGGCAGTAACGCGGCCCTGCCGCCCCGATCGCGCCGGTGAAAAGCGGCGAGCGGTCGAGATTGTCGGCGATGATGCGATGCGATTCGGTGTTGGTGCGCGTGATTGCGCAGAAAATCTGCGGCACTGTCCGCTCGCTGTTCCACGTGGAACAGGTCCAGCGCGCGCCTTCGGCGCTGTCCGACCGTTGTTCCTCGAGCCGCGCCCAATCGATCGAGCGCCCGTCGAGCCGCGGCGGGGTTCCGGTCTTGAGCCGCGCCATCGGCAAAGCCGCAGCACGCAATTGCTCGGCGAGCCGGTGTGCGCCGGATTCGCCGATACGCCCGCCCTCCATGCGCTCCTCACCTCGAAACAGGCGCCCGCCAAGAAAGGTCCCCGTCGCGAGCACTACCGCTGGGGCGACGAGACGCGTCCCGTCGCCCAGTTCGATGCCTTCGACGCGCGCGCCATTGTCACCCAACACCAGCGCAGCGGCTTCGCCCGCCACGACAAGAATCTTCTCTTCCGCTGAAAGCAACGCCTGGATCGCGTCGCGATAGAGTTTGCGGTCGGCCTGAATGCGCGGCCCTTGCACCGCAGCGCCCTTTGACGCGTTGAGCATCCGATAGTGAATCGCGGCGGCATCGGCGGCGCGCGCCATCCAGCCGTCGAGCGCGTCGACTTCGCGCATCAGATGACCCTTGCCGAGGCCGCCAATCGCCGGGTTGCACGACATGGTGCCAATCAGCGCCGGATCGAAACTGACGAGCGCGACACGTGCGCCGAGCCGCGCCGCGGCCGCCGCGGCCTCGGTCCCGGCGTGCCCTCCGCCGACGACGATCACGTCGAAAATCTTGCTGCTGTCCATGATTGCCGCGCCCTTAGCCGATTCGGCGGGGTCGGTCTACGGGCGCCCGCACGCATGGGGCGGCATGAGCCTGTTCCACGTGGAACATCATTTGCCGATGCAGAAGCGTCCGAACAATGCATCGAGCATATCCTCGACGCCAGCGCGCCCAGTGATCCGGTCGAGCGCCCCAGCAGCAAGTCGCAGGCGCTCTGCAATAAGGATCAGGTCGCCGGCCTCGCGCGACCCCGGGTCGATACCAAGCCATTGTTGCGCTTCGGCAAGTGCAGCGCGCTGACGCTGGCGCAGCGCCGCTTCGCCTTCGCGGGGCAACAGCGTTCGCGCCATGTCGACGATCATGCCGTGCAGCGCTTCCATCCCTTCACCCGTCGCCGCCGACAGGATCAGGTCGCAGCGAGCCGCATCGGCTTCGGCGGCGGCATCGCCGCGCCAGCGGTCGGCCTGCGCCGCAATCAGGATGCAGCGGGGATGGTCGGGGGCGTCACGCGGCGGGCCGAGCCACAGGACGATGTCAGCGGCCTCCACCGCGGCGCGCGCGCGGTCGATACCGATCGCTTCGACAACATCGGCACCTTCGCCGCGCAATCCCGCGGTGTCTGATAAGCGCATCGCAATACCATCGAGCGCCAGCGGGGTTTCGATGATGTCGCGCGTCGTCCCCGCGACGGGCGATACGATCGCCAACTCGCGCTGCGCCAATGCGTTGATAAGCGTGGATTTTCCTGCGTTCGGCGGCCCGGCGATCACCACCGACAGCCCTTCTGCGATCACTTCGGCCGCCGGTCGCGCCAGCCACTCGCCCAACTCCGCCGCCAGCGCCGCCATCCCCGCAACCAACCGCGCAGCAGCGCCTTCGTAAACGTCGACGTCATCCTCGTCGGCAAAGTTCAGCTCGGCCTCTGCCGCCGCCATCAACGCCAGCAAGCCTTCCTGCCACGCGGCCACCGCGCGCGACACATGGCCGCTTGCTAGTCCGAGCGCCTGCACCCGCTGGCTTTCGGTTTCGGCCGCAAGCAGGTCGGCAAGCCCCTCGGCCTCGGCGAGGTCGATCCGGCCATTCAGAAAAGCGCGCCGGGTGAATTCGCCCGCCTCGGCGCGGCGCAACCCCGGAAGCGCTGTCAGCGCCGCTTCGACCGCAGCGACGACTGCGCGGCCGCCATGCAGATGAAACTCGGCCAGATCTTCGCCCGTCGCCGTATTCGGTCCCGGAAACCAGAGGATAAGCGCCCGATCGAGCGGCGCGCCCGTTGTATCCGTCAGATCGGCAAGCGACGCATGCCGCGGCGGCGGCAGACGCCCCGCCAACGCCCGCACGGCATCGGCGGCGTGTGCGCCGCTGACCCGCACGACCGCGATCGCCGCCGGCGGCATCCCGCTCGACAGGGCAAAAATTGTTTCGCTTGCCGGCGTGTCGATCAGCGCTTGCTTCCCCGCGCCGGCTTGTCATCGTCATCCTTGGCCGCGGGCTTCGGCGCTGCCCCCATCAGCCCGCCACCGAACTGACCGAGCAGCGATTGCACTAGGTTCAATCCGCTCTCGCCCATCGGGACCCAGCTCTTGACCATCGACTGGACCATGTCGGGCGTGATCCCCTTCGCCATCAGTTCCTTGACGCGGCTGAGGTAGATGTCGTGCAGCGGCTCGAGGTCGGGAAGTCCGAACAAGCGCCGCGCCTCTTCGGGCGTGCAATCGACCTCGATATTGAACTTCATTGTTTTCCGCCCTTTCCGCGCTTGAGCGTCGCCCTGTCGGCGGCTAGCTTCGCGCTTTCACAGCCAATAAGCAAGAGTCAGGAGAGCCCCCTCATGTCGCCAACCAACAGCGAAATCGCCGCACTCGACGGCGAAGGCCGGATTCCCGCCTATGTCGCGCGGCCCGATGCCGACACGACGCGCGCCATCATCGTGATCCCGGAAATCTTCGGCGTGAATGAAGGCATCCGCAAAAAGGCCGACGATTGGGCGGCGCTCGGTTATCTGGCGATCGCCCCCGACATTTTCTGGCGGTTCGCGCCCGGTGTCGAACTCAGCCCCGATATCGAATCCGAATTTCAGGAAGCGCTTGGCTATTTCGGGCAATATGATGCCGATCTGGGTGTCAAGGATATCGAGGCCGCGATCCGCTGGCTGCGCAGCCAGGGCGCGACCAAGGTCGGCTGCGTCGGCTTCTGCCTTGGCGGACGGCTGGCCTATATGGCGGCGACGCGAACCGATATCGACGCTTCGGTCGGCTATTATGGCGTCATGATCGACACGATGCTGAACGAGGCGCATGCGATCGCCAAGCCGCTGATGCTCCACATTCCGACCGAGGATCATTTCGTCGATCATGCCGCGCAGGCAAAGATCCACGAAGCGCTCGATCCCAATCCCAAAGTCACGCTCCACGATTATCCCGGCCTCGACCATGGCTTCGCAGCAACGATGGGCAATCGCCGCAACGAGGATGGCGCGCAGCTTGCCGATAGCCGGACGCGCGATTTCTTCGCCGAGGCTCTTGCATGAGCGCCGGGTCCGGCGTCCATCCCGGACTAGCCGCTTGGCACGCCTATATGGCGGCGGGCGGCGAGCCGGAAACATTGCGCGCGATGTTGGCCGACGATGCGGTGTTTCATTCGCCCGTCGTTCATTCGCCGCAAGCGGGCCGCGACAAGGTATTCGCCTATCTGCACGCGGCGAGCCATGTGCTCGGCGGTGACAATTTCCGCTATCTGCGCGAAATCGCCGACGGCAACCAGGCTTGCCTCGAATTTGCGACCGAGCTCGAAGGTATCCACATCAACGGCGTCGACATCATCCGCTGGAACGATGATGGAAAGATACAGGATTTCAAGGTGATGGTTCGCCCGCTCAAGGCGATCAACAAGGTTTGGGAAAAAATGGCGGCGATGCTTGCAGCGCAGGCGGGCTGACCGCGTTTCCCTGTCATGCGCCGCTGGATCGTCTTTCCCGTCCTGATCGCCGCGATCGCGCTGGCGCTATGGTGGGCGCCCGCGCGCTGGAGCTTGCTGATCTGGACGCCGTTGCTGCTCGTGGCGCTCTACGACGTCATTCAGTCGTATCATTCGCTGCGCCGGAACTATCCGCTGATCGCTCGCATCCGCTGGTTGTTCGAGGCGTTGCGGCCCTTTCTTTACGCCTATGTCGTCGAAAGCCCGCTCGACGGCCGCCCCTTTGCGCGCAACGAACGCGATCTCGTCTATGCCCGCGCCAAGGGGCAACTCGACAGCCATCCCTTCGGAACCGAACTCGACGTCTATTCGGACGAATATGAATGGATGAGCCACAGCATCGCGCCCGCCGAGGCGCATGACCGGACGCGGCGGGTCCGCGTCGGAACCGCGCAATGCGCGCGGCCCTATGATGCGGCCCTCCTTAATATTTCGGCCATGAGCTTCGGGTCGCTCGGTGCCAAGGCGATCGAGGCGCTCAATCTTGGCGCCAAGGCAGGCGATTTCTACCACGATACCGGCGAGGGCGGCTTCAGCCCCTATCACCGTGTCCACGGCGGCGACATCGTCTGGGAATTGGGGAGCGGCTATTTCGGTTGCCGCGACGATGAGGGTCGTTTCGACCCCGATCGCTTTCGCGATGCCGCGCAACATGATCAGGTCAAGATGATCGAAATCAAGCTCAGCCAAGGCGCGAAGCCGGGTCATGGCGGCGTCCTCCCCGGCCCGAAGGTGAGCGCCGAGATCGCTGCGACACGCGGCGTTCCCGAAGGCAAGGATTGCGTATCGCCGGCCGCGCATTCCGCCTTTTCGACGCCGGTAGAAATGGTCGAATGGGCGGCGAAACTGCGCAATCTTTCAGGCGGAAAGCCGGTCGGGATCAAGCTTTGCGTGGGCCAGCCACATGAAGTCTATGCCGTCATGAAGGCGATGCTCGAGACGGGAATCCGCCTCGACTATATCGTCGTCGACGGCGCCGAAGGCGGCACCGGCGCCGCGCCGGTCGAATTTTCGAACCGCGTCGGCATGCCGCTTCGCGAAGGCTTGATCTTCGTGCGCAACGCACTGGTCGGCTGCGGACTCAAGGAAGAAATCCGCCTTGCAGCCTCGGGCAAGGTCCATTCGGGCGCCGGGCTCGCGGTCAATTGCGCGCTCGGCGCCGACTGGTCGAACGCGGCGCGCGCCTTCATGTTCAGTCTCGGCTGCGTCCAGTCGCTCAAATGCCATACCGACGAATGTCCGACCGGCGTGGCAACACAGGACGCCGGGCGCCAGCGCGGTCTGGTCGTCGAGGACAAGGCCGAACGTGTCCGCCGGTTCCAGGCGTCCACCGTGTCGGCGCTGTGGGATATCAGCTGCGCAATGGGACTCGACGATCCGTGGCAGATAAGGCCGCACCATCTGCACGAGCGGCTGAATTCGGCGCGCTCGGATTCGATCGACCGCATCTACAGCTTCTACCCGCGCTCTATTCTGCTCGATGATCCGCAATCGGTCGCCAGCGCGCGCTATTGGGCGATGGCGCGTGCCGACAGCTTTCGCGCCGCCATCGAAGGCACGCCCGGCGAGCGCTAGATCAGGCTGATCGCCGCCAATTCGCGATAGAGTTCGGGCGGCAGATCGCCAATTCCGCTCGCGCTATCGGCAGCTTTGGGCGCATCGGCCTCGCTCAGATAACGCCAGCCTTGGTGCGCACGCTTGGGCTGTGGATGAACGGGTTCGAGCCTGGCCGCACAGACGATATCGACCCGCCCGTCATCCCGATCGTCAAAGGCCAGGATTTCGACGCGCCCGACGATCATATGGCGAATGATGAAATGCAATCTGCCGCCGATCAGGTCGTCGGCACGTTTCGGCTTGAACCGCGTCGTGAACCGCACTTCGCCCTGCTCCGCACGTGCGGCAATCCGCGCCTCCAGCGACGGATAGTCGGGACAACCCACAGCAACCCGGGTGAGATGGAGCTTTGCCATATCCGCCAAATGGGGATTCCGCCGCTAAAAGAAAAGCCGGCCTCTCACGAGACCGGCCTTTGCTCAGCTGAACAGCGTTCCCAGCCCGACCGCGGGGTCGATCCAGCCTTCATGGATCATCTTGACCGCGACATAGAGGATGACGGCAAGACCGACATAAGCGATCCAGCGATAGCGTTCGATATATTTGGCGATGATATTCGCCGCGACGCCCATCAGTGCGACCGCGAAGATCAGTCCGACGATCAGGATGCCCGGATGCTCGCGCGCCGCACCGGCAACCGCAAGCACATTGTCGAGGCTCATGCTGACATCCGCGATCGCGACCGCCCAGGCGGCGGCGGCAAAGCTTTTCGCAGGCTTCAGCCCCGAATGTTCGTCGCCCTCGATCTCCGGCGATCCGGCCGAATGCGCGCCTTCGCGCAGTTCGCGCCACATCTTCCAGGCGACCCAGATCAGCAGCAGACCGCCGACGAAGATCAGACCTACAATCTGCATCAACTGCGTGACGACAAGTGCGAAGGCGATGCGCAGGACGAGCGCCGCCAGAACGCCGATCAGGATCACCTTCTTGCGCTGATCGGCGGGCAGCCCAGCGGCGAGCGCGCCGACGACGATGGCATTGTCGCCGGCCAGCACGATGTCGATCATCAGCACCTGCACGAAGGCAGCGAGCGCGGCGGGTTCGGTGATGTTCGAAAAATCGGCGACGATGTGCGACCAGATTTCGCCGAACCCACCGGGCCCGGCAGCGGCCGCCGCCTGCGTCAACATTTCCAAAATCACACGGCGTCTCCGAAATAGCTGACCCCCGGCACGGGGTCGTAAAAGCGATGCAACAGCGCCCGCCACCGTTCATAGCGGTCGGATCGACGAAAACCATCGCGATGATCCGCGACCGTCCGCCATTCTGCCAACAACAGATAGGGCTGCCCGGTTCCCAATGGCCGACGAATTGTCAGCGAAAGGAAGCCGGGCGAGGCTTCGATCAGCGGCCGCGCTTTAGCGACGGCCGCTTCGAATTCCACTTCCATTCCAGGCCGGACCGGCAGCAAGGCATGCTCGATCACGGCCATCGCGGCTTACTGGTTCATGCTGTCGAAGAAATCTTCGTTGGTCTTGGAATCCTTGATCTTGTCGAGCAGGAATTCCATCGCATCGACCGTGCCCATTTGCATGAGGATGCGGCGCAGCACCCACATCTTGCTGAGCTTGTCCTTCTCGACGAGCAGTTCTTCCTTGCGGGTACCCGACTTGCCGACGTCGAGCGACGGGAAAATGCGCTTGTCGGCGACCTTGCGGTCGAGGACGATTTCGCTGTTACCCGTGCCCTTGAATTCTTCGAAGATCACTTCGTCCATGCGGCTGCCGGTATCGATCAGCGCGGTTGCGATGATCGACAGCGATCCGCCTTCCTCGATATTGCGCGCGGCACCGAAGAAGCGCTTGGGACGCTGAAGCGCATTCGCATCGACACCGCCGGTCAGCACCTTGCCCGAGCTCGGTACAACGGTGTTGTACGCGCGGCCAAGGCGGGTGATCGAGTCGAGCAGGATGACGACATCCTTCTTGTGCTCGACCAGTCGCTTCGCCTTTTCGATCACCATTTCGGCAACCTGGACGTGGCGCGTCGCGGGCTCGTCGAAGGTCGAGGAGACGACCTCGCCATTGACGCTGCGCTGCATGTCGGTGACTTCCTCGGGCCGCTCGTCGATCAGCAGGACGATCAGATAGACCTCGGGATGATTGTCGGTGATCGCCTTGGCGATATTCTGCAGCAGCACCGTCTGACCCGTGCGCGGCGGCGCGACGATCAGCGCTCGCTGGCCCTTGCCCTGCGGGCTGACGAGATCGATCACGCGCGCCGACTTGTCCTTGACGGTCGGATCGATCGTATCGAGCTTGAGCTTCTGGTTCGGATAGAGCGGCGTCAGATTGTCGAAATTGACGCGGTGGCGCACGACCTCGGGATTGTCGAAATTGACGCTGATCAGCTTGGTCAGCGCGAAATAGCGTTCGCCATCCTTCGGCGCGCGAATCTCGCCCTCGACGGTGTCGCCGGTGCGCAGACCATATTTGCGGACCTGATTGGGCGACACATAGATGTCGTCGGGACCGGCAAGATAATTGGCTTCGGGACTGCGCAGAAAACCGAAGCTGTCGGGCAGAACCTCGATCGTTCCCGATCCGATGATTTCCTCGCCCTCTTCGGCGAGTTCCTTGAGGATCGAGAACATCAGATCCTGCTTGCGCAGCGTCGAGGCGCCCTCGACGCCCAGCTCTTCAGCCATTTCGACGAGCTGCGCGGGCGATTTTGTCTTGAGTTCTTTAAGATGCATGGATGGATTCCAGGTAACAGAAATATAGGAAAATTCGTTCGATACGGCGCACCAGGCGGTGCCTATCCGGCCGGGGGACGACCGTTCACGATAGCTTCGGCGCCAAGATCGCGCCGCCGACGGAAAGCCGGGTTGATCGGCCCCTAAGCCGCCGATTTCGTCAAGTCAATCGGCTGTCGCCGAGACGACCGGTCAAAAGGGCCGGACGACCGCCAGAATGACGATGATCGCCGCGGCCACGCCCGGCACCTCGTTGAGCATCCGCAGGCGCTTTTCGGACAGCGGTCGTTCGCCGCGCTTCAGCTTCTTGAAATAGCCGATTGTCCAGCCGTGATAGCCCGATAGCAGCAGGACAAGCAGGAGCTTGGCGTGAAACCAGCCCTGCGACCAATAGCCGCCATTGAAAGCGAGCATCAGACCCAGGATCCAGACGATGACGAGCGAGGGATTGAGGATGATCTTGCGCAGGCGATCTTCGCGCTCGATCCATTTCCTGTCCTCATCCGACCCCACCGCACATTGGTGATGATAGACGAAAAAGCGCGGCATCATGAACAGCCCCGCCATCAGGAAGATGACGAAAATCACATGCGCCGCTTTCACCCACAACATCGTGACCCCCAGAAATCCAGTCCAGTCTGCCATCCCGCTACTCGCCTCGCACGCGCCTGATCAGATGTTCGACATGGGCTATGGGCGTGTCGGGCACGATACCATGGCCGAGATTGAAGATATGGGGCCGTTCGGGGAAAGCTGCAAGGATGCGATCGATCGCAGCGTCAAGAGCCGGGCCGCCGGCGACCAGCGCAAGCGGATCAAGATTGCCCTGCACCGGTAGATGACCGGGAAGAATATCATTGGCCCAAGCGGGATCGACCGTTTCGTCAAGACCGATCGCATCGGCGCCGACGCCGCGCGCATAGGCCGCCAGCTTGCCGCCCGCGCCCTTCGGGAAACCGATGATCGGCGTGTCGGGATGGAGCGCCTTCAGGTGCCGGACGATTTCGGCATTGGGCGCGATCACCCAGCGTTCGAACTCGGCGGGCGACAGGCTTCCTGCCCAGCTGTCGAACAACTGGACCGCCTCGACCCCCTGTTCGATCTGCCCCGACAAATAGGCCACGCTGAGGTCGACGATCGCATCGATGATCGCCCCGAACGCCGCCGGATCGGAAAGCGCCATGCGCCGGGCGGCCGCCTGGTCCTTCGATCCTTGGCCGGCGACCATATAGGTGGCGACTGTCCAGGGACTGCCGGCAAATCCCAGAAAGGTCGTCTGGGGCGGCAAGGCGGCTGCCACGCGCGCTACCGTTGCATAGACCGCGTCAAGCCGCTCGGGCGCCGCCTCGAGCGACGCCAGAGCGCTATCGACATCGACGAGCGGCGGGGCGAGCCGCGGCCCCTCACCCGTCTCGAACCACAGCCGCTGGCCCAGCGCATGCGGCACGACCAGAATGTCCGAAAAGAGAATGGCGCCGTCGAAACCGAAACGGCGGATTGGCTGCAGCGTCACTTCAGCTGCGGCCTCAGGATCATAGCATAGTTCCAGGAAGCCGCCCTTGGTCGCCCGCAACGCACGATATTCGGGAAGATAACGACCGGCCTGGCGCATCAGCCACAGGGCAGGCCGTTCCTGCCGCACCCCACGCAGCGTTGCCAGCAAGCTCTTCGATGACGCCTTCACGCGGCCCCTCTTTCTCTCTTCATAATATATATAAATGATTGTGGTGGATTGTTGGCGGGCGGATAAGCGCGCTTTAGGCGCAGCCGCCCTTTTTGCCAACAGCTTGACTCCCGCTGGCCCGCCAAACCCCACAGAGTCGTGGGCTCTCGTCCCCGCTATTCACAGCCTGTGGATAAGACTCGTTCCTTGTGGATAAGCGGTGGGGCGGAATCGACTCGGCCGGGGATGGAATCGCCCTGCCGATTTCATCCCGGGGCTTGTCCGCGAACTTATCCACAGCCTCGGAAATTCGCTTCGCGGCTTGCCTTTTCGGATCGCAAGGCGGCAAGAGAGGCGATGGACCGCCTCCACCTTCACCTCATATCCGATTCCACCGGCGAAACGCTCGAAAACATCGCCAAGGCCGCGATCGCACAGTTCGACGATGTCGAAGTCGTGCGCCATTTCTGGCCGATGGTGCGCTCGGAATCGCATCTCGACCGGATCATGGCGGAGGTTCAGGCGAGCCCCGGCATGATCCTCTTCACCCTCGTCAACGGTGAGTTGCGCGCAAGTCTCGAGCGCCGCGCCGAGGCTCAGGGCCTGCCGCTTGTTCCCGCGCTCGACGCCGTAACCGACGCCTTGTCGCGCATGCTCGGGCAGGAAGCCAAGGCGCGACCGGGCCGTCAGCACGCGCTCGATGCCGCCTATTTCGCGCGCGTCGAGGCCATCCAGTTCACCGTCGCACATGACGACGGGATCGGCTGGGAAAATTGGGAACAGGCCGACATCCTGCTCGCTGGCGTATCGCGAACCTCCAAAACGCCGACGAGCATCTATCTGGCGAATCGGGGATACAAGACGGCCAATATTCCGATCGTTCCCGAATCGCCGCCGCCCGAGGCGCTCTATCATCTGAAGCGTCCGCTCGTCGTCGGGCTGACGACCAGCCTCGACCGCCTTGTCCAGGTGCGGCGCAACCGTCTGCTCTCGCTCAATCAGGCGCCCGAAACCGCCTATGTGGACGATGAACGCGTGAAAGCCGAAATCGCCTATGCCCGCCGCATGTTCGCCGACAATGACTGGCCGGTGATCGACGTCACACGCCGTTCGATCGAGGAAACGGCGGCTGCGGTGATCAAGCTGGTCGAGGATCGCGGAGGCCGGCCGGCATGACGCAGATCGTCCTTGCATCGCAGAGCAGCGGCCGTGCCGCGATGCTGCGCGCGGCTGGAATCGCGTTCGAAGCAACCGCGGCGCATGTCGATGAAGAGGCGCTGACGGCCGGTCTCGTTGCCGCCGGCCAGGCGGCGCGCAACATCGCCGATGCGCTGGCGGAGGCCAAGGCGATCAAGATTTCTTCTCGGCTGCCCGGCGTTACCGTAATCGGTGCCGATTCGACGCTCGCGCTCGCCGATGGGACGATGCTCGCCAAGCCCGAGAGCCCCGATGAGGCAGCAGACCATCTGCGCCGCATGGCGGGAACGCGGCACAAATTGTTCAGCGCGGTCGTTGCGGCGCGCGACGGCGCGCCGGTCTGGCGCGCGATCGGCGAGGCGCGGCTGTGGATGCGGCCCTTGTCGGACGCCTTCATCGCCGACTATGTGGCGCAGCATTGGGACAGCATCCGCTGGACCGTTGGCTGTTACGAAATCGAGGGGGCGGGCGTGCAATTGTTCGATCGGGTCGAAGGCGATCCCTGGACGATCATCGGCATGCCGATGCTGCCGTTGATGGCATGGCTGCGCGCGACCGGGCTGGCGCCGCAATGAGCGCTGCCGATTCCGCCCCTTATGCCGAGGTGATCGGCGATCCGATCGCCCAGTCGAAATCGCCGCTGATCCATGGCTTCTGGCTCGATGCGCTGGGCATGAAGGGCGAGTATCGGCGCGCGCATGTGAAGCCCGACGATCTGGCGGCCTATATCGCCGAGCGCCGGACAGATCCCGCCTGGCGCGGATGCAATGTCACCATTCCGCACAAGATCGCGGTGATGGATCTGGTCGATGATCCGGGCGACATTCGCGGCACGATCGGCGCGATGAATACGATCGTGCGGCAGCGAGACGGGGCGCTTATCGGGACCAACACCGATGCTGCGGGCTTCTATGCCCCGCTCGCCGAACTCGATCTCGAAGGCGCGCCGGTTGTGCTGATCGGCGCGGGCGGCGCAGCGCGGGCGGTGCTTTTCGCGCTCGCGCGCGCGAAGGTCGGGCATGTCACCATCCTCAACCGTTCCCCGCTGAAAGCGACGGGCCTGCTTGCCACCTTCGGCCTCAAGGGCGATGTCGTCGCGCTCGATGTCCCGCTTCCGCCGGCCGCGTTGCTCGTGAATTCAAGCAGTCTTGGCATGACGGGGCAGCCGCCGCTCGACCTCGACCTGTCGCCGTTGCCCGACGATGCGATCGTATACGATCTTGTTTACGCACCGCTGATGACAGGGCTGCTCCGCGCCGCGGACGCGCGCGGGCTGGACATCGTCGATGGGCTCGACATGCTGATCGGTCAGGCGGCCCTGGCATTCGAGCTGTTTTTCGGCGCGCCGCCGCCCGAGGGACGCGACGAGGAATTGCGCGCGATTCTGACGGCATGACGCATTACAAGCGCCCCGGATCGCGGCTTCGCCGACCGTTCATTCTCGGCCTGACGGGTTCGATCGGCATGGGGAAATCGACCGCGGCGACGATGTTCGAACGCGAAGGGGTGCCGGTGTTCGACGCCGATGCCGAAGTTCACCGGCTGCAAGGTCCCGGCGGTGCCTTGGTCGCCGCGATCGAGGCGCGCTTTCCCGGCACCACCGGTCCGCGCGGCGTCGATCGCCAGGAACTCAGCCGCCGCGTGCTCGGCAACCGCCACGAACTTGCCGCACTCGAAGCGATCGTCCACCCCGCGGTCGTCCGCGCGCAGAAGAAATTCCTTGCCCGTCACCGCGCGCGCGACGTCGTCGTGCTCGACATTCCGCTCCTGTTCGAAAAAGGAGGCTGGCACCGCGTCGGCGCCGTCGCCGTCGTCACCGCACCGATGTGGATCCAGCGCAAACGCGTGCTGCGCCGGCCCGGCATGACCAACGCAAAGTTCAAGGCGATCCGGGGCCTGCAGGTTCCCGATCGCGTCAAGCGCGCACGCGCCGATTTCCTGATCGAAACCGGCCGCCCGAAAAGCGAGACCCATCGTCAGATTCGGCGGATCGCCTCTTGTTTCCATGCGCAATAGGGTCCAGATTGTTTGAAAGATGCGTGAGATAATCTTCGATACGGAAACCACGGGACTCGACCCCAGAACGGGGCACAGGCTGGTCGAAATCGGGTGCATCGAATTGATCGACCGCCGCGAATCGGGGCGGACCTTTCACGCCTATTTTCACCCCGAACGCGATATGCCGGCCGAGGCCGAGGCGGTGCACGGCCTTTCGATCCAGTTTCTGTCCGACAAGCCGCTCTTTGCCGCGCGCGTCGACGAATTGCTCGACTTTCTTGGTGATGCGCCGATGGTGGCGCACAATGCTGCTTTCGACTTCGGTTTCGTCAACGCCGAACTGGCGCGCGTCGGCCGGCCGCCGCTCGATATGGCGCGCATGTGCTGCACCGTGCAGATGGCACGCAAGCTTCATCCGGGCGCCAAGCACAGCCTCGATGCGCTTTGCACGCGCTACGGCATCGACCGCAGCCACCGCGTCAAGCACGGCGCGCTGCTCGACGCCGAACTGCTGGCGCACCTCTATATCGAAATGACCGGCGGGCGGCAGATCGGGCTGGGGCTCGCCGCCGAACCCACCGCCGCGGCGCGGGGTGCCGCCCCGGCACCAGTCCGATCGGTCGCCCCCACCCGCCCGTTTCGCGAACCGCGCCCGCACGGTGCAACCCCGGCCGAACTGGCGCGTCATGCAGAATTCGTCGCCACGCTCAATCAACCCCTGTGGCACGATAGTCCCTGATCGCGGCTCCCCCGCGATCCCGTGGACATGACTGAAGGAGAAGAAAAATGGAAATCCGCGTCTCTGGCCACCAGATCGAAACCGGCGAAGCGCTACAGGCGCATGTGTCGGACCGGATGAACGCGATTGCCGACAAATATTTCTCGCGCGCGATCGGGGCGCACGCGACCTTCGGAAAGGGACCGCACGACAGTTTCCAGTGCGACATCGTCGCGCATGTCATGCAGGGTCTGGTCCTGAAAGGCCATGGCCAGGCGCAGGACGCGCATGTCGCGTTTGAGGGCGCGGCCGACCGTATCGAAAAGCAGCTGCGCCGCTATATGCGCCGGCTGAAGGACCGCAACAACGGCAATGGTGCGCAGTTGGTGACGATCGAGACGATCGAGGACAATGCCAGCTATGTCGTTTTCGACGGCGGCACCGATGATGAAGATGCGGGCGATGCGCCGGCGATCATCGCCGAAACCCGCGTCGATATCCCGACGAGCAGCGTGTCCGATGCGGTCATGATGCTTGATTTGCGTGACACCAATGCGCTGCTGTTCGTCAACAGCAAGACCGGGTCGCACAACATGGTCTATCGTCGCCGCGACGGCACGATCGGCTGGGTCGAGCCGCGCTAGCAGACAATAGGGCTGGATTTTCTCTGCCGTTCGGCCTAAGGGCCGCGCCCAACAAAGCCCGAAAGCCGGACGGCGGGGGCCAGCCTAGTCCGCTCAAGCGAACCAACGCCAACAGGATGACCCGCGTGGCGTCGCCTTGCGGCCATGCAGATTTGACCAGACCGATGAACCTATCCTCCCTCCTGTATCCGGCCACCGTGCGTGCCAATGTGCAGCTTGATGCCAAAAAGGCGCTGTTCCCCTATGTAGGCGAACTGGCGGCGCGGTCGCTGGGGCTCGACGCGGGCGAAGTGAGCGAGGCGCTGCTCGAGCGCGAACGGCTCGGTTCGACCGGCTTCGGTCGCGGCATTGCCCTGCCGCATGCCAAGATGGCCGATCTCAACGGGGTGCGCGGCATGTTCCTACAGCTCGCGCGGCCGATCGATTTTCAGGCGGTCGATGGTTTGCCGGTCGATCTTCTCTTCGTACTGCTGTCGCCGCTCGACGCGGGCGCCGACCATCTGAAGGCCCTCGCCGGCGTATCGCGGATGCTGCGCAACGACAGCATTGCCGAACGATTGCGCGGCGCGAAGAATGACGAAGCGCTTTATGCCATGCTCGTCGATGCCGAAGCGCGCGACGCGGCCTGACCTTCCGGGGCGGATGCTCCGATGACGCGCTTCACCAGCCGGTTCCTCGTCGATCTTCTTATCCGCGAAACCGAGGCCGCGGGCGGATTCGCTGCGGTTCTTGCCGCGGGCGACGATCATTCCGGCTCGATCCTCGTCCAGTGCAGCGACCGCGGGGTCGCGGGGCCGCTGCTCGAACGCCGCTTCGCGATGACCGGCAATTATGTATGGGAGGCGGTCGGACCCGACCCCGCTAGCGATGGTGAAGAACGAGAAAACTATCAGGACCGGCGGCGAAAGGCCGATCCCGACTTGTGGATCGTCGAACTGGATATCGCAGATGCGCCACGACTCGTCGCGGAGTGGGGCGCGTTAACTTGACTCTGTTGCGGCGCACAATAGGTGCCCGGCCACTTGATAACGCGTAGGTCGTATCGCGGGTTGCATCCGTCTTTTCGGACAGGCCCGATTTACCGATATGGACACGCAGTCGGATGACGACCGCAGGTGGTTCAGGATCGACGATCCCCCAGCCTGTTAGATTTAGGTTCGTCAGCCGCCCTTTTGACGGATTAGATGAGTCGTATTCTGAACGCTGCCAGCGTGGCTGCCGTGGGCATGACTGCCTTTGCCGCGCTGTCGTTGGCCGAACCCGGCTTCGCCAGTGACCTGGCCGCCGACGCCAACATCCCCGCAATCACGCTGCCCGCCGCCGATGCGCCGGCCGACAGCGATGCGGCAGCTCCGTCGACCGAAGCCGAAACGCCGGTCGATATCGCCACCGACGACAGCGCTGTTGCCGATACGCTGGCCCAGCTGGTCGCGGCGACCCCGAAGCCCGAGACGATCGATCCCGAACTGCGCTGCCTGGCGCAGGCGGTCTATTTCGAATCGCGCGGCGAATCGCTGGCGGGACAGCTCGCGGTCGCGCATGTCGTGATCAACCGCGCGAAGTCGGGCCGCTTTCCGACGACCCTGTGCGGCGTCGTCCATCAGCCGAGCCAGTTCAGCTTCGTGCGCCGCGGCAAGATGCCCGCCGTGCGCAATGCCGTCCAATGGTCGAACGCGCTGGCGATCGCGCAGATTGCGCGCGACGACAGCTGGCAGAATAGGGCGCCCGGCGCACTGTTCTTCCATGCGCGCTACGTCTCGCCCGGCTGGCGCAAGACGCGCATCGCGCAGATCGACAACCACATCTTCTATCGCTGAATTCGCGGGTGCGGGGGCCACGCCCCCCACCTCGTTCATTGCCAAGCCATTTTTGCTGGCGCATGATGCGGGTATGACGCGTCATTTTTCCGTCGCCCTGCTCGCGGCAGCGGCGCTTGCGCTCGGCGGTTGTGCCACGGCGGTTCCACCCGTCGAGGTTACCCGCTTCCATAACAATGCGACCGCCGGCCTGGCCGCAGGCACGCGCTATGCCGTCGAGGTGCTGCCGCACGGCGATGCCTCGGCGACGGGCGGCGCGGCGCAGCCCTCGCTTGAATGGAACAGCTATCGCATCGCCGTGGAGCGTCAGCTGCAGTTGCTCGGTTTCGTCCCTGCACCCGAAGGAACGGCCGCGCCGCTCAAGGTTCGCATCGCCTTCGACCGAAACGATCGCCTGCCGCTCGCGAAGCGTTCGCCGGTTTCGGTCGGCGTCGGCGGATCGACGGGCAGCTATGGTTCGGGAGTCGGGCTCGGGATCGGCATCAATCTTGGTGGCGGGCCGAAACAGATGCAGGATCTGCAGCTGTCTGTACGCATCGATGACGCGGCCACGGGCCAAGCCCTGTGGGAAGGCCGGGCGCTCAGCGCGGTGCCGGTGAAGGCGCCTGCGGCACAACCGTCGATTGCTGCGGCGAAATTGGCCGAAGCCCTATTCAAGGACTTCCCCGGCGAATCGGGACGCACTATCAGCGTCCCATGACAATCAGCATCAACGCCGCTTTCGACAGCGGCAATATCGTCGTGGATTCGATCGATGGCACGCGTGCCCGCCTTTCGATCCGCAAGGATCGCGAATCCGATTTCTTCCAGTGGTTCCATTTCCGCGTGGCCTGCGCGGTGGGCGATGAACTTGAACTGGCGATCGCCGGGCTCGACGATTCGGCTTATCCCGATGGCTGGCCCGGCTATGCCGCCTGCGCCAGCTATGACCGCGAAAACTGGTTCCGGCTCGACACCGGCTACGATGCCGGGACGCTCAGCATCAACCACAGCGCCGAAGGGCAGCTTCTGTGGATCGCCTATTTTGCTCCCTATTCGATGGAACGGCATCACGATCTGGTCGCCTCTGTGGCCGAATGCGACGGCGTTTCCTATCGCTGTCTCGGCACCAGTCTCGAGGGGCAGCCGATCGACTGCCTCGAAATGGGCACGGGGCCGGTCCAGGTGTGGCTGTATGCGCGCCAGCATCCGGGCGAGAGCATGGCCGAATGGTGGATGGAAGGCGCGCTCGAGAAGCTCACCGATCCGGCCGATCCCCATGCCCGGTCGCTACGGCAGAAATGCCGATTCCACATCGTCCCGAACATGAACCCCGACGGGTCGCGCCGCGGTCATCTGCGCACCAACTTTGCCGGGGTGAATCTCAACCGCGAATGGGACAATCCGACTGCCGATCGCAGCCCCGAAGTGCTCGCGGTGCGCAATGCGATGGACGAAAGCGGCGTCGATTGGGCGATGGACGTTCATGGCGACGAGGCGATTCCGGCGGTGTTCCTCGCGGGTTTCGAGGGCATCCCGTCGTTGAAGGACGAGCAACAGGCGCGCTATCTGGCCTTCCAGTCCGCCCTTGCCGCCAACACGCCCGATTTCCAGACCGCGCTCGGCTATGAAAGCTCGGCGCCGGGCAAGGCCAATCTGTCGATGTCGACGACGCAGCTCGCCGAACGCTTTGGTGCGGTGTCGATGACGATCGAAATGCCGTTCAAGGACAATCGCGATCTGCCCGATCCCGTCGCCGGCTGGTCGCCCGAACGCTCGAAGCTGCTCGCGCACGCGTGCCTCGCGACGCTGGACCAGATGCTTTGACCGATGCCGCAGGTCGGGACGGCTGGCATATCGTCGAGGACGATCTGTCGGGCGCTCCGATCCGCGCGCTGCTTGAACGGCATTTTGCCGGCATGCTCGCAAACTCGCCCGAGGAAAGCTGCCATTTCCTCGATTTCGAGGGACTGAAGGCGCCGGGCGTTACCTTCTGGTCGATTCATTGCGGCCCCGATCTGGCGGGTTGCGGCGCGCTGAAGCGACTCGATGGCCGGCACGGCGAGATCAAGTCGATGCGCACCGCCGACGCCTTTCTGCGCCGCGGCGTCGCCGCGCGGATGCTGGGCCACATCATCGAAGCGGCCCGCGCGGGCGGGCTTGAGCGGCTCAGCCTCGAAACCGGGTCAGGCGCTGCCTTCGAACCGGCACTTGCGCTCTACCGGCGGCATGGCTTCACGGACTGTGCGCCTTTCGCGGATTACAGGCCCGATCCATTCAGTCGCTTCATGACGCGCGCAATCTAGCAACGTAAAACAGAAACGGGGCCCGGAAGGGACAGACGGACCCCGTTCGTACGGCCCATTCGGACCGGCGTTAGCCGCTGGTTTACGCGGCTTTCTTGGCTTCGATCGCCGTGGGCTGCGTGCCGCCGATGGCGATCTTGTGCGGCTTCATCGCCTCGGGCACTTCGCGCACCAGGTCGATGATCAGCAGCCCGTCGGCCAGGTCGGCGCGGTCGACGCGCACGAAATCGGCGAGCTGGAAGCGGCGCTCGAAGGCGCGCGTCGCAATGCCGCTATACAAAAGCTGGCGCGTTTCGCCGTCCTTCGCGGGCGCCTTGCGGCCGCTGACGGTCAGCATATTCTGCTGCGCGGTGATGTCGATCTCGTCGCTCTTGAAACCCGCCACCGCGACAGTGATGCGGAAATGGTCGTCGGCGACCTTCTCGATATCGAAGGGCGGATAATTTTCGGCCGAACCGCTGTTTTCCAGAAAGTCGAACAGACGATCGAAACCGACGGTCGAACGGCGATAGGGGGTCCAGTCAAAGCTGTTACGCATGGGTCATTCCTTCCTTGCAAAGCGAAGTCATCGGGCCGCGGCATGGCCTGTCGCGGCTTCCATCCGGCCCCGTTTCGGCGACCGGATGATCCGAATCTGGGATGGCGCCGATCCTTTTCAAGAGGGGCGGTGGCCCTTGCCCGAAAGCCGCGCTATGGCGCCCCCGAATCGCCCGCTTGGGCGCGCCCTTTGTCGAAAGGACAGATCATGCCGCAGCTCATCCTCATCCGTCACGGCCAGTCGCAGTGGAATCTCGAAAACCGCTTCACCGGCTGGTGGGACGTCGATGTCACCGAAAAAGGCGCGGCCGAGGCATGGGCGGCGGGCGAACTGATGAAGGAAAAGGGTATTGCACCCGACACCTGCTTCACCTCGGTCCAGACGCGCGCGATCAAGACGCTCAACCTCGCGCTGGAGGCGATGGGGCGGCTCTGGCTGCCGGTGACGAAGGACTGGCACCTCAACGAACGCCATTATGGCGGGCTCACCGGCCTCGACAAGGCCGAGACGGCGGCCAGGCATGGCGAGGATCAGGTGAAGATCTGGCGCCGCAGCTTCGATACCCCGCCGCCGCCGCTCGAACCCGGCTCGCCTTACGATCTGTCGCGTGATCCGCGCTATGCGGGCATCGCGATCCCGGCGACCGAAAGCCTGAAAGACACGATCGCGCGCGTTCTTCCCTACTACGACAGCGCGATCGCGCCGCAGTTGCGGGACGGCAGGACGGTGCTGATCTCAGCGCATGGCAACAGCCTGCGCGCGCTGGTGAAGCATCTGTCGGGCATTTCCGACGCCGACATCACCAGCCTCGAAATCCCGACCGGCCAGCCGATCGTCTACGATCTGAACGACGATCTGACGGCGCGCGAACGCTATTATCTCAGCGAGCGGTAAAGTGTCGTCGCCCCCGCGAAGGCGGGGGCCGCTATCGGCGTGGCACAAGGCCTCCAACGGCCCCCGCTTTCGCGGGGGCGACGCATCTGCTTTAGTCGCGCAGCAGCTCGTTGATCCCTGTCTTCGCGCGCGTCTGCGCATCGACGCGCTTGACGATGACGGCGCAATAGAGCGAGGGCCCCGGCGTTCCGTCGGGAAGCGGCTTGCCCGAAAGCGAACCCGGGACAACGACCGAATAAGCCGGCACCTCGCCGATGAATACTTCGCCGGTCGCGCGGTCGATAATCTTGGTCGAGGCGCCGAGATAGACGCCCATCGACAGCACCGCGCCCTCGCGCACGATCACGCCCTCGGCCACTTCGGCGCGCGCGCCGATGAAGGCACCATCCTCGATCACCACGGGTCCGGCCTGCAGCGGTTCGAGCACGCCGCCGATCCCCGCGCCGCCCGACAGGTGCACGTTCGCGCCGATCTGCGCGCAGCTGCCGACGGTGGCCCAGGCATCGACCATCGATCCCTCGCCGACATAGGCGCCGATATTGACGAAGCTCGGCATCAACACGGCGCCCTTGCTGATGAAGGCGCCGCGGCGGACGATCGATCCGGGAACGGCGCGGAAGCCGGCATCGCGGAAGCGGTTCTCGCCCCAACCCGCGAATTTCGATGGCACCTTGTCCCACCAGGTCGCACCGCCCGCGCCGCCCTCGATAATCTCCATGTCGTTGAGGCGGAAGGAGAGCAGCACCGCCTTCTTGAGCCACTGATTGACCTGCCACGTCCCGCCGGCATCGCGCTCGGCAACGCGGAAGCTGCCGTCATCGAGACCCGCGAGTGCTGCCTCGACCGCGTCGCGCACCGCGCCGGTCGTCGTCAGCCCGAGCGTCTCGCGCGCATCCCAGGCGGCTTCGATCGTCGATTGCAGGTCGGTGCTCATGAAATTCCCCAAGGTTACGGCCCAAAATGTTCCGGAAGCGCATCAAGCCAGTCGGCGATGTCGTTCACATGAAAATCGACATGGTCCGGCAGGTGGTCGCGATGGCCGCTTTCGCTGCCATTGTCCAGCCATACGGTCGTCATTCCCAGCGCTTTGGCGGGGGTCAGATTGCGCGCCATATCCTCGACGAACAGGCTCTTCGCCGGATCGATTCCGAGGTGGCCGATCATGATGCGATAAGCTTCGGCTTCGGGCTTCGGCGTATAGTGCGTCGTGCGAATATCGCAGATGCCGTCGAACAGATCGGCGATGCCCCGCGCGTCGAGCACGCGGGCGGCATAATCTGCATCGGCGTTGGTGAAGATCAGACGGCGGCCGGGCAGGCGTTCGAGGCCGGCGCGCAGCCGCGCATCGGGCGTCAGCCGGTCGAGCGGAATATCGTGAACGTCGACCAGGAAATCTTCGGGATCGACGCCGTGATGGCGCATCAGCCCCGCCATCGTGGTTCCGTGATCGTGGAAATATTGCTTCTGCACGCGCCGCGCTTCGACCGCGCCGATGCCCATCAGGCGCATGATGAAGGCGCCCATGCGCTCGTCGATCAGGTCGAACAGCCGCGCCGACGGATGATAGAGCGTGTTGTCGAGATCGAAGATCCAGCAGTCGATATGATCGATCGGTACCGTCATGACGCCGCGCGCCGTAGGACGCGGCGCCCGCGACGGCAAGGTAGCCGTGGCACACTTTGCGGTTCCCATGTTACCCCGCTAAGCAGGCTGCCACCGGGCAACAGGGGACAGACTGATGAAATCGACGATGCTTCTTCCACTCGCGCTGGCAGGCGCGCTGCATTCGGCGCCGGTCGCGGCGCAGGCGCCGACGCGCACGGTGATCCACGCGGGCACATTGATGGCGGAGCCGGGCAAGCCGGTGCGCGGCGCGACGACGATCATCGTCGAAAATGGCAAGGTGGTTGCGATTCTCGACGGCTTCCAGCCGGCCGATGCCGGCGCGGTGCTGATCGATCTCAAGGACAAATATGTCCTGCCCGGCCTGATCGACAGCCACGTCCACCTGACCAGCGATGCTGGCGGCTTGGCGGGTCAGCTCGAGGAAGTGACGCTCAGCCCTGCAGCACAGGCCTTCAATGCCGAGGTAAACGGCATGAAGACCCTGCGCGCGGGCTTCACCACGGTGCGCAATCTGGGCGATAGCGACGGCGCCACGCTGGCGCTGCGCGACGCGATCCTTGCGGGGAAGGTGGAGGGGCCGCGCATCGTCGATGCGGGTAACGCGATTTCGGGTAGCGCCGGGCATATGGACGGATCGCTCGGCTATCGGGACGAACTGCGCCCCTATTTCCAGGGAGCGGGCAACACCTGCAACGGTGCCGACGATTGCCGCCGCGCCGTCCGGCTTCAGGTCGGGCGCGGCGCCGACGTGATCAAATTCGCCTCGACCGGCGGCGTCAACAGCCGCATTGGCGCAGGGCTCGGCAAACAGATGTTCGACGACGAAGCCAAGGCGATCGTCGATACCGCGCATATGTTCGGCAAAAAGGTCGCGGTCCATGCGCACGGCGCCGACGGCATCCGCCTGGCGCTCGACGCCGGCGCCGATTCGATCGAGCATGGCACGATCCTCGACGAAGCGACGATCGCCGCCTGGACGAAGTCGAAGGCCTATTATGTTCCGACCCTGTCGACCGTGAACGGCTACAAGGAACGGCTGGCGGCGAACGCGAATGCCTATGAACCCGATGTGCTCGCCAAGATTCGCTGGCGCATCTCGATCACCGGCAAAAGCCTCGAGCAACTCGTCCCGCGCGGCGTCCGTATCGCCTTTGGCACCGACGCGGGCGTGTCCAAGCATGGCCGCAACGCCGACGAATTCGAACTGATGGTGCAGCACGGTGTGACGCCGATCGACGCGATCAAGGCCGCGACGGTCAACGCCGCCGATCTGCTCGGCCTCTCCGACGAAATCGGCACGATCGCGCCGGGCAAGAGCGCCGATATCATCGCGGTGGCGAGCGACCCGGTCGCCGACGTGACCGTGCTGAAGAAAGTCGATTTCGTGATGGCGCGGGGGGAAGTGGTTGATTGACCCGCATCGTCATTGCGAGGAGTGAAGCGACGCGGCAATCCAGGGTAGCGTCAACCAGCTCTGGATTGCTTCGCTTCGCTCGCAATGACGAGCTTCATTATGCCAACGCCGCGCGCAACTCCAGCCACCGCTCCAGCTTCGCCGCATAGCCCACCGTATTCGCTGCGCTGCTTGATGGCAGATCGACGAGCGCGACGCCCTCAAGCACTGGCAATTGCCTTCGCCCGATCGCTGCGGCCTTGCCGCCGTTGAAGGCAATCATGCGCATGTCGGGCAGTGCCGCGATCAGTGTCGCAAGGTCGTGCGCCTCGGCCTCGCGGATCAGCGAATCGCTGCTCGTAAGCCGCTCGGCCGAACGGATCACGTCCCACAGCCCGATCTTCGCATCCGCGAGTGCGCCCAGCCGCTCGTCATAGGTCATGGTGGCGAGTGGCCGGTCGATCGCTGCGCCCACCAGCCGCCAGAACTGGTTCGTCGGATGCGCATAATAGCGCCGCTCGGCGAGCGACCGCGCGCCGGGCAGGCTGCCGAGAATCAGCAGGCGCGCGTCGGGCGCGACGTGCGGTGCGAAGCTGGCGTGGCGGACCGGCGGCATTTACGGGGCGCTACCGGCCGGAAATCCGCGGCGCAAGCCGCTTGACGCTTGACCGCAAAGGGAATCCCCGCTAGGGGCGCCCCCGATCGAAAGCGGCGGACTTTTCGCCAAACTCGTTCACAACAGCGCTTGAACATTGCTGGCGCGGATGGAGCCTCCGGAGGACGAATGTGTCCGCCGGGGTCTTTTGCTGTTATCAGGTCGGGGCATTTCGATGCCCCGGAGCTTCATCCACCGCGGTAGAGTAACCGTTCGCTCCGATGGGCGGACACTTGAAGGTGAAGCATTCATGCCCACGATCAACCAGCTGGTCCGCAAGGGCCGGACTCCGCAAAAGGTGAAGTCCAAGGTCCCGGCGATGGAAGCGAACCCGCAGAAGCGCGGCGTTTGCACCCGTGTCTATACGACGACCCCGAAAAAGCCGAACTCGGCGCTCCGCAAGGTTGCGAAGGTCCGCCTGACCAATCAGCGCGAAGTCATTTCCTACATCCCCGGCGAAGGCCACAACCTCCAGGAACACAGCGTCGTGCTGATCCGCGGCGGCCGTGTGCGCGACCTTCCCGGTGTCCGTTACCACGTCCTGCGCGGCGTTCTGGACACCCAGGGTGTGAAAGACCGCAAGCAGAGCCGTTCGAAATACGGTGCAAAGCGTCCGAAGTAAGGACGGCTTTTTCGGCTATTTGATCATCCCGCGGGCGCGTTGCGCCGGGATGCTGTTGTAAAAGGAATTACCTATGGCTCGTCGTCGTCGTCCTGAACGCCGCGAAATCCTGCCCGATCCCCGTTTCGGGGATGTCGTGCTGTCGAAGTTCATGAACAGTGTCATGCTCGACGGTAAGAAGTCGGTCGCCGAAAGCATCGTCTATGGTGCGCTCGAAGCGGTCGAAGCCCGCGCCAAGAAGGAACCGCTCGGCGTGTTCCATGAGGCGCTCGCCAACATCCGTCCGAACATCGAAGTGCGCAGCCGCCGCGTCGGCGGTGCGACCTATCAGGTTCCGGTCGAAGTCCGTCCGGACCGCGCGCAGGCGCTCGCGATCCGCTGGCTGATCACCGCGGCGCGCAACCGCAGCGAAACCACGATGGCCGCGCGCCTGGCGGGCGAACTGCTCGATGCGTCGAACAATCGCGGCAACGCGGTCAAGAAACGCGAAGACAC
>OFTY01000074.1_pt1 | contig 111070 bp, 114 predicted proteins | sample 1775061 | NCBI WGS metagenome assembly OFTY01 (sample SAMN08195773, study PRJEB24354) | sludge metagenome | isolation source: sludge from phenol fed wastewater aerobic bioreactor B | place: India: Nagpur | collected 2016-09-16 | reverse complement strand
CCGATCGCCGGGGGTGGCCACCCCCGGCGATCACCCCATCCTCCAATCAGATCGGGCAACCTTCAACATACAAGGGGGACGAACCCTGGCTCGCTCGCCCGTTCGTCAGGCCGCGACGTGCAGCGCGACGCTTGCGTCGATGCCTTCGCGGGTCATCTTCGAATAGGGGCAGGTCTGATGGGCCTGCTCGATCAGCGAGTCGGCCTCCTCCTCTTCCATGCCCGGAATGCTGACATTGAGGCGCGCGCTAAGGAAATAGCCCTCCTCCTCATCGAGGTGAAGTTCGACCTCGGCGTCGATCGCGGTCTCGGCGGGAAGCTCGATCCCGGCTTTCTTCGCGACATGGGCCAGGGCTGACTCGAAACAGGCGGCCCAGCCCGCCGCGAACAGCTGCTCGGGATTGGTCCCCGGGCGACTCGTGCCGGGCGGCGAAAGCTTGACGTCGAGCTGGCCATCGGAGCTTTTCGCGGCGCCTTCGCGCCCGCCGACGGTGTGAACATGCGCGGTATAGAGGGTCTTCGCACTCATGATCGGTCTCCTGGTCAAATTGCGGGGATCTTGGGTGTCCGATCAGGCTGCGCCCTCTTGGCTGCAAGCGTGTGACAAATGCGGTAATCTGCTTGCCGCAGCTCCGCTGCAGCCGCATGACACGGCGACTGGCCGGGCTGTACCGGTGCCGCAGTGCCATCGCAGGTTCGCGAAATTTAGTGGTTGATGGCGGCGGCGATCGCAAAGGCCCGGGGCGACTGTCGGTCCGCGTCGCTTGACGTGAGCAGTACGGAAAAGGGGAGGGACGGCAACAATCGGTGCCGCCCCCGGTCCGCAATTATCCGTTCAACTTGTCCTTCACGGCCTTGCCGGGCGCGAAGGTGAGCTTCCGCGCAGCCGCGATCTTGATGGTTGCGCCCGTCGAGGGATTGCGCCCCTCGCGAGCCGGCGTGGCCTTCAGCTTGAACTTTCCGAAGCCGTTGATCGAAATCTCCTGGCCGTTTGCCGCGGCGTCCACGATAGCGGTGAAAACAGCGTCGACCGCCTTGCGCCCGTCGGCCTTGGTCGTGCCGAGCTCAGCGGCAAGCTTCTCGGCGAGGTCGTTGTTGTTCATGTCGTGAAATCCCTTTCGAGGCGAAACTTTGCCCCCTCGACACTTATCGTGCGAACCCGCCACTGTCTCGGGCTTTGTCATGGAGAGGGCGGCGCGCTCCTGTCCGGACCCGGCGGCCCCGGATGGACCGGGCGACGTTGGCTTCATTTGAGGTTCGATCATTCGCGACGTCGGCGCGCAGAAGCTCGCAGCTCAGATGGTTTTGCCGGTCGTCGCGAGCCTCGCGGCATAGAGATCGGCAAACTGGCGATGGACGCGCGCGACGCGCGGGTCGGCGGCGCTGAGTGCCATTTCTGCCGATTTGCGCTGTCGTGCCGCCAGATAGTCGCGTTCGGCAAGCTGCTCCATCACCGTGTTCCCCCTTTTAAGCGGCAGCAATACATCTGCTGACCATCGACGCCGCGCATGTGCCTCATCGGCGTCAATGCGGATAATTGTAGGGGGCGAGGGTCTCCCGGCCAGCGCGAATTCTTACAGGGTTCCTCGCTTTGGCGCGCCAATCTGTCGTTCCAAGGCGTTTTTGCCATGATCAGCTAATCCAACGCAGGTCGCGATAGAGCAGGAATAGTTAGCCCCCTCGTCGCGCGGCGCCGATCAGTGCCGGCCGCGCCGCAGATCCGGGCGTCGACCGCGGTCGGCGGGCCGCAAGGTCGATCGAGATCGAAGTCTGCTGGTCAATTCGCCGATGCCATGCTCCTCGCCGAACATCACGTGCGCTCGGCATCTTCGATGCAATCCTTGGGGCCAATACGGGCGGCTCAACGAATGTGGACCAATGTCCGGAGCGAACGCATGCACAAATTGCCGACCGACCGGCGAGGCTTGGAGATCATCTGATCGCCGGCCAATCGAGGAGCGTCGCGCATTACCGCCTTTGTGGGGAAAGCGAAGCTTGGGCGGTCCGGCGCCGGTGGACGCGGGTCGCTCAGCCAAGACCCCGACGGCGCGCCCCACGATAGCGTATCGCACTACCGATCGCGCCGAAGCCGAAGATCATCATCGCCCAGGTCGCCGGTTCGGGGACGCCGGCGGCGGCGGGTGGCGTAAAACCGCCGTTATAGGTGTTGAGGTGGATCTCGCCGCTCTGGATCAGGCTGCCAAACACCGCCGATCCCTCGATATAGTTGCCGATCGTCCCCGCCGCTTTCGGTGCCAGCACCGACCCCTTCCAGGCAGTCGAAAGGTTCAGCGCTGTCGCGTCGGCAAAGTTCCAGATCACCTTTTCGCCGAGATATTGCGAGTTGCCGAGGAAATTATCGTTGAGCGTGATTGCCGTGCCGCTCACATTGACGATGACGGTGCTGGCGCCGTTGAGGTTAAAATTAACCTCGCCGAATGTGCCGAGATCCGCCGCGGTAAGCGAATATACCGTCACGCCATTGGCACCTGGTGCGGCATTGAAGGTCGCGCGATTGCCGGCGATCGACACCAGTGCGTTGGACGCCAGACCGGCATATGCCGCTGACAAATCGTACATACTGCTGGTCAGTGCGTTTTTCTGGTCGGTGAGCCCCGCAGTGAATCCCGGCGTTGCAGCCTGATTGGTGAGAATCACATTATTGTTCTGGTTGGTGTTCTGGATCGTGCCGCCAACTTTAACCGTTTGCGCCGGGCCGTTGAGGTTGAACCCGCTCGTCACATTGCCGCCGACGACCGCCCCGGCACCATTGTTCAAATTCTTGGTCCCGCCGGTGACATTGCCTACCACGGTCAACCCCGACCAGCCGTTGCTCGACGCCGCTGGAGTCCGGATCTGATAGTTGGACGAATTGCCCGACAGGTTGCCGCCGACGAACGTTCGCCCTTCGACTTCAGAGCTGGAGACGAGATCGCCAAGTACGATCAGGTTCCATTCCTTGAGCGCATCGACACCGGTTACCACGGTGGCGGCATGCGCCGGAAGCGGGCAGAGGACGAGGCTGGAAAGCGCGGCGAATCGGAGCATTCTGATCATGCCGGCCCCATGGATTAATCCGCGATCGTCGTCATTGCTCGATCGCGGTGTGATGTACCAGAATGAAACAGATCGCGTTCGCAGCGCGGCTGCGTGAAGCGACGCGGGAGCGCGCGGGAGACGCCGTGGACCGGCGCGTAAGCGGAGCCCTCGCCTTTTCCACACAAGTAATTGATATTTCTCAAGATCTGCCGGTACTGCGGGGGGCGCCAGTCAAATCACCCATGCGGCGGCACACCGATACGGATTTCGGCCGGCTCTGACAAACTGACCGGCACGCGCAAACTGTCATGGACGGCTATCGCAAACGATTCGGGATCTTCGGCTCGGAACACGCCATGGAAGCGCTCACCAGCCACGGCGGGGTCGACAATCACCAATTGCCGTTCGTTGTAGCGATTGAACTCCGCCACGGCCTGCGCAAGCGTTTCGCCTTCCAGATCAATCCGTTGCTCGCGCCAGGCCAGGCGCCGGTCCACGTCCACCGTTCCGGCATCGGCGATCCTCCCGCTATCGGCGAGGAACGCTCCCTGGCCTGCCGACAGCGTAATCCGCTCCTTGGGCTGAAGCTCGCTCCAGATCTCGACGCGCCCCTCGCTGACCTCAATACGCGATCCCTCGTCAAGGCGCCGAACGGAGAATGCAGTTCCTACCGCGCGAACGCGCACGGGCCCTGCTTCAACGACAAATGGCTTGCTGCGATCATGAGCAACCTTGAACCAGGCTTCGCCGGTATCGAGCCGTACCGTCCGACTCGTGGCGGCAAGTGTTACATTGATCCGGCTCTGGGTGTTCATCACCGCCATCGAGCCGTCGGCAAGGGGAATCGAGCGAACCTCGCCGCGAATCGTCGCGTACGATCGTGTTCTTTCTTCCAGCACCCATATGCCCGACACAGCCAAACCGGCCGCCGCCGCTATACCGAGGGCGCGGCGGCGCGTGATCGCGTGACTGGTCCTTTCCGGTACCCGAGCGGGAGTCGCTTCGTCGAACCCCGACTTTTCTGACAATATTGTCTCGGCAAGACGGGAGACGCCCTGCATCTGCAGCAGGGCGCCACGGCGGCGGCGATCGCCCGCAAGCCATTCCTCAAGCTCGGCAAGCGTCTGCGCATCCGGATCCTCGCCCAGCCGGATTGCCCAGCGAGCCGCATCGCGCTCTATTTGTGCCGGTGATTCCCGTGTCATGGACGCCGCGCCCGCTTGCGCTCGCGCAACGAGGTATAATGTTCGGCGATCTGTTCGCCCTGCTGCCTCAACGCCTCGATGATCAGCCGCAATCCGCGCGCACCTTCATTCTCCACGATCGTCTCCGTGACGCCCAATCGCCGGGCGATATCCTTTTGCGAGAGCCCCTCGATCTTGCGCAGCTCGAAGATGAGGCGACAGCGTTCGGGCAAGTCCGCAATCGCCTTGCGCACGCGATGATATTCGCGACGCCCGTCGGCGATCCGCTCGGGTGTTGGGGCCTCATCCATGCCCGCGATCACGCCGATCTCGGATACCGTTTCGATATTCACGACCCGGTTGTGACGAAGCTGACTGATCAGCAGATTGCGCACAATGCGGAAGAAAAAAGCCGCGGGGCGCTCGATATGATCGAAGCTGGGCAACTCGGTGATATGACAATAAGCCTCCTGGATCAGATCATCGCGATCATCGGGTGCAACCATCGCCCGCGCCAGCCACGCGCGTATCGTCGCCTCGTGCGGCGTGATTTCAGTGGCGACCCACTCGATCAGCCTCTGTCTGTCGTTCGGTCCCACGCTCGTCGGTTCACCCTCTATGACCGGCCTTCATAGATCGCCTCATCGACAAAGACGCCCGGCGCGCCATTTTCCGTTTATCGGATTAGGCACGATTTACGGAAATCTCTCCGCCGCGCGTCGATAACTTTCGAGCACGCACGCAGCTCAAGAAGCCTACCATAAGCGTGCGGGAGGATCATATGTGCTTTGACACGCGGGCGCGTCGCGCCTTCCTCGCATCAGCATCGGTAGTAGCGGTCGTCAGCACCGCTCCTGCGGCCGCGCAAGTAAAGTCGTTCAATCTGGAGGCACAGCCGGCCGGCGCGGGCGTTGCCGCCTTTGCACGTCAGGCCAATGTCCAGGTCCTTATTTCCGACCGCGACGCAAAGGGGCGGCGCACCAATGCGCTTAAGGGGACGATGAGCGTCGAGGTGGGCCTCGTCCGCCTGCTGGCGGGCTCAGGCCTCCATTTTCGAAGGAATGACACCGGCACGTTTGTCGTGACGGCGGAAGATTCGCGCTCGACATCGGGCACCGCGGCGGCAGGCGGGGCGATCGCGCAGCAGGCTCCTGTCCCAGGATCGCAAATGCCGGATTCCGGGCAGGACGTCATCGTCACCGCCCAGAAGGTTCGCGAAAAGGTACAGGACGTTCCGATTGCGATTTCGGTGTTCACCGCAAAAGTGCTGAACGACCAGAAAATCGAAGGCGGCTCCGAGCTGTTGCGCGGGACCCCCAATGTGAGCTTCTCCAAGACCAATTTCGCAAGCTATAATTTTCAGATCCGCGGCATCGGCACGCAGGCGCTGTCGGTGACGACCGATCCGGCCGTCGCGGTCAGCTTCAATTCGATGCCGTTGGTAAGGAACCGCCTGTTCGAGCAGGAGTATTTCGACGTCGATCGCGTCGAGGTGCTGCGCGGGCCGCAAGGTACGCTCTATGGCCGCAATGCGACGGCGGGGGTCATCAACATGATCCCGAAACTCGCCGATCCGGCAGGGTTCGACGGCGACCTCAGGCTCGAGGGCGGCAATTATGGATCGATGCGGGCAAGTGGTATGCTCAACCTGCCCTTGGGGGACACCTTGGCAATTCGGGCGGCCGGGGCATGGACCCGCCGGGACGGTTATGATTTCAACACTGTAACCAACCGCGCGGTCAATGGCCGCGACCTGTGGAGCGCGCGCGGGTCGATCGTGTGGAAACCGGACAATCGCTTTACCGCCAGCCTCGTCTGGGAACATTTCAACGAAGACGACAGCCGGTCGCGCACCGGCAAGCAATTATGCCACAACGACCCGTCCCCGACCGCGGTTGGCGATACCCCGATCAGCGCACAGGACCGCGGCTTTTTCAGCCAGGGTTGCAGGCCGGGCTCGCTTTATGACGATGGCGCCTTTGGCGTTCCCAACGGCGCCAGCCTTCCCAACGTCGTCGCCGCCACGATCGGGCAAAGCATCGTTGGCTATTTGGCCGATAAGGACGGCAATCTTTTGAATGTCGTCCCTGCGATCGCCTTCGGCAGCGACCCCTTCTCGAACGTCATCCAGTCTCGGAATCTGCGCGAGATCGCGACAACCTACGACCCCCGGTTTCGTGCGAAGAATGACGTCGTGCAATTCAACGCGGAGCTGAGTATCAGCGACAGCCTGAAGCTTGTCTCACAAACCGGATGGTCGAGGGATAACTATTTTTCCACCCAGGATTATAATCGCTTCGTGTCCAGGCCGGTCTTCTTTGACACGTCCCAAACCACGGTTGGAGATGCCATCTTCGTCCCGACCCAGAACATCCTGCCCGGGGGCGCCTTCTGCGATCCCCAGCTGGGCTGTTCGAAGGGCGTTCTCGCGGTCGATATCAATCGATCGAAAAGCCGGCAAATATCCCAGGAATTCCGCCTGCAGTCGCAAAATTCCGGGCCGATCAATTTCAATCTCGGCGTGAACTATCTCGATTTCAAGATCGACGAAGATTATTATGTATTCAACAATACGTTCACGCTCGTTGGAGAGATGTTGTACAATAATGTCTATAATGGCGATCATTATGAGATCGTGAACTGTCCTCGGGGTCTAACCGCCGTGCCGGGCGATGCTCTTGCGACCTGTCTCTATGTCGACCCCAACCCGCTGGGCTCGATCAACGGGGAAGGGCATAATTATTTCCGCAGTCGCAACGTCGCGCGGACCCGGTCCTGGGCCGGATTCGGTGAAATCTATTGGAAAGCGACCGATGCGCTCAAGATCACCGCCGGTTTGCGCTACACCCGCGACATCAAGGTGACGACCCCATATCCGAGCCAGCTCTTGCTGACTCCCGGCCTGTTTGGCGGCGGTTACGTCAACAGTGGTTATCCCGCTCAGCCCGATATCAGGCAGAGATGGGGGGCAGTGACCGGCAGGTTCGTCGTCGACTGGAAGCCGCATATCTCCTTCACCAACGAAACCCTGCTCTACGCCTCCTATGCTCGGGGCTATAAGGCCGGCGGCACCAATTCGCCCAGCATAGGGTCCGATCCCCAATATCTCGGCCATTTCGACGTCGATCCGCGGTTCAGGCCGGAATATGTCAATGCGTTCGAGATCGGGACGAAGAACACCTTCGCTGGCGGCAGGCTGACGCTCAACGCGACCGCATTCTTCTACGATTATAAGGACTATCAGGTATCGCAGATCGTCGATCGGGCGACCAAGAATGAGAATTTCAACGCGATCAGCTACGGGCTCGAGCTGGAGTCGATATGGCGCCCTACGCCACGCTGGCGTTTCAACGCCAATCTCGGACTGCTCAAAACGCGGATCGGTAATGGAATGAAATCGATCGACGTCATGAACCGCCTGCAGGGGCATGACGATTGGGTGATGGTGAAACCGTGGCTGCAACAGGCGTCGAACTGCATCGCGCCAAAGGCGAAGGTGCAAGAGCTGCTCAATATGCTCGCGGATTTCAACGCGGGCCTGCCTCCGAGCGTCGATGCTGTAATCACCGGGTTCTGCGCGTTCAGCGGCGTGCAGTTCGGCGGCCCTGCGCTCTACGGCATCGATTATGACCCGCTGACTTATGCCGATGTCGGCCAGAACCAGGGGCGCGGCTTCTATGCCGATCTTTCGGGTAAAGAGCTGCCAAACGCGCCGCATTGGACCTTCAACATCGGCGGCCAATATACCCTTCCGCTTGCGAGCTGGAACCTGACGCTCCGAGGGGACTATTATGCACAAGGAGCAAGCTGGGCGCGCGTCTATAACGCGGTCAACGATCGGTTGCGCGGCTGGGACAACCTCAATCTCGCGATCACGCTCGATCGCCCCGCCTCTGGTTTCGCGGTGCAACTCTACATCAAGAATGTCTTCGACAAGGCGCCGATCACTGGCGCCTTCGTCAACTCGGACGATTCCGGCCTTACCACCAATGTCTTCACGCTCGACCCGCGGATCATAGGCCTCTCGCTCAGCAAGCGCTTCTGATAGATGATTGGAGGGCAATAGCCTGAGGCGCGCAAGGTGAAAAGCGGGAGTGCAGCGCTCACTTCGGGGGGCGGATATTTCACAACCGATAAAGGGGTATCCATGACCAAAAAAGCCATGTCGGTTCGTCGAGGTGCGGTTTTCGCGCTTGCCATGACGCTAGCTGTCGCGCTGCCCGGTCCGCGCCTGTCCGCGCAGGACTTTTCGGGGATGATCGATTCGTCCTTCGCCAACATGTCGAGCTTTGCCGGCACAACGGCCGTCAACGCCGCGATCGCCGAATCCGCGAGATATGCAGCGCGACGGCCGACGCGTTCGACCGCGCAGCCGCCTATTCAGCCTTCCCAGCCTATGCCAAAGCCGGCCAATTTGGGGTTCACTGCGTCCGCGCTGGTTACTGCTCAGACCAACGCGCATATCCTTGCCGCCCTGCGGCAGAACTCGCCCGACATCGATACAAGCGCACTGAAGCGGAATCTCGACAACGGCCAGCTACGCGCCAGCTTTGCGAGATTGCTGCAATCAGCCGGCTTTTCCTCCGGCAACCTCGCGGACGTGCTCATGGGATATCTCGTCATTTCATGGGAGGTCGTGAATGATGAGGATTCACGTCCGCACGCGGCGGGATATGCGGTGGTGCGCGATCGGCTTCGCGAGAGCTTGGGCTCGGATCAGCGGATCGCCCGCATGACGGACGTCGACAAGCAGCAGTTTGCGGAAACGCTCGAGGTGCTCGCGATGCTTGCCGTCGCAACACGCGATGGCCTCAAGCAGAACGGACAAGCCGACAAACTTCACCGCCTTCAGGAAGGAGTGCGTCGCGCAGGCCAGAACCTCGGCGTCGACTTCCGACAGATGGATTTTACCGATCGCGGCTTCGTTTCTCGATGAGAGATCGTGACCGAAACCCGCGATATGAAGCTGCCGGGTGGCCGGGACGCATGTCCAGGCCGCAAGGCTAAAGGTCTCGGCACGTGCTCCCCAAGCACGCTACCTGACGCCCGGCATCCTTCGCGCAAATGTGGTTCAGTTCAGCGACTTGCATTGTTTTGCTCGTGCTGTAGATTTGCCTGGCACCGTGAATGTCGGTGCAGATGCGTGGAAGCCGCATCTGAGGAAAATACGTTCGGAGCCTCGGCGCGTCCGGACGGCTGTCGCGGATGTCCAGGCTGGGAAATCGGCTAAAGGTGACGGCGCTCGTTCCGAACCGGCTTCCTCAATCCGGCCTTGCCGGAACGCTCTTGGGTTCGGAGACCAGCCCATGGAACGGGGCTATCGGTTCGCGCTTGCTGTGCGAGACCTTGGGTCGGGCAGCGCTATTGCTGCGCGGATGGTGCTTGCATGAGCATCGATGCTGCTGCGGAGCAGGTGACGACTGTTGTGATGGGCGAAGGCGATCCGCTGCCGCCGGTAAATGATAGATTTCGTGGAGCCAGCATCATCGCCGAGATGTTTCTTGCCGAGCGTCCGAGATTGCTGCGCTTTGTTGCGCGCTGGGTTGGTCGCGAGGACGCGGAGGACCTGGTCCAGCAGGCCTTTTTGCGCGTTGCCGCGAAGGGTGAGAACTATGCCAATGCGATCGAAGCGCCGCACGCATTCTTGCGCAAGGTGACGGTCAATCTGATGCGCAATGAAGCGCGTCATGCCCGCCGCACCGACGGTGCAGCCCATATATCCATCGACGATGTCATCATTCCCGGGCCGGACCCGATGGCGGCGCTCGAAGCGCGCGATCAATTGGAACGGATCGAGGTGGCGCTGCGCAAGCTGAAGCCTTTCACACGCGACGTTTTTGTCGCGCACCGTGTGGACGGCTATAGCTATGAGGAAATCGCGCAGCGAACAGGGTTGAGCGTGAGAGGGGTCGAAAAGCAGATGCGGACCGCGATCAAGAAACTCGGGCGACATTTGCGCCAGCATGGCTGACGATATTCCAAGCAAAATTCTCGACGCAGCCTCGGTCTGGGTCGAGCGGCTGAAGCGCGGGCTCAGCGCAAGCGAAGAACGCGCGCTTGCCGACTGGCTCGGCAATGATCCGGTGCGCCATGCAGCGCTGAGGCGCGCGGAGTTGGCCTGGGACAGGAGCTCCGAAACCAATCGGCGATCGGTGGGCCTCGGGCCTGAACTCGCCAAGGCGCCTTTTCATCTACGAAGCGGACCGCGCATCGCCGCAGCCGTGATCGCCGGAACGTTTGTGGCTGGCATGCTTTCCATCAGCCTTGTGCCCCGTCTCACGGGTTGGTCGGCGGTTCAGCCCGCAAGCGCGGAACTCTTGTCGACGCATGTTGGAGAAATAATGCGTATCGGGCTGGATACCGGAACCGATGTCGTGCTCGATACCGCGTCGGAACTTGAAGCGGCCGGCCCAAAAAAAGATCGGCATCTGGTGCTCACGCGCGGGAGGGCGCGTTTTGCGACGCGCGCTGGCGGGATTGCTCCGCTCATGGTGAGGGTTGGATCATGGACTGTTGCCGCCGATGAGGCGGTGTTTGATGTGGACCTGATCGCCTCGACGCCAAGGGTCAGGGTCAAGGAAGGAGTGGTGCGGGTAACGCCGCCATCGACAAGCGGCACGACGCTTCGTTCCGGCGAGGCAATATCCGGCCCCAAACCCAATGCGACACCGACCCCCGTCGTCGTGGATAACTGGCCATCCGGCGTCCTCACGCTGCAGCAGACCCGCGTCTCGGAGGCGATCGCCGCGATCAATCGATATAATGATCGCAAGATTGTTCTTGGCGATACTGCGATTGGAGAAATGCGGGTCACCGGTGGCTTCCGTGTCCGCGATCCGCTGGGTCTCGCACGCGCAGTCGCTGCGCTTTACGGCCTGCTCGTCGATCAATCGAACCCATCAGAGATCAGGCTCATCCGACCTTAAAATAATCCGGGCGGGCAAATTCCAATCGCCGTTTCCTTTCTATCAACCGCGCAATCGTGGGTGATGGAGGGGAAAAGATTATGAATCGAACCAGCACAAGACGAATGCTGCGCGTCGGAATTGCGTCCGTGGCAATTGCTTGGGGGAGCTGGGTGCCGCATGCTCGCGCGCAGACCGCGGAGCGCGCGGAAATCCGTTTACCGCGCCAGTCGCTGGCTGCGGCGCTGGAGCGGCTATCGGCGCTGTCGAAGACGACGATCCTGGCCGACTCAGCCCTCGTTGGTGAGCGACAGGCACCTCCGCTCAACGGGGCATACACGGTCGAGGAAGCGCTCGAGGCGCTTCTGCGCGGCACTGGGCTGCAATACGAACAAGTCGAGGGCGGGGGGTTCGTCATTCGCGCGGGCGAACCGCGCGATCGGGCAGCGACAAGCGCCGATGTCATCGTTACGGGCACCCGCATTCGAGGTGCGGCGCCGGCCGGTGAGCACGTCCTTACGTTCGATCGCAAGGACATCGATCAGAGCGGCTATGCGACGACGCAACAAATTATCCAGGCATTGCCGCAGAATTTTGGCGGCGGGCTCAATGAAGGGAATACCGCCTATAGCATCCGGAACAACGCGGGTGCCAATTTGGGGGCGGGCTCGAGCGTCAACCTGCGTGGCCTCGGCACGACCTCGACATTGACTCTGATTGACGGAAATCGGGTCGCGCTCGGAGGCGTATCGGGCCTGTTCGTCGATCTCTCGCTCATTCCGTCATCGGCGATCGAGCGGATCGAGGTACTGGCAGATGGGGCCTCGGCAATCTATGGTTCGGACGCGGTTGCTGGCGTCGTCAACGTCAAACTTCGTGACGATTTTCGCGGCGCCGAGAGCCGCGCGCGGTTCGGCGCGGCCGATGGCTTCAATGAGGTCCAGGCGAGCCAGCTGGTTGGTCTCGGTTGGAAGACAGGCGGCATCACGCTCGGTTACGAATATTATCATCGCGGCAACCTCGCTGCTGCCGATCGGCGCTATGCCACAGAGGACCTGCGCCCCTTTGGAGGACCCGATTATCGCAAGAATTTTGCCAATCCGGGCACCATCATCGCGGCGGATGGATCAACTTACGGCATTCCGGCGGGCCAGGACGGGCGGCATCTGACGCCCGCGCAACTGCTGCCGGGTCAGCCCAATCTGGCCGACGGACGTGCCAATTCCGACCTGTTGCCCAGCGTCGACCGGCACACGGTTTTCGCATCATTGTCGCAAACGCTGGCGCCATGGCTACGCTTCACTGCTCAGGGCTTTTTCGCCAACCGCGTCTCAGAATTCCGGCCCGTGCCCGATAATTTCGGCCTGACCGTCGTGTCGCCGAGCAACCCATTCTACGTCGATCCAATCGGCACGGGACAGCCCGTCACCGTCAACTACGATTTTACGAAGGATTTCGGGGCCGAGCGGATTCGGGCAACGGCTCGGGCATGGAGCGTGAATGCCGGGCTCGAAGCGACCATCGGCCAATGGCGCGCCGATCTCCATGGTTCCTACGGATATCAGCGCGAGGACAATCGCACCACAAACGTCCCCAATTATTACTACCTCGGCCAGGCGCTCGCCGACCCCGACCCTGCGACAGCCTTCAACGTTTTCGGCGATGGGTCCTTCACGCCCAAGGCGACCATCGATCGGGTGCGCGGCTGGTACGAAACATTGGGGTCCTCCCGGGTCAAATCGGCGTCGCTGAAATTCGATGGCCCGTTATTCCACTTGCCAGGTGGCGATGCGCGGATGGCGATCGGCGGAGAAGTCCGTGGCGAAAGCTATGATTCCCATACAATGCTCTATTATCTCTCAGCGCAACCGGTTGATGGCGGCTCCGACGGATTCCCGATGTCGCGTACCGTCCATGCCGGGTACGGCGAGCTGTCGCTGCCGTTCATTGGTCCGGAACTGAACATCCCGTTTGTCGAGGCGCTGGACCTCTCGGTCGCGGCGCGTGTCGAACATTATAGCGACTTTGGCACGACGACGAATCCGCGGATCGGCGCGACCTGGAAGCTTGGGGGAGGTCTTGCCCTGCGCGCGACCTGGGGTGCGTCATTCCGCGCGCCAAGCTTCCTCGACATCCGCACCGGTCCCGGCTCCACCTTCTACGCGCCGGTCGCGGTGCCCGATCCGGCGGCGCCAACGGGTATAACTAACGCGCTGGCATTGTTTGGCGCCAATCCGCACCTTGGACCTGAACGCGCCGATACCTGGGTGGTCGGCGCAACCTTCGCGCCTGAGCGCCTTCGCGGGCTCAAGGTCGACCTCAGCTATTTCAACATCACCTACAAGGATCGGCTCGGCAATGTCGGGATCGACTATGCATCGTTCCTCACCAATCGCTCCGTCTATCAGGCGCTGATCAACGATCACCCGACGGCGGCGCTGATCGACAGCTATGTCCGTGATCCCAATTTTCATAACCCCTATGGGATTCCGATCAGTTCGATTCAGGTCATCCTCGACGGGCGCAATGGCAACCTCTCGTCGCTTCATATGAACGGGATCGACTTCGACATTGGTTATGCATCGAAGTTAGGCGGCGCCAACATTGCTGCCGGGGTCAGCGGTTCGTGGATCATTCATGCCCGTCAGCGCATCACCCCGACCGCGGCGCAGGCGGAGACAGTTTCGACGATCGGCAATCCCGTCGATCTGCGCCTGCGCGGCAGGCTGACTGTAGCCGAAGGAAAATGGAACGCTGCCGCGTTCGTCAATTTCATCAACGGCTATCGCAACACCGTGGTGACCCCGGCGCAGCCCGTCACCAGTTATGCCGCGGTCGATGTGCAGGTCGGCTACGATCTCGACCATTGGATCAAGGGAACGCGGCTTTCGGTCAGCGCCACCAACCTATTCAATCGCCAACCGCCCTATGTGCAGAATGCGACGCTCTATTCAGCGTCGGGGTTCGATCCAGAGAACGCAAGCCCGATCGGGCGGATGATTGCGCTCCAGCTGGTGAAGTCGTGGTGAGCGCGTCCCTCCTAGCGCTTGCGCTGGTCGCTGCGAACGGGACTGGCGACCGCGCGCCGACGCTCGCTCAGCTAATTGAGATGACCGATATCTCGAGCGTCGCGGTCTCCCCCGATGGATCAAAGGTCGTCTATCGCTCGGAACAAGGCTCGCTCGCCAATAACAATTACCGCCTCGACTGGTATGTAGTCCCCACAGACGGCTCGGCACCACCACGCCGAATTGCAGACGCCGGCGAGGGCGAATGGCCGAACGGCATGATTAATTCGGAGCCTCCGGTGTGGATGCTGGACTCGTCCGCGATTCTCTATCGTCGCATCAGCAATGGCGAGATTCAGGTCTGGCGGGCTTCGGTTGCCGGGGAGGAGCCGGAGAAGATCACTTCGGATCCCGCCAATGTGGAAAGCTTTGCACTCTCGAAGGATGGCCGGACCCTGGTCTATTCCACTGGCGCTACGCGGGCGGAGATCGTGCGCGCGGAAGAAGCCGAATATGACGCCGGGGTGCTGATCGACAACAAGGTCGATCCATTGCGTCAGCTTTATCGCGGCTGGCGCATCGAAGGACGTTTGGCGACCGACCGCCTTCATGGCGGCTGGTTCATGCATGGCGGCGTCCTCGCCGATCGGACGCCGAGCTACCGCAACATCGATCTCGCAACTCGCGTTCAACGGGACGCGACACCCCCGGAAATCGGCCTCCTGAAAATCCCGGAGGACGTGTTTGCGAAACTCGGCAGTCGGATGATCAAGGACAAGGCGGCGTCGGGTGACCAGCGGGGGGATGCCTATGTGCTCGGGGATGGTTTGCGAAGGATTCTTGAAATCCGTCGCCCGAACGGGAAGGTGATTACCTGCAGCGCCGCACCTTGCGATCTCAATATCAGCCGCGTGACCTGGCAGGGAAGTGCGGACGGTCTGCTGTTCACGACGACCGACATAGGCGCGGAGCAGACCCTTTACCTATGGTCGATCACCACCGGGAAAGTACGGGGCATCGCCGGCGGCGTCGGGCGCTGGAACGGTGGGCGCGACGAGCAGCAAAGCTGTGCCGTCGATCTGCGCGCCGCTTATTGCGTGATGGCTGCGGCGGATACGCCACCGCGGCTCGTACGCGTCGATCTTGCCACCGGCAAACTGACGACGCTGGCCAATCCCGACCGCGACCTGGAGCGGGCGGAACTCCAGAAATTTGCGTCGCTTTCATGGACCGCGGCTGACGGTCGGCGGTTCGCCGGCCAATTGATGATGCCGCCGCATCAACGTGGTCCGGCGCCGCTGTTCGTCACTTATTATGTGTGCGACGGATATCTGCGCGGGGGGACCGCTGACGAATTTCCGCTGCGCCAGCTGGCCGCTTCGGGCATCGCGGTCCTTTGCATCAACCGCGCGCCGACCGTCGTTGGTCCGGGGGACCAGGTCGGGGAATATCGCATTGCGCAAGCGGGTATCACCGCCGCCATCGACCTGCTGGTCGCCCACCGTATCGCCGATCCCCTGCGCGTCGGGATGGGCGGGATGAGTTTCGGTGGCGAGGTAACAATGTGGATGGCGACCCGTACATCCAGACTCGCGGCGCTGTCGGTTGCGAATGTGCTGTTTTCACACACATATTACTGGTTGGGCTCGATGGCGGGGCGAGAAGTGCCCGACATGCTTCGCAAGGTCTGGGGCCTCGGAACGCAGGAGGAAACGCCAGAGCGCTGGAAGCTGATCGCGCCCGAACTGATGACCGATGCGATCAATGCGCCTCTCCTGATGCAGCTTCCTGAGTCCGAATTTCGCTCGAATGTCGAACTTGCCGCTCGGCTAAGTCGTGAGGGAAAAGTGGTCGAGTTGCGGGCGTTCCCCTATGAGACTCACGTCAAATACCAGCCGCGGCACAAGCTCGCGATCTATGAACGCAACCTCGACTGGTTCCGTTTCTGGCTTCAAGGCTATGTCGATCCCGATCCGGCCAAGGCCGATCAATACCGGCGCTGGAACGCGATGAAGGAAACGGCATCACGCTGATCCGATCACGCCGCGCGCCCATGCTTCCATATCTGCGATCGGCAGTATCGAGTAGAATTGGCTGTCTCGATTGGTGAACGGCCGTGTCAGATAGGCGTCGATACTGGCACGGTCGAGCAAGCCAGCTTGTGCGAGAAGTCCATCGAGAAGGAAGGGCCTGAGCCGGTCGCGGTTGGCCTCAAACGTCCGCGCGCAAAAAGCTTCCATACCGCCCTTAGTGCGTCGGTCGAGTATGGCATCGGGAAGCCGGCCCCTGAAGGCTGCCCGGGCGGCCGCACGGTTTTGGCCACCCTCAACCCATAACCACGATGGGGTGGCGAGGCAGGCTTCTATCACGGGTTGGGTCAGGAGCGGAAAAAGTGACGGGGCGGCATGGTTCCGGCCATAATCGTCGAGATGCGCGCTTGCCCCGAGGATTTGCTGGATATGTGCCCGGCTACCGGGAAGGGCATTGTCGGGCTCGATGAGCCACGAGTGTTCCCTGAACCTCGTGGGCAGCGAAGGCCGGTGCAGGAAAGTATCGTCTCTGCGCCACCCACGATGTGATCGTCGCCGGACCAACTGGCGCATCATGAGCCGCACGACGGTCCAGACATTGCTATTGTGGACCCGCGCTACGTTGCCCAATGTCGCGAACAGACGCGTGCCCGGACCGAGCGCCAGGCATGCGTCTGTTGCCGGTGCCGCGCTGCCGAGCGAACAAAATACGCAATCCCCTCCCATGCCGCCAATAAAAGCGTCGACGTGAAGTTCCCGCGCCTTTGCCTCGAAGCGCGCGTCGACGATGCTCAGCATCGCCGGCATCGCGGGGCGCGCGGTGACGTGTCGGACCGGGGCGGTCAGGTCGATCGAACCTTCCGCCATTTCTTCGATGAGCGGGAAACCACAATGCTCACTCACCTGACGTGCATAAATGCGCTCGTCGCCCTCCTTTCCGGATGTCGAAAGATTGTAAGCCACCGCCGAACGGCCGTTTTCCGCGAGCGACGCGGCGATGATCGAGGAATCGAGGCCGCCCGAAAGCTCGAGCAACAGCCCGCCACGCCCGCAGGTAAGCGCCGAGGTCGCGCTGACCACGGCATCGTGAACGTTCGCGGTCGCCTTCGCGAACGATCGGATTTGTCGGTCTGGGCTGGCGAAAGTCCAAGGTGACCAGAGGCTTTCGGCGTCACCGGCGCGACCATATTCACGTACGAAATTGCCGGGCAGGAGTTCCTCGACGCAGTGAAGTCCCGTGGTTTCATTCGGCAGGTGCGGGAAGGCCAGCCGATGCGCGACGAACCCCCAGTCGATCGCGGGCGAAATCAGCTCCAGGCCTGACAGAAGATCGATATGCGAAGCATAATAGGTAACGCATCCCTGGCGCGTGCGGTAGGCGGGCAGCCGCCCTGCTGGCGCGCGTAGCACCGTCACCGTTTTGGAGCCGGGATGCGCCGCGAGCGCGAGATAATCACCCCAGAAATGGTCGATCAATGCGCGCGCCTCGGTGGCCTCGAGGTTCGGGCCGAGTGCGCGTTCGACCGGCGATCCGGCCTGGTCGAACAGCGTGCCGATGACCGCTCCAATCCGGCCGATCGCGCGCACAGGTGAGCCAGGCGTCGAGAGAATAACAAGCGCCGGTCCCTCATAGGCGAGCGCCAGCCCGAATTGTGCCTGCGCATCGGCGATTGAGGAGCTACCCCTGCCGGATTGCTGGGGGTCGATGACCGCGAGATAGGCCGGGCCTATCATACCGTCAGGATCGGCGAGAAAGATCGAGCGTGATCAAGCGCGTCGTTGAGGACGACATCAGCGGATTGAACCCAGCAATGCGCCGCGAACGGCCAGGCTTCGACTCCGAAGACCAGGTGGGGAAAGTGCGCGCGGCGGGCGGCAAACGCAAGAAATGCAAGCGAGTCCGGCAGGCATTTCCGCGGAAGCGGAACGAGTCCCCGGTGATGCTCGAATGCTTTTGCGAGCGGGATTATGTTTCCCTTGCTTCGCTTCAGCGCTCGTCCGCGGGCAGATCGCAGTCGGTCGATAATTGATTTGAGAGGACGCGAACGAACGACCAACCTCGCCTCGGCGCATAAAAGGCCGACCTCGATGGCCGCGGCGATTCGCCAACCATCATCGGCGATCCCGCCCTCCGCAGCGCTGGCTTTCGCAGGCGGAAGGTCGTCCGGCTGAAGAGTTCGCGATGTAATAGCTCGCTCCGTAAGCTGCAGGTCATCGAGCCGGCTGCATGTTTCGGGCGCGATGGGGCCGGCGCGGCGACCGGCGATCCAATCGAGCCCCATCGCGAGATCGCGTCCCACGCGCCAGTAGCGGTCGCGGTCGATATCGAGGATGATCGCGCAGTCCGCAAAGGTGCGGTGCGATATCCCTGTCCGCAGTCGAAGGGTTTCCATCTGTGCCTCCCGACATGCGGGCGAGCCAGGGGCTCGCCCGCCGCGCGATCATTCGTCGTCGCTGATGCCGGGGAGGCTGCCGACCACGCCGAACTCGATCGACTTCTGGATCGGCCCCTCGGTTTCAACCGAGGCGGCGCCGAGATCGATCAGTTCCTCATGAAGATCACGTTCCATGTGACTTCTCCTTTCTGTCGCGGAATTGCGACAGGAAGAATTATATGCGCGGCTAGAATTGAGTGTAAAATTATACTTTCGTTATAGAAGGAATGTGGCAAGAATATAGCATGAATACATCTAGAATATCGAAATCGATGCTCTGATGATCTGTCCAATAAGGTTAATTCTATTTTGGTGGTAATGTTCTAACCAATGAGCGATCTTATTTGTATCGGCTGCGTTGATCAGAGTCGCCAGCCCTCGCAGATCGCGATCAGCATCGGCCAATATCCGTGCTTCGGCAACCCGGGCGGTTGCCAGGCGATCACTGGCGGCGGCGGCTTGCCGGACAAGTTCAATGTCGCCGGAATAGACCGCCATTGTGGTGAACAGACGCCGGGCACGGTCCGCATAATCGGTCCCGGTCAGGTCCGGCATTTTGGGTCGAAGATCGCCTGGCCAGCGTCGGACGATGAGCAACGAAAGGTCCAGATGCCAGGTGTAGAGGCTGCGAAGGCCGGAGTCGGTCATCGCAGGTACGAGAAATCCCTCGGCAGGGCGCATCTCGACGAGATATTCGCCCACGAGGCGGTGCAGCGCGTCCCGGACCGGCGTAGCGCTGGTCTGGAGCGCTTCGGCGTAGCTCCTGGGCTCAAGCCGCTCGCCGGGCAGGATGTGTCCGGAGAGCAGACTGGATTTGAGCGCGCCGTAGACGCGCTCGGAGGTCACGCCGGCACTCATGGCCTCCTCCGTTGGTCGGCGACATAGGCCTCGACGAGGCTTTGCTGATCGGGTCGCAGCGCATCGATAGCGCCGATCCACTCGGGAATTTCATCGCCAAGCAGGATCGACGGGCAGCGCCCCTCGTAGTTGCCGAGATTGGGGCGGTGCTGGCGATAGCCGACGAGACCGGCCAGCTCCGGCGAGAAGTTGCGGGCAACGGCCGGCGGATAAGCGAGCCACTGATTTTCATAGGGCTTGAGCCACCCAAGACAGTAGCTGACGATCATGCCACGGCGGATGTCGTCGCTATCGTTTCCGCCAGCGCCATGCAAGGTCGAGCCTAGGAAGACCAAAGCGTCGCCTGGCCGCATTTCGGCGGTGACGGGCTGCATCTGCGGCGGATCGCTCAGCGCCGCAGTGCCGTGGCTTTGCGGCCAGATCAGCGTCGCGCCATTGTCGGCGCGATAGTCCGTGAACGGCCACATCACGTTGACGAGATACTCGGTCTCGCCGATCGCACCGCGCCACATATCCTGATCGCGGTGCGGAAGCTGAGGCAGGGCGCCCGGATAGAGCGCGATCGCCTGGGTCAGGTTGAGCTGGATTGTATCGCACCACGGGCCGAGCGCCTGCTCTACCAATGCGAGCACGAGCGGGTGCAGCACGAACTGCTTGACCTGCGCCGAGCGCGCGAGAAGTCGGCCGAACCGCTTCGTGCGCGCGCCATAAAATCCTCCCTCGCAGAAGGGGGTCGCGTCGAACGCAGGCCGCAGATCGTCGCCAAGCCGGTGCACCATACCTGCCGGTACGGCTCGCGATATGATGCAATATCCATCTCGCGCGAGGCGGGCAGCCCGGTCGCCGAAAGGCACATTGCTCGGGACGGTCTTGGTCGGGTCACGCAGCATGGCGCGTTCCCTCCGCTTGACGAGGCGTCGAATAGATGCCGGTCCGGGCCAGAAGGGCGGGGGTTTCCCGATCGATGTCGATGGCGAGAGCCGCCAGCATCTTTCCGCCAACGCGTTGAGCGCGGCCTAGCGGTCGGCTTCGCCACCCGAAGCCCAGGATCTGACGCAACCAGCCCATTTCGGCGACGCCGGTGAAAGTGTGGATGCCATTGGCGATACCGTATTCGGCGATCGAGCTTACCAGCTTGTTTCGGGCGTCCCGGCGCTCGGCGGCGGTTAACCTGCGGTCGAGGCAAAAACGGGTGATCTCGAAGATACCAGGCCCGCGCGGAATCTCGCCCTCGCATAGGTGGGCGAAGAGATCGGCGAGGATATGCGGCCTTGTGGTTGGCAGCAGCCGCGCCGAGGCGAGATGTTCGGCGTTCGGACCCGAGACGATAAGATAGGCAGCGTGTTCGTCGTCGAACTGGTCGATCTCATATCGTCCCTCAAGGACTGGAACATCCCAGCCGAGGAGGTCGACAAACACCTCCCTGCGCGCGATGAACATTTGGCGGAGCGCCTCGTCGCCGAGCGCGGCGACGGCACTTTTCATGTGCAACATCGTGAATAACTCCCATCATGCATAGGGACGCGATGGGAGCACCGGCGCGAGCAGCCGCGCTATTCTAAGAAATGAGAATATCAGCGCCGGAAAATGTCGGCGAAGCTGATCGTCCCGTCGAACAATGTCCGGATCAGTAGCGATGTCCGCTTCTGCACGCCATATCGATTCAAGGCATCGGTCAGATGCTTGATCACCGTCACCTCGCGAATTCCGAGGATGCTTGCGGTCTCCCACGCGGTTTTTCCGCGCGCGGTCCAGATAAGGCAATCGCGTTGGCGATCAGTGAGGGGGCGATGATGTCCCGGCATGTTCATTCCTCCAAGCCAGATACGTCGCGCAGCATCGAATGCCGCGAGGCCAACCATTTGCGCCTCCACGAGCGCGTTCGTGGGGAAAGCACCCCGCGCTCCGAGGGCGAAGGTGCAAGAACCCGTTGCCTCGCCGACGATATGCGCCGGGACCGTAAAGCCATTGGCCAGTCCGAAGTCGCGCGCGCGCATGAGGAGCTTGCGGTCGGCGGGCGTCAGCTCGATGAGGTGAGGCAATCGTTCCCAGCGAAATCCCGCGACGATGCGCTGGCTGGCGCGATGCACAGGATCCGACAGCCCGAGGCGGTTGGCGTCGAAATAATCGACCCATTGCTTGGGATAGTTATGCAGCCGGATCATGGCCTCGTCGGCAACCGGGCTGTCGGTATGCTGGGTAACCGCGAAATGGACGAAGCCCAGGAGAGAAGTCATTCGCTCAAGGGAGCGGGCGAGGTCCCCGATATCCTCAACGGTCCCAGCAATCTGGATGAACTCTTCGATTTCGACGCGCGCGGGGCCCATGTCCAACATCGGCTGATGGCGGCGCCCCAAATCGCCGAATGCCCACCGGCCGTCCTTTCCAGTTCATCCAGCCGAGCATGCGGACTCCTGAAGCCGTCGCGGTCGGATACCAGAATGAGCAGCAACTATAACGGGTTGGCGGCCGCGGGCAAATGGATGATTGCGCTGATCGGGCCGAACGCCTCAGCCCTCGTGGGAATAGTGTAATTGTCCGCGTCAGGCGCCGTGGCTGACTGGCAAGATCCGGCACCTTACCGCCGCCTGAAAGGGGTCGATCGCGCCGGCGTGATGTGGGAATGGCTGCGGCGCGATCCTGATTATGTCGCCTGGTACACCTCTGCCAGTCGCGCGACCCGCGATCAGTGCCGGGAGGATGATCCGCTCATATGGGGCCTCCACTTTCGCAGAAGACCCGCGGCGTGATGCAATCCGAGCCCGCGTTATTTGGGACGCGACGCTCGATCCTGGTACGGTCGAAGTTCGAGCTCTCCCAACTGACCGATCGGATAGTTTTGATCCGCGGCGCTTCAAAAAGATGCTCACATTGGCCGTCGACCCGTCCGGGCGCGAGCATGCGGTCCTTTCCGATGGCTACCAGCATGTTCGGATAGACGTGACCGAAGGGACACTTGCGTCCGGGAATCCGGTCTTCCTTCAATATTCCATGGTGGATGTCATCGATTCGACGACCGAAAGGCGCCTCATGCCGTTGCGCAGGCTTGCCGCGCTATGCAGGACCGGGCGCTTCCTGCCGGCGCTTTTCCCGCGCGACCTCAGGCTCGACCGGCACATCGACCTGCTGAGGGTTCATGATGCGCTCGTCGCCGGGGCATCGCAGCGCGACATTGCGCTGCGCCTTTTCGGCAACGAGCGCGTTCCGAAGGATTGGCGCGTTGCCTCGGATTCGCTCAGGTCACGCGTCAGGCGGTTGATCCGCGACGCTCGGCGCATGGCTGGAGGAGGCCATCGTCTGTTGGTCGGACGAACGGATGCCGAGTGATGCCGCCATACGCGGGTTCAGGAGTTTGACTGGATCCCGGCCTGAGCAAATCTCCGGAAAATCGGAAGGGTGGGCGTCCGCCGTGTCGCAACGCAAAGCGTCCAGCTGACCCGTTGGAGCACATTCAGGTGGGTTTATCGCCGGCCGACGGGAGACATTAGGTTGCAACGTGCGTTACGCGGTGAACGCTGCCTGCTTCGATGCGCCAAGTGCGTCCGAAGGCGCTTCGCGGGTATTTTCGACGCTGCGCCGCAGCGCGGGAGGAATAAAAGGAGTATCCCCGGTGGTCATTATTGGATTGGTCGTTGTTGTTACGCCGCTGGTTATTGGCGGCATTTGGCTCTTCGATCTTGAGCGCCGCATGGTGGCGCTGGCGAGCCGATTGTGACTATGTGGCGCTTTGCCCGAGTTCGATCCCGCGGCAATGCGCAAGATAGGTCGCCTCGGAGCGGGCAGCGAGATCGACAATTGCGCGCCAGAACCAGTCGGGTGCGCGTTCGTCAGCCCCGGCACTGAATGCGCGGCCCAGATCGCGGCGTCCATCGGCCGTAAGCTGGCGCGCGTGGGCGTGGCCGACGCGATAGCCGAGATATGCCGCCGCTCTGATCCCCTGGCGCTTGGTGAACTGGTCGATCTCAAGCTTCAGGTCCTGCGGCTTGAGCTCGCGGATGACGATCGGTTTCCCGAGCAACTCCGTCGCGATCATGCGCTCACCGAGGTTGGGCGCGAGGGCACAGGCACCAGTAACGATACGGATCGCCTGATCGTCCGGCAGCGGGCATTTCGTCGGGGCAACCGGCTCAATCGCTTGTTTTACGTCGACCAGCGCCCGCAGATTTCGGCGGTGCACATTGTCGGTGAGCCCAAGCAATATTGCGACCCGCAAGAAACCGACGGAGCTGCATCCCTTGCGCCAATAAGCGGCGTCGACGACCCGGATATCGTCGATCCCGGGATGGGTGAGCGACATCGCCTTTGATCGGACGCCGGGATGTTCGAGCATGTCCTCGACCGCGCGAACTTCGCGCGGACCGAGGTCCCAGAAGCGTTTACCCCGCGGAAGGTGTTCGCCGCGCCCTTCGGTGCGCTCTTTGACGAGATCGTGCCAATGGCGCCCAACTGCGCGCTTCCGAACCAGCCGGACCGCCGCCGGTTCGCCCGGTGGCGGGCGAAGGGCGAGCGCATCGCGATAGCCCGACGCCAAAGCGTCGACGATTCTTGATGTTGCGACCCCGGGCAGGACCGAACTGCGCGCCGCGGTGACCAGCGACAGTCCGAGACGCAGGAGATCATGAGCGGGATTGCCGATGACGCTCTGATCCAGATCGCGGATCTCAATGTCGACGCGGCCAGTTGCATCAGCGACCGGTCCGAGATTGCCAAGATGGCAGTCGCCGCAGATCCAGACCGGCGGGAGATCAGGGATGGTCGCAGGGGCTTCGTCGAGCCAGTGGTAGAAATCGGCGACCGCGCCGCGCACGAAATTGTGCACCGAGCGGGCCATCTTAAGCTTGCGATAGTGATCAAGAACCGCCTGGCGCTCGCCTCGTCCAGGGCATTTGCGACCCATCCGAACCTCCGATCAGAACCGTATAACGCTGATCTTCGCGTCGCGTTCGATCTTTCCGGCTGCTGTGGTGACGGGCCATCGCGCGAGGATCGATCGACCGTCTTCGGCGGAGGCAGCGGGACGCTCCGCCGCCCTGATGGCGCCATCGAGTGCGTCGAGGCAATTGGCGCGCCATTGCGCCATCGATCGCGGGCAACTTTCGTATTATTCCCGATATCCCCGGCGTTTGAGAGGCCCTTATGCCTTCAGGGTCTCGGCGTGACGCCGACATAAGAGGGAAGCCGCCGAATGAGGACGCATCGGGAACAGCATCTCGTGTCAAGGATCGGCTGGCTGCGTGCTGCCGTCCTTGGAGCAAACGACGGGATTGTATCGACGGCAAGCCTGATCCTGGGCGTGGCGGCATCCGGTGCCGCTCGCCCGGCATTGCTTGTCGCGGGCGTCGCGGGACTGGTGGCAGGGGCGATGTCGATGGCCGCTGGTGAATATGTGTCGGTAAGCTCGCAAGCTGACACTGAGCATGCCGACCTGGCTAAAGAACGACATGAACTGGCAACCTTCCCCGCCGCGGAACTCGACGAGTTGACCCATATCTATGTGTCCCGCGGTGTCGACCAGGCTACCGCCCGCGCCGTCGCCGAGCAGATGACGGCCTTCAATGCGCTTGAGACCCACGCCCGCGACGAGCTGCACATCACCGACCTGACCGCCGCCCGTCCGATCGTCGCTGCCGTTACATCAGCGATCACCTTCACTGCAGGCGCGTTGCTGCCCCTCCTGCTGGCGGCGGTGCTGCCTGTGCCAATGATCGTGATCGGCGAAGCGGCAGGGACGATCCTGTTTCTTGGGCTTCTCGGCGCGATTGGCGCAACGACGGGCGGCGCCCAACCTTGGAAGCCGGTTATGCGGGTCGTATTCTGGGGCGCTCTGGCGATGGCGATTACGGCCGGGATCGGACGGTTGGTTGGCACGAGCATTTAGCGTGATCGGGTTTCCACGGAGCCGGGCGATGTTGGAAGCGCCCGATCGCAAATCTGCCTGGCCAGCAGATGTTCACTCAATGCTGGCGATCGAAAGCCGGCGGTAGCGACGTATGATCGGGAGAGCATGAGCCAACCTCGAATTGCCTCGAAGTTCAAAGGCCTCACCCGCGACAGCTGGCTGCTCGCACTCGCGAGCCTGTTCACCGATATCTCGACCGAGATGCTCTATCCGGTCCTGCCGATCTATCTGACACAAACGCTCGGCGCGACCGGCCTCGTGGTGGGCGTGATCGAAGGCGTGGCGACCGGCGCGCAGAATTTGATCCAGGGGGTTTCGGGTAGCCTTTCGGACAGGTTGCAACGCCGCAAACCAATTGCGCTGGCCGGCTATGCGGTGGCGGCGCTCGCCAAGCCATTGATCGGCGCCTCGAGCGCCTGGCAGGGCGTCCTGGGCGCGCGATTTCTCGATCGGCTTGGCACCGGAGTGCGCTCGGCACCGCGCGATGCGCTGATCGCAGCCTCGGCCGACAGGGCAAGCCGCGGCCGCGCGTTCGGGCTCGAGGGTGTCGGTGACAATCTCGGTGCATTTCTGGGGCCGCTGATCACCGTTGGGCTGTTGCTGCTGCTCCATATCGAACTCCGGATGATCTTCTTCCTCGCGATATTTCCCGGCTTGCTGGCGTTCGCGACGGTCATGCTTGTGCGTGAGCGCGCCGCCGAGGTGCAGGCCAAGGCAAAAATCGAGGTCAGCCTGTCGCACCTGCCCGGTCCGTACCGGCGCTACCTCGTCGCGACGCTCGTGTTTGGCATCGGCAATTCGAGCAACGCGTTCCTGATCCTCAAGACGCGCGAGCTCGGCGCGTCGCTCGTTACGACGGTGCTGATCTACGCCGGGTTCAACCTCGTCGCCGCGCTGGTGTCTTATCCGGCCGGCGCGATCGCCGATCGCGTTGGTCGCCGCGAATTGCTGATCGGCGCCTATGCGATCTTCTTCCTTACCTACCTCGGCTTCGCGTTCACCCCGGGCCTCGGCTGGGCTGCGGCCCTCTTCGTCCTGTACGGCGCCTTTCAGGGGATTTTTCGCGCTGTTGGCAAGGCTCTGGTCAGCGATCTGGTGCCTGACCATCTGCGTGCCAGCGGAATCGGCTGGTACAGTGCAGCGATCGGCCTCTCTGGATTGATCGCAGGGCTGGTCGGCGGCCTGCTATGGGATCGCCTAGGTCACGCCAGCGTGTTTCTCTACGGGGCCGCGTTTGCAGCACTGGGCGGAGTGGCATTCGTTGCGCTCGTTCCGGCAGGAACGGGCGCTCGTTCGTGATTTTGATCTGCTCTGGGCATTCTCCCGGGGCGCGGGCGGTCACGCTCGCAGAAATTCGGATTGACGCTGCCGTTCCAGGCGGGCGATCGCAGGTGCCATGATTGCTGCTGTTCTTCTCTTTTTGATCGTGTTCGGGATCAACCTTCTCCCCGCGTTCGGACCGCCGACCTGGTCGATCATCGTATTCTACGGCCTCAATAGCGATGTACCGACCGCCGCAATCGTGGTGATCAGCGCTGCTGCCGCAGCGTGCGGCCGGTTGGCGCTGGCGCATGGCTTTCGGTTCCTGCGCGGGCGACTGCCCAAAAGATTGAAGGACAATCTCGAGGGTGCCCGCGAAGCGCTCGAACATCGCCAGCGCGGCGTGATCGTTGGGCTCGGGCTTTTCGCGCTCTCGCCGCTCCCGTCCGCGCAGCTTTTTGAAGCGGCGGGGCTGGCGGGAATCCGCCTCCTGGGGTTCACCGCGGCGTTCTTTGCCGGACGCCTGATTTCCTATTCGGTCTACGCCGCCTCGGCCAAGACGTTACGCGGCACATCGCTAGGCGATGCGTTCGCCAATTCGCTCACCAGCCCCTGGGGCATCGCGCTTCAGGTCGGCATGATCTTGCTGCTGGCCGGCCTCACGCAGATCAACTGGCGCAAATTCGCGCCCCACGACGATGCAAGCGAGCGAGAAGGCAAATTGCCCTGAACCCCAGGAAAATCCGGATGGAGTGTCAATGCCAAGGGGAGTCCGCGGTGCCACCAGGCTGCCGGTAGTGTTAAACAGACCAGGACAGATCGGTAACGCGCGGCTCATCATCGTTTCTGGAGGGTGGAAATGGCCGAATCCGAAATCGTCATCTGCCCGGCATGCGCCACTGCAAACCGGGTCCCGCTCGAACGATTGCGCGAAACGCCCTTGTGCGGAAAGTGTGGGAAACCGTTGTTCAGCGGCAAGCCAGTCGCGATCGATACCGGGGCCTTCGACCGCTTGATGCGGCTTGGGACCTTGCCGGTCGTGGTCGATTTCTGGGCCGAGTGGTGCGGTCCCTGCCGGATGATGGCACCGCAATTCGAGGCGGCTGCGGCGGTGCTCGAACCGGCAGTCCGGATGGCCAAGGTCGATATCGAGGCCGAGCAGGCGCTTGCGGCGCGCTATGCGATCCAGTCGATCCCGACCATCGCCTTGTTCAAGGGCGGGCGCGAGCTTGGACGCCAGTCTGGGCTGATGGATCGCGCGGCGCTGGTGCGCTGGGCCCAGTCGATACTGGCCTAGCAGCCAGCGCTTATTCCTCGTCCGGGACTGAATGGACCTCGTGCCAGAGCCCGTTGAGAATGGCGAAGGCGACGGCGAGGCCGAGGCCCAGCACCCAGGAAAAATACCACATCCTAAGGTTCCTCAGTAGAAGTCCGGATTGCTGCGCACATCGCCGAGCGTGACCCGGCCGAACATCACCTTGAACGCCCAGCTCGTATAGATGAGCACGATCGGCAGCAGCACGAGCGTGACCAGCAGCATGATCCACAAGGTCATATGGCTCGACGATGCGTTCCACACCGTCAGGCTCGAGGTAGGATCGATAGAACTCGGCAGGATGAACGGGAACATCGACGCGCCGACGCTGGAAATAATCCCGATCGTCGCCAGGCTCGAACCTGCGAAGACAAGCAGATCCTGGCGTCGCGCCATCCCGACCCACGCGATCACCGGGCCGAGGAACCCGAGCAACGGCGCGAGCCATAGCCACGGATAAGCGGCGTAATTGACGAGCCAGCCCTTCGCGACCTGAGCCGTGGTCGTATCGAGCGGATTGGACGGACCCGCACGGTCGATCGCACCGGTGATGGTGTACCCGATGTTCCCCCAGGTGAGCGTCGCAAAGCCTGCGGCGTAGAGGAGGATCGCGACCACCGCCGCGACCGCGCCGAACCGCTGCGCGCGTTCCAGTACCGCGCCTTTCTCGATCTTGAGCGAGAGCCAGCCGGCGCCGTGGAGAACGAGCATCGCGACCGAAAGGAGGCCGGTGATCAGCGTGAACGGCGTGAACAGTCCGAGCAGGCCGCCCTCATAATGGAGGCGAAGGTCGCTGTCGAAGCGGAAGGGCGCCCCCAGCAGTACGTTGCCGACCGCCACGCCGAACACCAGTGCCGGGACGAGGCCGCCGATAAACAATGCCCAATCCCACCCGCTGCGCCAGCGCGTGCTCGTCCGCTTGGAGCGATACTTGAACCCCACCGGCCGAAGGATCAGCGCCGACAGCACCAGGAACATCGCGAGATAGAAGCCCGAGAAGCTCACCGCATAGACGAACGGCCAGGCTGCGAAGATCGCGCCCGCGCCGAGAATCAGCCAGACCTGATTGCCTTCCCAGGTCGGCGCGATCGTGTTGATCACCAGCCGGCGTTCCTCGTCGCCCTTTGCGACCCAGGGTAGCAATGCGGCGACGCCGAGGTCGAAGCCATCGGTGAGTGCGAAGCCGATCAGCAGCACGCCCATCAGCGCCCACCAGATCACCCGCAGCACCTCATAATCGAGCGGGATTGTCATCTCACAATCTCCTTAGTCGGCTGCGAGCGGGGCATAGCCGCCCGGATTACGTGGTGTTGCTTCCGCCGGTACGGCGATGGGCTCGGGCCCCTTGCGGATCGCCTCGAGCATCAACCGCACCTCGACCACCGCAAGCGTGCCGTAGAGCGCGGTGAACCCGGCGATCGTCGTCCAGAGCTGCGGGACGGTGAGATCGGACGCGCCGAGGAAGGTCGGCAGGACGCCATCGATCGCCCAGGGCTGGCGCCCGATCTCGGCGAGGATCCAGCCGAACTCGATCGCGACCCACGGAAGCGGGATGACCCATAAGGCCGCGCGAAGAAACCAGCGCCGGTCGAATTGCCGCCTGGTGGCGAAGACGAACGCCAGACCGAAAAAGGCGATGAAGAAGAAGCCGAGCCCGGCCATGACGCGGAAGATCCAGAACATCGCCGGCACGTTGGGCACCGTGGTCCAGGCGGCCTTTTCGATCGTCGCACGATCGGCGCGGCGCGGATCGGCAACGAAGCGCTTCAACAGCAGCGCATAGCCGAGATTGCCCTTATTCTCCTCGAAGCTCGCGCGGGCCGCCGGATCGGCGCGATTGAGCTTGAGACGCTCGACCGCATCATAAGCGAGGATGCCGCTGCCGATCTTGGCCTTGGCGTCCTCGACCAGTTCGGTGATGCCGGTCACCTCGCCGGTGACGCTGCGCGTGGCGATCAGCCCGAGCGCATAAGGGATCTTGATCTCGAACGCGGTCTCGCGCGCTTTGTTGCTCGGCAGGCCGAAGGCGGCGAAGCCGGCGGGGGCGGGTTCGGTGTGCCACATCGCCTCGATCGCGGCGAGCTTCATCTTCTGGTTGTCGGTCAGCGCATAGCCGCTTTCATCCCCGAGCACGACGACCGACAACGACGAAGCGAGCCCGAAGGCTGCGGCGACGGTGAAGGAACGGCGTGCCAGCGGCAGCCATTGCCCGCGCAGCAGGAAAAGCGCCGAAATGCCAAGGACGAACACCGATGCGGCGACATAGCCCGCGCTCACGGTATGGACGAATTTCGCCTGGGCGACGGGATTGAAGATCACCGCGGTAAAATCGGTCACTTCCATGCGCATTGTCGCCGGATTGAAGGCGGCGCCCGCGGGATGCTGCATCCAGCCATTGGCGATCAGAATCCACAGCGCCGAAAGGTTCGTGCCCAGCGCGACCATGAAGGTCACGAAAAGATGCGCCTGTTTGGACAATTTGTCCCAGCCGAAGAACATCAGGCCAACGAAGGTCGCCTCAAGGAAAAAGGCCATCAGCCCTTCGATCGCGAGCGGCGCGCCGAAGATGTCACCGACGTAATGCGAATAATAGGCCCAGTTCGTACCGAACTGAAACTCCATGGTGAGGCCGGTCGCGACTCCCAGCACGAAGTTGATGCCGAATAATTTCCCCCAAAAGCGGGTAATCTGTCGCCAGACCGGACGATCGGTCATGACGTAGAGACTTTCCATGATAACCAGGAGGAAGGACAGGCCGAGCGTCAACGGCACAAATAGAAAATGATAGAGTGCAGTAAGCGCGAACTGGAGCCGCGACAGCTCGATGACGGCCATATCCATGGCAAGATCCTTCTTTGAGGCTCAGCATTGCCGTCCGGCGAAACGCTGGATATTTGTAATTCGATATTTATGCAAGCAGATGAAGGAACTATGACGTTAACGATCCCGCGGCGCGGCACCTTCGCACCGTCGCTGTGGTGGATATTCGATGCCGCCGCTGCAGCTTTGTTCGCTGCGGCGCTTGCGCTATCGCTCAAGGCCGTGCTGGCCGCCTATACGTATTGGCCCGTAGTCGGTGCGGCCGCGATGATCGCTGCGGTACTGATTCGCTCGGCGGTCCAGGCGCGGGCGGAAGTCGCCGGGGTCACCGCCGCGAATCGGGCCAAATCGCGGGTTCGGGCGGCGCTGTTCCCGCAGCTGCTGCATTCCCGGCGCTCGGCGCGGCGACTGCTCGGCGAGGAGCTGGCGGTTGCGGTCGATCAGGTCTCCGCGCTTACCGGCTATTATGGGCGCTTCGAGCCGATCAAGCGTGCGGCAGCGATCGCGCCTTTGGTGATCGCCGCGCTGGTTGCGCTGGCGAGCCCGGTCTCGGCCGCAATCCTGATCGCGACGCTCATACCGTTCGCGCTCGGCATGGCGCTCGCCGGCGGCGCGGCGCGGCGTGCTGCCGACGCGCAGGTGGCGGCGCTCGCCCGGCTCTCGGGGCTGTTCGTCGACCGGGTCCGCTCGCTACCGATCATTCTCGCATTCGGCGCCGAGGATCGCGTTACCCGCCAGGTCGAAACGGCCACCGGCGAGGTGGCGGACCGCACTTACGCCGTTCTCAAGATCGCGTTTCTCTCGTCGGGCACGATCGAGTTCTTCTCCGCGATCTCGGTCGCGCTGGTCGCGGTCTATTGTGGCTTCAATCTCCTGGGCCTGCTGCCGTTCCCGGTTCCCGAGCATCTCGACTTGCCGCGGGCATTTTTCGCGCTCGCGCTCGCCCCGGAATTCTATCTGCCGCTGCGCCGCCTCGCCGCCGCTTATCATGAAAAGCAGCTTGGCGAGGCAGCGGAGACCGCGATTCGTGAGCGCGCGGTGCAGGCGCCGCCGGAGCCGGCGCGCCGTGTCGGCCCGATCGCCTCGATCGAGATCGAGGATGGCGTGATCGATTATGGTGCAGGCCGGAAGGTCGGCCCGTTCAGCCTGTCGGTCGCGTCCGGCGAACTGGTGGCGCTCACCGGACCGACCGGAAGCGGCAAATCCTCGCTGTTGCAGATGATCGTCGGGCTCGCGCCGCTCTCCGAGGGCGGACTGTCCGCGGGCAGGGAGGCATTTCTGCCTGGCGCGGCCAATGCGGCGATCGGCTGGGCCGGGCAGCATGTCGTGCTGCTTCCCGGAACGATCGCCGACAATATCGCGCTCGCCGATCCCAATGAAGGGAGAGCCGCAATCGAAGCCGCAGCCCATCGCGCAGGGCTCGGCGCGCTGATTGCCACGCGCCCAGCCGGCCTCGACACCTGGATTGATCCGCGCGGCTCGGGGCTGTCGGGCGGCGAGCGGCGACGACTCGCGCTGGCGCGCGTGCTTTTGTCGCGTCGCCCGGTGTTGCTGCTCGACGAGCCGACCGCCGATCTCGACGCCGCTACAGCCGCATCGATCATCACCCTGCTGCAGACGCTAAGCAGGTCTCATGCGATCCTTGCGGCGACACACGATCCAGCGCTGATCGCGGCCGCGACGCGCACCGTTGCGATCGCATGAGCGAGGTCAATCTTTCCGCGCTGTTGACGGCGAGCGCCGCACCGTGGCGCCGGACGCGACGGCTCGCCCTGTTGAGCGGCATCCTGGTCGCGGTCGCGACAATCGCGCTGCTCGCTCTTTCAGGCTGGTTCATCACCGCGGCGGCGATCGCCGGCGTTGCCGGCCCCACGGCCGCGCGCGGGTTCAACTATCTCGTTCCCGCCGCCACGATCCGCTTGCTCGCGATCCTGCGCACCGCCGGGCGCTATTTCGAGCGGCTGCTCAGCCATCAAGCCGCGCTGGGGACTCTCGCGTCGCTGCGCACGACGCTCTTCGCCAGAGCGGCCGCGGCGGAGGCAAGCGGGCGATTGCGCTTGTCGGGCGGGGAAGGGGCGAGCCTTCTCGGCCGCGACGTCGACCAGCTCGAGGACCGTGTCATTCGCGGGCCGCAGATCGCCGGTGCATTTGCCGGGTTGCTGTTCGCCGTGTTCCTGGCAGCGGTCACCGGCATCATCCCGGCGCTTTGCGTCGTGCTGTGCCTTGCCGGGGCTTGCGTGATGACCAGCTGGCTGGCGAGGCGGATGCTGCCCGATCTGGCGCAATGCGAGGCCGCCGCATCGAACGATCTCAAGGTTGCCCTTGCCGAATATGCCGCCGCTGCGGGAGAGATCGCAGTCTACGACCTCACCGCGCGGGTTTCCGCCGAGCTCGAACAGGTCGCGGCGCGTCACGATGACGCACAATTCAGGCTGGCACGCGCGGAAGCGGCGATTGCGACGATCCCGACGGCAGCGGCCGGTATCGCCTGCGCGCTCGCGCTGGCAACCGCCCATGGCGGGGCTGCGCTGGCGGCGATGGCGGCTTTGGCCGCGATTGCGGCGGGCGAATCCATCGCGGGCTATGCGCGCGCGCAGATCCGTGCTCCGTCGGTCGACGAAGCGAGCGCGAGACTGGATAAGATCGCAGCCGTGGGCTTGCCCGATCCGGTTTCCGCTTCGCCAGCTGTTCCCGGTCTCACGATCATTACTTCCGTCGGGACGCACCGGCTCATGCCCGGCGCGCGGGTGGCGATCGCCGGCCCGTCAGGCTGCGGCAAAACCCGGTTGTTGGGGACGCTCGCCGGATTGCGCACCGATGCCCCACAAGAGATCATCGTCGGCGAGCGTGCGGCCTCCGAAATGGGGCTCTACCGGCTGCGGCAGCAATTCGCGCTGGTGCCGCAGGACCCGATGCTGATCGCCGGGACAATTCTCGACAACCTGCGCCTCGCCCGTGCGGGTATCGGCGAGGACGAGATCTGGGAGGCGCTGTCGACGGCATGTCTCGATCAGGAGGTCAGAGCGCTGCCGGATCGCCTTGACCAGTGGATCGGCGAGGATGGTGCCCAGCTTTCGGGCGGTCAGCGCAAACGCCTTGCTATGGCACGTGGCCTGCTCGCCGCTCGCCCATGGCTGCTGCTTGACGAGCCGAGTGAGGGACTCGATGCGAACACCGAGGCCAAGCTCGTTGCAAGGTTGCGGGATTGGTTCGATCGATCCGGACAAGGGCTTTTGCTCGTCAGTCATCGCGCCGCGCCCCTGAGCTTGTGCGATAAGACGATAGGACTTGCCGGCGATCACCCTCGAAAGTGAAGGCGTTTGCCGTCGGTACATGCCGACAACCGTGCATTCCCGGCCCTCGTATTATCCCATATATGTATGTTCCGCCAGATTCTGCACGATGGGAATGCTCAACCGATGGTGGAATCGCCATGCGCATTTCAGTTTCTGCAATCATCCTGTTTCTCTGGCTCCTCGCGCAAATCCTGTTTCCCGTCGCGTCAGCGAACGGGCGTTCGCGCCGTGTTCCAGAGGTACTCGGCGTCGATGGCGAGGGTGGCCAAGCGAGCGCGCGCTAACGGGTTTCCCAACGAACGGGCGCAATGAGCAGATATACGGATCGAGTGACACGGCCGGCTCGATGATCATCCCAAGCCAGCTGAAAGGAGCCATGATCATGCGAAACCTATTGCTGCTCGCGGTAATGTCGGCGCTGGTCGCCTGCAAGCCCGCATCGGGGCCGGAACGGCGGAACGTTGCCGCCGGCAATTATACCGCTGCGGTCGTGAGACTGTCCGCTTCCGAGCGAGAGGGAGTTTTCCTTCGCGCGATCCTTGATGCGGGAAAGTCCTGTCAGAAGATCATCAGATCCGAAGCCGTTGAACCAGCCGGTCAGGTGCCCGAGTGGCGGGTGACGTGTGCGGGTGGTGAACAACATCTGCTCAGCGTGAAACCGGACGGCACCGCGTTGGTCGTCAGCCGGACTGGTTTCTGACGGCAGGCAGCAATGTCGCTGCCGAGACAGACGGGCACATGGGAACACCGGATCGGCGTCGGCGCGTCCCGGCCTATCTCTTTCGCCTCGATGCGCGCTCCATTGAGATTTTCCAGATGCTCAAACCCAGGCTCATTGTTGCTTCAATCATGCTGCTGCCGGTGATCGCTTCCGGTGCCAAAGGGCAATGGAAGCCGCTTCCGGGATTGCATCGCTGGTCGCAGATTGATCGGATTCCGAGGCATCGGAAGGTGGCGAGGGACGGTGTCCCTGAACCCTATCGCGCGTTGCGCAATCCTTTGATCAGGTCCGCGGCTACGGTCGCGAGAGGAGAGGTGGTTTATGCCGCCCATTGTGCCGCCTGTCACGGCGCGACCGGCACCGGTGATAGACCGGCGGGATCGGTCCTGGCGCCCGCGCCGTTCGATCTTGCCTGGCTTTCTGAAATGAAGGTCTCCCGATCCGACGGATTCATGTATTGGACCATCGCCGAGGGTGGCGCGCCCGTTGCCAGTTCGATGCCTGCGTTCGGAAAGATTCTGGCAGCCGACGACATCTGGGCGGTGACGACATTCATCCAGGCCAATCTCCCAAAGGTCGGGGGGCCACGCCGCTGAAGGCGCATATGGCTCCCCCGTCCTGTCCGGCGATATCGCTGAAATGCTCAGGCGGGCGCGGCGGCGCTGCCATCGCTGGCCAACCACGCCCTGCCTTAGCCAAGGTTCCGATCGCGGGGATGCCACCGCATCGATCAGGTGCCTTTTCGCAATTTGTCGATCTTCTGTTGCTGATGTGCGCGGCTTAGCACCCGGCTGCAGACGAGCCTTGCGCGGTCGGCGACCCGCCCGAGGCATTGAGCCGCATAATCCTGTGCGAGCGGTGTCACGATGGAATCGAGATGTTCATGCTCGACGCTGGCAAAAGAGAAGATCGTCTCAAGATAGGAATCGAACGCCTCGCGCATGCCCTCCCATTGCCCGCGCTCGGCAAGCCACGGGAGCGTTGAACCAGACGTTGTGACCAGCACGAAATCTTTGTTTTCCAACATTTCGTGCGGCTTGTTGTGGCGGATTGCCGTGGCGCTGAGCCCGGCCCCGAGCACGCGATCGACATAGCCCGTAATGATTGCCGGAGGCATTCCGAACCAGATAGGATAGACGAGCGTGATCACCCGCGCAGTCCGCACCAGTTCGAGTTCCCATTCGACATCCGGCGATAGGCGGAAATCCGCCGCCTCGGCCCGCTCCGCGGCGCGCAAGAGCGGATCGAAGCCGATGGCGTAAAGGTCGCGGATCGTCGGCGACTGACCGCATTGACGGATCGAATCCGCATAGGCCGACGCGACCGCATGATTAAAGCTGTTCGGCGCGGGATGCCCAAGGACGATTAGATGATGCAGATCGCCTGGAGTGACGTTCAGCATCTGTCTTTCCTTTCAGAAGGCCCCGACCGCGCGTCGCTCCGCTGGCCCAGCGCGATCGCGATGAGGCTGGCGAAAGAGGTGGCATTGAGTTTGCGCATGAGCCGCGCACGATGGATCTCGACCGTGCGGTGGCTGATTCCCAGCGCCTCTCCGATCGCGCGATTGGTGAGGCCTTGCACGATGCCGTCGAGTACCTCGCGCTCACGTGGTGAAAGGTGATTGAACAGCGGGGGGGTGGCCTTGCCGGCAGGGCGGACGACGCTCCCGGTCATGCCAACGATTCCCGGTGCGGCCGTTCACCCCTAGCGCAGGCGATAGCGGCTGGGTCGCGTTGGCACCGTTGTGCAGGTCGAACTCTCATCGTTCATATCCCCTGGAATGGATCAATGCCCCAAACGGAGGAGGTTCGTCGTTACGTATTGGCCCTAGGGTTTGCGCTTTGGAAGCGAGCAGAACTTTCATGTTCCAATTGAAATGTGACCTCACATCGCCAATCCGGCCTAGCGGGTGGGCGAAAGGCCGGTCAGCCGGCCCAGTGCGGGCCTGTGAGAGCTTGTTCCACTATCGCTCGCGTTTTGGCGATGACCTGTGCCAGCGACGCGTCAGTGCTCACCGCGTGCCAGCCTGAGGGTACGCGCATCGGTCTCGAGGATTGCAGCCTGACGACCCGCACGTCCGCATCAGAGGCGTCGCCCGCCCGCTTGGCCACGCGAGCGAGCCTTGTTGCCTCCGGTGCTTCTAGCCAGCATCCGATAAATGGAACGCGAGCGTGGGTAGCCACGCGATCGATCCGTACGCGCTCATCATTTCGCGCCAGTACCGCGTCGACGATGACGAAGTTTCCGGACGAGAGATGCGCGCTCGCATGGTCGCAAATCAAGTCGTATACGATATTGTTCGCCAGCGGCGAGTAGAAGCTCTCGGCGAGTTTCTGTTCTGGTGGCACACGCGCCAATCGCTTGCGAAAGACATCCGTGCGTAGCACCCGTGCCCCCGGTGCCCGGCCGAACGCGCCAGCAATTGCCCTCGCAACCGCGGACTTGCCGGTTCCCGAAAGGCCGCCGATCGCCGTAAGGGCGATCGATCCGGGCTCCAGCAGCGCTTCCGCCAATGACAGGAAGCGCAAGGCTTCCTTCTGGTTCGAGGAACGTGCCTGCTGCTCCGCCGCGGCGGCCAATGTGCCCTGATCGTCGCCCGCATCGACATGAAGAGCGGGAGGAGCCTTACCCCCTCCTCGTCGGCGGCTACATCGATATAGCGGTTGAAGAGGATATTGGCGTCGGCGGTCAGGCCCTTGCGCCAAAGGTCCATCAATAGGAAAGCGACGTCGTAAAGCGTGTCGGTGGTCGCGAGTTCGTCGCTGAACTCAAGGCAGTCGAAAAGCACCGGTTCACGGTTGATCACGGCGATATTGGCGAGGTGCAAATCTCCGTGCGTCCGCCGTACGAAACCCATGCGCGCGCGCCTGTCGAGCAGAACTGCATGGCGTTCGGCTGTCTTTCGCTGGCTGTCGATAAGCCGCAAGACGCGGGCGCGGCCAAATATCGGGGTGAACCTGGCGAGGCTGTCCGCATTGCCATCGATGATATGCCGTACATCGTTGGCGCCATGCTCGCGCCTGACGGGCCCGGCCTTGTCATGGAACGAGTGGATCTGATCTGCGAGCCGGGTGATCAGTGTGATATCAAGCCCGCCGGCCTCGGCGACATCGGTAAGCAGCGACTGGTCGGGGATGCGGCGCATTTCGAGCAGCCAGTCGACCGGCTCGCCGCAGCCGCCGATGCGAAAGCTTTCTCCGGATCGTACGACCGGATGCACCGCGAGATACATGTCAGGTGCCGTCCGGCGATTGAGGCGAAGCTCAGCTTCGAGCGCAGCGCGACGCAATGGCGGGGTCGAGAAGTCGAGATAGGGATATTTTACCGCTCGCTTCAGTTTCCACGCCCTGTCCCCCGCCAGAAAAAGGCTGGCGGCGTGCGTATCAATTTGCGTGCAGCCATGGCCGTCATCGAGCGTGGCTTTAAGGAAAGCGATGAGATCGCGCTGGCCGCGCCGATCTCGAGGAGGCTGTGCTCGGGGCATTGTTCAAGGCCTAACGGGATTTCGTTCCAGCGGCATGGAGGGTGTCATAAGAATGATAGACGGGCAGGATTCTGTCGCCGCTGCCGAACGTGAAGGGGTCAAACCGAGATCGTTCATCGAGGATAACCTCCTGGTAGAGAAATCTATCGGCGCATGATTGACGTGGAGATACTGCGCCGCATTGGGCAAAGTTCCCTGTTTCATGTTCTCGTACCGCCGCGGAATAGCGCCTTCTTGTGCAGCGCTGCACCAGATAGCTGATCCGCGCAGAAAATCGGTCATCCGCTGCATCGCCGGCAAAAAAAAAGACTGTACAATAAGGTCAGGGCGTGACGCGTTTCGGACCCAGGTGGTACTGACGCGAGGCTGCGTTCAGCCCGGCTGGTCGGCGCGGGTGAGACCGAGCCCGTCGAGGTTCTGCGCTACGAAATCCCAGTTGATCGCGTGGCGGAGGATGGCCTCCGCGTAGCTCGCCCGCACGTTCCGGTAGTCGATATAATATGCATGCTCCCACACATCGAGAATCAGGAGCGGCCTCGCATCATGCGCTGCCGGCGTGTCGGCGTCATGATAGGAGGTGACGTCAAGCTTGCCGTCGATCAGATTGAGCGCTGCCCAGCCGCTCGCGAAATGGCCAACGGCTTCGCCTTTCAGCTTTTCAACGAGATTGTCGAGCGAGCCGAAACTCTCATTGATCAGGCCGAGGAGCTTGCCCGTAGGCTGCTTCTTTTGGGGCGACAGGCCAAGCCAATAAAAGCTGTGATTCCAGATTTGCCCCAGCTGATTGAAGAGCTCGTCCGGGCGGGATTTCGCGGTCAGCCGGATCAATTCGAAGAGCGATTTCCCCTGAAGCTCCGGGTTCGTTGCAATGAGCTCGTTCGCCTTTAGGACATAGGCGTTGTGATGCTTGCCATGATGAAAATGGAATGTCTCCGCCGAGAGAATCTCGCCGAAGGCGTCCGTGGCATAGGGCAGTGGGGGAAGCTGAAAGGCCATGATCCGCTCCAGAATGGTTCACCAATGAACAATCGCCCGGGATGAAGATGCAGATTGCGTGCCATCCCGGAATCAAGTTTTAGATGCGTCGCCGGTTCAGTCTCGGCACCATTGCTGCGGGTGCTAGGCAGACACTCACATCAGTCGGCGAATGCCCTCGCGCCCCGATCATCCTGAGCGGATGCCCGCGGGGTAACAAGCCAGTTCCAGACCGCGGCAAAGGTCACGCCGATCACGAACCCGACGCCGGCCGTCACCGCGACAAGCGTCATTGCGGTAACTGCATCAAATGGTGCAAGCATGTAGGTGAATTCGAGGAAATGTAGCTTCAGTATGTAATCGAGCACTGGTTTAGCAGCGCCGAAAGCGATCAGCATTGCCCAGACCAAATGTCCGATCCCCACTACGATTCCGAGGGCAACGCCGCTCTTCAATTTGCTCAGGTGGCGCATGGAATCCACTCCAGATAGCGTTAAAGTCACGCGCAATATGACGTGATCGAAGAGCCATCGGAATCCGCGACAATACCTAGTGTCGTGGCCGCATGAATAGGCGGGTCGCGGCGCGCTGCCGACCCCCGCCTATCACCGGCTCAATCCCGCGCTGACGCACCCTTTGCGGTGAGCATTGCGGCATCCGAACGGCGGCTGGACTGACTGGAAGTGCATGAGTACCGTCTATTTGGGCTCCGCAATGCCGTCGTTCGGCTGATCACCAGTCCATCCACTACTCGTTTCCCGTATAGCGACGTCAAATTCTTGTCCATCGAGCCAGCGGAGAGCGCTTGGACTCGAGGTCCGATGCCACATGTTCGCGGCGCTTGGGTCGCTGGACGCCTGCTTTCTGCCGTCGCCGAAGACCTGGCCGCGGCCTTGGCCGCGATATATTGTTCTCCTATTCCGCTGGCATGACCAGCCACCTTTATTTCGATGATCATGGTGACGCGATGGTGTTGCGGCGGAAGCTCGCGCGGCGAATAGCATCGGATCGGCAGCTGTCGGCGGATGCGAGCGCCAAGTCGCTGACAGGTTGAATTTGGCGCGCGGTCGGCATCGGTCCAAATTTCGCGCTGGTGAGTTTTGCTTTGTTGCTGGATGCGGCGGTTTCAACGCCGCGAGAAACCCGAAATCCGTCCGCCAGTTGCTGACAGGTGCCGTGCTCGCCTGAAAATCGTTCAATTGGGAGCCTGCCACTCTTCGGGGCTGCAGTCGGGCTGGTCGATACCGGGGACCTCCGGCGCGACTTCGGGCGGGGCTGGCGAGGGAGCAAATAGCGGATCGGGCGGGCTCTCAGGCGGCGATTGCGGATTGATCGTATCGGGAGGCGGTGCTCCGGGTGTGGTTGCCATGACCGTTTATCCTCTCTAAGTCCCGGATCGGGAAGCCATCGACACATTGCGCCTCTGCTGAAGCTGGTGCGCCGAGGCAAAGCGCGGCCTTGTGGGATCCGTGCTTCAAGCGAGCTCGTCGAGCCGCTTACTCAATTCACGCGGAGTCAGTACGGCGAGATCCTCGGGGATTTCTCGTATCTTACACCCTTTGTGGCGGTGCTCCGCATATTTGCGCAACACGCCAATCACGCGCGGCGGGGCGATTAGGATAAGTTCGCCCGTCGCGCCTGCCGCCGCAATTGCGCGGTCGAGCGCTGCTTCGCAGAAAGCATCCTTGCGCCGTTGATGCGTATTGGCGTCACTATAAGCGCTACGCTCATTGCCCATGCTTTGAAATGATCGACCGGGCCGAGGTTCGCTCAAGAGGCTGGTCCGAGGATTGTGAATGCGCGCTTGCTCGACCGCTTCGAGCTCGATCGCGTGCTCACTGCCGCTGTTGCGAAACAGGCATGTGTTTCCGCCATCAACGACTAATATGTAGGATCCCCGAGGCGTCGACATAGAAAGTTTCCTCAAAAGACGTTAATCCGTGAATAATATCTTGTAATATTCTTGCGTTAATTCACCGCCTGCGCAAAAAAACAGATATTATTTAATTGATGCTTTTAGCTCTGGCATCGTTATCATTGATGTCGTCGATGTCTTTGCAGAGCCCGGGATGGTTCTGGTTTCGTGTTCACCCGATACCTTGAGGAGGCCGCTGGCAATGGCGCGCGTCACAAGGTGGGCGCGGTTGCGCGCACGGACCTTAAGTCGCGTATTTTCAATATGGCGCTCTACCGTGCGCGGGGCAATCGAAACACGTTGCGCGATCTGCTTGGCCGATAGGCCGCGAGCGACAAACGCAAGAATCTCCAGTTCGCGCGCTGTGAGGCAAGCGCTAAATGCTTCGTTGGAAAGTGAGGACATCCGGCACCTCCTGCTTCGTCTACGAAACTTGCCAGACCAAAGCGCGCGCCTGGATGCAGTCCCGCGCTCCACCCCGATTTGGCTTGTGAGCCGTTTTGGTGAGTAGCAAAGCTGAAGCAGCGTGGCTGCTCGCAATATTACTTAATAGTCACAAAATTTTAAGGGAGATGCGGGGCTCCGGCGACGCCGTCTGAGAAATCCGGGAATTGGGGGTGGCGGGGACGAAAAATTTTTTCTCCTTGGGCGCTGGATAACATTCGAGTCGTGCGGGAAAATGCCGTCGATACCCATGCTCGTGTAATAGGCGCACGCATACGTCGGTGAAATGAATCGCGCAAAGAGGTATTTAAGTTTACCTTGAGAAACATCTCCGCTAATCAAACGATTTGGAGAACTTAGTTATGTGTATCTTTGTAGAAGGACTAAGTAAATCTACCTACGTAACTTCGCATATATACTGTGCAGTGGAGAAATTTATTTCGATAATCTACTATCCGCGGCGGTCATGGTTAATAGAGGACTGTCATGGGAGGGAACCCCGAGCTCCACGCGGTGAGGCTCGCGATCGCGCGTTCCCGCGCGAAATTGCGCGCATCCATTCCGCGTGAAGATGCAAAGCTTCTAGCAGGCCGTTGAAGAAGTCGCTGGCGCGGCCGGTGCAGACATGATTCAGTCGGGCGTGGGCGTGATCTGAGGTTGCGGGATGCGTGGAACGGACCGGCGTTCGGGAGAACTGTTCTCCTATATCGATCTGGAGGTTCGGGTACGGGCGGACCATCCGCTTCGATCCATTCGCACCATTGCGGACGAGGCGCTGGCCGCGCTGTCGAAGGACTTCGCGGCGCTTTATTCAGGAATGGGACGGCCCTCGATCGCGCCGGAGATGCTGCTTCGCGCGATGCTGCTGCAAGCTTTCTATTCGGTTCGCTCAGAGCGGCAGCTGATGGAGAGGCTGGAGTTTGATCTGCTATTCCGCTGGTTTGTGGGTCTCGGCGTCGACGAGCCGGTGTGGGACCACTCGACCTTTTCCAAGAACCGCGACCGGCTGTTGGCAGGCGAGATCGCCGCGAAATTCCTGACCGCAATCCTGGACCGCCCGCGCGTTCGCCGGCTGCTCTCGAGTGATCATTTCAGCGTTGATGGCACGCTGATCGAAGCCTGGGCCTCGATGAAGAGCTTCCGGCCGCGCAGCGACGACGATTCCGGCGACGGCGGTGATGGTGGTGGTCGCAACGGCCTGGCCGATTTCCGGGGGCAGAAACGGTCAAACGACACGCATGCAAGCAGCACCGACCCCGATGCGATGCTCTACAAGAAGGGCCCGGGCATGGAGGCGAAACTCTGCTTCATCGGCCATGGGCTGATGGAGAACCGTTCGGGTCTTCTGGTCGATGCCCGGCTTACCCGCGTCTCGGGCCATGCCGAGCGATTGGCGGCGCTCGAGATGATCGAACCCTTCGCGGAGCGGCCGCGCGCCATCACGCTGGGCGCAGACCGCGGTTATGACGCGACGGATTTTGTCGAGGAGCTCCGCGCGCTCAATGTCAGGCCCCATGTCGCCCAGAACGTCAGCAGGCGCCGTTCGGCGATTGATGGACGCACGACCCGGCATACAAGCTATGCCGCAAGCATCCGCGCTCGGAAACGCATCGAAGAAGCGTTCGGCTGGATCAAAACCATCGCAGGATTGCGCAAGACCAAGGTCCGCGGCCTTGCCAAAGTCGACTGGGCGTTCACCTTTGCAGCGGCTGCCTACAATCTGATCAGACTCCCCAAGTTGCTCGGAGCGCCAGCATGAGCATCGCGGGCAAATGGCGGATCGTCGAGATGCCGGGCTACCCGGCTGACTATCCGGACCTCGTCGAGCCGGCCTATATTGTGTTCGAGAAGCAGGGTGGCGGCGAGTTCGCCTTCGGTGCCTGCACCGGGCATATCTGGGAAGCCAGCAGCGCCGAAGCGACCAGCATAAACTTCTCATGGGATGGCAGTGACGAGATGGACGAGGTCCGCGGTGACGGAGACGCCGAACTCCAGCCCGACGGCTCACTTCATGGCGAAATCCGATACCAACACGGCGACGAACTCCCCTTCATCGCTCGAAAATGGACTTCTTCAACAGCCTGCTAGAAGTGGAACTTAGCCAGCTTGTCGCCAAGAGGGAGTATCTGATGGCCCGTATCATGGAACCCCTTATCGACGCACTGAGCGCGGTCCACGTATCCTTGCGCCAAGTGGATTACGCGGCGGTCGCCCTGGCACAACATTATCTTGACGCAGCGATGTCGTTCGATGGCGCGGACTTTGGAGATGTGCAGCTATATGACCAACAGCGTGGCGGCTTGGTGATATTGGCGTACAGAAACTTTAGCCGTGAGGTTTTGTCGCGATTTTCGCTTATCACGGCGACGGACGGCACGCCGTGTGGTCGCAGCCTGCGCAACGACAGCGTCGTGCTGGTGGACGATGTCTCACAGGATGTGGAGTTGGGAAAGCACCGCGATGCGATCAGGCAGGCCGGCATCGGGGCGGTTCAATCCTACCCGCTCCATCGGCGCGATGGGACGATATTCGGGATAATGTCGACACATTTTCGCACGCCACATGAATTTAGCGCTGAGCGCGTCGAGCAAATGGTGAAATTTGCCGCCTCGGTCGGGGAAGATCTGGAACGGAAAGTATTCCTCACCGGTTGAACGCGTCATGTTCGCGTGCCGGACTGCCGCTCCATCAGTCGGGTGATGCCGTTGATCAGCGAATGTTCCTGGAAGGGTTTTTCGAGGAAGAGATCAAACCCGGCGATCTCGGCTGACGATCTGAGATCCTCTGATGGATAACCGGTCATGAGAATGGCCGGTCCGGTCCATCCCCGGGCCCGCAGCGTCACGAGAAGCGAGATGCCATTCTGCTCGCCGAGCCGGTAGTCGGCAACGAGACAGGCACCGTGCTCGATGTCATTTTCGAGCAGCAGCCGATCTCCCGTTGCGTAGGTGAGTACATCGTAACCGCGCCCCCGCAGGAACAACTGCATCGATCGCCGCATACTGTCGTCGTCCTCCACGACCAGAATGCGGGGTTTATTTTCGGCCTGCGTTTCGGATTGCATACTCATCTCTACTACCCCACCCGAAAGGTCATTGCCTCAAGGGATGGGCGCGCGTCGTTACGTATTGCCCCTATGGATCTATGCCCATGCCTGCCGCGAAAGCGATGCGCAGTGCGTCGGACAGGCTGCGGACCTCAAGCTTGGTCATCAGGTTGGCGCGATGCACCTCGACCGTGCGCGGTGAAATGCCGAGATCATAAGCAATCGTCTTGTTGGGGAGGCCGTGGGCGAGGCCATCGAGCACATCGCGCTCGCGCGGCGTCAGCGCGCCGAGCACGACTTCCGCATCCGCCGCGCGCGCCGTGATCGTTTCTGCGCGCGCAATACGCTCGAACGCTGTTTCAATCGCGCTCAGGAGCGTCGTCCGCTCGAACGGCTTTTCCAGGAAATCCGCGGCGCCGCCCTTCATTGCGCGGACCGCGGTTCCGATGTCGCCATGCCCGGTCATCACGACGATCGGCATGGTTATGCCGCGCTCGGCGAGAATCTGCTGCACCTCGAGCCCGTCGATCTCGGGCATGCGGATGTCGAGCAGGATGCAGCCGCGCTCGACGTGTCGAACCTCTCTCAGAAATTCCGCGCCCGAGACCCAGCTGGTCACCGCATAGCCCGCGGTCTTCAGCGCATAGCCAGTCGACCGGCGCATCGATTCCTCGTCGTCAACGATGTGAACAAGCCTTGTGCTTGTCATCTCAGTTCTCCGCCCGTGCACGCGGCAGAGTGAAATGGAAACACGTTCCGCCGCCCATGCGTGGTTCCATCCAGATACGCCCGTCATTGGCTTCAACAATCGTTCGGCAGATCGAAAGGCCAAGCCCCATGCCGCCTTGCTTTGTGCTCACAAAAGCGCCGAACAGCCGATCCTCGACCTCCCTGGAGACGCCGGGACCAGTGTCGGCGACGCTAACCCGGACCATGTTCTCGCCATCGAGCCGGGTGATTACCCACAGCTGCCGCTCGGGGCTGTCCCTCATCGCCTGGCAGGCATTGCGGATAAGGTTGATCAGCACCTGCTGGATCTGAACCCGGTCGACAAGTACCGGCGAGGCGTAGGGATCAAGGTCGAAGCTCGCCTCAATGCCGCGCTCGTGCGATCCCATCAGGCCGAGCACCGATGCCTCATTGATGAGTGCCGGCAAAGGCTCGACCGTGCGCTCGATCTCGCCGCGCGCGACGAAATCGCGCAGGCGTCGCACGATATGGCCGGCGCGAAGCGCATCTTTTGCCGCGTCATCGAGCGCCTCGCGCATCAGCGCGACATTTTCAGGCCGAAGGTCGGTGAGTTGATCGCGCACCGCCTCGACATAATTGGCGATCGCCGCGATCGGCTGATTGAGCTCATGCGCAAGGGTCGACGCCATCGTCCCCATCGCGCTGACGCGAGAAACATGGATCAGTTCGGATTGTAGGTTTTCAAGACGTTCCTCGGTGCGACGTCGCTCAGTGAGATCGCGAATGAAACCGGTGAAGATGCGCTGCGCCCCGCCGGTCGCCTCCCCGATCGAAAGCTCCATCGGAAAGGTCGATCCGTCCTTGCGCGCCGCAAATACCACCCGCCCGGTGCCGATGATGCGTTTCTCGCCCGTCGCCAAGTAGCGCTGGATATAGCCGTCGTGACGCTCGCGATCGGGTGACGGCATGAGGATTCTGACGTTCTGCCCGATGAGCTCATCCTCGCTGTATCCGAACAGCGTTTGTGCAGCGTTGCTGAACGACATGATCTGGCCCGTTTCATCGATGACCACCATCGCGTCGGGTACCGTCGACAGGATCGAGCGCAAATGGCTTTCCCGGACCCGGGCCGTCTCCTCAGCGGCACGCTGTTCCGTGATGTCGGAAACCACCTTTGCGAAGCCGCGTAAATTGCCTTTGTCGTCATAAAGAGCGGTAAGGGACACCGCGGCCAGAAATTCTTGGCCGTCTTTCCTGACGCGCCAGTCCTCCTCTTCGAGACGTCCTTCTGCACAGGCGCGCGCGAGGTCGGCCTCGGGCTTTCCCGCGGCACGGGTGTCGGGGGGATAGAAGAGCGAGCTATGCTGTCCCAGCACTTCCGCCTCGGTCCAGCCCTTCAGTCGCTCGGCGCCCTGGTTCCAGATTGTCACATGCCCCGTCACATCGAGCATGTAGATCGCATGGCCCTGTGCCCCGTCGATTAGCAGATTGAGCTCTTCTGCCACATCGGTCGCATTGCGGGCATGCTGCGCCGCACTCCGATCGCTCGCAACGGCCCGGTCGCGCGAGCGTCTGATCCCCTCGCCGAGCAGGATTACGCCGCCGGCGACCAGCGCGAATGTGGCGGTTTCAACGACATCGGCGACATGGATATTGCTATAACCCGCGAAATAGATACCGAAGCCGAGCGAGAGGATCGCCGCGACAATCGCCGGGAGTGAGCCGCACCATAGTACCGCCCCGAGGATGACCGGCGCGAAGAGCAGAAACGGCGCGCGCTCGCCGAGCACGGGCAGCAAAGCCCAGCGCGCTGCTGCGGCGACTATGACAGCGCCGATGGTCGCACCAAGGCGAAATGGCAGCGAACGCTCCCCTATCGGCATTTCGAGCGCGTCCTCCATCCGCGCGATCAGGCGATTGAATAGCGAGGGTGCCTCGTTTTCCCCCCTGATCGATCTGGCGCTATAGCTGATTTGTGATGGCAGCAAAATAACCTCCCGCTCCGCCGGGATGTCCTAACGCGGATCGCTGACAGCTATAGATAGAACCGATTTGGGGGTATGCGGGATACTACCGATTGCCTTCATCGATAGCGACAAGCGGTTCATCACCGCAAATGTGGTCGCGCCCGCTTCATCGCGCCGCGCATCAATATCATGCCGGGCAGCAGAGGTAGCCAGAGTGTGAGGAGCCGCAACAGCATCGTGCCCGCAAGGCCGGCTTCGAATGGAACGCCGAGCAAACGTAGCGTCGCAATCGAAGTTGCCTCGAAGCTCCCCAGGCCGAGCGGGATGGGTCCGAGCGTGGCGACGATCGAGGCCATGATGACGGCGATGAAGGACGTCGAAAGATCGGCAGTAGTTCCGAGCGCGCGAAGGCAGGCGAACAACGTTCCAGCGTCGGCAAGAAAGACAAGAGCATTATACGCTGCGACGCGTATCAGCAACCCGCGGTCGTTCAGCAGGCGGGCGGGTGCCTGTGCCACGCTCTCGACCAGCGAGCGGACTGGGGCGATCCGTTCGAACCGGGGTGGGAGCGGTGCGCTTCCACGCTTGCGCAACCATAATGCCAGCCCGGGGATCGCGATCGCGACGCATAGGAACAAAGTCACTGTTCCGGCCATCAACGGGGTCGCCTGATCGTTGAGCCAGAGCAGCACGAGCATTGCGATCGCGAAAAAAGCATAAGCGGCGTAGAAGCCGATCGTTGAGATGAGCGGCACTGCAACGGCTGCCCCGCGCGGGATTCCCTGCGCGCGAAGCTGCGCGACGAGCAGCACATTACCGCCCATGCCGGCGCCGGGAAGCGCCTGATCAGCGAATAACTTGGTAACGGCGATCCGCATCAGCAGCGACAGGCGCCGGGAAGCACTCGCCGCGCGCAGAATCTCGCGCCATGCCATGGCCACACTAGCATAGGTCCCAAGCTGGAGTGCGATGGCAAGGCCCAACCAGAGCGGTTCAGCCTCGCGCACGAGCCGTGTGAACACCGCGATCTCACCCCAATGCCCGATTGCCGTAACAAGTGCTGCAATGAGGATCAGACCAAATAGCCAGCTACGCCAACGTTCGAAGCCGATAGCGTGGGCGGGAGGGGCGCGACCGTCGCGTTGATCTGACTTGCCGGGCCTCTGCGGCATCGGCCCTCCATTACCAGCCTGACAAGCTGTAAACTTCCCGGACCGGGCTGAAGATCCGGTGCGCGGGGCAGCGCCGACCCGCAAAACAGGAAGGAGATCGATGCGAAGGACGGCCGCCGGCACGCCTGCCGGCAGTCGCCTTTCGCTCCCGGCGGTACTCAGAAAGCGACGATGATATCATCCTCGACCTTATTGACTCCGGGCGCAGCCCAGGCCGCCCGCTCGGCGACGCCGCGCTCGTTCCACGCCCTGACCATGCCGCCCAATCGGACGGTGCTCCCCTCCGTCACGACGGTGACACCCGTCGCATCGAGGTTGGCCTGCCGCCGGAAGGCCGCCATGATACGATCCTTGATATCGGCGGCGACGGGCAGCTTCTTCACCTCGATGAGGTTGCTGACGCCGAGAACGCCCGTGATGAGGCCGGCGGTCTTGGCGGCTTCCTCCTTCTGGTAGAACCAATCGACGGTGCCGGTCAGCGTGACCCAGCCGTGCTCCACCTTGAGCTTGACCATGTCCTTCGGGATCGAGACGTGCCAGGCGAACAGATCGAGGATGCGCTTGGCGATCTCGTGATCCGCGGTCTTGGGATCAGAGGCGAAGCGCACCTTGATTTCCTCGGCGATCGCCTTGACGCCGGCGACACGGCGGGCCGCCCGTTCGGCCGCCATTTTCTCCGGGTAGCTCTTCACATAACCGGAGAGCGTCACCACGCCGTCATTCACGGCGACGCCGATATCGGCATGATCGACGCGAGGGTCCCATTCGAGTTCCGCCATCACGTCATGCTGCAACTGGTTGTCGGTCTTCATTGGTCTTCTCCTCTGCTTTGCGGGGGGATGCGAAATGACGGGGAAGGGATAACCCGTCGGCGAGACTGAGGATGGTCGGTAGCGCGATTACCACCGCGCGGCCCGGGCCGGCGCGGTACCTCGCCCGGATCCGACCATGCGATCCCAGGCCGAAATCGTGGATCCGCGGCGCTCCGGTGCCGGACGAACGATGGTTTCCGTCGTCCCATATCATAATCCAGAGCCGCGCACCGATCTTGCGGTTGCGCACGATGATCCGACCCGCACCGGCGATGCACGCGCTGGTCACCAGTTCGAGGACCGTCGCGTCAAACCCAGTCTGGTCGATGCGGGTGCGGGCGCGCGGATAGCAGAGCGCAAGATCAAACTCGATCGCGGGACCAGCAAGAGCGCGCAGGATCGGTGCCAGCTCGAGAAGGCGTGCGCCCGGGTCGATTGCGGCAAACGGGGCGATCATCCGCTTCGCAATACGAGCGTTTGATGCGATGTGCCGAGGGGGCGGAACATGCCCAAAAGACCCATGGAGCAAGGGTGGCAGCAGTGCATGAAATCCTGGTTGAACCCGCATCGGAATATGTCCTTCCCGTCAGCCTTGCATTCTTTTGGAACGAGGCAGGCGAGGTGCTCTATTCGCAATTCCCCTTAAGGGTCTGAAACAGGCACTTGCCGGCGCTGTGGTCCTTCGCGCGCTCGACGCTTTGCCATGGGGTCTTTCGCGGGCCCGTAAATTCTTTTCGGATTCTCAAATTGGCGACTGATCGCTATCCTGACGCGACCATGGCTATCGCCGCGCATCATAGTCACAGCGCCGGATTGCTGATCTATCGTCGCAGAGGCGCCCAGCTCGAAGCCCTGCTGGCGCGGCCCGGCGGTCCCTGGTGGCGCAATCGCGACAAAGGCGCGTGGCAAATTCCCAAGGGAAAGGTCGAGCCGGACGAAGATCCTCAGGCGACGGCGTTTCGAGAGGCGCAGGAAGAACTCGGGATCGCACTTACCGGCGATGCAATTCCGTTGGGCATTGTCCGACAGACCGGCGGAAAGCGCGTTGCGGTCTGGGCGCTCGAGCAGGAGGTCGATCCGGCGGCGGTGCGCAGTAACCAGTTCAAGCTCGAGTGGCCGCCGAAAAGCGGAAAAATCAGCTCGTTCCCGGAGATCGAGGAGGCGCGTTGGTTCGGGCTTGCCGAGGCGCGTTCAATGATATTGCCGAGCCAGCGCGAGCTGCTCGACGCGTTGGAAGCGCAAGCAAGGTAGCATTGAAGCAAGGACGGGCGTTCCGTATCGCAACATAAGGTCGAGTGGCGGCTTCCAAAAATCCGTATCGTTGCGGCTCGGCCACAGCATGGTGTCTTGAATGAGCGAGAAGATGCAAAGGCAGCAGCCAAAGGTCAGACTCCGGTCTATCACGTATTTCGCGCCAGGTTTTGGTGACTATCATTCTCGCCGAAGACGGAAAATTCGGAAGACCGTGTCATGTCAAAGCTTGCGAGAGATTCGGGGCGGGGTGCGAGGGCGAGTCGTTACCGCATTTCGTTTGTTGTATTTGTCGCTGCGACAGTCGTGGCGTTCGCCGTATTAGCAGTGCAGCGCAGACTCGATGATTTTTGGTGGATTATCAACGGGCTTCTCCAGCCGAAGGATTGATTGTTGGCAGGATTTTGAGATCGGCAACGACAGGAAATCAGTTTATGCACCGCATTCTTGTCGCAAGCGACTTTTCCTCCGGCGCGGCTGCGGCGCTGCAACGTGCGCGGTCGCTCGCCAGCCTTAATTGTGCTGAACTCGACCTGGTTCATATCGATGCTCGTCGCGACGGCGAAACCGATCGCGTCCGCGCCGCCAATAATCTCAAAGCGATGGCCGAAGGAGAAGGATCATCGTTTCCATGTATTGCTCGCGTGCGCACCCATCTGACAACGGGCGAGCCTGCGCGGTGCATCGCAGAGATTGCGGAGGCCCATGATGTCGATCTCATCCTGCTCGGGGCGCATAACCGGGACGGGTGGAAGGAGAAGCTCTTTCCGACTGTCGCCGAGCAGCTGCTGCGCCTGACTCACCGCCCGCTCCTTGTCGTTCGTCGCTTTTCCGAGACACCCTATCACCGTCTGCTGGCAGCTGTTGCCGACGACGCGCTTGCCGAAGCGACGCTCGATCTCGCGCTGTCGGTTACCTCGGTCAGGGAACTTGTTGCGGTCCGTGCGTTTGTTCCGAGCTTACGCGATCGCCTTCTCGCCGGTGGCGATGTCGGACGCATCTGGCGCGACAAGCAGGATCTTCTTGAATCGACGCTGCAGGAAGTCGCTGCGCAATATTCGCATCTAACCTTCTCCATGAACGCGATTGTGGTCGACGGGGACACCATCGAGGTGCTTCGTCAGGCAGAGCGGGATTTTTCGCCTGACTTGACCGTTCTTGCAACCCACGCGCGGCGCAGGCTGACCAAAGCTCTTGCCGGCGGTATCGCCGATACGCTGATCGAAGAAGGGGACCTTGATCTGCTCTTACAGGCCTCGATACCAGATTGATCGTTTCGCGCGGTGCCCGAACGTATCTTCAGTACTGCAGCTCGTTCTTGGCTTCTATGGTAAGCTGCGAATTCGCCTCCGGTCAACTCGGCGTCATTGCTTGAAGAAGTTCGGCAACATCCACGCGCGCAACCCCGGTGAACGAGTCGGCAATGCCAAAAGGAAGATAAAGTGCACCGACGTGAACGAGGCCGCCGCAGCTATAGACGGTATTTGGAACATAGCCCGCCCAATGTCTGGCATCGGGTGAGATCAGCGGCCGCGTCAGTCGCGCAATCAGGCGAGTTGGGTCATTGCGGTCGAGGAGGCAGGCCCCGATTGCATAGCTGCGCAGCGGGCCGACGCCATGGGTCAGCACCAGCCAGCCTTCGGGTAATTCGATCGGCGCGCCGCAATTACCGATCTGGATCACCTCCCACGGCTCACTCGGTAAAACGATACGAACACCATTCTCCCAGCAATAAAGATCGCTCGATGAGAGAAGCCAGAGGCCGTCGTGGTCCACACGGCCGAGCATGGCATAGCGCCCCGCGATGCGGCGTGGAAACGGTACCATCCCCTTGATCGATGCATAGGGGCCAGCGATCGGGGTCAGGTCAAAGGTGCGGAAATCACTCGTACGCAGCAGTTCCTGGCGGACGCTTTCAGACCCGACCCCGGTCAGCGTGCCAAGGCAAACGCGTCCACCATCGCCGTCGTCGAAGCCGACCATGCGCAAATCTTCCAAACCACGGCGATGCGCCTTGCTCGCCGGGAACAGCACGACATTCGACAATTCGCGATGACGATCCGACGTGAAGCGGACTCCCGGTTCGGCGAGCGACGGGCCGGGAATGGGCTCGGCCCGCGCGCTCCCAGGATTGGGCGCTGCCGGATCGATCAGAAGGTTCCCGTCCGCTCCAATGCAGCCGGTACGGAAAATGATCGACGACACATGTCCTTCGCCGACCGCGCGCAATGACAGGATGAAACGCAGGCCGCCCGCCGTGGCGTCGCGCTGCGACGGATGCGCGATCATGCTCGGGTTGAACAGTGCCGCCGCCTCGAAGGCATATTCCTCGGTAAAGCACGCCCCGATTAGCCGCGCGCGCTCAGGCGCTATATGCTGAAGGTCACGGCGCATGTCCTGTATCTCGACGAAGCGGCGCTCAAGCAGCGGTGCTGCATCGGCATGGCGTCGCTCGATCCGGCCCAGCACTTGGTGGAGTTCAGCTGCGGCTGCTGCATCGCTGAGCGTCATAATCCGGGCGATCACTGCGTCGCGATGCTCGCTTGGCGGGTGTCCGGAGAGCGGCGTATCGGCGGGCATGAACGGTCGGAGCACAACCCGGGTCGGGTCCGGGTGGATCTCGACCGGCAAGTGCTCGACCGTCAGGGGCACCACGACCATTCCGCGACTTCGGGCATATCCTCGCCATGCTCGACGATATACCGGCGATGGCGTTCGAGCGCCTCGCTCAGATGCTGCCGGGCATGCGCGGCATGTGCGGCAAGGCCGGGAATGAGATCGATCGCGGCGACCGCGAGGTGAAACCGGTCAAGGCGGTTGCGCACCACCATGTCGAAGGGCGTAGTCGTCGTGCCTTCTTCGCTATAGCCGCGGATGTGCATGTTGGCGTGGTTCCGCCGCTTGTAGGTGAGGCGATGGACGAGATGCGGATAGCCGTGGAACGCGAACACGACGGGGCAGTCCGCGGTGAACAGGGCATCGAACGCGATATCGGTGAGACCATGGGGATGTTCCCGGTCCGACTGCAATACCATAAGGTCGACGACATTGACGACCCGGATCATCAGGTGGGGGCAATATTCGCGCAGCAGTTTGACCGCGGCGAGCGTCTCCATCGTCGCGACGTCGCCGCAACAGGCCATTACCACATCGGGCGACGCCCCGTCGCGATCGGTCCCGGCCCATTCCCATATCCCTGCACCCGCTGCGCAATGCCTGTCAGCGGCATCGTGATCGAGCCATTGCGGCATCGAGGCCTTGCCGGCCACCACCACGTTGATCCGATCCCAGGTGGCAAGGCAATGATCGAGCGTCCGCAGAAGGCAGTTGGCATCCGGCGGTAGATAGATGCGCACTACGTCTGCCTTCTTGTTGGCGACATGATCGATGAAGCCCGGGTCCTGATGGCTGAAGCCGTTGTGATCCTGCTGCCAGACATGGCTGGTCAGCAGGATATTGAGCGAGGGAACTGATCGCCGCCAGCTCAGTCCGCGGGCTACTTTGAGCCACTTGGCGTGCTGGCTGATCATCGAATCGACGATCGGTGCGAAACCCTCGTAGCAATTGAACAATCCATGGCGGCCGGTCAGGATGTAACCCTCCAGCCACCCCTCGCAGCAATGTTCGGATAAAATCTCAAGGACGCGACCGTCGCGCGCGAGATGTTCGTCATAAGGTTCGATCCGCTCCATCCAGGCGCGGTCGGTGACGTCCAGCACGGCCCCGAGGCGATTGGATACGGTCTCATCTGGGCCCATGATGCGGAAGTTTCTGCTTGATGCGCTCGCGCGCATCGTTTCGGCGAGCCACCCGCCGATGATACGCGTACTTTCTGCCTTGGTTCCGCCGGGCACCGGGACATCGACGGCATGAAGGCGCCAGTCTGCGCGAGCCAGCGGAATGCGATGCGAACCGTCGGCAAACCGGCTGGCGCTCATCGGGGATGCGGGCGCAAGGGCGAGGAGATCGGACATTGGCCGGCCCCCGGCATCGAACAATTCGTCGGGGCGATAGCCTTGCATCCATTGCTCGAGCTGCGCGCGATGCGCCGCGTTGGTGCGGGCGTTGCTGATCGGCACCTGGTGCGCGCGCCAGAAATCCTCGACGCGCCGGCCATCAACCTCCTTCGGTCCGGTCCAACCCTTGGGGCTGCGCAGGATGATCATCGGCCAGCTTGGAACGCCGGTCGGTTCGGTCTCCCCGGCCTCGCTGCGGATCGCATCGATCAGTTTGAACGCCTTGTCCAGTCCGGCGGCCATTTGGCGGTGCATCGACGGAGGATCGGCGCCCGATACCAAGATTGGGGTGTATCCAAGGCCCTTGAAAAACCACTCAACCTTTTCGTCGGGGAAGCGCCCGAGGATCGTTGGATTGGCGATCTTATAGCCATTAAGATGCAGGATCGGCAGCACCACCCCATCATGCACGGGGTCGAGAAAGCTGATTGAATGCCATGCCGCGGCGAGGGGCCCCGTTTCGGCCTCGCCGTCGCCGACGACGCAGGCGACGGCGAGCGTTGGGTTATCGAAGGCAGCGCCGAACGCGTGGGCGAGCGAATAGCCCAATTCGCCGCCCTCATGGATTGAACCTGGGGTCTCAGGGCCGGTATGGCTTGGTACGCCGCCCGGGAAGGAGAATTGCCGGAACAGCCGTGCCATGCCGGACGCGTTCCGCCCAATCTCCGGATAGACCTGTTCATAGCCGCCATCGAGCCACGCGCAGGCCAGCATGGCGGGACCGCCATGCCCAGGCCCGCAGACGAACAGAATCTCGCGATCATCGCGTCGAATGATCCGGTTGAGATGCGCATGGATGAAGGTGAGCCCCGGCGAGGTTCCCCAATGTCCCAGCAGGCGCGGCTTGATATCTTCGGGTGCCAATGGCCGACGCAGCAATGGATTGTCGGTGAGGTAGATTTGCCCGACGGTGAGGTAATTCGCCGCGCGCCACCATCGGTCGATCGCGGCCAGCTCATGGTCGGAAAGTGCGACCTGCGCTGGAGACAGGAGCGGTGCAGTCATGCTAACATCGGGCTGTTGCTCAGGCAGCCAGTCGGGCGAGAAAAGACTGCGCCTGGGCCTTGCGACACAGGCTGCGCAGTGCGCAACCCGGACAAATGCTGCGGTCGAGTTCGGGCTGCGCAGCGCATTGGCTGACCAGCAACCGTAGCATCGCCTGATGCGACCAGCGCGCATTCCTTCCGTGGGCCTGACGCGCCATGCGACGCTCTTGCCGGGCCCGTTTGCGATACCAGTCGATCATGCTGCGACTCCCCGATAGGTGAAGAGCCAGTTGGAGCCCATTCGTCTTGAAACGAGAATCCGTATCATTCCCAATGATGGGCGAAGCTTTTTTCCCGCGCGCTCACTCTTCTCCAGGGGAGATTGATGGTGACGCGGGCATTGCCGGTTCTGATCGCAATCGCGCTTGCCGGCTGCTCGCGGTCGGCTTCCACTGCCGTCACAAAAAGCAGTGATATGTTTGGCGGCGCGGGCAAAGTAGACCAGATGCGCGCCTGGGACCGCCGGGGAATATTGTTTCGCGCGGTTCGCGATGCGGGCTGGCCGTGCGACTGGATCACCGAGGAAATCGCCATGGGCAGAAACCACGGCAATCCAATCTGGCGAGTGCGATGTGAAGGCAGCCGTTATTATCTCGTCGAGGTAGCGAAAGGCGGTACTGTCGTTCTCGTTAGTTGGACGAAAGGCTGACCTGCCTTTCGCCGGCAGGCGGCAATAGGACCGCTGCGCCCTTTACCTTACCATCGCGAACGCGCTGCAACGCGAGGTTCGCCTCGATGAGCGGAAACGGTTCGATTGCGGGTCGTAGTTGCGCGCGATTGGCAATATCGAGGAATGAGATGCCGTCGTCGCGGGTGAGGTTGGCGATCGAGCATATTTCCCGCTCACCCCATAGGTCGAGGTAAGGGAAGGACGGGATATCGCTCATATGGATGCCGGCGCAGACGACCGAGCCACCCTTGCGCACCGATCTCAACGCCGCCGGCACGAGTTCGCCGACGGGCGCGAAAATCAGCGCAGCGTCAAGCGGCTCGGGAGCGGGGTGCTCCGAGCTTCCCGCCCAGACGCAACCCAGCGACCGTGCGAAGACCTGGCCCGCTTCATCACCTTCGCGGGTAAAGGCGAGTACGCGACGCCCCTGCCATATTGCGACTTGCGCGATGAGATGCGCCGCAGCGCCGAATCCATAGAGGCCGACGACACGGGCTTCGCCTGCGCGGCGCAGCGCCCGCCAGCCGATCAAACCGGCGCACAATAGTGGCGCCGCCTCCGCATCATCGAAGCGTTCGGGCAAAGCGAAACAATAATGCGCGTCGGCGACCACATGGGTGGCAAACCCGCCATCGCGAGTCGCCCCGGTGAACTCTGCCCGATCGCAAAGATTTTCCTGGCCAGCGCGACAATAAACACAATCGCCGCAGGTGTGGCCGAGCCATGGAACGCCGACGCGCTGGCCGAGCGCGATATCGCGGACTTCGTTGCCGACCGCACGGACTCGGCCGACGATCTCATGTCCAGGTATGATCGGGCAATTGGCGCGAACCTCGCCATCGATTACATGCAGATCAGTCCGGCAGACTCCGCAGGCGCTGACCTCGACCAGGACCTCGCCGGCGCCTGGTGCTGGGATATCGCGACTAATGCACCGGAGCGATAGCCCCGGCGCATCAAGCACCATCGCGATCATCCGCGCCACCGCGCCTTTCGTTCAATCGGCCTTGCGGATGGCGATGCGGCGGCCGCGTTCCGGCGCTTCCTTGCCCTTTGGCACAGTGACGGTCAGCACCCCTTTGTCAAAGCTCGCATCGATCCCGTCTTCCTGCGCGTCGACCGGGAGGATCACATGCCGCTCGAAACTGCCATAGCGGCGCTCGCGCAGCATGAAGCCATCTTCCTTGCGCTCATCCTTCTGACGCTTTTCGCCTGAGATGATGAGCTGATGCTCTGCCACTGTCACCTTTACATCCTCGTCGGCGAGCCCGGGCAGCTCCGCAGTCAACCGATAGGCGCCATCGCGTTCGACCATGTCGATCGCGGGCGCCGAAAAAACCGTAAAGGGGGCGAAGAAATCGCGGGTTGGCCGGTCCATCTCGTCGAACATGCCGCGCAACCAGGCGAACGGGCTGGTGGGATTGCGATAGTGGGTGAGTGCGGAAGTGGTCTTGGTCATCGCCGTTTCCTCAAATCTGGATGCCGCGCGCAAGTGCGGCCCATCGTTGCTACGTCGTCGCTCGCGCCGGCGTTATCGGGAAGTTTACGGATAGGAGCGGCGGGCATTCTCAACGATCGATGGGGCTGCAGAGGCGCGCGCACGCGCCTTGTTCACGGGGATATGATCATGACCGCCAAGGATCTGACGCAGCTTCACCATCCTACCAGCGTCGTTGTCATCGGTGCCTCTGAGCGCCCTGGATCGGTTGGTCATGAAGTGCTGGTCAATATCGTTGCCGCCGGTTTCGCAGGGTCGATCTTCGCGCTTAATCCGCATCCGGTTGCCCTCGATGGTACGACCTGGATCGATACGATCGCGAATTTGCCGCAAGTGCCCGATCTCGCGATCATTGCCTGCCCAGCTGCGCACGTCATCGCCTCGATCGAGCAACTCGGCAAAATCGGGACGCGTTTTGCTGTCATCGTGTCGAATGGCTTTGGTGACGCCGCCGATCGCGCGATGCTGAAGGCCGCCGCGCAGGCGAGCAACGTGCGCTTGATCGGGCCGAACAGCCTCGGCGTAGTGATACCCGGTGCGAAGCTCAATGCCTCCTTCGCCCCTTATGGTGCGCGCGCCGGAAAGCTTGCCTTCCTCTCGCAGAGCGGCGCGCTCGTCACCGCAATGCTCGATTGGGCAGCTGCGCGCGCGATCGGTTTCTCAGGCATCGTATCTATGGGCGATATGGCGGATACTGACCTTGCCGACCTTATCGATTTCTACGCCGCCGATCCCGGAACCGATGCAATCCTCATCTATGTCGAAGGAGTGAGCGACGCTGGCCGTTTCATGTCCGCAGCGCGGGCGGCGACCTTGCTAAAGCCCGTCATCGCGATCAAGGCTGGGCGATCGGCGGCGTCCGCCAAGGCGGCATTGTCTCATACTGGCGCGATGGCCGGGGCCTATGACGTGCATGCCGCCGCATTCCGACGCGCGGGCGTGGTTATGGTCGATACGTTGACCGACCTGTTCGCCGCCGCGCAGACATTGTCATGTTACAAGCCCTGTCTTGGAAACCGCGTCGCCATCGTGACCAATGGCGGTGGGGCCGGGGTGCTTGCCGCCGACGGACTACCCGCAGTTGGCGCGACGCTCGCGGCATTGGCGCCCGCGACGATCGCCAAGCTCAACCATGCGCTTCCTCCAGGCTGGTCGCAGGATAATCCGATCGATGTCGTCGGTGATGCTCATGCCGATCGTTTCGGCGCGGCAATTGCGGCCGCGCTCGCAGACCCATATGTCGATATCGTCCTGGCGCTCCATTGCCCGACAGCGGTCGAGACTGGCACCGCGATGGCCGCTGCCACGATCCAGGCGGCCGCAGGTGCTGGCAAACCGGTGCTGGCCTGCTGGCTTGGCCCGCATAATGCGGCGCAGGTCCGGCGCCCGTTCGAGGCTGCGCATCTTGCCCTGTTCGACAGTATCGAGGAGATCGTGCGCGGTCTTGGTTATCTGCGTCGCGCTGCAGAAGGCCGCGCAGCGGCTTTGCGCGCGCCGCCGCGACTGAGCATTCCCGAACATGATCGCGAACGTGCACTGGCGACGATCAGCGAAGCGCGTCTCGAGAAGCGTTTCCTTCTCTCCGATGCCGAAGGGCGCGCGATCCTTTCGGCTTATGGTATCCCGACGGTCACGGGGCATGCAGCGTCCAGTGTCAGGGAAGTTGCCGCAGCCTGCGACGGCATGACGGCACCGTTCGTTCTCAAAATCGTCTCCTCCGACCTCACGCACAAATCCGACGCCGGGGGCGTGGTGACCGAGCTTCGGGATGCCGCCGCCGTGGCGAGCGCCGCGCGCGCGATGCAGGAGCGGATTGCGCGCGAACATCCCGAGGTGCGGCTCGACGGGTTTGAGATTGAGCCGATGGTGCGCGAGCGCAACGGTATCGAATTGCTGGTCGGTGTTGCCGACGACGCTGTATTCGGACCCGTTCTGACGGTCGGCGCGGGCGGCAAGGCGGTTGAGTTGCTGCACGACCGCGCGCTCGAGCTCCCGCCACTCGACGACGAGCTTGCGCGGGCGATGATCGCGCGGACGCGTATCTCAGCGTTGCTCGCGGGTTATCGTGACGTGCTCCCAGCGGCGGTCGACGGCGTGGTGCGCGTGCTGGAGGCTGTCGCGACGATGGTCGCCGATCTTCCCGATATCGTCGAACTCGACATCAATCCGCTGCTTGTGGGACATGAGAAGGTGATCGCACTTGATGCGCGGGTGCGGATTGCAGAGTGGCCCCGGTCGAGCCGAATGGCGATCCGGCCGATGCCGATCGAATGGAGCGCGGACCTGACGACCCGCGGCGGCGTCATGCTCCATGTGCGGCCCGTGCGCCCGGACGATGAGGAGCTCCTCGCCGAATTCTTCCATCGCGTCTCGCCGGAGGATTTGCGCTTCCGCTTCCTCACGGGCTTGCGCGAAGTGGGACGCGACCGGCTCGTCGCGATGACGCAAATCGACTATGCCCGGGCCATGCATTTCCTGGCGTTCACCGAAGGCCGACTGATCGCCAGCGCGTTTGTTGCCTGCAATCCCCCGCACACCCGCGCCGAGGTCGCGCTATCGGTCGATGCAGCATTCAAGGACCGGGGCGTGAGCTGGACGCTGATGCAGCATGTCATCGCTTATGCCCGCGCTGAAGGGATTGAGACGATCGAATCGATCGAAAGCGCCGACAACCGGACGGCGCTTGCGCTCGAACATGAGATGGGGTTCGAGACAGTTTCCGCCGAGGGCGCGGAACGCATCGTAAGGCGGTCGATAGAGGCCTGACGGGGGGCACCGGAGCGATAACCGTCCCGGTGCCGGACATAGATTAGATCGAACGGATCAAGCTCACCGGGGGCTTGTTGCCTGACATCGCTCGGGGTTTACCGAGAGCGGGGTAGAAACCTGTTCGGCGTTGGGCTGAGGTATTCGCGCCGGCCCCGGCGCGGGTGGTGTATCTTTTCGTTGTGTCGCCAATCGTCGCTCGTCGGCAAAGCACCCTTGATGGGCGATATCCAGCCGATCATACTCGCTGCCGTCGAGCGCGCGCCACAATGGGTGCGGCATGACCTATCCTCAGCCGAAGCGACGATCCGCACCCGCGCTGAAGAGGCGATGGCCGCGATCATCGCCCAGATGTTGCGGGACGCCGAAGACTCGGGCAGGTGACGCCCGGGCCTGTGGCGTCGGATGATCAATGCGCGAGGAAAACGGGGATCGCGCTCTTAGTCAGCATCGAGCGGGTGACCCCGCCGAACATTGCTTCGACGATCCGCCAATGGCCGTATCCCCCCATCACCGCATAGCCAAACAGCCCGGAATTGGCCTCCGCTTGCAACGTCTCACCGGCACCGCTGTCCATCGCGCCGATGCGCCGAATCTGCGCGTGGATATTGTGCCGTGACAGATAGCTCGCCGCGTCTTCCGCGGGCGTGGTGACCGATCCGTCCTGCACCTCGAAGATCGTGATCTGCCCGGTTTGCTGCAATAAAGGTACCGCGGCGCGAAGGGCCGTTGCCGCGCAGGGTGATCCATCCCAGGCAACGAGCGCGCTGTCGAGGTCAAGGCGTTTACATTCCGCCGGGACGGCGAGGATCGGTTTGCCCGAGCGCACGATGAGGTCAGCTGCGTCATTTGGCGCGTCAGGAAACCAGAAGTTCCCAATCTGGCGGTTGACGACGATGACGTCAGCGAGCTCCGCAGCACTCTTGAGATATGAGGGGATGTCGCTGCTGGCGTCGATCCAGTCCCACGGCACGTCCTCCGCGGCAAGCCGCGCCTCGAGCTTGTGCTTGTTCTCGGTCTCGCGCTCCGCCTCGCGCTCGACAAGCGTGCCCACGACATAGGAGGTGTCGTACATTCCTGCGCCGCCGATCGCCGGTGGGATATAGAGGACATCAAGACAGGTGAGGTGCCCGTTCACTGCACGGCATAGATCGAGCGCCACCTGGAAGCGGCTTTCCTGTCCGATATCGTCATGGACAAGGAGGAGAATGTTTTTCATCGCAAGAGTGCCTTTCCTGGTCGAGGATGCCGCATTGAACGTGCTAGATTGTGTGGATTGAGCCCGGTATTCGCAAAATTACGGAAGGCCGGTCGGCGCTTTGCCATCGCTTGCTGCGGTGACCTGAGGCAGCGTGCGTCGCCTCGACTCAAGCCCGCCGTGCAAGAAGGAGCGGAACGCTGCTCGCCATGAGCAGATGCCGGGTGACGCTGCCAAAAAATACGTCGTGGACGCGTGCATGACCGAACGCCCCCATCACCACATAAGCCGGTTCGTGACGCTGCAAATAATGCTCGATTGATACCGCCGCGTCGTTGCCCGTAATCTCGTGCCGAACGGCATGCGCTATAATATTCTGATGGAGCAAATAGCTGGTCGCATCGTGCAACGAGGCGCCAAGCGATCCATCATCGGCATAAAGGACCGTGACCTCGCTGGCGCGCGCCAGAAGCGGGACGGCTGCGCGCAGTGCAGCCTCCGCGTCGGGCGATCCGTCCCACAACACGATTGCCTTGCCGCGTGCATCAAACACCTTGAGATGGCGTGGCACCGCCAGGATCGGCGTCGATACGCGGCGCAATATTGCGCGGATCTTCGCTGCCATGTCCGGATCCGCGATATCGTCCGAGAGATAGCTGTTGAGAACGACGAGATCGGCGAGGCCAGCTGCATCGATCAGAATCGTATCGAGCTCACCGACGCTATCGTTCCAGGAGAAGGGAATATTGTCCGCGACCAATCGTGCGTGGACCGCCGCCTTGTTGTGGCGTTCTTCTTTCTGCCTTTCCTCGAGCACCAGCATACCGATCGGTCCACCGCCCATCCGGTAAAAGCCGTCGGACGTGACGATGACGTCGAGACAGACGAGATGGCCATCGAGCGCTGTTCGCACGGCAAGCGCGGCCGACAACCGCGCTTCCTGTCCATCGTCATCATGAACGAGAAGGAGGATATTCTTCATCGCAGGGGCGCCTTTGATCGGGGCGGAGTGCCTGCACGGCATAATGCTGCACGGCCATGCACGCGCCGATACGCAATTGCCCGTATCCGCTAAGACGCTGCGAGCACTGCGGGCGCGGCACCGGCTTGTGCCTTGGGTCGAACCAGTTCCGTCCCTGGCAGCGCTTCGACCGCGCGGGCAATTGCTTCAAGTGCGTCGGCGCGCGCGCTGTCGGATGGCAATTGCGAAAGACGCCGGTCGAGCAACTCGCTGAGACGTGCAGCACGATTATGCCAGTCGTCTCCGCCGATCAGCCGCGCGGCATCATCGCGCCCGGCCCCGGCAAGACTACACGCGGTGCGCGGCTCTAGCCGGAAACGCTCGCCGAGCGAGGGTGTGACTGGCTTGGGGATGCCGGGTAGCGTGGAGGCATCCGCCGCCAGCCGGGCGACGGCAGGCGGCTCACCATGATCGAGGAACAGGCTGCCGTTGATCGGTGCGCGCGCGGCGATCCAGCGCAATAAGCCGGCATGATCGGCATGCGCCGAATAAGTGTCGAGCGACATGATGTCGGCGCGCACTCGGACGTCCGCGCCTGATATCCGCACGAGTTGCGCGCCACCTTGCAGCACCGCGCCCAAGGTCCCGCGCGCTTGGTAACCGACGAACAGGATTGTCGATTCCGCGCGAGGCAAATTGCGCAGCAAATGATAACGAACGCGGCCACCTGTGCACATCCCAGAGCCGGCGAGAATGATCGCCCCGGAAATGCGGTTCAGCGACTTCGATTGTTCGATGCTGCGAACGAAGTGGATCTTGGGATGGTCGAACGGGGACGGGCCGTGGCGTTGCGCAGTATCGAAGCGGCGATAGGCTTGGGTGACCTTGTCCGCGAGCGGCGCGTCTATGTATACCGATACCGGTTCCAGCTTTCCTGCATCGAACAAGGCGACAAGGTCTTCGATTATTATCTGCGTGCGCTCCAGCGCGAATGCCGGGATGATGAGGTTGCCGCCTCGCACGAGTGCGGTCTTCACGGCGCGGGCAAGTTGATCGCGCCGATCCTCGGGCGTCGGCACATCGCGATCCCGATCGCCATAGGTCGCCTCGCAAATCACATGATCCCACCCGCCTTCGGGAGATGACGGCTCGGCAAGATGGGTTGCGCCGTCTCCGATATCGCCCGAGAAGAGCAGGGACTGGCCGTCGAGATGCAATTCGACCGAAGCGGCGCCGAGAATATGATGTGCGTCCCATAGCCGCACTTTGAGTCCCTGCAGGGGCTCGATCCATTTACCAGCTCGCACCGTATCGAGCCGCCCGATGAGGCGGGCCACGTCCTGGGCATCATAGAGCGGCTCGAATGGTTTGCGCCCCGCGCGGTCCGGCCGATCGTTGCGGCGTTTCGCATCGGCTGCCTGGAGCTTGGCCGCGTCACTGAGCATCGGACCCAGAAGCTGGCGATTGGGGGGCAGGCATAGGACCGGCGCGCTGAGGCCATGTTGAACCAATGAGGGAAGGCGGCCGGCGTGATCAAGGTGCGCATGCGTCAGGATCACCAGGTCGAGGCTATGCGGATCGAAGGGCAGGGGCTGGAAATTGAGCGCCTCGAGCGTTCGCGATCCTTGAAACAGCCCGCAGTCGATCAGCACCCGATGCCGCGCACCACGCAATTCCATGCAGGAGCCGGTAACCGCGCCAGCGGCGCCATGAAAAATGAGTTCGATCGACATGGCAGGATATCTCCGCTCGACGCCTCAAATCGATGTAGCCGACTGATCCCGCTTTATATTCGTATTGTCCCGTAATGCAGGCGCAGCTCGTTCCGATCGGGCGGCGAGACCAGGCGTTCCCACGCGCGAGAGGAAGAAGGGATAAGCGTCAGACTAAGTACATCCCCTCATGGCGGTCCAGCGGCTGGTGATGGATGAAAGACCGGTCAATTGAGAGCTGAGAAAGAAGGGCAGATCGTGACCGACGCAAAAGCAGCCGTTCGCCATCTCGTCGTTTGCGCGAGTCCCGCGCCGGGCGGGTTTGGGCACGCCGTCGTCGAGACTTATGTCGATATCGTCAGGCAAGCCGGCCAGGAAGCCATCGTGCGTGACCTCTACGGCATCGGCTTCGATCCCGTACTCAAGATCGATGAGCGGCCCGACGGGCCGCACTGGGCGCCATCGCCCGATGTCGCGGCTGAACTCGAATTCGTCCGCCAGGCCGACATTCTCGTGCTGGTTTACCCGATCTGGTACGGGCTGCCGCCCGCGATCCTCAAAGGCTATGTCGATCGCGTGCTCGGCGCGAACTATTCGTTCCATCGCTTCCGCGCCGAGGCCGGGCAGCCGCCGCTGGTCGGCAAGCCGCTCCTGTCGTTCAGCACCTCCGGCACGCCGTTGGCGTGGCTCCATGAGCGGAGCCAAGTTCTGGCGTTGCGCGAAATCTTCGACGTTTATCTGTGGCGGGGCTTCGGGATGAAGCAAAGCCGCCATGTCATGCTCGACGAGGTTGTCACCAACCTGGCCCCTGCCGATGCTGCCGAGAAATTGAAACTGGTCCGTCAAACCGCAGCGGAGACCTGTGCAACACTCGCCGGGGGCCGGCCGATGGTGACGGGCTTCGAAGCCTAAGCAATGGCCGGCGGGCCTTTGCGACGCCGGCTGCCCGGCTGGTCGGGGACGAAACGCGCGTGTGACACCTTATCGGATACGGAACGACCCTATGTCCCGGCCACTTGGCGAGCACGAGCTTCCTGACGAAAGCAAGAGCGGCGGCCGGCGGCGCGACCGGCTGTTCGAGCGCCATCCCTGGTTGCGTCATCCACTCAGTTCGCTTGGGCCGGGGCTCATCACCGGCGTTGCGGACGATGACCCCAGCGGGATTGCCACTTATTCGCAGGCTGGCGCGGCCTTCGGCTTTGGCCTCCTTTGGACGATGCCGCTCGCTTATCCACTGATGTCTGCGGTGCAGGAACTGACCGCGCGGCTCGGGCGAGTCACTGGCATGGGGCTTGCTGCCAATATCCGGCGCGTCTTCCCGCCTTTCATCCTGCAAGCCCTCGTCCTGCTGCTGCTCATGGCGAACATCTTCAACATCGCGGCCGACATTGCTGCGATGGGAGAGGCGGCCGAACTTGTGCTCGGCCTCGATCGCCATCTCATGACCGTGCTCTTCGTTGCGGCAACGCTGGTGCTCCAGGTGTTCGTGCCTTATCATCGCTACGTCTTCTATCTGAAGTGGCTGACATTTTCGCTGCTCGCTTATGTTGCTGTACTCTTCGTCGTGCATGTCGACTGGGGCATGACTGTGCGGGAGACGGTCCTCCCGCATCTCAGCCTTGACGGCACGGCCGCGATGATGATCGTCGGCATCTTCGGGACGACGATCAGCCCCTATCTCTTCTTCTGGCAGGCGTCAGAGGAGGTCGAGGACATGCGCGGCTGCGCGCCGTTGGTCGAGACGCCCGACAAGGCACCGGCCGAGCTGGCACGAATTCGCTGGGACACCTGGAGCGGCATGCTCTATTCCGATGCCACATCTTATTTCATCATTCTTGCAACCGCGGTCACCTTGCACCCTGCCGGCATCACCCAGATCGACACCGCCGCCCAAGCGGCAAGCGCACTGAGGCCGCTCGCCGGGCCGTTTGCCGAGACGGTCTTCGCACTCGGCATCCTTGGTGTTGGCATGATCGGCGTGCCGGTCCTTGCAGGCTCAGGTGGCTATGCACTGTGCGAGGCGATGGGCTGGACCTGGGGGCTCGAACGGCGCGCGGGTGACGCGCGAGCTTTCTACGGCGTGATCGCGATCAGCGTCCTACTGGCGGTCATTCTCCAATATCTGCCGATCAACCCGATGCGCGCGTTGGTCTGGAGCGCGGTTGCCAATGGGATGGTCGCGGTGCCCTTGCTTGTTGCTCTGGTCGTGCTTGTCACCCGCAAATCGGTGATGGGCGACTTCGTCCCGTCGCGGACACTGATCTGGCTGACCATTGCCGCCGCCGCCGTGATGGGGATCGCCTCGGTCGCCACGATCATCGATGCCGTACCCCGGAACGTCATCGCTGGCCGACATATCGGTAACATTGGATGATGGCGAAAGCCCGGGCGACAGGCGAGAGCGTCAATTATGCCGCCGGCAACGGATCCACGCACCAAAACCTTCCGGCCTCGATCAGCCGGTCATAACCACGCGCCGCGCGCCGCAGCAATTTCCTGTTGTGCCTGCGATGCTGGTGGCGCCTCTTGCGAGCGCCGGCATCGGATTTGAGCACTCGCCACTCGAGATCGAGGTCGTTGAGCTCGCCGAGGCTGTCCTGCAGCACGCTTAACGCGGCGGCAAACGTCGAATAGCGCCGCGCCGCTTCCGCCGCCGGGAACAACGACACGAAAAACTCCGACGCGTAGCGCAGCTTCTTGGCTGTCATGCGCACCTTGTGGCGTCGCCTGGGGCCGAGTTTGGCCAGGCCTTTGCCGCAACGCTTGAGCCGTTTGCGGAGCTTGCGCAACGCATTACCGGCGAACGACGTTGCATCGTCCGGATCGCCAGCGACCGTTGACCGAACCCGCCAGGCACCAACCGCGAGCCATTCGGCGAGATCGAGCATCAGTCCCCGGACACGCGATGAGGCGAGGTCGACCCGAAGTGCAGCCATCGCACGCTCCCGAGCTTCGCGGAGCCCGAGCCCGGCCTGTTCATCCGCATGCGGGATAAGCACATCTAAATTGCGCACCTCGCCCAGCCGTCCCGTAAGCCAGCGCAGTTCGATCTCGAGCAGTGGTGCCTCTGAATCGTGAGCCAGCAATGGCCCGTAAAGCCAGAATGCCGTGCGCAGGCGCCGGAGCGCGACCCGCGCCTGATGCACCGCTTCAACTTCAGCGTTCTTGACCAGCAGCATTTCATTGAGCCGAAACTGAAGCAGGCAGGAATGGGTAATAGCGGCAAATGCCTCACTCGCATTCGCGTTGCGTTCAAGCTGGATCGGCTCGGCACGAGCGGGGGTTGTCATCCCTCCGCCGAGTAGCCGATACCCGCGCTCAGACTTTGAGAGCACTGCAATGCGGACCGGCACCCGGCTCGCGATCTCGCGCGCGGTGTCGAACGGGATTCGGGCCGATCCCTCGTGCAACTCCAGCTCGATCTCGCGCAATGGCACGACATGCCGTGCAGGAAGCCGGCGTGAATGACCATTCTGTCCGAGAGTTGACACCGTCCGAGACCGCCGCCTGCCATCCCGGCTGAAGGTTGGGAGAGCGTGAACCGGCACCGCATCCGCTGGCCCGTCGTCTTGACGAGATTGGCGAGGGCATGTGGTGGATAAGTGACCGTGGTCGAGATGACCGGCCCCCAGCCATCCCATCCGTACCACCGGCTTTTGCCCTCCCAGCCGATCCAAAGCGGCATCAGCTGGTCGAGCTTGGTTCGACGTGTGACCTGAAAATACGGGCCCTCGTAGACATCGCCGTTGAGCAACGTTGCCGTCAACATGCCGTGCATCCTGCCTTCCGCACGCCAGGAGAAACTTGCCTGAATGGGAGCCGGGATCGGGTCGTCGAATCCGACGTCGCTTGTGGCGCATGCGGTTACCAGCAACGCGCTGCCTGCGCTCGACAAAAGACAGGCGAGACAATGCTGCATGTTCATTCCTCCGCGCGGCGGTGGCGAGACGCAGATGATGTGCGCGCGACGAAGATTGGAACATCAGGATTCATACGGAGAGACGCGGAACTATTGTGCGACTTTCACTGACGGCATCCCGAGGAACATTCTTTTGTCGTCGATCAGGAGATTTACGCACAGCGGCCACCCTGCCGAATGGCTATGATTTCACGCATTGCAATCGGAGGAAATGTGATGGGCGCCGATATATTCGCGGGAGAAACTCAAAGATCCGTTGATCGAACCAGGAGGTGGTTTTTCGGCGTCGGTGCCGCGCTTGCGATGCTGGGATTTATCGCCTCGGCAAACCTCATGCTCGCCGCGATCGCGGCAATCTATATCGTGGCAGCCGCGATGTTCGCCGGCGGTCTCCTCATGTTTCTTCATGGCTTTGGCATGAGGCACTGGGACTGGGCAATTCCATGGGTCTTGTGCGGTGTGCTCTACGCGGGGGCCGCCATCGCCATCCTCTATTATCCCTTGCGCGCGGCAAATTATCTCGCGCTCGGGTTTGCCGTCCTTTTCGCGGCGGTTGGTATCATAAGGGTGATCGCAGCTCTCGCGCAGCGCGCGCATGGCCGGGGGGGGCTTCTGGTTTCAGGACTGTTCAGCATAGCCGCGGCCTTCCTTATCGGAGCCGGCTGGCCCGGCGATGCGATATGGGTGCTTGGCGTAATCGTCGCTGTAGACCTGCTGATCCAGGGAGCCATGCTGATGCTGATCAGCCTGACGCTGCGGCCTCTTCGCTAGGTTGGCGCGGGCGATCCGAGTTTTCCGTGATGGAGAACCCGGATTTTCCATCGTCACGTATCCTCCAAGCAGCGCGAGCATATGGTCATCGGCGTTATCTGCGAGCCTGAAACCATTGACGTTGGTCAGCGACGCCAGGTTTTTAATGCCGGGTAAGGCTCGTCAGTCGGTCAGCGTTGCCCGACCATCTATGCGCGCCTTAGCGAGCAGTGACATAACTTCCGCGTCGCTGGTCTGATCGAAATTCCCATAATGCGCGCCGACTGCGTAAAAAGGGTCAGGTGCGGCTAGGCAGACAAGTTCGTCGCATTCGCTTTCGAGTTCGGTCAGCGCCTCGCGCGGCGCAACCGGCACCGCGAGCACAAGCCGCGCGGGCCGGTTCTTGCGGGCGCCGCGCAGTGCCGCTTTCATCGTGCCGCCTGTCGCGATGCCATCGTCGACGATGATGACGGTGCGTCCCGTCATTGGCGGAGGGACGCGATCGCCTAGATAAGCGCTGCGCCTGCGATTGATCTCGATCAGCTGGCGACGGAGTTCTGCCTCGATATAATCTGGCGTCAGCGCAAGTGTCCGGATCAAGATATCGTTGAGGACGAGCTGTGGCTCGGCGCCGTCAACCACCGCGCCGAGCCCGAGTTCTGGATGACCGGGCACGCCCAACTTGCGCACCAGCAAGAGATCGAGGTCTGCACCGAGCGCACGCGCGACCTCAAAAGCGACAGGGACGCCGCCGCGTGGCAAGGCCAGCACCAGAGGGTGGGTGATCGCGAGGTGAGACAGGGCTGCCGCGAGGCGGCGGCCCGCATCCGCACGATCGGCGAAGATTGGACGGAAGATCATGTTCTTGCTCCTTCCGGCAAATATATCCGAAACCAGTTCTGCGCGTGCCCGATCACCTCATCGAGCGTTCCGGGCTCCTCGAACAGATGCCCCGCGCCGGGCACGATCACGAGGTCGCATGGACACCGTAAATGCCGCATCGCTTCACGATTGAGCGTGATGACCGGACCATCGAGACTACCGACGATCAACAGGGTTGGGGCGCGTACGCGCTCGAGCATCGCCTCGCCCGCGAGGTCCGGACGGCCGCCGCGCGAGATAATCGCCTTGACCCGATCCGGGGCGGTAGCTGCGGCGAGCAACGCCGCTCCGGCGCCCGTGCTCGCGCCAAAATAACCGATCGGCAGCCGGGCAAGCTCGCCCACCGTTGCCGCCCAATCGGTTGCGTGCAGCAGCCGTCTTGCCAGAAGGCCGATGTCGAAAACCTTGGCGCGATCCTTTTCCTCGGAAGGGGTCAACAGGTCCAGCAACAGCGTGGCAAAGCCTGCCTGACGCAGGCCAAGTGCGACATGGTTGTTGCGCGGACTGAGCCGGCCGCTTCCGCTGCCGTGTGCAAATATCACCAAGCCGGCAGGCGAGGGAGGGATGCCGATGATCCCGACGATACCGTCGGGACGGATCGAGACGGAAAATTGCGTGAGTGCAGTGTGGTCCATGCCTCAGGTCCAATTCACTTGCGGCAGCGCGTCGGGCCGAATTGTCTCCGGCGAAGGGCCTTGGCGCTTCCGGCAGGCTAAGCCGTGCTCGCCTCAAGCCAGCGGATATCGGGATCATTACGGGTCACGGGCGGCGGCCAGGACCGTACCTGTCCGATGATGATCGGGGCGACTGGTTGCGATGACACCGAGAGGCCAAGCATTGCCTTGCCGTCGGTCGTTCCAAGCCAGCCCTGGGCAAAGCCGATCCAGCAGCTTCCGAGCCCTGCGGCGCGCGCGGCCAGCATCAGATTCTCAGCTGCAAGAGCGCAATCAACCTCGCTCACGGACCGGCCTCCTTCGCCGATATCAGCACCAATGCCGGCGCATGATAGAAGATGTGGAATCCAGGATCGCTGAGCAGAGTCTCGAAATGATGCGCGAGGAGCCCGACCGATGGGCTGTGCAGCATATGTGCCTTCGCCTTATCGGAGATGCGCTGCAGTAGCGCTTGGTCGGTGACGATGCAGAAAGACCAAGGCTGGCGATTGACGGCACTTGGTGCCTGGATCGCGGCATCGACCAACGCGCGCAGCTGCACCTGGTCAAGCGGCTCGGGCGCATAGTCCCGAACAGCACGACGGTTTCTGATCGCATCCATCAGTTCCATGGTGATTGCCCTTTGCGGAAGATCGGTCGGGCCACAGCATCATTGTGTCTCAGGTAATTGCATGCCGCCATTGTCCACTCCGTTGCTTAGGGATCGAATCATCCGGTTGGAGCCAAGAGCATTCCCCGACTGTAGGAGCCGGAACATCCGGTTAGTTCCTTAGAGATGCGCATGCGGCACCGGTGGCTCACCAATCGCTCGGGAAGTGATTACCCTTTTGGCTCCCGCCTTGAAGGCTTCGATCGATCAGAGGCCGAACGGATAAGTTTCAGGTGCGCCCGCCGGCCGCTCCGGGCCGATCGGCATGACATTTCGGGTCTCCTCGAACCAGACCCAGGCATCGAACTGCTCGGCCAGCACCGCCTGGAAATAGTGGCTCGCAAGCTCACTTTCGGGACGATAAATCACCCCGATCGCGCGTTCGAGCAGCGGTTCGCGCAACAGTGTAACGAGGTGCTCGTGACCCTTGGAGCGCCATTCGGTGAGCGTTCGGGACAGCCCGGTCAGCCGAAAGGCATGCTCATAGCTGCCGGGCCGCGCGGGGCGAACCGATTTGATTTCCATCATGCCGTCCCAGTCGCTTGCCGCGGCGACGGTGCCGCGATCGGTGCCGAAGCCGATCAGAATTGCCTCATCGCCATGCGCCATCCGGCACAGCTCTCCGATGTTGAATTCGCCCTGCCAGCCCATTGCGGTCGCCGCTGCATTGCCGACATGGCTGTTATGCGCCCACACGACGGCTTTGGCGCCATCTCCGCGATGCGCGAGCAACGCCTGAAGCGTTCCGAACATGTGCCGGTCGCGCAGGTTCCAGCTCTCCGTCGCGCCGCGATACATCGCGCGATAATAGCGCTCCGCAGCACGGACGATGCGGGCATTCTGTACCGCGTCGAACCAGGCCTCGCCGTCGGGCGCGCGCAGCAGTTCCACCCGATGTTCGAAAAGCTCGCGCAATTGTGCGACCGCCCCATCCTCGCAATTGTCGCGTCCGTGGAGCGCTGCTCTCCCATAGCCGGCGGGATCTTGCTGCCAAGGGGTGAGGCAGGCGTAGCGCGCGCGTGCCGGCGGCACCATCGCGGGTGCGGTGCGCTCAAGATAGCTCAGAACCGCGTGGATTGATTCGCCGAGGCTGTAGATATCGAGGCCGTGGAACGAGGCCTGATCATGTGGCTCGCGCCCGGCGTTATATCCACGCAGCCAGTCCGCAAATGCCAGGACCTCAGCGTTCCGCCACATCCAGGCGGGGAAGCGGATGAACGGGTCGCCTAGGCGCGGGCGTGGCGCGCGATGGCGTGCGTAATCGTCGATGCGCGCGGCATCCGGCCAGTCCCCCTCGACCGCGACGATCGAAAATCCATGATGCTCGATCAGCCGGCGGGTGATAGCAGCGCGCGCGCGGTAGAATTCCGAGCTGCCGTGGGTTGCCTCGCCAAGCAGTACGATGCGGGCATCGGCGAAGCGATCGAAACAGGCGCCGAATTCTTCGGGGCGATCGGGATCCGGCAACGGCTCGGCATGACGACGCAGCGCCGGAACCAATTGCTGCAAATTCACTTCGGCTCGTTCGGCCAGATTAACCTCACGCATGGCTTCCATCCGTCGCGTTGAAACCTGCACCAGCCTGCCCCCGGAGAGAACGCGCGGGCTATTCGCAATTATCCTCGGTTGCAGGTGAACAAGGAGCGCCGGACACATGCGCGCGGACGAACAGCCGCACTCCCCATCATGGTGAAAGGACGATCTGCAGCTCATTGGAATTTTCGACGCGCCGTTGCATACAACGTGCGCGAGCGGCGAGAATTGTAGACCGTCGCTTCGTCTGTTGCCGGATCGCAGGTCTGGATAATGGTCTTGCGTTCGAGGGCCTTGGCGCGGTCGAGCATCAAGCGTGCCTATCGTCGGCCAGGCAACATCGCGACAACGATTTGCCGGCCATTCCGGCGAGTCTCGAACAGCACGCCCGCCAAATGCAGTGCAATGAGCACATAGATCAGGTTGGCAGTGATTTCGTGGACCTCGCTAAGCGCGCCTTCCTCACGCTTCTCGTCTCGCTTCTTCCGGTCCCTGGCTGCGGCACCGGCTCGCTCAATCTGGATTTCGCGCGCCTGCCGATGGCTGGCGTCAGCGCGCAAGCCGCCAGGAAAACCAGCCGTTGCGATGCCGGTCGCGATCATGACGGCGAGACACGACCAGATCGCATAGACCATCAGCGCCCCAAGGGGATTGTGCGAAGAATACTGGTGCTTCTCGCCGGCCAGTATTTCGCGGATATGCACAAATGCGCGACACGGACTTGGCGGGAACGCGGAGAAGCGTGCTTCCGGTGGGCCGATTAGCCCCCATAACAGCCGCAAGCCGAGGATCGCCGTTAGCGCATAGCCGATCCAGATGTGCGCGCGCGAGCCGCCCTCGGTAAAGATTGCGTTGGTCATGACCGCTGCGACGATCGCCCAATGGGTGAAGCGGACCACGGTGTCCCAGCGGCGTGGCGGTCGCGCTTCAATCGTCGTCGCGGTCATGGGTCTCTTCCTTGTGCTTGATAGGCTCGTGACGCTCCCCGTTGCACCGCTTTGCCTCGGGTTTCTTCGCAGGTGCTGCTTCGGCTACAGTCACTCGCTGTCCTGCCACTGGCAAGTGATCCTTCGCGAGCGCGGGAAGGGTGATTACTGCCAGTGCAATGGCTGGCGCAGCAAATTTGAGGGCCCGGGATAGCATGTCGGTCTCCGTGTTTCGGTAATTCGAGGTGCGCCGGGCACGGCAATCGTGCTATCCGCATCCGGCTTATCGAGGCCGAAATACGCTGCTGCTTACACCGCGGCTGTTCGAGCCCGATACATCCAAAGGCCGCTTCAGCCGAGCCGGTTGCTCGCCGGCCGAGCCCTCCGGCGCGCGGGTCGCTTTTGCCACCTTCAATGGAAGCGCAAGACTGAGCTTCACGCCGAAATAGCCGCGGTCATGCCTGCCGCAGTCCCAGCCTCCCACTATTTTTGCCTTACAGGTGACGGGTCTGGCTTCCGGGTTCATCTGGCCGAGCGCGAGGCGGACCTGCGGCGCAAGGTCGTGTGGAAGCCATCCAACCGCCCGGCCATCGATCATGACCCCCACTGCGTTGGAATCCTGCTGACTGTCGTCAAACACAAGTTGCGCTGGGAAATGACAATTATGCCCTTCGGCGCATCGACCGTCGACGATCGCACCGATCTCCTGCTGCCATTGCGATTCGCCGACGAGCGAAACGTTGAAGCCGCGTCCTGCGGCGAGCGGGAGAACACCTCGCTCATTCCACCAGCAGCCCAGCCCGTCATAGTTGGTGGGGAAATGTGGCCGATCCGCACTTTGATGTGGCTTCGAGAAAATCTGATCGAACAGACGCATCACCCTGCTTCCGTTTCAATGCGACAGCAAAACGGGCAGGCGGACGTCGTCCAGCACTGACTGCGTGGCGCCACCCAGAACGAATTCGCGTACGCGCGAGTGGCCAAAGGCACCCATCACAAGAAGATCACCTCCCAATGCGAGCGCCTCTTCGCACAGCGCGGTGCCCGCGTCGCGACGCCGCGCTTCGATTGTCCGGATGCCTGTGGAAATGCCGTGAGTCGCAAGATGCCGTTGCGCTTCCGTAGGGTCAGCCGCAGTGGGAAGCTCCTTGTCGCCTGTCACCACAAGGAGTTCGATCGCATCAGCCGCCGAGAGTAAGGGAAGGGCGTCCGCCAGCGCCCGCGCCGCTGCCCTGCTGCCATCCCAGCCGATCGCGATCGAGCGATAGCGATGCGCAGGACCATCTGGCCGGGGCAGTAGCAGCACGGGCCGGCCGGACCCAAAGACGAGCCCCTCCGCCATATAACTCCAGTCCAGTCCGTCGCTGGCCGGAACCACCGTGAGATCGCGCGTGCGCGCCCATTGAGCGAGGTCGCGCGGGGAGATCAACGAGCTGCATTCGACCAATATCTCAGCGCCTCGGCGGGCCTCGGGGATGCGAGCTGCAAAAGCTGCGAGAAGCTCGTTCGTCCACTCCTTGCTTTTGCGGTTTTCGATCGCAATCGCGTCGTCGGCATGGGTGAGCTTGTTGGCGAGCCAGCTCGAAACATCGGGAAGGTAAATCTGGCATAGGCCAGCCGATACCCGTGCGCCCAGGGTTTCGGCCAGTGTTCCCGCGGCATCGATCGCCCAATGCGGCGTAGGAACAGGATAGCTCGCCATTTGCAGAAGAATATCGCGGACCGCCATCATTCTCTCCAGCGTCATATTACGGGAGAATAACTGTCGCGCCGGCATAGACGAATACGTGGCAATACGTATGAGCAATAGTTGCGAGCATAGGATCAGGCCATTGTCGTTTGTCATGTCATGACAATGATCACAAAAGCATGCTGCAATAGCGTCAGGCAGCTGGATCGGTGTAACGCGTGAATCGCTGCGTTTACCGGCGGTTAGGGCGCCAGGGTAGCGCGATCTCACCTGCCGTGCAGGGCAGTGTCGGTTCTTACGCACGGATTATCTCGGTCAAAACATGTCGCGAGCGCAAAACCTCAGCCGACAGTGTTCGATATTCTTGTCTGTGCCGCGATCGCGCGGATAACAGGAAAGGAATATCGAAATGAGCAAATCCAAGCTGCTTATTGGCGCGGCCGCGGCTGTGGCGTTCGGCGCAGCCGTTCCCGTCTTTGCGCAAACCAGTGCCGGGGGATCGACCGTGACGGGTGCGTCCGGCGCTCACAGCGATACATCGGTCGACACCACCAGCACGACGGTCACTAAGAACGTCTCGCTGACCAGCAGCCAGAGCGACAGCTCCCAGCACAGCAAGACGCTCGCGCTCGGTAGCTACAACACGGACAATTCCCAGCGCACCAAAACGGTGACCGCGGACAGCAACAATACCGATAATTCGCAGCGGACCAAAACGGTCGCGGTCGGCAGCTACAACACCAACAATTCCCAGCGGAACAAGGTGCTCACGCTCGACAGCAACAATTCGGACAGCTCGCAACACAATAAGACGCTGACCTGGAACAACACCAACAATTCGCAGCGTAATGGCAACATCCGTCTGATTGCCGACCAGACGCTCGATTCGTCGGTCAGCAATGCCGGCCCGATGAATTTCAACGGTATGCATTCGAGCTATGGCAGCGGCGCGAACAGCATCGGCGGAAGTGCGTTCGCTGCCTATTCCGGCATCCTGAACCAGGGCTGGAATACCGGCATCAACGCCAATTCGCAGGCAGCGACCAACATCGCCGCGCAAGGGACGACCAGCTTTACCACCCATTGATCCCCGCCTGCCGGGCGGGTTCGTCCTGCCCGGCTCTTTTTCTCTTCTCCGGAGTAGCAGGAGGCGCAAGATGTCGCGTTTTTCCTTTACCTGCCCTATCGCGATTGGAACGGCCTTGACCATCGGCTCGCTCGCGGTCCCGCCGGTGCAGGCGCAAACCACCCCCCCGGCTACCGCTACTCCGCTCGACCATGCCGTTACGCTCAACGATGCAACGCTCGGCGAAGAGCGTGGCGGGCAGGCGATCGTGATTGGTAACCAGGCGTTGCAAAGCAGCCTTAGCGGAAATACGATCGCAGGAAATTACATCGCTGGCGCGATAAGCCTTTCGGACAATGCCTTCGCCAACTTTAACGGCATGGGCAATGTCGTGATCAATTCCGGCGCGCAGGCAAATCTGCAGAGCGCAATGAATCTAACTGTCAATCTGGGGAACTGAGCGTGGCCAGCCGGCCTGCCCTACGGCGATGCGGGCTTTTCGCCGGGCTGATCCTTGCCGCGTCCGTCGCATCGCCGGGCGCCGCGCAGACCAGGCCAGTCGCGCAGATGACGGTGGCCGCACCCGGCCGCGCGCCGGGCTATACGGTGCGCGTCAGAAGCTGGGCCGAGATCCCGTTTCGCACGATCGTGCGACAGCGATTCGACTTCAGCTGTGGATCGGCGGCGGTCGCAACCTTGCTCACCTATCAGTATAATACGCCGACTGACGAGACGACGCCGTTCCGGGCGATGTACGACGAGGGAGACCAGCCTAAGATCCGGCAAAAGGGTTTCTCGCTGCTCGACATGAAGAATTACCTCATCGCACGGGGATTTGAAGCGCAAGGCTATCGCCTGGGAATCGAGGACGTGCGTGCACTCGCGAAACCGATGATCGCGCTGATCAATGTCCGCGGATACACGCATTTCGTGGTGATCAAAGGCGCGCGCGATGGCCGCGTGCTGATCGGCGACCCGGCGCGCGGGTTGATCAAGGTTTCAGATGCCGATTTTGCCAGGATGTGGAGCGGGATCGCGCTGGTGGTCGTCGCGCCGCCGGCCGGATTGGACGGGGCGTTCAACCTCGCGCGGGATTGGGACCCCTGGTCCACCGCGCCGACCCGGGTTTTCCAGGGCGAACGTACGATCACCGCGACAACCGACAATCTGCCGCCGATCTATCAGATTCAGGTGCAGATCCTGCCCAATATCCGCGTAGGAGGGATTCCATGATGAGCAGGTCCGTATGCGCAGCGATATGCCGGACGCTGCTCGTGGCGGCGCTTTCGCCTGGCGGAACCGCGGCCGCTCATGCCGACGTGGGGATATCGGACGAGACTGCGGCGAGAGCCGATGCGCCGATGAGCGCGACTGCAACGGCTGGGCTCCTTTCGCACATGAAAGCATTGAGCGATAGCGAGATGGCCGAGGCGCGCGGCGGGTTCAACTGGGGCGGCATGAGCATCAGTTTTGGTGCGGATGTGCAGACCTATCTCGACGGCCAGCTTGCCTTGCGGACACTGGTCAGCTGGTCGGCCAGCGGGGCAACGACCCAAACGATCGTCGGAACCCAGTTATCGCCCGCCGACATGGCCTCGGCGACGGGGGGAGGCGGTGGTATCGCGATCCCGCAGATGCTTTCCGGAAGCCAGGTCTATTTCGCCAATGCCGGCCGCACCGCACTCGTCCAGAACACTAATGGTGCGTTGCAGAATGTGCTGGTCAACGCCATGGCCAATCTTAACGCTGTGCAGCAGACCAATGCCACGGTAACGCTCAGCAATTACACCGCTTTTGCCGCCGCGCTTCGCAACGGCGCGCTCAACATGGGGCTGGGCCGTGAAATCGCGAACTTCACACATTGACCCTCAGTGGCGACGGTCCGTCTTAGAGCCCGGATTCGTTCAGGAGTCAGAACGCCCACAGCGATGGCGAGCGCGACGTCTGAAAGGAAGTTGGTCGCGAACTTGGCGTAGCGGCTGGCGACGCGGCGGAAGGCCTTCAATTGGCAGATGGGGTTCTCGATCAAGTGGCGGCCGCGGTACTGTTGCTGATCGTCGCGGATGGCGCACTTGCGATTGTGGCAGCTGGGAAGAAGGGTGCAATTCGTGCCTCTCGTGCAGCATGCGGCGCAGCCGGCTGGCTTCCATCGTATCCGTTGTCGCCTAGCAGGTAGCGCATCCGTCCGGCGCGCTCGACCAGCGCGTCAAGCAGCTTCCCCGTCGCGACCATCGGTCGACGCGGTTGCAGACCCTCGTAAACGGCCCATGCTCGGCCAGACAGTCCCGCGTGCGACGTCCAACCCGGAGCGCGTGCAGGATGCCCGAGATTACGGCTGCGATCATCTGCCCGCTGGCGTTCGGCTGGTTCATGGGAAAGGGCGGTCCGATCGCCGTCCACGCTCCGCCCAAAAGCCAGAACAGCACCATCGCCCATCTTCCTCATCAACGGGCCCGTTGGAGCAGGAAGGCGCTGCTGCCTCAAGCAGCTGATCGGGTTTTGGCTCTAGAAGGTAAATGGCAGGCGCAGCGTCAGCGAAACGCCCGGCGCATCGTGCGTCACGCCGAACTGGAACGCGAGCGTAACCAGTTGATGCCGGTTCAGGCGATAGGACATGCCAAGATCAAGCGTCCCGACCTGCAAGGTCGAAGAATCCTGGAAGCTGCCGTTGAGTTCGGTGCGCGTCGGCAGGATATAGGTGTGGCTGTACCCGAGCGAGAAGGAGAAGCGCGGGTTGATCGCGAACCCGAAGCCGACGTTCGCGGTGATTGCTCCGCCGGGATGAACATGGCCGATCAGCGTGCCGCCAACGTTCCGGTTGATGTTGCGCGGGAACTGATAAAGATATGAGACGCCGCCATAAATCACCGCCGGATCGGACGGTAGCAGCACGGTAATGCCCGGCTGAACACCCCAGAAACCGGATCCCGTCGCCAGCCCGTGCGCGATTCCGAATTCATCGTAGGTAATTGAAAAGGGGCTCTTTCCAGTATCACTCTTCACGCGCAGGCCCGCGATGATGATCGGAGCCTCTGGATTGAGCGGCGCATTGATCTGCCAGCGCAGCGCACCTTCGATATCGCCGATTCCGGTTTGATGGAGATCAAAGCCTTCCGTCACGGTGCCGTCGCGAACCTGCGACAAATGGATGCTGTCGGTCCGGATCATCGCGGGGATCATCAGCTCACCCTCGAGCCGGCCGGTGAAACCATGCCAGATGGTAAGCGCATCGATCGTCGTATTGCGATCGGCGGTAGAGGCCTGGATCGATCCGATCTGGAGACCGGGCACCAGTTCGATACCGGCGAACACGAGCCGGTCGTTCGCCGAACGGATATAGGTGAGCGATGCCTGCAGCGTTGTGCGCCCCGCTGGGGTCAGAACGCCCTGACCTTGCGGAACGGCTTGCGTCTTGTCCGCGATATCCGGTTTTGCGGCCTGCGCATCGCCGACCGTCGCCTGCGGCGTGGGAACGGTCTGCGCCGCGGGCGGCGCGGCCTGGGGACCAACGCCCGTGGCGCGGGCAGCTGCAAGATCGGCGGTCGTTTCGCGCCTCAGGGCGACGATCTCCTTTCGGTCGGCGGCAATCTGCATTTGCTGCGCATCGATCTCTTTTTGCTGCGCTGCGACTCGTGCGGCAAGGACGGCGAGCTGCTGATCGACCGAGGGGGTCGATGGTGCCTGTGACGGAGTCGGACGAGCCGATGCCGGGACCGCCGCGGCTGGCGGGTCTTCAGCCGCCCATGCCGCACCGGGCGCAACGATCAGGCTGCCGGCGCAGAGCCAGCGTGTCGCAATTTGGCGCATCAGTGGGTCATCCCTGGTGAGAAAGCCGAGAGAGGGTCATTCGAAGGAATGGTCACGCCGTCGTTCGCGATGTCGCGAAGCCGTTCGATCTGGGTGATGATGAACATCCGCCCGCGGGTCTGTCGAAGCATGCCCCATCGTCGAAATTCGGTGAGGGTGCGGCTAATCGTGTGAAGCGTGAGCCCAAGGTGGTCGGCTAGGTCGACGAGCGGAACAGGCAGGCGAAATTCGGTGCCCAGTCGTCGCTCTGCAAGGTCAAGAAGAAAGGCGGCGACGCGCGCGCGCGCGTGCCGCCGCGAGCGAATGGCAAGTGTGAGGAAGACCTGCTGCAGCGCCCGCGAGAGCAGTCGGATACGCTGGTCCGCCTCCTCAGCCTGGTCAATCGCCCATTCGCAAACCAGCACCGAAGTGGCCGCCTCTGCAGTGAGCATCGGTTGGTCGTCGGAAAGCCCCAACACATCGCCGGGAAAGGCGAAGCCAGCGATCACGCGCTGGCCATCAGCGAGATACAGGCACTGGCGAATGACGCCTTCCTCGACGCGGTGCAAATTGCGAACCGGAACACCAGGTGCGAAGAGTATAGCGTCCTTCGGGATGCTCCGGCGACGGCCGAATGGATGCGTCGTCATATGGGCTCCGGGCTGATCTTGAAGAGAGAGGCTCAGAATGAGGCCAGGCGGAACGGCGCGCCATTCGCTGAAACGCTAAGTAAAATTGCGCACCGCGCCTTGTGCGTAATCTTCCTGTCAGCTTGGAATGCTATCAACCGACTGCGAGTCGGGATGCGAAGGACATCAGGGCGCGCGCGCCTCGGCCCCGCGGTTTCATTACCGAAAACAGGGAGGTGCCCTATGTCCATGAATTGCGATCAGGCGTTCGGCTTTTGCCTTACCGCCCGTGAACTCGAGGTGCTGGCGCTTGTCGCGGACGGCCTTTCAGCCAAAGAGATCGCCCTGCGCATCGACATCGGACCGCGCACCGTCGAGCGCCATATCGACAACGCCCGCCTCAAGATGCGCGCGCGCAATCGTGCCCATCTTGTTACCCGAGCGATCGCCAGCGGTTTGCTCGACCGACCGGAATATGGCGATGAAGGCGGGATGCTCCTTCCGGCGCTTTCCGGCGGCAGGCATGGTGAGGCGGCGGCGATCGAGTTATCTTGACCGTCATTTAGCGACCAGCATATAGCCGATCCCGCGCACAGTCCGGATCGAGACACCGCCTTGCGACTCGATCTTGCGGCGCAGTCGATGGATATAGACCTCCAGCGCATTGGATGCAGCGCCGTCGCCGAATCCGAACAGTTGATCCTCCAGCAACCGGCGCGGAGTGGTCCGGTTGCTGCGGCGGATCAGGATTTCCGCGAGATCCGCTTCGCGTGCAGAAAGGTTGATTTGTGTACCATTGATTGCCGCGACAAGGTGTCGAAAGCGAGGGCGCCTGCTTGTATCGAGGGATCAGGAAATCCGTCCCTGCGGCGCACGATAGCGTCGATCCTTGCATGCAGCTCATCAATGATGAAGGGTTTGATGAGATAATCATCCGCACCTGCCCGTAGTGCCGACACGCGCTTCACGGCGTCGTCGCGCCCACTAACGACAAGAATGGGTATGCTATGTCCTGCTGTGCGCCAACGACGCACGAGTTTGCTCCCATCTTCGTCGCGTGAGCCAAGATCGAGGACGACGGCGGCGAATAAGGTGGTGGAAAGAAGCTGTGTTGCGTCCGTTACATCGCGCGCGATCTCCACCGCAATGTCCCGATCGCCGAGAATCGTCCGCAGCGACTCGGCAAATTCGAGGTCATCGTCGACGAGCAGCAGCCGCATAGATCCCCGTCACTCACGCCGGATTGCTTCCAGCCTTATGTATCTCCCGGGATCACCGAAACATTGCGTAGTTTCCCTGATGAAGCAACGCATCAGGCCGCCGCCGCTTAACATGCATAAACCATAGTTTGCTGCTCGAAAAGCGCCGCGTTCCAGATTGCGCTTTGTCCGAGCAAAAATCATGCATCGCCACGCTTCTTGTCGGGCCCAATCAAATCACGGTGCATCGAGCGAGAAACGCCTCATTCCGCAGCCAATCTCCCGTTTCCCGGCTGACGGACCGCACACGCTCAAGCCAGCAATGAGGGAGGCGCCGTCGCGGCGCGTGTCTTCATCATGCGCCTGTTGGTCGAGCCCGGCGCTCCCTAGTCAACCCATGCAGGGGACCCTGTGCAAGCGTTCGGCCGCGGCGCTCGCCGCGAAGCACCAGCTTATCGGGCAGAACGGAGCGATCGACCAAGCGGACATGGTCTTTTCCGCGTCTGGCAGGAATTATGACTGCCGCTCGTCGATGACGCAGCTCGCGTGCCGGCGGCATGCAGATGCCTGGAATCGCGCGACATCAATGCCATGCTGAGCCGCCGGCGTCGCCCGGCGCACTGTTCGAAATGATGGCCGTACTCAGCCCCATCGGAGGCTGGCGCGATCGTAAGAAATATGTGCGCGGCGACATGCCCATAAAGTAGCGGAACTCGCGGTTGAAGTGTGACTGATCGTAATAAGATTCGTCGACGATGCGCCCGATCGACCGCCCGTTGGATTGGTGAAGCAGCGCCAGCGTGCGCACAAATCTCTGACGACGAAGCAATGTCTTGGTCGGAAAACCGAACCACCGTTGGGCTCCGCGGGTGAGTTGGGTCGTGGTCATGCCCACGCGATGGGCAAGCTCCCTGACTTTGACATCGCCCGCCGCGTTGACCGCGGCTGCGACTACGCCGATCCGGGGGTCGCAGGGCGGACCCGCAGCCGACCGTGCGCAGAAATAGGCATCGAGCAGTTGAACCCGCGCTTCGTCGTCCGAAACTCCTGCGAGCGCAGCATCGAGCGTTCCGATGCCTGAGAGAATTGAGGCCGCTGCGACAAATTTATCGGCCAGTATTGCCGCATTGACTCTTACCAGATGCGCCCAGCCTTGAGGAGTGAAGCTGATGGCGGTCAAGACACCTGGCCTGCCATGTATCAGGCGAACCCGGGACGTCGGGCCGAACAACGCCGCCGCAGGCCGCGTTGCGAACCGCCCTTCGCGGGCCGCAACATTCGAGTCTCCACCGGAGTGGAAGCGCAGCTCGCCCCATTCGGGTTGGATAAAATCTTCGATTTCGCTGCCTGCCGATCCACTGATCTCCACAGAATAATAGGTAGAGATGAAGGCGACGAGTTCGCGCTGCGGCCGACTGAACCGAACGTTTGCGACCGGTCCAGTCTTACGCGAGCGGGACGTAAAGCGTTCCCCAATCATCTGTAATCTTGCTCCCTCGCAATCGAGGCGATATCTTTCGGCAAATCGGGTCCGGGGCAAAATCCGTATATTTGCTTAGCGAAACACTCCCGCGCCAGACGACGGCGGCCGTGACCGGCGAGGCTGGTGAAGCGGGCTGTCGCGCGGTCGATCGATGTCAGCCGCCGGGCGCGCGGTTTGTGTAACGGAACAACGTCAGGGCGCGGTCGAGCAAGCTATTGGACGAACACGCAATCGGCCGCTTTCATGCGGCAAACGCAAGGTAGCTGCCCGGTACAGGCCCTTGGTCGCGGTCCAGGCTGCTCCTCAGCCCCTCGATCGCCGCCAGGGGGTTACGATCCAGTGCGACCACGGGAACTTCTCCCCGGCTGCTGATGTTGCAAAGCTCGCGATCGGATCGTCCCGCGACGGCGTCGGGCAGCGCGAGGATCAGGCGGGGTCGGAACGACTGAAGCAGCGATCGAGCCTCGTCAAGGTCGTCAACCCGAAAGATCGACCGGAATCCGGCTTTCCAGAGGAGAGCGACGAGACGATCAAATGCCGACCCGTCCTGCCCGACCGTCAGAACATGCTCCATCAGCTTTCCTCCACCAATGCAGATAGGAAGCAGAATAGCGTTTCGTCCATTCCCGACTGTACGTAAATGCCCGAGGCACCCCCGGGCCGGCGGGCCCGCCTGTGCGCAGTCGGTGTCACCGGCCGGCCCGGACATCAATAGAAAGTCGCCGATGCCGATCGTCGGCGGCTCTCAGGATCCCTGGGCGGCTGCTCGCCGCTCGGCGGCCGCCGGAATAGGTAGCATCCCGGATATCGCTCAACGGGGCTCCCTCATAGCTTGCGGCCATGACGAAGGAGGCGATGATGAAAAATGTCCTTCTCCTGATCCACGATGACGAAGGTCAGGAAGCGCGGCTTCAGGCAGCGCTGGATCTGACGCGGGCGCTCGACGGTCATCTGAGTTGCATCGACGTCACGCTATCGTCTGCAATGGTCGGTGAATATTACTCTTTGGGCGTTGCTCCGGCAACCTTGATCCGCGATGAATGCGAAGGCGAGGGCCGCAACAAAATCATGCTCGAAGCCCGTCTTGAGCATGAAGATGTGCCTTGGGACTGGGCTGATGCCACCGGGGATCTCGTTGACGGCGTTTGCGACGCTGCAATGCTTGCCGATATCATCGTCCTTAATCGGAAACTTGGGCAGAATCCATATCCTGATATGGGTGACGTCGCTGGCCGCATCCTGATGCGCGCCCGAGCGCCTGTTGTTGCCATGCCCGAGGATTACAGACGGCTCGCGCTCAAACGTGCACTCGTCGCCTGGGACGGGCAAGCCTCCGCAGCTGCGACATTGCGCGCCTGCGTGCCCATACTGCAGCGTGCCGAAGCAGTCGAAATCTTCATGGTGCGGGACGGTGCGGAAAAGGCCGAGCCGACATTAGCTGCCGAATATCTGTCTCGCCACGGCGTTCATGCCTCCGTGCGTGTCCTTAGCGACGGTCTCCATGCCGCCGACCAGTTGATTGAAGCCGAAGCAGCCGCCTTCGTGGCCGATTATATCCTGATGGGCGCTTATACCCATGGACGTCTCATGGAAACATTCGGCGGCGTGACCAAGCGGATGCTCCGCAACGCCAGGGTGCCGCTGATCCTCGGGCACTGAGTTAGCGAGAACGGCTCATGGGTTTGAGGCGCCTTTTGTAGTCAGCGATGGTGGTTTCCGGCAGAGGGAGCTGAATCTTCGTGATACGGGCGCCCCTTGTCGCGCTAAGCGCTGGCGCATGTCTGGCGGTGCTGCTGGTCGTTGGTGGCGCCTATTGGTTCATGCGATTGGCTCGTGTGACAATGGTTCGGCCGCATCGCGGTCCTGCGGTCGAGCTCGTCTACGCAACCGGTTTCGTCGAGCCCAGCCAGCCTGTCACGGTGGCCGCAAGACTGACGGCACCGGTAAGGGCGGTGTTGGTAAGCGAGGGGGGATGAGGTTCATAAGGGACAGGCGCTGCTCACCCTCGATGACACGGATCTGCGCAGCAGCTACGCACAAACCGTCTTCGCGCTCGGCATCCTTGGCGTCGGAATGATCGGCGTGCCGGTACTCGCGGGCTCTGGCGGATATGCGCTGTGCGAGGCGCTGGGCTGGAAATGGGGGCTTGAGCGGCGCGCGGGTGACGCGCGGGCTTTCTACGGCGTGATCGCGGTCAGCGTCCTCCTGGCGCTCATTCTCCAATATCTTCCGATCAACCCGATGCGCGCGCTCGTCTGGAGCGCCGTCGCCAACGGGATGGTCGCGGTACCGCTGCTCTTCGCGCTGGTCGTGCTCGTTACCCGCAAGGCGGTGATGGGCGATTTCATTCCTTCGCGGACACTGATCTGGCTGACAATTGCCGCCGCCGTCGTCATGGGGATCGCGTCGATCGCCACGATTGTCGACGCTGTGCCCTGGCAACTCGTCGCCAGCGCTGCGCATTGGCGACACAAGTGATGACCAGGCGGCGAAGGGGGGGCAGGGCGGCAATTATCCCGCGGACGTCGGGGTGACGCTCCAGAATTTTCCAGCATCGAGCAATTGCTCATAGCCGCGCTCGGCGCGACACAGCAATTTCCTTTGATGCTTGCGATGCCGACGCCGCTTTTCGCCCGGGCCTGAGACCTCTTTGAGGAGCCGACGCTCGAGTTCGAGGTCGTTGAGCTCGCCCAGACTGTCCTGCAGCACGCCTAGCGCCGCAATGAACTTCTCACGGCGCCGCGCTGCTTCCGGCGCGGGGAACAGCGAGACGAAGAAGTCGCAAGCATAACGCAGCTTCTTGACCGTGATACGCGCGCCGTGGCGCTGCTTCGGACCGAGCGCCGCCAGGCCCTTGCCACGCCGCTTGAGCCGTTTGCGCAGCTTTCGCAGCGCGTCGTGCGCAAATAACGTCGCGCTCTCGGTCGCGTTGCCTGACGACGACGGCTGGACCTGCCAGGCGCCGATCGCCAGCCATTCGGCGAGATCGAGCATCATCGCCCTGGCGCGCGTCGATGCAAGGTCGGTCCGCAGCACCGCCATCGCCTCTTCGCGCGCGCGCTGGAGCCGTTGAACGGCCGCTTCACGCGCATGTGGCACAATCACATCGACATTGCGCACCTCGCCGAGCCGACCGGTCAGCCAGCGAAGGTCGGTCCCGAACGCTTCGGCTTGCGGATCATCGGCAAATAGCGACCGAAACAGCCAGAGCGCGGTGCGCAGGCGCCGCAACGCGACGCGCGCCTGATGCACCGCTTCGACATTGCCGCTCTCGATGAGCAACGTCTCGTTGATGCGAAACTGGCGCAGGCACGAATGGGCGATGGCGGCAAATGCCTCGCGCGCATTGTCATCGCGATCGAGCACAATCGGCTCGGCATGGGCCGGCGCTGACATCGAGCCGCCGAGCAGGCGGTAGCCGCGCTGGGACTTCGAAAGCACGGCAATGCGGACGGGCACTCGGCCAGCGATCTCGCGCGCGACATCGAAGAGGATCTTGGGCGATCCCTGTTTGAGTTCGAGCTCGATCTCGCGCAGCGGCGCGCAATGGCCGCCGGCGCGGATCTCGCCGTCGTCGATCGCCCATTCGATCTTGCCACCGCCACGCTCGATCAGACCGTGAATACGGTGGAAATCGGTGACGATGCATGGATCGAGCCGGTTGACGCCGATCGCGCGAAGGGCCGGCCCGAACGGCCCGCTCGTCGCATCAAGGACGGGCCGATCGCCGGTTACCGGCCGCGTCCATTCCGTGCGGGTGAAGAGCCCCGAAGCAGGCTCCCTTGCGCCCTTGATCGTTTGCGCGCGTGCGCCATGCTCCCGCCGGATTCGCAATGAACAGCCGGCTCGGCGCACGTCCGCGTCCGCGGTGTCGAAATAGGTGGTGACGAGATGCACCGTCTTGCCGCGTGCGCCGACGATATCGGCAGCGCTGAACGGCCCGGCGCCTGGATCAACCTCCAGCTTCAGTTCGATCTCGCGTACGCCCGACGTCGATGTTTTCGTTCGGGTGCGGACGGGAGGGCGGTCCGTGCTGACAAGTGCGGGTGCTGATCGGCCTGGCATAAAGGTCAATGGCTCATGAATACCGGCAATGGCGCATTCAAAAGAACATGCCTCGTCGTGCCGCCGAATGTGGCCTCAATCCGGCGGCTATGTCCATAGGCACCCATGACGAGCAGATTGGCGCCGGACGCGTCGCAAATGTCGAGGATCCCCTTGCCCGCATCGTGGACGTCGGCATGCCGGACCTCAGCGGTGATATCATGCTGCCGGAGGCGCGCGCCAAGCGCGGCCCCGCCGCACAAGCTGTTCCCCGGGGGCCGTCCGAACGTGACGATGCGAACGGTTCCGGCGCGTTTCAGGAGCGGCAAGGCGTCGCTGACCGCCCGAGCCGCTTCGCGCGACCCATTCCAGGCGATAACCGCGCGATCGAGCGCGACCGGCATTGCCAGCGCCGGCGGAATGAACAGCGTCGGCGCGCTCGCACGCAGCAGCAATGCGTCGGCGAGCCTCATGCCATGCGGATCGAGCCTGTCGGGCCGCGGCACTATGGTGAGATCGGCAAGCCGCGCTCGGAGCGGGGCGAGGTCTTCCGCCTCTTCCGCCGGGATGCGCGCCCAGTCTCCCGAAGCGCCATATTGCAGGAGCCTGGCCTTGAACGCCTTTTCTTCCGCTTCAGCCGCCTCGCCCTCACGAAGCTCGAGATGCTGCATGACCTCCGCTTCTGCCTCGGCACCAAGTGCGAAACACTCCGCAACCGAGGGAATGGCGGGGGCGACAAGGCACAGCCCGTGGACCCGGGCGTGGAACCGTGAGGCGAGGAAAGCAGCAACGTTGAGCGCCGAGCTGTCCGCCCGTTCGCTTGGCTCGATGACGAGGATATCCTTCAATGCCATCATGATCGCTCCGACCAACAGCTCCCGATCAGTGTGAAAACAGCACCGGTACCGACGCACCCTCGACGAGGTCGCGCGTGACGCCGCCCAGCACGATTTCCTCGAAGCGCGAATGGGCGAAAGCACCGACGGCGAGCAGCTGCGCCTGGAGCTGATCGACGAACCGCAACAGGAGGTCGCTCGTGGCATCTGCGCCGTTGAGCGCGTGCTGCGTCGGTGCATAGCCAAGCCGCGTGAGGTGCTCGCTGATCGGGTCCAGCGCGCTCGGCGAGCCGCCCGGCGATACCGAAACGATATCGATCCGCGCATGGCTCTCAAGCAACGGCAGCGCATCGTTGAGCACGCGCGCCGCCTCGCGCGACCCGTTCCAGCCGACGACGATATGGTCGAAGCGATCAGCGGCGCCCAGCGGCGGAACGGCCAGTACCGGCCTTCCGGAGAAGAGCGCCAGGTCTCCCAGCACCCGGCTCCGGAATTTCCGGTTTCCGTAAGCACCCGGCGGCCCGACGAGCGTGAGGTCGCCGACACTCGCCCGCGCCGAGAGCATCTTGCCGAGCTCGGCAATCTCTCCCTCGTAGCAGCAAAAGTGAACCGGGCGACCAATTGTGGCGAACTGGCCGGCGAGCGCGGTCTTCTTGTCCTTGGCGTAGCGCGCAAGCTCGTTGGTGAGCGGATAGCCGCTCGCCGAGGCTAGCGAGAATTCAAGCGTGCTGACCGGCGCTGCCACCGCGATCGTCAATCGCGCATTGCGCGCATGCGCGAACTGTTCCGCCTGAGTGACAAAATTGGCGTCGGTCGAGCCCAAATCGACGACAGCCAGCACGTCGGCAACCATGACCACCCTTCCGCGCCTTCGAAGCGCTCGCTTTGTTGTCCGCCTGGAATGGCAGGAAGGATGGCATGCGCGCTATACGGGATAATGCGTGGTTGCCGACGGGCGCGACGGAGGCGAAAAGCTCCCCGACACGTCCGCACGGTTGCTCGCTCCAAGCCGCACAACGGTCAGCGGAGACGATGACATGTCGCACCCCGTCAAGCCCGCCCCCCGGCCGCTCGCCACGCCGGATTTTCTCGCGCTGGGCGAGACCCCGACCATCGGCCCCTTGCGCGCCTGCGCAAGCCTCGCCGGCGGGCGGATCGACACCAGCGCCGCCCAGGCTGACCCGGCAATCGCGCCGCTGATCGAGGCGGCGGGCCTCGTCTTCCTGTTTCGCTATGGCGTGTTGGTAACCGTCGGCGCCGAAAATGACGCGATCGTCGGATTGGTTGAGGCCCTCAAACCCCATATCGCCGATCCGACCACGCTGAACGAGCGCGAGTCGGCCCATATCGAACACGACCCCGGTGCTCACGACAATATCGGCAGCGAAGGCCAGATCCGGCTGGCTGATCTCGGGCGCGAGCGGCTGACATTGGTCGCGATCGTGCTCGCGCGCAGTGTGGCGCTGGCGCGCGATGAATTCCTGCTGTGGGACGCCTTTGACCGGATCGCGCCACTGGTCACCGATCTTCAGGAGAACGGGCGCGCGCGGCTTCCCATCCGCTCCGCGATGCGGCTCGTGGGGAATGTCCTGGCGGCGCGGCACCGTATCATCGGAACCGCGCAGGTCGACGAGCGGCCGGACCTCCTGTGGGATCATCCCGAGCTCGACCGGCTCTACGCGCGGCTTGAAGCGGAATATGAGCTTAAAGAACGCGCCGACGTCGTTCAGCGCAAGCTCGACGCCCTGGGCGGCTTTACCGAGGCCTTGCTCGATATCGTTCGGGACAAAAGGGCGTTCCGCGTCGAGATCGCCATCATCGCGCTGATCGCCTTCGAGGCTGCGCTGTCGCTGTTCGCGCTGCTTGCTCGATAAAACCACTACAGATCGGACCGAACGATTAAGTGCGCGGCATAGCAATCGGATATAGATCGTTTGTGGGGGTAATGAGACCACCAACTTGCCGTCAGTGTACAAAGAAGATTAAGAAATGAGAATAACCATGGCGCAATTGAAAGTTTAGAGGTAATATCCGGGCATATTGTGGGCACGAAGGAGAATTTTCCGATGTAAGTGGTTGATTTGAAAATGTTTCTCTAGGGTCAGGACCCATTGATGTGAGAGGCGCGATCTGATTCAGGCTCCGCAAGGAGGCCGAATGTGAGCGACCTGTACTGGCTGACCGACGAGCAGATGGCGCGGCTTGAGCCGTATTTTCCGAAGAGCCATGGCAGGCCGAGGGTCGATGATCGGCGCGTGTTGAGCGGGATCATCTTCGTCAACCGCAACGGGTTGCGTTGGCGGGATGCGCCGAAGGATTACGGCCCGCACAAGACGCTCTACAATCGTTGGAAGCGCTGGGGCCAGATGGGTGTCTTCACCCGGATGATGGAAGGGCTTTCCGCTGGCGCCGAGCGCAAGACGGTGATGATCGATGCGACCTATTTGAAGGCGCACCGCACGGCGTCGAGCCTGGCGGTAAAAAGGGGGATCTCGGCCGCCTGATCGGCCGGACCAAAGGCGGCATGAACACCAAACTCCATGCCGTCACCGACGCCAATGGTCGTCCCTTGAGCTTCTTCATGACCGCGGGGCAGATCAGCGATTACATCGGTGCAGCGGCGCTGCTGGACGATCTACCCAAGGCGCAATGGCTGCTCGCTGATCGCGGTTATGATGCTGACTGGTTCCGCGATGCCCTGCAAGCCAAAGGCATTAAACCCTGCATCCCGGGCCGGAAATCGCGAAACCAGCAAATCAGATACGACAAGCGTCGCTACCGGCGTCGAAACCGCATCGAGATCATGTTCGGTCGCCTCAAAGACTGGCGTCGCGTCGCCTCCCGCTACGATCGATGTCCTACCGCCTTCTTCTCCGCGATCGCTCTCGCCGCAACCGTCATCTTCTGGCTCTAATCAGTGAGTCCTGACCCTACGATCACGCGAATAATATCTGCGCGGCTTGCCGGCGGCACAAGCGAGGACCGGACGACCTTCTCCAGCCAAGGGCGAGCGTTGGGAGGCCGCGTTCCCGCGGGACTTGGCAGTCAAGGTCGATGGAGACCTTCAATCGCTGGTCGCCGCCGGTTTCCCGACCGCTTTGATTGCGCAATGGGCGCAGTCGATCCCCAGGCTTAACGCGCTGCAGATATCCGCGATCAACGATTATGGCGTCCTCGCGGGCGAGCATCTGGTCGTCTCTGCGCCGACATCGTCTGGCAAGACCATGGTCGGCGAACTTGCCGCGCTGAAGACCGTGCTCGCGAGACGGCGTGCCATATTCCTGCTGCCGCTCAAGGCGTTGGTCGCCGACAAGCGTCGGCACTTCGAAACGGTCTACGGTCCCTTCGGCATAAGGACATTCGAAGCCACCGGCGAAACCGACGATATCGGTCCGCTCTTGCGCGGCAAATACGACATCGCATTGCTGACCTACGAGAAGTTCACCGCCATCGCGCTCACATTTCCGCACGTGCTCGAACAAGCCGGTGTCGTCGTCATCGATGAAGCGCAGATGATCGCCGACGAGAACCGTGGCGCCAATCTCGAATTCCTGCTCACCTTGATACGTACGCGTCGACGGCGCGGCATAGAACCACAGCTGATCGCGTTGTCCGCTGTCATCGGCGACACCAACGGCTTCGAGCGCTGGCTCGGCGCTCGGCTTTTGCGTCGCACGGAAAGGCCAGTGCCACTGGACGAAGGCCTTCTGCTCCATGACGGTCGCTTCCGCCGTCTCGCCGCCGAGACTGGCGAGGAGATTACCGCCGAACCCCTGATCCAGCGCATCTGGGGTGGCAAGGGGTCGAGCCAGGATTGGGTCATTCCCCTCGTTCGCAAGCTCGTCGGTGAGGGACAGCAGGTGATAGTCTTCCGTGAACAGCGAGGCGAGGCCCGCGGGTGCGCGAACTATCTGGCGAATGCCCTCGACCTCCCGCCTGCGACTGAGGCCATGGAACGCCTGCCCCGGCTCGATCCGTCCCAGGCGAGCGAGACCTTGCGCTCTTGCCTGCGGGGCGGGGTCGCATTCCATATTTCGGACCTGACACCCGACGAACGACGCATCATTGAAGAGGAATTCCGCCGGGAGGGGGGCAGTCTGCGCGTGATCGCTGCGACGACCACGCTGGCGATGGGCGTGAACACACCCGCTAGCTCGGTCGTCATCGTCGGGCTTGAGCATCCGGGTCGCAAACCCTATTCCGTCGCCGAATATAAGAATCTCGTCGGGCGCGCGGGACGTCTCGGTTATGCCGAGCGGGGCACTTCCTACCTGCTCGCTGCCTCCCCCAGGGAGGAGTGGGATCTTTGGCATCGCTATGTGACGGCGTCGCCCGAGGATTTGCATTCCCGGTTCCTGTCGGGTGACACGGATCCGCGCTCGATGATCGTCCGTGTGATCGCCAGCGCAGCCCGGAGCAAGGTGCGCGCGGACCGCGCGGAAGTGATCGATTTCTTGGAATCCTCGTTCGGCGCGTTCCTGCAAACAAAGGCGCGTGACGGGTGGACCTGGGATAGGGATGATTTCGAGCGGGCGATGGGGGACCTCCTTCGCCACGGCCTCGTCGTCGCCGATGAGGCGGGAACTCTCACCCTGACGCCGCTCGGCCGGATTGCGGGTGAGGGCGGCGTCGAGGTTGCTTCGGTCCTGCGAATTTCAAGCGCATTGCGCGGAGCAGGAGCTGCCGAGATCAACGACCCGACCCTGATCGCTGCAACACAGGTCTCTGTCGAGCTCGATGACGTCTACTTTCCGATGAACAAGAAGAGCGTGAAGCACCATCACAAGGAGCCGCAGATGTGGCGGTCCGAGCTGATTGGGCAGCATATTCCGGGATCGGTGACGAACGCGCTGTGGGCCAATTATGATGAGGAGCACGTCCCGACATTGCGTGCCAAGAAGGCCGTGGCGTCGTTGCTGTTCATTTCCGGTCGACCCATCGCCGAGATCGAGCGCATACTGACGCAATTCGGTGGCGGCGGCGACGGCGCTGCCGGAGCGATACGGCAGGGTGCCGCGCGTACCTGCGACATACTGCCGACCGTCGCGCGAATCGCGGCCATTCTGTACCCCGATGTCGACCTCAATATGGGTCAACGTGTCGAGCGCTTGCTGGTCCGCCTCACCTACGGGGTGCCAGCTGCGGCTGTAGACCTCGCGCGCGAAGCCGGAGCAACCCTGACACGTGGCGACTATTGCGAGCTGGTTCGGCATGATCTGGCCGCGATCCGGAACATCGTGGACGCAGGCGACGAGCGCCTGCTCGCTGCACTGGGTGGCGACCGTCAAAAAGCCGAGATTGTGCGCGAGGCGGCTCGCCTCGCAGCGGTGCGCGTTTCCAGCGCCGAGCCGGTCAGGTTGCCAATCCTCGAGCCATATGTCGGATGATCGCATGGGCTGAACCCTCAATCTGGCGGGACTGCCTTCAGCCGCAGCGCAAGGAAAGGCAGCCGCGAGCCGGCGCCGCCCCGTCGGCTACGCCCTTGCCGCTTGATCCCTGGAATTTGTAGCCCTTGTCCGATCGAATATCACGAACGCCTGAAAGGTTGATCGGGCGATTTATCGACGAAAGTGGCGCTTGATGAACGGACTTCTCGACACGAAGTGGCTGCTCGCGACCTGGCAGCTGCAGGTGGCCCTTGGCAGCGGCTACACCGCCTACATGGTTGCCTATACTGGAGTGCGCGCCCACCACCAGGCAATCGACACCACTTTCAGAGCTCTGGCGTTCGGACTGGTCGCCACCGCGATATTGCTCGTCCTGCCAGTAAACCGACCTTTAATCGTCATCCCGGTGGCCTTTGTGTCCACCGTATTTGTTGGCGCACTGTGGCGTCGGATAGGGATGCGCCTCTGGAACTGGCTGTTGCGTTGGTCGGAGCTCACCTGGGGCGACGATACGCCGAGTGCGTGGGCGCGCATGATCAGCGATCAGGATCACTTCGTGACCCAGATCATCGTTCAGACCAAGGATGGCAGGCGTTTACGCTGTATGGACACGCGTCCGTTCGCAGGTCTCCCGCTCGGGCCGGCGGTCCTTGGAACGAACGGCGATATCGTGCTGTACGTCACCCATACGCTCGACGGGAGTGGCGAGCGCGAGATGAAGCATACGCTGGACGAGCATCATGGCGCGATGGCCACCTATCTGCCCGCAGGCGAGATCCGGCAGGTAATGATACGCAGGAAGCCCCGAAAAACCCGTTAGCTCTCGTCCGGCGGGGGCGGCGGCGAAGGCTGTCCGCCCTGGCCAGTCTCGGCCGGCGGCGCGGAAGGCTGCACGCTTCCGCCGATGCCGTCACCCCACGGCTCCGGTGCTTTGGGTGTGAAAGACCGCTGTTCCCAGTCCGAGCCGGATCTATCGCGATTCATTGTTCAACCCCATAAAACGAACAGGGAACATAGCATCGCGAAAACGTCTGTCCAGCGGCGCGGACGCCGCTTAGACGCAGCCCTCAAGCGGCCGGGCAATGCCGAATGTCGGCTCCTTGCAAAACCCGTCGCTCGGCATGTTGCCAGGGACCGACTGCTTCGTCCCAGACCCGGTACTTCAGCTTTACCGACGAGGCACCTTCGGCGAACGGCAGGTTCCGGGATCCGGAATCCACACATTGAACGGCGGGGATTGGGCGCGCTGCTGTCAGTCGCTGAGTACCCCGGGCACGAGTGCCATAGCTTGATAGGCGGTAGGTCGGAGCCTATCTGGCTGCGCGCGTTCGGAACCTCTAGGACCCTCATGTCGCCGCTCCCAAATTTGCCACCCCCAGCAATTTCTCCGGACGTTGTACGTCCGACGCCGCAGGCTTGGGGTCAGCGGCTGCGGGGGTATGTGTGGCACGCGCAGACCATTGGCTGTTCGGAAGCAGAGGTATTTCGCCTGACCGGCGATGATCTGCCGCCGCTGTTCGTGAAATCCGAACCGATTGGTCCTTTCGCCGAGCTTCCGGGAGAGATCGACCGGCTGCGCTGGCTGACTGGCCAGTCCCAGCTTACGCCGACCGTTGAAGCCGAGGTGGAAGAGGACGGGCGCCGGTGGCTGCTGATGTCCGAAGTTCCGGGCCGTGATCTCGCCAGTTCTGCGGATCTCTCCCCGTTGCAGATCGCCGAAATCGCTGCCGATGCGCTACGCGAGCTGCATGCACTCGACGTTGCGCTCTGCCCGTTCGATCAGCGGCTCGCGGCGAAGCTCGCTCAGGCCGAAGCCAATGTTGCGGCTGGACGCGTGGATGAGGAGGACATGGACGACGAACGGTTGGGACGGACCGCGGTTAGCGTCCTTGAAGAGGCGCTTGCGCTACGTCCCGCCACGGAAGACCTCGTGGTCGCGCATGGCGACGCCAGTATGCCCAACCTGATGGCCGAGCGCGGGCGATTCACCGGCTTCATCGATTGTGGGCGATTCGGCGTGGCCGATCGGCATCAGGACCTGGCCCTCGCTGCTTGGAGCATCGAGTTCAATTTCGGCGCCCCCTTCGTCCAACCATTTCTCGCGCGCTATGGCGGTCCGGTCGATCGCGCGCGCCTGCATTACTATCGGCTCCTCGACGAGCTCTTCTGATCTCGTCGACGGATCGCGGCCGGCAACCTGGGACGTACGCTCCGAATCCCAACGAACGTAAGCTTTCGGGATCAGCCGGCGGCACACTCAGCGACTGCTATTAGGGCGCTTTTCGGCCGAGCTCCCATCTCATCGCCCCGGTCAACTACGAGCCGTACCTCCGCGCTATTCGCTCGCTGCGCTGGGGTATCGGTTTGGTTGGATCGAGCTGGACGAGCTTCGCGCCGGTACGCTGCATCGCCGCCGTCACGTCTGGCCAATATTGATCAGACAATGCGATGAAGACCGTTGCGTTGGACAGCGATCCCTTGGGCGTTTTCGAGGCAATCCTTTCCAGAACGGATACCAGGTTTGGCGCCGATAGCGATGCCAGCGCCACATAGTCCGCGTAGGAGTCGATCAGCGCCTCTCGCACCCATTTCTCGGACACGGCATAATCTTTAGCGCCCGGTAGGCGCAGAACCGTCGTCGAAGTTGCAACATCATCGCCTTTCAGGCGACCAACGGCCTCGCGCAAATAGTCGTGCCACTGGCGCTCTGCGTTGACCTCCGGACCAAGCAAAGGCGTTAGAAACGCGGTCTTTGCCGCCGCCTCTACGGCAATCTGCTCTGCAAGAACCTTGCGTGCCGACACCAGCGCCGCATCCCAACTCGCCGCATTCGTCGGCGATACTTTCCCGTCTGCCAGAGCAACTGCAATTTCAATCGTCGCGGGCTCGCCGGCGAAAATCTCTGAGGGGATCACAACGGGGATCAGCGCCTTTTCGCCATCAGGCGAAAAGCGAGGCTGGCCCCGCCAATGGATCGAGCTGACCGAATGAGGCAGCGCCTCGATATAATCCTTTGGGACGAGATCGGCGAGCGACAGTGCGCGCACGAGCCTGCCGTCGCCGCCATAGATCGCCACTGCATTCGGTCCGTAGCCAACCCCGTGCCAATTGTCGAAGGTGACCGCATACTCCCCGTCATCACGAACGATGGCTGATACCGGGGCGACGTCATTGGCGATCTCACGCTCCCACACCACCTGCCAACGCTTGTTTGTCAGACGTTCCAGCCGGGCACGGGCGAACCGCGTTCCTCCCTTTGCCTGTCCGGCCGGATCGACCTTGTTGACCTTATCTTCAAAATAGCTGAGCTGGTTTTCAAGATCGCGCGGGACGACGGTGATGCGGGCGTGCCCCCTGCATGAGGTGTATGTGGTCGTCGTCGGCAACATCCAGCTATCCGCGCACAAAGGCGCCGGTAGGAACGAAGTCGCCACCATAGCGAAAACCGATAAGCACAGAGCGCGAGAGATCTTCATCCACACCCCCTTTATGATACACTATATCGCGACCAATGGGAGGGCTGTAAACCCCGCTAGTTAGCCTCGGGATCGGCAGGTTTGCTCAAAGGGAGGATGCAGAACTGAATGACTGCGGTGAGGGCGCGTTACCGCTTTCTGTGAGGGCGGCCCCTCCGGCTTCGGAGGGGCCGCAGAGTCAGATTTCAGTCCGCTCAGCGAGCATCAAGGCATCCTCGATGTCAACGCCGAGGTACCTGACGGTGTTCTCGATCTTTGTATGCCCGAGCAATATCTGGATCGCCCGCAGGTTCCCGGTAGCCTTGTAGATCATTGATACCTTCGTCCGGCGCAGCGAGTGCGTGCCATAATCGGCGCACCGGAGTCCGATGGCGGTGACCCACTCGTCTACGAGCCGGGCATATTGCCTGGTGCTGATGTGACCGGCGCGATTAATCCGGCTAGGGAATGCAAAATCGTCGATCGCTCCGCCGCGCCGTTCCAGCCACGCCAGGAGGCTTCCCCGGACATCGGCGGTCAGCTCGAATTGAACGGGACGACCGGTCTTCTGCTGTATGACCATCGTCCGCGTTCTGATCTCCGCACCCGAGACCAGATCAGCGATCTTGATTTTGACCAGGTCGCAGCCGCGCAGCTTGCTGTCGATTGCTAAGTCGAAAAGCGCCCGATCGCGAAGGCGCTCCTCCCGATCCAGGAAGAAGCGAACCGCCCAAATCTGCTTCTGTGTCAGCGGGCGTTTGCTGCCCACCGTTTTGCCCGCATTCCAAGCAGCCCGCGACTGCATGGTAGGGTCATATTGTGAATGTCCCATCGTCCTTCTCCACGGCCCCGATTGGCCATCGAGTGAACGCGGTGACGTCGATTGGTTTGGCGCGGCGCGATGGCTTCCGTGCTGTCTCAGGCCAATCAGAACCAATATGGTACAATCTCTTAGCCGCCGGGCAGAAGTCGCCGCATACCCGGCCGTTCGGGAACGCGAGTGGCTCGCCCGTTTGCGGACATGCCCGCAGCCTGTCAGAATGCTGGGATATGAAGAACGTTCAGATCATCGATGGCGGAAACAACGCGACCTTCAGCCTGTTTCAAGTAACTGATGAGGAGTTCGCGGCAATCTTTCCCGATGGTTGCGACATGGAACTCATAGAAGACCTGATCGAGCGGCTTGGCGAGGACACGACGAGCCGGCTCCTAAAGCCGATTTGGGGCCGGCCAATCTTAAAGCGAGAAGCCCACGGTCTGCATGGCACGCTCTACTACGACAATGAACACCGTCGAATTCCTACATCGAAACGGGAAGTCGATTGGGATGATCGCTCAATAAATCCAGCGCAGCGTGAGTTATTTTCTCGCCATCGAGAATGATGGCTTCCCTTCTCGCCTCCCAACGCCCACGAGAACCGAGAGGCCCAAATTAGCCTTTCTCGGTGTTCATTGGACCGGCAGCAGGCCAGTCGCTGCGGCCCTGTGAATACGGTCGAGTTGTATCACCGATATCAGATAGGCGGCAGCAACCGCGATCGCGACCGCGCCGACCCTGTTGTCCGGACAGAGGTGCCATGCCGCGAGCACGAAGAGGATCCGCATGCCAAGGTGGATGAGTCCAACCGGATTACCCACGCACCAAGTGAGTACCACCCAGTGAAGCGCGAAGGCGATCCCGACAGTGAGCGGGAACAGGTTCGGAGCGTAAATCCACACCGGGGTGTGGATCGCCCAGGTCGACAAAACCATCACCCGCGCCAACGCGGTCAGTCGGAACAAGGGATTGGTGGGGTTAGTGCGCTCGCCGCGCAGCTTCATGAGGAGCGCGCCAACCGGCATGATCGTCCAGAAGCCGAGGAAAAGCGTCAGGTTGCGATGCTCCGGAGCGACGACAATGCTGAGCATCGCGATCATGGAATAGACGATCACCCCGGTTATCGGCAATGATGGAACCCGTGGCCGTGATCGGACGAAATCGGCCTGCATCTCCTCGAATGTCATTGCACTCTCCCGCTGATCCCTGCGGTGCTTGCTAAGGGCAGGCCGTGGCGTCAGCATGTATAAATCGGAAAAACCGCAGGAAAGGGGGCGATCGCATGAGCATAAAATGCCGGGCCGCGCATTCCGCGTTGCATCCCTTTGTCGTCGGATTTGTCGAGCGTGCCGAAGCGATCGTCGCGGGCGCATCGATCGAGTTTCCATTCGCCATGCCGGTGATCCATATCGCGCTGGATGAGGCCTCGGGGCCGGGCGTTGCGATCAGCGGCGGAACGAAAGTCGCGCGGGCGATGACCGGGCAGCGGCTGCCGCATTCCTTCGTGATCGCGCTTGGTTTTGCCGGCGTGGCTTTGCTATCGCCGGAACCGGCTTCGGTTGCCACCGGCGGTTTCGTCGAGGTGGCGGATCCCTTCTGGCATTCGCTGCGCGAACGATTGTGCGACGCGCGCGACTTTGAGACGCGCGCTGCAATCGCCCAACGCATGTTGATGAGCCGAATCGATGCCCCGGGCACCGTCTCATCACCTTTGTTCAAGGCGGCCGACGCTATCGCGCAGGATCGCTGGTCGGGGCCGATCCACGAACTTGCACGTCATCGCGGGATCGAAGAGCGCACCTTGCGCAATCGCTTCCGCCACGATCTCGGCTGGTCGCCCAAGCGGCTGTTGCGCGTCGCACGCTTCAACCGCGCGCTTCGCGCGCTGCATCCGCGGCCATGGAGCGGACGAGCGACGCAGGATGTGCGGCTCGAATTTTTCGATGACGCGCATTTCCATCGCGAGTTTCGCGCCCACGCCGGCATGTCGCCCGCCGCATTCATCACCGCAAAGCAGCGCAGCGGTGACGCGATGCTGCACAACCTGCTGCTCGATCGCGCGCTTTGACCGGATAGGATCAACGCCTAAAAAAAGGCCGCCGCCTAGGTTGCCATAGAAATAACGATGCAACTTATCGGCCTTCATTGGAAGCCATTTCCCCAGAGCGGAATACCGATGCAAGATCAAGGGATGTCTATATTCTATTAATAGAAACCAAGAAAGCTAGCCTGGCTGACTTATCTAGGATCTGCACCACACAGTCCTAGATCGAGCGGAAAGCGTCCAGCCAGTAACCTTGTCCCAACTAAGAGCGATAGAGATCGTTGGATAACCGTCTGGTCAGTTTCCGCCCCATTTCTTGTCATTCGATGACCTGCTTAGCTTGCCTGAAAGTCGCCATTCGTTCAGCCTCGTTTTATGAGCGACGGAAAGTACCAAGGGGGCGGCACGCCCGGAGGCAGGTGGGGTTGCGCTCTCGCTGCCGCGAATGGTGTACCACTGCTCTGCTTGGCCACGCTCGTAAGCGCACTTGGTGATTGCGCGCCCGACACGACGTGTAACCACAACACCGGATGGATGCTTCAGCTCGGCGCATTGGCAATCGCCGCCGCGATCGGCTTCGGCAGTCGAGCGCTTATCAATCTGTGGGTTCGCCACCGAAGACAGGGCGGTTGACGCCCCATGTTCAGCCGTTCAGCCTGGCTCGGTCGCATCCTGGAAGCGGCCGTTCACTCGTCTCGTTCGCAGCGGTGACCAACACAAATCTGACATCCACAGATTCATTGTCGGGATACAGCATGCCGGATCCGCCCTCCGGCGATTCTTGCTCGAAGATGACCGTGGAATTGGTCCCGCAAGCGGCCGAGATTCCCGCGGCCGTCGGAAAGTCAGAATACGGCCCGCGCTACAACCAACCGAAAACCGCGGCTGCGCAATCGTGCCGCCCGAGGCGCGACAGGCCCATTCGCATATCGCCCTCTCGTTCATTTAACTCGCGCTGCAACTGGGAGCGGCAAGTCCGGAGTCAGTGTCGCCGTGACGCGAAGAAATTGTAGAGCGGCACGAACACCAGTGCCACATACCACCCCCAGGCGAAGCTCTCGGCCAATCCCAGGAGGAAAGTCCGCCAACTGAGCAACTCGAAGCCCGGCAGAAAAATCGCCAGCGACGAATGGCTGATCGGCAATTGCGGGAATAGCAGATAGCCGATGATGCAAAACACGTAGGAGATCGCCAGGAACGAGCTCAGGCTGGTCCCAAAGACGACGAGCGGGATCAGCTGATGAACCGTCGCCTGCCGGTAGGTGTCATGCTGGACCATAACGTCCTCCCATCCTGTCGCTCGCGACGCCGCCATTGGCAAATTTGAATAGCGACGCCTCGAACTTGTCGCGACACACCTCCGAACAGAAATAATAGACGCGACCATCGAACAGGCTCGACTTTGCAGTCGAAGTCGCGATCATCCTGCCGCATACCGGATCACGCGCTTCCGGGGGAGCGGGGGGTCCGTCGCCGTCGTCACCACGGGAATGGTTTCGATGACGGTGCCCCATCATGTGCGCACCGCAGCCAAAGCGCATCATGAGGAAGAACAGGAGGGCCCAAAAGAGCAGGTAGCCGATGGATGCCATCGCTATTTCCTCATCATCCCGCAGCGGGACATCCGAACCATCATGCCGTCGTGCGGGACCAACAGCACGTCTGCCTTCCGCTTCTGTTCGGATGAAAGGACCGCATAAAGCTGTGCCAGTACCGGCCGCAGTCGATGCAGATTGTCGCGCATCGAGGCGAGCATCCGGTCATGCCGGTCGAGTCGCTCGATAGGTGAGAGAGGCTCGCCAGCTCCCGGTGCAGCCATCATCTCGCGGTGGGCATGGCCCATGTCTGCGGCGATCGTGCGCAGTGCGTTCTCATAGGCGGTCCAGGCGGTCAACTGGGCCGGCGTGATATGGAGCTCGCTGCGCATGCGGCTGAGATGCTCTTCGATATCCCGCGACATGGTCATGTCGCCGCCCTCGGGCCCGGTCATCGTTTCGGACTGGCCGGCCTTCGGACGCGCGTTCGACATTCCGGTAGCCGCGGGTGCCGGCGCGTCGGCGGCGGGATGGTGGCCGGCGTGCGGGTCCTGAGCGCGCGCGGCCAGCGGCGTGGTCATCATCGTCAGCGTCGCAACGGACGCGAGCATTCGGTTCGACCTGATCATCGCCGGCCACCGCTCAGTTCCGCCAAGGGTCATGGTGACACGCTCCTCGGCTGTCCTATCTATCAAGGTGCCGGCTGCCGCACGTTACGTATTGATACCGAGTGCAGGCCGCGGCGGCAGACCTTAGCACCTCGTCAGACCCCGTATGGTGAGGCGCGGGAAGGATTTCGTTATGACGCACGCCGAGCATGCCCATCACCTCCGGGAAGCGTCAGTCCGGCTGGACAGCGTCACGGACCCCGTGTGCGGCATGGCGGTACACCCGGCAACGACAAGCCACCATGCCGTGGTGACGGGTACGCGTTATCATTTCTGCAGCGAGCGCTGCCAGGCGAAGTTCGTCGCCGACCCGGGACATTATATCGGACCTGGGCCGGCCCGGCGGCCCGAGGCAGCACCGGGGACGATCTGGACCTGCCCGATGCATCCGGAAATCCGCCAGGATCACCCGGGCAACTGCCCAATCTGCGGCATGACGCTCGAGCCGGTGATGGTCACGGCCGAGGCGGGTCCGAGCCCTGAACTGACCGACATGACCCGGCGCTTCTGGTTCGGGCTCGTCCTGGCGTTGCCCGTACTCGCGCTGGAGATGGGCGGGCATGTCTTTCCCCAACTGCATCATATCGTGCCGATGTGGGTTTCGATCTGGATCCAACTCGTGCTGGCAACGCCCGTGGTGCTGTGGGCGGGATGGCCGTTCTTCGAGCGAGGCTGGCAGTCGCTGAGGGTGCGCAGCCTGAACATGTTCACCCTGATCGCGATGGGGACCGGGATCGCCTGGGCTTACAGCATGGTCGCCGCGGTTGCGCCGGGCGTGTTTCCGCCGGCCTTCCGCGCGGCTGACGGTACGGTTGCGATCTATTTCGAGGCCGCATCAGTGATCACCGTGCTGGTGCTGCTCGGACAAATGCTGGAACTGCGCGCCCGCGAGCGAACCTCCGGCGCGATCAGGGCTTTGCTCGATCTCGCGCCCAGGACGGCGCGGCGGATCGGCGTAGACGATGTTGAAGCGGAGGTCGGCCTCGATCAGATCGCGGTGGGCGATCGACTTCGCGTGCGCCCGGGCGAGAAGGTTCCGGTCGATGGCCTGGTCGAGGACGGACACTCCTCGCTCGACGAATCCATGGTGACCGGCGAGTCGATGCCCGTCACCAAAACGCTCGGCGACAAGGTGATCGGCGGCACCCTCAATCAGACGGGGGCGCTCGTCATCCGGGCCGACAAGGTCGGACGTGATACGATGCTCGCGCGGATCGTGCAGATGGTCGCCGAGGCTCAGCGTTCGCGCGCGCCGATCCAGCGCGTGGCCGACCGGGTCTCAGCCTGGTTCGTGCCCGCGGTGCTGGCGGTCGCGGTGCTAGCCTTCCTGGGCTGGGCGATCTGGGGTCCCGAACCGCGCTTAGCCTATGGCTTGGTGGCCGCGGTCGCGGTGCTGATCATCGCCTGCCCTTGCGCGCTCGGCCTGGCGACGCCCATGTCGATCATGGTCGGGGTCGGCCGCGGCGCTGGCTTTGGCGTCCTGATCAAGAATGCCGAAGCTCTCGAGCGTATGGAGAAGATCGACACCTTGATCGTCGACAAGACCGGAACGCTGACCGAGGGCCACCCGTCAGTTACGCGGATCATCTCCGGCACCGGATTCAACGAGGAGACGGTACTGCGACTGGCCGCGGCGGTTGAACGATCATCCGAGCATCCTCTGGCGCTTGCGATCGTCAAGGCGGCGGACGGGCGCAGGATCGGGATTCCCGCGGTCACGGACTTCGACTCGCCGACCGGCAAAGGCGCGCTCGGCACCGTCGAAGGCAAGCGGGTGGTGCTCGGCAGCACCGCCTTTCTCATGGAACATGGTGTCGACACGGCCCCGCTGGCGGCAGAGGCCGATGCACTGCGCCGTGACGGCGCGACGGCAATCTACGTCGGGGTCGATGGTGTCGCCGCCGGCATCTTTGCGATTGCCGATCCGATCAAGAAGACCACTCCCGAGGCGCTTGCGGCGTTGCGCGACGAAGGGGTTCGCGTCGTGATGCTGACCGGCGACAATCGAACAACCGCCGAGGCGGTGGCACGGGCGCTCGGTATCGACGAGGTGGAGGCCGATGTGCTTCCCGATCAGAAGAGCGCGGTCGTGAAGCGACTGAAACTGGAGGGCCGGACCGTTGCGATGGCCGGCGATGGGGTCAACGACGCTCCCGCGCTCGCCGCCGCCGAAGTTGGCATCGCGATGGGATCGGGCACCGATGTCGCGATCGAGAGCGCAGGCGTCACCCTCCTCAAGGGCGACTTGATGGGCATTGTTCGCGCGCGTCGGCTGAGCGAGGCGACGATGTCGAACATACGCCAGAATCTGGTGTTCGCGTTCGTCTACAACGCCGCTGGCATTCCGGTCGCGGCGGGCTTGCTCTATCCGCTGTTCGGCATCCTCCTTTCGCCGATGATCGCTGCGGCGGCAATGTCGCTCTCCTCGGTAAGCGTGATCGGCAACGCGCTGCGGCTGCGGGTAGTGCGGCTCTGAACGCGGTGCACAAAAGCCACTACTTCATTGGCCCTCCCGGAAGCGGTCGGGCAGAAGTCCACCCAGCTCATGGCAACGGGCGCCTTTTGGTGAAGTCTCATCGCCGCCGGACGGAAGCCGCCCTACACTCAGTCGTTCGGTCGGTGTTGCATCCCGCCGGACAGCTGCCGTCGTTCGACGCGAGGCTCATTTTGCCCGCATCGTTGCACTTGCTCCCCCCCCCGGGGGCGGCGGTGCACAACGTTCGCGATGAGTACGGACGATCTATACCGCATTCTTCGCACCGGCCACCTTCAGGCGCAGGGTATCGTCGATACGATCGCCGAGCCGCTGCTCGTGCTCGACGCGAACCTTTGCGTTCAGGCGGCGAGCCGTTCGTCCTTCGAGACCTTCGGTGTCGACAGCTATGAGACGTTGGGGCAGCCCATCTATGAGCTGGGCAACGGGCAATGGGACATTCCGGAGCTGCGTGCGCTGCTCGAGCGCGTGATCCCGAAGGCCACCGCAATCATCGACTATGAGGTCGAGCACGACTTTCCCCGCTTGGGCCGCCGGACGATGCTGATCACGGCGCGCACGCTCCACCATCCCGACGGCGGCAGTCGTTCCATGCTGCTCACCGTCAGAGACGCGACCGAACACCATCGCGCGGATCTGGCGAAGGACCTCGCGTTCGGCGAACTTCGCCATCGCCTGAAGAATCTGCTCGGCGTGGCGCGGTCGATCGCCAGCCAGACGACCACGGAAGGGCTTTCGGCGGCGGCGTTTCGCGATGCCTTCCTGGGGCGACTCAATGCCTTGATCCAGGCGGAAGACCTTGCCTTCGAAAAGCCCGACGAGACCAGTCTCAAAGAAGTGCTCGGACGGCTTTTGGCGCCTTATTCTCCCGCGTCCATCGAGATCGAGCCGGCGCCGGTCGTCGAGCTCACGTCCCGCCAGGTCAGGTCTTTGTGTCTGGTGCTGCACGAGATGGCGACGAACGCCGCCAAATATGGTGCGCTGTCGGTGCCCGACGGTCGGGTCCGCGTCGGGTGGCAGATTGACGCTGCCGGCGGCGAGCTGAAGCTCACTTGGGTGGAGCGCGGCGGACCGCTGGTCACTGCTCCCACCGCGAGCGGATATGGCACCACGCTCATTCAGTCGACGATCGCCTACAACCTCCAAGGCCACGTCGACCTGGCCTACCCGGCCGAGGGTTTCCAGGCCGAGATCGTCATTCCCTTTGCGGGTGCCGCCACCGAAGAGTGAGTTATGCAAGGAACGGTGCTGATCGTCGAGGATGAATATCTGATCGCGGTGGAGCTCCAGCGTATCGTCGAAGACGACGGGTGGCGCGCCATCGGCCCCGCACCGACGGTCGAAGCCGCGCTGTCCCTGCTGGAGATCGAACGGCCGTCGGTGGCGCTTCTCGACGTCCATCTCGGATCGGAACTGGTAACGCCGGTCGCCTTAGCCTTGAAAGAAAAGAAGGTGCCCTTCGCAGTAGCGAGCGCATACGCACGGCCCGAGCAATATGGCGGAGCGGTTCTGGCGAGGGTACCCAATGCGGGAAAGCCAGCTGAGAAACGACGCCTGCTGGCTACGCTGAAGGAGCTCTTGGATTCTTGACGATCGTCAAGCCGGCAGTCGAAATGTGTCGGTTTCTCCAAATGTCAGCCTTGGAAGCTGCCTTTCCGGACACCACCCACACATTGTCAGGCCCGAGCCGCCATCGGGCCTCTCTCGCGTCCAAAGAGCAGACTGCCCGGTTTCGGGAAGGAGCATCCCAGGCCGGAACGGCGGCAAAGAGGCGCCATGCGGACCGGCAGGTCTTGTCAGGAGCCGACGTCCAGTGCTTGCCCGATCGGCTATCGGAAGGCGAAAGAAAGTGGGCTGATCGCCGACTGGCAGCTTCTAGGAGCTAACGTTGGCATAGCAGCCGTTGGCGGCCGCCCTTGCAAGTGGCGGCTGCCGACCAACTCACGCCGTTCCGATGCAGTAGCCCCATCGCTTGATCGAATATTTGCGCGTTGATTGCGCTGGCAATCCGCACGGGTCCGAAGTTCGAAGAGCACACGATGCCCAAACCCCGCTCGGGAAAGAGCGCCACGTCACTGGCGACATCATCAAGGTATCCGCCATGGGAGATACGCGGAAAACCACGGCCACTTCGATCTGCTAAGCGAGAGCGTGTTCAGAATTCGCTCCATCCTGCAGTCGTACCCGCGTAGTGTATTGAGCGACCGTATTTCGCCAGCTCGGCCTGTACCTCGGGCCGTCCGCGTGCATCTGCCATCGTCCGTCGCATCGCTATTTCGAACGGGGTACGCTCTTCTTGAGTGTCAAAGACGAGGAATAAGCCGAGCGCATCCGAGCGCGCGTCGCTATCGCGGAGGCGCTTGATCAGCATGTCAGCAATGGCCTTGCCGTCGCCGTGGCAGGCCGCTGCCGTTGCCGCGGCATTCCAATTATCTTCCGCTTTGCTTGACAGCTTACCCGCGACGGCCTTGGCTTCATCATCGCGGCCAAGCCCCCAGAGCGCACAAGCCTGATTGGCCCAAACCCACATTTTGCCATAGGCGCTGAGATGATCGAAGCGCTTGCGCTCCAGCTCAGTCAGATCGTCGAACGCTTTTTGAAAATGACCTGCAGCTATCGCCATTTCCGAGCGATTGATAACAAGTGAGCCGAGTTCAGGATAACGATCAACCCCCAACGCCAAAACGTTGTCCAGAGCGACGATCGCGTCGTCGATATGCCCCTGATAACGCAGATCGTTAGCGTATTCGTTCACCAGCCAGAATGCATCGCTACCGACTATCTCGATCTGCGCCTTATCGGCAGCGAGATGCTTGCCGACCCCTAGTGCCTCTTGGAATCGCCCCAGCGCACGTAGCGTCCGCATCTGGTGCGTTGCCACCGCATAGTCTTTTGGCGCCGTCTTGGCGGCAGTGGCGGCCCGATTGGCCTCGTGTTCCAGATTCTTGCGATATCGATCCGCACCCAAGCGATCCAATTCGGGCCAAAGCGCGGCGTGCCGCCGGTCGATCGCCATCGAAACGAGGCTATTGGTCGGCACATTCTTCGTCAGTCCTGCCCGCGCCTCGGCAAGTTCACCTCGAAGACTGTGACCAGCGATGGCGCAGCCCAGCATGGCATTTCCAAATGCCGTGCCTGGCTCCTGCTGCCAACCGGCATCGGCCAGCGCGATGCAAATGTCCTGCCGTGCTGCCTCGCGCGCGTCGGGTGCGAGCGAGGGCGTCTTCCCCATGGCAGCTTGGACCCATTTTTTATCGAGACTGGCCACGATATCCGGGTGAAGCTTCGACGTGCGCTGCACCGCTTTGGCGAAAGACTGCGGCGTGCCGAGATCGACTTCGTAGGCAATCCATAAGCGGAAAACCTCTGGATTGCCCTCATATTGCGCGGTGCCCGATTGAAGCGCCACCAGCGCTGCCTGAGGTCGTCGCAAATCGCTGAGAATGGCGCCCTTCAACCCGTCGATCATGCCCGCCGCAGACGAAGGATGAGGAACCTTGTCGGCGGCCGCGGATAGCAGGGACAGCGCCTCGAGCCGGGACGCCTCATCGGCCTTGCCCATTAGCGACAGGGCCTTTTCGATATCGGCTTTGATCTGCGCCCAGGAGGCAGCATCGATCCCATTCGGCGTCGCATCGGCCCGCGGTGCCTTGTCCAGATAGAATTCGATGCCAAGTTCGTCCTTGACCTGGTCGGAAACCGTATAGATCGCAGCTGCTTCGGTTGCCGGCACTGTATTTGCCGTTCCGGTTTCCAGATGGTAGACCATCGACAGGCCATCGGGCAATTTGGTGGAGCGACGCGAAAAGCGGATCGGGCCACCTTTCGCCTCGACATCCTCCAGGGGCGTCAGAACCCGATCCTTGACATGTACCTCGATGGTCTGCCCGTTCACGACATGCCCAGCGATGCTGAGCGGCTGGATGCGCGGATTGACCTGCCGATCCGGAAGGACATCCTGCAATAAATATGCGCGCGTTATGAGCTTGGCCGGAATCTTGGCGTCGACAAATGCCTTCCGCGACATCGCGTAATTCTCGATCATCGTCAGGCGGTTGCCATTGCGGTCGTCATTGAGTTCCAGCGACTTGCTCTCAACGATTCCAGGGAAGCGCTGGCGATAGAATTTCAGATTTGACTCGGAAATGCTTTGCGCGGACTTCGTCGACCAAATCGCACGGATATTGTCGGCGCGTGCATCGGTGAAACGCGTTTCAACGTGAAGCGTCAAGGGAGTATTCGCCGTCTCGTCGACGGTAAATTGCTCGAGCACGTCCGCGCGACCAGCGTGCTCGTCAAATCCCTCGATATGCTCAAGCGCCGCCTGCCCCGTGCGGATCGGCAGCGCATAGCCGAGGTCCGCCGGTACCGTCGTCAGCCCTTGCCCACCGCGATGCGTACCGGTCGGGTCGAGCCAGGTCACCTTGCCGTCCACCACCGCGCGGACGATTACGTGATCGAACAGGAGTGGCGATGGCAGGCGGTCAGGCAGACGATCGCCCGCGCCGGTCGACACGAGCGCCGGCACCGCATCGATCCCGAGATGGCGCAGTGCCAGTGCGAGCAGCAGGCTCTTGTCCTTGCAATCGCCATATCCGCGGGCGAGCACCGTTGCCGGCCGGCGTGGTACATAGGATCCTTCGCCCAGCTCCTCGCCGACGTAGCGGATATTGTCCTGGATGTAGCGTGTGACAGCGCTCAAGCGATCGGCAGGTGCCGGCGATGCCTTGCCAATGGCATCAAGCCGCGTGACAAAATCTTTCGGTAGCGTCTCGTCGCCCTGATAGAGCCCTGCTGCCCAGGTCCCTAGTTCAGCCCAGGTTCGCATCGTCGACACATCGAGGCGGCCCCATTGGAAGGCGCTGGCGGGAACGTTATTCTCAGACTGCACCGGCGCAGGGTCCTGCGCCATCCACTCCCATTCACCGCCGCCATCAGTCTTGCGAGCCGTGAAGAAAATGTCGCTGTTGATCGCCTTATATTGTGGGTCCAACCCCGCGGGCCAGATCACGCGCAGTGTGCGCAGCGCCAAGGGCTCGGAAAATCGTTGCGTGAAATGGTAGAATGCGTGGCCGGGCCAAAGGCTCGTTCGCGTATGGGTCGTCATCGCATATTCAACGATATCGCCGACCCGCACGTCGCGCAGGTTGGCGATTGCCTTTAGCGTCCCGCTCACGATGCCGCTGTCCAACTCGCCCTCGCGCTCAACGACGCGAAACTTCGTCTCGCGCGTGAGATCGATGACTTTGCCATTGCGGATCAGCCGCACAAAATTGATGCTTACGCTCTCGAAACTCGGATCATAGGTCACCGAAATCTGGCCTGCGGACTCGAGTCCGCTGCGATTGGTTATCTTGCTCGAAAAGCGGAACCACGCGTCGTGCCCATCGGTACGCAGTCGATACTGACCGTCCACCAAAAGATTGGCGATGCCGTTTTCGGCGCGTTCTATCCGCGCAGGCGTCGCTTCCGGGAGGTTCCGCTCCTTCACCCAGCCCGGTTGCGCTTCTATCTCGATTGTCGGCGCTTCCGCGGCTGCTTGCGCCTCCTTTGTGGGCACGCCGCTGGTCTCACTGGCGTGGCCGGGAGTCGGCAATAGAGCGGCTATAAAGATAAAAAGCGCATGTGGGGAATGCCGCCCGGTATAAATGCTCACGTTGCTGATTGCCCCACTCGATTTTGATTCAGATGGATATGCGATGCGCCAGGTGGTGGCAAACACTATGCGCGCGCGCAATAGTCCACCTCGCCTCTCCTGCGCGAAGGCCGCACTTTCCACGATCAGCGGTATGGTGATTGCCAGGCGAAAAGTCGCGGCCGCCATCGCCGGTCTCGCCCCGCAAATGTCGAACATGATCGAACACTTTACAGGCAGTGCAACCGGATCGAGCGCATGCTATTCATTCAAGGTCTGCCAACACTGGATGCGGGGTAGCAATCAGTGGTGCACACCCAAGGTGCTTTGGCCCGGCGGACGTATGACCAATGCAGCCGTGGCACAATGGATCGCAACGCCCTGACGCTTTGGCGTGGGTCGCGCCCCGCTTCCCGAAATAGCGTCGTTTACAAGACAGCCGCACATTCGGGGTCTGCGGATAATCGCCGCCTATCTCCCGAAACCTGCCTGACGGCACACCTGAAGAGTTTCGGACGCCGGGAGGCGTCGGAAAGTCTTGGATGTCGGAACCCGCGGGCCCGGGGCGATGGCCTAT
>OFTY01000073.1_pt1 | contig 111488 bp, 99 predicted proteins | sample 1775061 | NCBI WGS metagenome assembly OFTY01 (sample SAMN08195773, study PRJEB24354) | sludge metagenome | isolation source: sludge from phenol fed wastewater aerobic bioreactor B | place: India: Nagpur | collected 2016-09-16 | reverse complement strand
TCCAGCCCTTGTTATAAATATTCCTGTTCTGCGAAAATCCCTGCAATGCAACTAATATGACCGGGAGCGACAATACTCGACGACCATCCACAGCGCGCTGTTGGTGAACAGGATTTCGTGCCCGCCCAGATGGAAACCGCCGCCGAGCGGGGTCACCTCGAACTGGTGCATCGGGTCGATCTTGCCGGATTCCGCCGCCACTCTTCACTCCACGCGCATTGCGGGGCGGCTCATCGGGCCGTCCCGCCAGAAATTCCCTTTGATCCGCGCTACTTGCGTGGACCCGAAGCGATGCGAATGATGTTCCGGAACGCCACGACGATCCCCATGAACAACATTCCCAACAACCCCCAGGGCGACGTGCCCGCGATGCGGTCGATCAGCCAGCCGAACAAGGCGCCGCCGATCAATCCACCCAGCAGTTCCGCCAGCACCCGGTTCCCGAGCCGGTAATTGGCATCGGATTCCGGACTGGCGGTGCCTGCGGTCCGTTTCGCTTCTGCGGCTTCGGCCCGGTCCAATCGCTCTTCGAGCGAGACCAGGCGCGAATCCTCCGAAGTTTGATCCGGATCGCTGCCCTTCCCCGTCATCTTCCGCCATCCTCCTGAAACAGAACCGAAAAGAATCGGTGCCGCCCGCGAAAAAGGCCCGGAAAAAGCCGGGGGACCCCTAAGGCGCGGCCCGTTTAGGAACGCCGCCCGATTAAGTCAATGCCCGTGCGCAGGCGCACAAAAATGCCGCCGCGTTTAGGGGCGCGGCGGCATAATGAGGCACGAAGGCCTGCTGCTAATTCGTCAGTTGGCGGCGCACCGCGGATCGCGCACCGGCGGGCTGGTGTCGCGCGTCAGCCATTTGCCGTCGGGCGTGCGGTATTTCTCGCCCGGCGCGGTCTTCAGGATCAGATTGCAACCCGTCACAAAGGCGAACTGTTCGATCGTGCTGCCCGCCGGCGCGTTCCGCGTATAGGCGTCCTTGCGCTTGATATTGAGGTCGCTGACCAGCTTGCGCACTGCATCGGTCGGCGTGGTCACAAAGCCGAGGTAGCCGTCGGGCTGTTCGCCGATCAGGCCCGCGGCGCGCGCATTTTCATAGGCGGGGTCACGCTGCGCCAACGCCGGCGTGACCAGCGCAGCGACCGCTCCGGCGGCGGCCAGCGCAGCGATTGCGGGTTTGAACATCTGCTTCATCATCTTGTTTCGTCCCTGTCAGAAGATAGAGCCATTTTGTTCGATCAGCTTTTTCGCGTCACCGTCAATCCTGTACACCACTTCCTGCTGGATCCGGATGTTCAGGTTGATCTCGATCGGCTTGTCGGGCGCCGACACCTGAACGCAGCCGCCAAGGCCAATCGTTCCGATCGTCAGCAACAGACACCGACCGCCTATGGCCGCTCTCCTCATCTTTCCTGTCTTCCTTACCGTCATTGCACGGGCTCGCTTGCTGGAGGCTGAACGGGCGCCGCCTTCGCCGCTGCGGCGGCTTCGGCGTCGCGCTGCGCTTGCAAGAGCTGCGACAAATTCTGCTCCACCAGGACCGATGGATCGTAAAAGCTCTTTGCAGAGAATATCAGGCCGCGGAAAGGCCCTTCGACACGAATGTTGAAGATCAGCGGGATTTTGGCGACCTGATCGACCAGGAAATTGCGCTTCGCGCCGATACCTTGCCCGATCCCGCCGAAGCGGATTTCGGTCACCATTTCGCCGTCGAGGTTGCCGTTGAGGACAATCGTCAGATCGTCATATTTCAGCGATCGCAGCGCCCCGAACGCAAAATTGGCCATCGTGCCGAGGTTGTGATTGGAAAGCTCGCCGACATAGGCGAGCGTCCCGCCGCCGTCGCGCGCATCGATCCGTCCATTGACCACGCGCCCGCCGAGCCCGTCGAATTCGACCGGCAGCGTCCCGTCGAACTTGCCCGTCGCGTTGATATTCTCGAACCCGAACTGCTGAAGGAAGACGGCGGCGTCGACGCCGACCACATCGAACATCAGGCGGCGTGGCTGGGTGGCACTGAAATCGAGCGTGGCAGGGTGCAGCAAAAGCTCGCCGCCCGCGAACGGCCAGCGCCCGCCCTCGATCCGCACCCGATTGCCGCCGAGAAGCTGATAGTCGATCTTGCCGTCCACGACAGGAATGCCCGGATTGACTTCCTTCAGCGCGACGGTCTGCCCCGGCGCCGAATGGAGCCCCAGCAGATCGTCGAACGTCAGTGTCGACGTCAGCCCGGTCACCGGGCCAAACGCCGCGGCGAGATCGGTATTGGCGGTCGCGAAGGTGCCCCGGCTCGTCACGCCGTCGGCGTTCCATTCGATCCGCCCGTCGCCGACGACCGAGCCCTGGACGTTGGCAACGACGCCTTGCGCAAGTGTCGTGAGCTGTTCGGGCTGGAAATTATCGTCGAAGCGCAATTCCTTGACGATCAGATCGGCAGCGCCGCTACTGTCGGCAAAGCGATGGCGGATCACGGTGTCGAGTATCTTCTTGCCGCTCTCACGCTCGTTGAAACCGGCCCTTGCCTCGATCGCGCCGTCCGCGAAACGGAGATGCGCGTCGCGGCTGCGCAGCGGGGCAAAGCGCTTGTCCGCCGCCGCATCGGTCAGCACCAGCCCGCCGTCGAGCGTCAGCGCGCCGTCGGCCCAGCGCCAGTTGCCGGCAATCTCGCTCATATCGAGCGGGACGGCGCCGATCTTGCCCTGCGCATCGGCAAGCGTTCCGGCCATCCCCTGTCCCCCCGCCGCGCCCGAAAGGCGTCCGGCGGCGAAATGCGTCACGCTGTCCCCGGCCCCGATCCGGACATCGGCGTTGGCAAGCGACCAGCGCCACCGCGCCAGATCGATCTCGCCGGGACCGCTATCGAGCGCAAAGGGCGATACCCCGCTGGTGCCGCGCAGCTTGAGGCCCGGAAGCCGCACGGCGCCGCGCACCCCCGCCGGTCCCACGCTGAACAGCGGCGCGCCGGGGGCGCTGCACAGATCGACACCGTTATTGACGAGGCGCAGCCCCGGTACATCGATCTTGTTCGCGGTGACGCGGTGGCAGCCGCCGTTGAACGCCATCCCGCCGGTTGCCGCGAGCGCGCCGGCGATCGGCACGCGCAGCCCCTCTACGCGCCCGCCCGCAAGCGGCCCCGACAGGGTGGCGCTAGTCGAAAAGCGCATCGCGGCGCCTGGCGCGCTCGAAAAGCGCACGGGATCGAGCGCCAGGCGCGCGCCGCCCGCCTGATAGGCGTCGATTTGCGCCAGCCCGGTCATGTCGCCGTCGGCACGGCGGTCGAGTTCCATCGCGCCGACCGGAAGGCCACCGCCGCCGAAGGTCCAGCGCCCCGTTGCGATGACTTCGGGCCGCGGCGCGGCGAAGAGATAGCCTATGCGGCTGTCGGCGCTGCCCGCGAAGCGTGCGCCGCTGCGGCTCGACAGGCTGGGCGCGACAAGCTCGAAACGAAGCGCCTCGCCCTGCCCGGTCAGCGCGACTGCCGCTTCGCCGCTTGCACCCGCCAGCGCCGCTGCAAAGGCGCGCGCCGCGCGATCGCCGATCGGGCCGAGCGGGGTGCCGTCCAGCGCCGCCGCGCTGTCCGCGACCGATCGGCGCAGACGGGCGCTCGCGCTTGCATCGGCGAAGCGCAGCCGGCCGTCGAAATTGGGGGTGACGCTGCCGACCGCGCCCTTGCCCTCCAGATGCAAGCCGCTCGCCACAAAATCGGGCCCGGCCAGCTTGGCAACATCCGCTGCCAGCGTCAGCACGGTGCGATCGGCGGTGCCGGTGAAGCGGCCCTTCACGCCGACCCGCTCGGCGGCGAGCGCGGGCATCGTCAGGCGCTGGACCAGCGCATCGGCGGTGCCGTCCCATTGCTGCAGATTTTCGGCAAGCGAGACGTCCAGCGCGATCTGCGGCGCGGCGACCGCGACCGGCTGCGCGCCGCCGCAAGTCACGGCCGCGCCGCGCAATGGCCCCGTCAGCCGCGGGCGGACATCGCGCACCGCGAGTTTGCCGTAGAAAGTGATTCCCGTGCCGCGGCAATCGGCAGCGGCGATATGCGGGGCCACGAGCGCGAGCGTTCCCGCAAAATCGCGGCGCAAATTGCCGCCGCCGTTCAGCGCCGCGCCGACATTGCCCCACGGCGTTTCGAGCCGCGCCCGCGCGTCGCTCAGCCGGACCGCCATGTCGGGCAATGCGAACGGACTCTTGTCGGTTGGGTCGCGAAAGTTGTCGAGCGCGCCGAGCGACAATTGCCCATCGACGAAGCGGCCGTAGAGCCGCAGGCCGTCGGCGCGCACCGATGCGACATAGGGTCCGGACAGACCAAGCCCGACTGACACCTCCAGCACCCGCGCGGTCAGGTCGGGACGCGCCGGATTGCCGATAACGACATTGCTAAGCCGCTGGGTTGACAGGCCAATGCGCTCGATCGTGTAGCGTGCCGGCACACCCTTTGTCGCAAGCTGGTCCTGAATGAAACGGTCGGCGATCGGGGCGCGGGCAACCCAAAGTCCGAGCGCCAGCGCGCCGAGCGCGCCGCCGACGATCCACGGCGCCTTGCGCCGCCGCCGCACGCGGGCTGCCTCCGCCTCGCTCACCCGCGACCGAACCCGTCGGCCGCCTGTGACGTCACGCCGTCATCATAGGTCCGGCCAAAGCTCACTGCGCATACCATTGCTGTTCCATGCCCATCGGCAACGCAGGGCAAGGCCATTCGATGCAGGAAAAAGCGCCGCGACATAGGCGCTTGTGTCTATGAGCGTTGAGTGGTGCCCACAAGGCGGTTATTGCCTTGACGATGGCCGACGCGCCCGCCCCCCTTCCCGACCATGCGGGCCACCGGTCGCGGCTTCGCGCGCGCCTGCTCGGCGGCGATGCCGACGGTATGGCCGATTACGAACTGGTCGAATATCTCCTCGCGCTTGCGATCCCGCGGCGCGATACCAAGCCGCTCGCCAAGACATTGCTGCGCGACTTCGGTTCGTTCGCACAGCTCGTCAGCGCCGATCCCGAATCGCTGCGCCGAATCGACGGCATGGGCGACGGCACGATCGCCGCGCTCAAGATCGTCCAGCAGGCCAGCCTCCGGATGCTGAAAGGCGAGTTCCGCGAAAAGCCCCTATTGTCGAGTTGGGATGCGCTGCTCGACTGGCTGCGCGCCGACATGGGACCGATCGAGGTCGAGCGGGTGCGGGTGCTGTACCTCAACTCGCGCAACATGCTGATTCGCGACGAGGTCGCGAGCGAGGGGTCGATCGACCAATCGGCGATCTATGTGCGCGAAGTCGTCAAGCGCGCACTCGAACTCGGCGCCGCGGCGATCATCATCGTCCACAATCACCCCAGCGGAAATCCCGAACCGAGCCGCCAGGATATCGCGATCACGCGCGACCTAGCCGATGCCGCAGGGCGGCTGGGCATCGCGCTGCACGATCATATCATCATCGGCGGCAGCGGCCACCGCAGCCTCCGCGCGCTCGGGCTGCTCTGAATCGGGAGGCCCAAAAGGCCGGGCTTTACTTGCCCGGCCTCAGGCGACATCATCGCACCATGCAGATTCGGCGGCGCCATCTTCGCTTCCGCCTTCACGCGGGTCAGCTTCTCGCGGGCTTCTAGCCCCGGGCTGTGGCGTGCCATGCCCCGGACCGGGGCAAGATTTCCGAACCATCCCGACAGGAGCGCGCCCGCGCCCTGCCCTTTCCATGCGGAAAGCCAAAAGAATGACAATAGCCAAGACCACCTCGACCAAGGCAAGCAAACGCCCGCCCATTCACATGATCGACTCGGAGGCCGATGCGCTGACCGATCTCGCCCTCGGCATCGAAAAACGCATGCCGCAGGTCAGCGAACTGCTGATGCGCGAGATCGGCCGTGCGACCGTCCACAAGGAGCGCCACGTCCCGCGCGACGTCGTGACGATGAACAGCGAGGTCGATTTCGTCGACGAAGCGAGCGGCGCCGTGCGCAGCGTCCGGCTGGTCTATCCGTCGGATGCCGACATCGCGTCGGGGCGGATTTCGATCCTGACGCCCATTGGTGCCGGGCTGATAGGGATGCGCGCCGGCAGCGCGATCCTGTGGCCCGATCGCGACGGCCACGAACGGGCGTTGACGATCCGGGCAGTCATGCAGCCGCCGCGCGCGGCATGACGGTCATAGCAATGCAGCCGCCGGATCGCTCCGACGGCTGCATCGCCCCAAGCGGGGAGGACTGCGAAATCAGGCGCCGCGCGAAAGGAACGCGACCAGTTCTTCCTTGGTAACGCTGCCCGACTTGTCGGCGTCGGCCGCGCCATAGGCCTGATCGATCCAGCTCTTCACATCGGTCGATTCGGGATCGACGGCGGGATCCTGCGCGGTGCGCAGCTTCTTCATCCACGCACCGAATTCAACGGCGCTAAGGTCACCCGACTTGTCGCCATCATAGGTCGGAAATTCGGTTTCGACGATCTGGGCGATTTGCGCGGGCGTGGCGGCGGCACTGCTTGACGGCGCAGGGCTGGCGGGCGCGGTCTGCGCAGGCGCCTCGCTGGCCGGGGCCATCGTGTCGGTGGCCGGCTCGGTGGGGGCGGGAGCCGTCGTGTCCGTCGGTGCCGGCGCGCTGTCGGGCATCGGAGCAGCCTCGGGCTGCTCGGTCGGCGGCGTCGCGCCCGGCGACGGCGGCGCTTCCTGGGCCAGCGCGGGGAAACTGATCGCGGCGGCGCCGATCAAAAGAACGTGCTTCAACATTATCTATCTCCTGTATCGGCGGCGGACCTGCATCCGTTTGCGATCCACCGCCTTTTCTGAAGGGGCATGGGGTCAACGGGCAGCATTTGCGGGAAGTTGCGGCGCACGGGTGATTGGCGAAGCGGCCGACCCCTGCTAGGGGGCGCCCCATCGTGATTCCGCCGCGGTTTTGCGACAAGGCGCCGAACAGCGGCGCACAAAAGGAAGGTATATCAATGGTTCCGCGCTACGCCCGCCCGGACATGACCGCCATCTGGTGGCCGGAGAATCGCTTTCGCATCTGGTTCGAGATCGAGGCGCATGCGACCGACGCGCTCGCGGAACTGGGCACGGTTCCCCAGTCCGCCGCGAAGGCGCTGTGGGACTGGTGGGCGACGAACCCCGTCATCGACGTCGACGCGATCGACGCCATCGAGGCGGTCACCAAGCATGACGTCATCGCCTTCCTGACCTGGGTCGCCGAAAATGTCGGCGAAGAAGCGCGCTTCATGCATCAGGGCATGACGTCGAGTGACGTGCTCGATACCTGCCTCGCGGTGCAACTTGCGCAGGCCGCCGACATCCTGCTCGCAGACCTTGACGCGCTGCTCGAGGCGATCAAACGCCGCGCATACGAACATAAGCTGACCCCGACGATCGGGCGCAGCCACGGCATCCACGCCGAGCCCGTCACATTCGGGCTCAAGATGGCCGAAGCCTATGCCGAGTTCGCCCGCTGCAAGGCGCGGCTGGTCGCAGCGCGCGCAGAAATTGCGACCTGCGCGATTTCGGGCGCGGTTGGCACCTTTGCCAATATCGACCCGCGCGTCGAAGCGCATGTCGCGGCGAAGCTCGGCCTCGCGATCGAACCCGTGTCGACGCAGGTCATTCCGCGCGATCGCCATGCAATGTTCTTCGCAACGCTCGGCGTGATCGCCTCGTCGATCGAGCGGCTGTCGGTCGAGGTCCGCCACCTTCAGCGTACCGAAGTGCTGGAGGCCGAGGAATATTTCTCGCCGGGGCAAAAGGGTTCGTCGGCCATGCCGCACAAGCGCAACCCGGTGCTCACCGAAAATCTGACCGGGCTTGCGCGCATGGTGCGCAGCGCCGCCATCCCGGCGATGGAGAATGTCGCGCTGTGGCACGAACGCGACATCAGCCATTCGTCGGTCGAACGCTTCATCGGTCCCGACGCGACGATCACGCTCGACTTCGCGCTCGCGCGACTGACCGGCGTGGTCGACAAGCTGCTCGTCTATCCCGAGCGCATGCAGAAGAATCTCGATCGCATGGGCGGCCTCGTCCATTCGCAGCGCGTCCTGCTCGCGCTGACCCAGGCAGGGGCGAGCCGCGAGGACAGCTATGCGCTCGTCCAGCGCAATGCGATGAAGGTTTGGGAAAGCGACGGCGAGCTTTCGTTGCTCGAACTGCTGAAGGCCGACGCCGACGTGACCGCGCGTCTGTCGGTCGAGCAACTGAACGCACTGTTCGACCTCGACTATCATATGAAGCATGTCGATACGATCTTTGCGCGGGTGTTCGGCGGCTGAACGCGCCGGGCCTCGCCCAGAGACTCGCATCGTGCGCCAAAGTCGCTTAGGGTTCGACGCAGAGGCCGGTAAAGGAGCGCAATAACGTGGGAATCGTGCGAACCGTCATCTGGGTGTTGCTGACCATCATCCTCGTCGTTTTTTCGATGGCCAACTGGAATCCGGTCACCGTGACCATATGGCCGGGACAGGTGCTCGACACCAAATTGCCGGTGCTGATCTTCGCCGCTTTCCTGATCGGCAGCCTGCCGCTGTGGATCGCGCTGCGCACCTCGCGCTGGTCGCTAAAGCGCCGCATCGAAACGAGCGAGCGGCAGCTTGCCGATTTGCGCGCCATGGCCAACCGCCCCGCCGAGACGCCGCTCACCCCCGAACCGGCGCCGCAGTCGAAGCCGGTCAACGACATCCCACCCTCGCCGCTGGATCCGCAATGAGCTCGCCCGTCTATCTTGCCATCGACACCCCTCACCTCGACGCTGCGCTGACACTGGCGCAGCGGGTGCGCCACCATGTCGGCGGGTTGAAGCTCGGCCTCGAATTCTTCTGCGCCAACGGCCATCACGGGGTGCACGAAATGGCGAAGCTCGGCCTGCCGATCTTCCTCGACCTCAAGCTGCACGACATCCCGAACACCGTTGCCAAGGCGATCCAGGCGCTGCGTCCGCTCGAACCCGCGATCCTGACCGTCCACGCCGCGGGCGGCCGCGCGATGATGGAAGAGGCCAAGGCAGTCGCGGGAAGCGCGACCAAGGTGGTCGGCGTTACCGTGCTCACCAGCCTCGACGCGCCCGATCTCGATGATATCGGCGTCGGCGGCACCCCGCACGACCAGGTCGTCCGCCTCGCCGCGCTGGCCCGCGAATCGGGTCTCGACGGCATCGTCTGCTCGGGCCAGGAAGTGAAGGCCGCGCGCAAGGCATGGCCGGGCGGCTTCTTTGTCGTACCGGGGGTGCGCCCTGCTGACGGCCGTGCCGGCGATCAGAAGCGTATCGTTACCCCGGCGCAGGCGATGGCTGACGGCGCCTCGATCCTCGTCGTCGGCCGACCGATCAGCCAGTCGCAGGATCCCGACCTCGCGGCGCGCGCGATCGAAGCGACGCTGTAAACACACGTTCATTCAACCATCGTCATTGCGAGGAGCCGAAGGCGACGAAGCAATCTCCAGCTATCGGGATTGTGTTACGCCGATGGCTGGAGATTGCTTCGCTTCGCTCGCAATGACCTAAATGATCGAACCCTGATATATGCCCCCACTTGTCAAAATCTGCGGCCTCTCTACGCCCGAAACGGTTGACGCCGCTATCCGGCTCGGCGCGACGCACATCGGCCTCGTTCACTATGAACCGAGTCCGCGCCACGTCGATCTGAAGACCGCTGCCGCGCTTCGCCAGCGCGCCGGGGGGAAAGTGAAGGTTGCGCTCCTTCTCGTGAATGCCTCGCAACAGGTGACTGGCGAGGCGCTCAGCGCGGTGCGCCCCGACATCGTCCAGTTTCACGGCAATGAAACACCCCAATGGCTCGCCGCGGTCAAACGGCTCGTTCCCGCCGAAGTCTGGAAGGCGGTCGGCCTGAAGGATGCCGGAACGCTGGAACGCGTCCGGCAGTTTGAAGGTGCGGCCGACCGCATCTTGTTCGATGCGCCGGCAGCGGCGTTGCCCGGCGGCACGGGCGCCCGCTTCGACTGGTCGCTGCTCAAGGGCCATCGCCACTCGATCGACTGGGGCGTCGCAGGCGGACTGACCCCGGCCAATGTCGCACAGGCGATCGCCGAAACCGGCGCGCCGCTCGTCGATGTGTCGTCGGGGGTCGAAAGCGCACCCGGCGTCAAGGATATGGACAAGATCGCCGCTTTCCTTAAAGCGGTCGGCAGATGCTGACACCGCAGTTCCTCATGATGCGCATCGGAAAACGATGGCGCTGACCGCTTGAGACCCGATCTTCAAGTGCGCGCCCACCCGTAACCGATGGAAATGACCATGACCGAAGCACCGACCCTGCCCAACAGCCTCCGCACCCAGCCCGACGCGCGCGGCCATTTCGGCGCCTTCGGCGGCCGCTATGTCGCCGAAACGCTGATGCCGCTCATCCTCGACCTCGAACGCCATTATCGCGCTGCGCAGGCCGACCCTGCGTTCAAGGCCGAGTTCGACTATCTGCTCAAAAATTATGTCGGCCGCCCGAGCCCGCTGTGGTTCGCCGAGCGGTTGACGAACGATCTGGGTGGCGCGAAGATCTATTTGAAGCGCGAGGATCTCAACCACACCGGCGCGCACAAGATCAACAATTGCATCGGTCAGATCCTGCTCGCCAAGCGGATGGGCAAGACCAAGATCATCGCCGAAACCGGCGCCGGCCAGCACGGCGTCGCGACCGCGACCGTGGCAGCGCTCTTTGGCCTGCCCTGCACCATTTTCATGGGCGCGGTCGACGTCGCGCGGCAGCAGCCGAACGTCTTTCGCATGAAGCTGCTCGGCGCCGAAGTCGTCGCGGTCGAAAGCGGCGCGAAGACGCTGAAGGACGCGATGAACGAGGCGCTGCGCCACTGGGTCGCGAACGTCGAGGACACCTTCTACATCATCGGCACCGTCGCGGGGCCGCATCCCTATCCCGAACTGGTGCGTGATTTCCAGTCGGTGATCGGCGAGGAAGCGAAAGCGCAAATTCTCGAAGCCGAAGGGCGCCTGCCCGACATGCTGATCGCCCCCGTCGGCGGCGGGTCGAACGCGATCGGGCTGTTCCATCCCTTCCTCGATGACACAGACGTCGAGATCGTCGGCGTCGAAGCCGCGGGCGAAGGATTGGGCGGCAAGCACGCCGCCAGCCTCGCCGGCGGCAAACCCGGCATCCTCCACGGCAACAAGACCTATCTGCTGCAGGATGAGGACGGCCAGATCACCGAGGCGCACAGCATCTCGGCGGGGCTCGACTATCCGGGCATCGGCCCCGAGCATAGTTGGCTGCATGACATCGGCCGCGCGCGTTACGAACCGGTCACCGACGAAGAGGCGCTCGCAAGTTTCCAGAAACTGACCAAGCTCGAAGGCATCATCCCCGCGCTCGAAAGCGCGCACGCGATCGCCGCTGCCGAACGCATCGCGCCGACGCTGGGCAAGGACAAGATCATCATCGTCAATTGCTCGGGCCGAGGCGACAAGGACATCTTCACCGTGGCGGAAGCATTGGGGGTAAAGCTGTGACCCGCTTCGCCGCCGCCTTCGCCAAGCCGCGCCCTGCGCTCGTCGCCTTCATCACCGGCGGTGATGGCGACACCGCCGCGAACCTTGACGCGCTCGTCGCGGGGGGCGCCGATGTGATCGAACTGGGTATGCCCTTCACCGATCCGATGGCCGACGGCCCCGCGATCCAGGCCGCAAACCTGCGTAGCCTCGCCAAGGGGACGACCACCGCCGACCTGTTCGGTATCGCCGCCGCCTTCCGCCAGCGCCATCCCGACACGCCGCTCGTGCTGATGGGCTATGCCAATCCGATGACGATCCGCGGCGCCGACTGGTTCGCCGCCGAATGCGCGAAAGCAGGGGTCGACGGCGTCATCTGCGTCGATATTCCCTCGGAGGAAGATCCCGAACTCGGCCCCGCGCTCCGCGCTGCCGGGGTCGACCTGATCCGCCTCGCGACGCCGACGACCGACGCGGCGCGCCTGCCCGACGTGCTGAACGGCGCCGGCGGCTTCCTTTATTATGTTTCGGTTGCCGGGATCACCGGGATGCAGCAGGCCGCACAGGCGAGCATCGAGGATGCGGTGGCGCGCCTGAAAGCCGCAACCGATCTGCCGGTCGCGGTCGGCTTCGGCGTCCGCACCCCGATGCAGGCGGCCGACATCGCCAAGGTTGCCGACGGCGTCGTCGTCGGATCGGCCTTCATCGACATCATTGCCGAGCATGGCGACGCCGCAGCGCCGCATGTCGAAGCCTTCACCCGTTCGCTCGCCGATGCTATCCACGGCGCAAAGGAGATCGCCGCATGAGCTGGCTCGACCGCGTTCGCAACGCCCTGCCCTTCACCGCCAAGCGCGACACCGCCGACAACCTGTGGCACAAATGCCGCCAGTGTCAGCAGATGGTGTTCGTCAAGGAGTGGGAAGACAACCTCAACGTCTGCCCGCGCTGCGACCATCACGACCGCATCGGCGCCAAAGAGCGCTTCGCGCAGCTTTTCGACGGCGGCCTGCACGAGTTGATCGCCGCCCCCGCGGCGCCCGAAGATCCGCTGAAGTTTCGCGACACCAAGAAATATGTCGACCGTATCAAGGCCGCGCGCGCGCAGACCGGCGACCGCGACGCCTATCAAAACGCCTTCGGCCGCATTTCGGGCCAAGGCGCCGTGATCGGCGTGCAGGATTTCGCCTTCATGGGCGGATCGATGGGCGTGGCGGTCGGCGAGGCATTCGTCGCCGGGGTCGAGGCCGCGATCAAGCGCGGCGTCCCCTACATCGCGATCACCGCCGCGGGCGGTGCGCGGATGCAGGAAGGCACGCTGTCGCTCATGCAGATGCCGCGCGCGACGGTTGCGCTCCAGCGGCTGCGCCGCGCGGGCCTGCCTTATGTGGTGCTGCTCACCGACCCGACAACGGGCGGCGTGACGGCCAGCTATGCGATGCTGGGCGATGTGCAGATCAGCGAACCCAATGCGCTGATCGGCTTTGCAGGCCAGCGCGTGATCGAAAATACGATCCGCGAAAAGCTGCCCGAAGGGTTCCAGCGCGCCGAATATCTGCTCGATCACGGGATGATCGACATGGTTGTGCACCGCAAGGAGTTACCCGCGATGCTCGGCCGCCTGATCGGCTATCTTGCGCCCGAAAAGGCGGCTTGATCCCTCCTCCTGACGGACGGAGGGAGAATCCATGCCCGACCACGCGCACAGTTCCGATCCCGCCGTCCAGGCGCAACTCGACCGTCTCGCGGCGCTATCGCCGGGTCGCGACATATTGGGGCTGGAACGCATCGCCGAGCTGTGCGCGCGCCTCGGCGATCCGCAGGACCGGCTGCCGCGGACCTTCCATGTCGCGGGAACCAACGGCAAGGGATCGACCTGCGCCTATCTGCGCGCAATACTGGAGGCGCAAGGGCGCCGGGTCCACGCCTATACCAGCCCACACCTCGTCCGGTTCAACGAGCGCATCCGCCTCGCGGGCACCCTGATCGACGACGCGGCGCTCGCCGCCTTGCTCGGCGAAGTGCTCGACGTCGCGGAGGGGCTCCGCGCGAGCTTTTTCGAGGTGACGACGGCGGCAGCGTTTCTCGCCTTTTCGCGCATTCCCGCCGATGATTGCATCATCGAGGTCGGGCTCGGCGGACGGCTCGATGCGACCAACATCATCCTGGCCCCGGCGGTATGCGGCATCGCCTCGCTCGGCATCGACCATGAGGCCTTTCTGCTCGCGCCCGAAGACGGCACGCCGACGCGTCCTGCCGAACGGATCGCGTGGGAAAAGGCCGGAATCATCAAACGCGGCGCCGCGCTGGCGACGCTCGCCTATCCGCCGCCGCTGGCGCGCGTGATTGCGGATCGGGCCGAGGTAGCGGGCGTGGTCCCGTTCGTCGAGGGCGAAGCCTGGTCGGTCGAGGGCGTCGGCGACGCCTTTCGCTGGCGGTCGATGGACGGAGAACTCCCCGCCTTGCTGCGCCCGCGCATGGCGGGCGGGCACCAGATGCGCAACGCGGGCCTTGCGATTGCGATGCTCCATATCGCGCCGGGTCCGAAACCCGATGCGGGCGCGATCGAGCGCGGCATCGCCGCGGCTTACTGGCCGGCGCGGTTGCAACGACTGGAGAGCGGACCGCTCGCAAAGCTGCTCCCGCCCGCCACGACGGTGTGGCTCGACGGCGCCCACAACGCCGATGCAGGGCATCAACTCGCGCAGCATTTTGCGGGCGATGCGCGCCGCATCCATCTGGTCACCGGGATGCTCGCCAACAAGCATCCCTCGGCGTTGATCGATCCCCTCGCCGGCAAGCTCGCCTCGATCACCGTCGTGCCGGTGCCCGGGCACGAGCATCATGGCGCCTCAGCCTTCGGGCCGGAAGCGCTCGCGGCCGATACCGTCGAGGCTGCGCTGGCCGGATTGGCCGTAGACCCTGTGACCGAGATCGTCCTGATCGCCGGCTCGCTTTACCTTGCGGGCGAGGTGCTGCGCGCGAACGGCGAATTGCCCGATTAGGCCGACGCCTCGCGCGCATGCCGGGTACCCGCTGTGCCGACCGATTGGTCAACGAGCCCGCTGCGCATCATCAGCCAGAACAGGACAATACCCGGCAGGGCCGCGGCGACGGTGAACAGATAGAAGTTCACATTGCCCATATTGTCCATCATCGCGCCCGCCGTGGTGCCGGTCAGGAAACGACCGACAATGCTCGCTGCGGAGGAGATCAGGGCATAATGCGCCGCAGTGAAGCGCAAGTCGCAGAGTGCCGAGAAATAGGCGACGACGACGACGCCGCCGATGCCGCTCGCAATATTTTCGAACCCGATCGCGCCGGCGAGGCCCCAATTGCTGTGGCCCGCCGCCGCGAGCAGCGCGAAGCTGAAATTGCTCACCGCCATCAGGATCAGGCTGAGCAGCACCGACTTCTTCATGCCCATCCGCGCGTAGAGAATCCCGCCGATGAAAATGCCGATCAGATAGGCCCAGAAACCGATACCGACGTCGTAGATCGCAATCTCGTCATTGCTGAAGCCAAGATCGTTGAGCAGCAGGCGCAGCGTCAGATTCGCGAGCGTATCGCCGATCTTGTGGAGCAGGATGAATAGCAGCACCAGCCAGGCGCCATGGCGACTGAAAAACTCGCGGAAGGGACCGATGATACCCGCGACAAGTCCTGGCTTGCCTTCGCGCGAGAGTGCCGCGCGGTGCCGCTCGGGCTCGCCGACCCAAAAGCCCGCAATGACCGCCGGCAATGCAAAAAGCGCACATGCCAGATAGGCCGCCTCCCATCCTTGCCGCGCGGCAAGATAGAGCGCGAGCGCACCGGCGCCCGCCGAACCGATCCGCCAGCCATATTGCGACATGCCCGATCCGACGCCGAGTTGTTCGGGCTTCAATATCTCGATGCGGTAGGCGTCGATCACAATGTCGAACGTCGCGCCCGCCGCACCCACGAGAACCGCACCGACCGCCATTTCGAACAGCGCGGCGAATTCGCCTTCATGGCCAAGCCCGAACCGCTGCATGAGGTGCCCCACGGGGGACTGGCCGACCTGCTGCGGATCGACCAGCGCGAGATTGCCGACCGCCAGCATGACGAGCATGGCCGTCAGGATCAGCCAACTGATCCGTTGGCCGACCACCCCTGCCCCCGGAAGGCGGATCGTATCGACGATCCAGGCCCACAGCGGTTTGAAATTATAGACGAGAAAGGCGAGCGAAAAGGCGGTGATCGACGATTTTTCGAAACCGTCCTGCGACAGTCGCGTCGTTAACGTCGCACCGATCATCGCATAGGGAAACCCCGACGAAATGCCGAGCAGCAGCGCCGCCAGCGGCGCGCGTTCCAGATAGGGCCGGATGCTGTCCCACCAGCTTTGCGGTGGCGGCGGCGCCATATCTGCCTGCATAGATCCTCCCTGTCGCGCCCGGCCGACCGGCGACGCATCGAACCGTTCGGCCTAAAGCAACAGGACCAAATTGGAAGCAGCTATTTGGCGGGGCGCCCGATCCAGCGGACGGCGTGCACGCGCCCGCCGGCACGGTCCTGCAACAGCACCGCCCAGCGGTCGGCCCCGCGCTGGCCCGCGATCGCTGCGGGCATTGCAGCTGCGCAGGCGCCGCTTGCGGGGCAAGGAGCCGCCGCCTCGGCCAGCACGACATTGGTATAACCCAGCCTCCGGTTGCCGTTCTCGCCGCGGGTGACGTCGACCGAGGCGCGGTGCGCAATCGCCAGAAAGCGCATTTCGGCACCCGCTGCGGACCGCGAAGCGACCACCCTGTCGCCGTCAAGGCGAAGCGCCGCGTCGCTTGGCGCGGCGCCGATCATCCGGCGCAGCGCCCGCTCGTCCGATCCGACGGCGGCCGCGCCCCCCTGCACGACGGCTTCGGGGGTATAAACGCCCGCCCCCGGCAGCCCGCGCCGCGCATAGCGGTCCTGAAGCGCATCATTCGCGGCGCGCGCGAGCGTATCCTTCCATCCCAGCCGGTCCCAATAGGTAACGGGGCGACTGACCGCGACCACGGCGCCTTCGGCATCCAGTCTTTCGAGCAACCGGTCGGCGGGCGGACAGGAGGAACAGCCCTGGCTGGTGAACAATTCGACCAGCACGGGCGCCGCGGGCGGCGTCGATGCCGCGATGGCGGCGGACGGTCGATCTGACGGCCCGAACAGGAGCGCGGTGGCCGCCCCCAAAGCCAAGCTGAACAGCGGAAGCAATATCTTCAACGGGATCCTCCTCGCGCATCGGCACTCAACCGCCGGTTCGGTGGAGGCAGCGGGCCGGTTACGCGGCCTCGGGGCGCCAATAGGTCTGCATCCCGCTCACCTTGCGCGGCATCTTGTGCTTGCACACCATCGTCTCGACGGCGCGAACCGCGTGGAGAAGCGCCGCCGCCCCGTGCGGCTTGGTCAGGCAGGCAAGCGCGATATCGCCCGCATCTTCGGGACATTGCCCCGTTACCAGCAGTACGGCAACGCCGCGGTCGCGCGCGAGCCGCGCAACCTCGCGTCCCGTCATGTGCCCCGCGAGCTTGAGGTCGAGGATCAGCGCATCGATCGTCTTGTCTGCCAGCATCGCTACCGCCGCTTCGCCCGAATCGACCGTCGCGACGACGTCATAGCCGCCATGCTTCAGGGTCCGCTCATTGTCGAAAGCGACCAGCGGATCATCCTCGACGATCAGCAGCCGTTTGAAGCAGGACGGGCGGGACGCGAAGAGCATTTTACCTACCTTCCGTCCGCCGCATGACTCTGCGCGCGGGTCCTCGCAAGATTGCTTTTGCTTGCCATCGACGAAGCGACACTTTTCCGGCTATGAGCGTGGCCATATTACAACATCCCTTTTCCCGAATAACGATATGAAAGCCGCATCCGTTCCGATGACGACACGCCGCCCACCCCGTTCCTCGACCCGCCCGCCCGCTTCCTCGCAAGACAACGCCCCCCGCGGCCGTCGTAGCGCGCGCGCGGCGCAGCCGCCGCGCAAGGCCCCGCCCAAGGAAGAGGAGCGCGAGGACGGGCCGCAGCGCATCACCAAGCTCCTGGCGCGCGCCGGCGTCGGATCGCGGCGCGATGTCGAACGAATGATCGAGGAAGGCCGCATCGCGCTGAACGGTAACGTGATCGTGCAGCCGGCGCCGCTGCTCGCTTCGCTCGAGGGATTGACGGTCGACGGCAATCCGGTCGCGAAGCCCGTGTCGACACGCCTCTATCGCTTTTACAAGCCGGTCGGCTGTCTGACAGCGGCGCGCGACCCCAAGGGACGCAAGACGATTTATGACGTGCTTCCCAAGGGGCTGCCGCGGCTGATGCCCGTGGGACGGCTCGACTATAATACCGAAGGCTTGTTGTTGCTGACCAATGACGGCGAATTCAAACGCCAGCTCGAACTGCCCGCGAGCGGAGTCGAGCGTACCTATCGCGCCCGCGCGTTCGGCGACATCAGCCAGGCGCAGCTTGAGGAACTGGTCGAGGGGGTCGAGATCGACGGGGTCCGCTATGGCAAGATCGACGCCAATCTCGAGCGGCGGACTGGACGTAACCAGTGGATCGAGCTGACGCTGACCGAAGGCAAGAATCGCGAGGTTCGCCGCGTGCTCGAACATCTGGGGCTGCAGGTGAGCCGCCTGATCCGGACGCGATATGGCGCTTTCGAGCTCGACGGCCTCGACGTCGGTGCGGTCGAGGTCGTGCCGCGCGATGCCTTGTTCCAGTTCCGTCGGCGGATGGGCTGATGCGCGTCATTTCCGGCGAATGGCGCGGCCGCAGGCTGATCGCGCCCAGGAATGATGCCACCCGCCCGACCGCCGACCGCACGCGCGAGACGCTCTTCTCGATGCTTGCAAGCCGGCTCGGCAGTTTCGAGGGCTTGTATGTCGCCGACCTGTTTGCGGGGTCGGGGGCGCTGGGAATCGAGGCCTTGTCGCGCGGCGCGGCGCATTGCCTGTTCGGCGAGCAGGATCGCGACGCAATCGACGCCCTGCGCAAGAATCTGGCGGCGCTCGGCGCGGCCGGACGCGCCGACGTGCGGGCCGGTTCGGTCCTTGCGCTTGGCCCGGCGCCGCGCAGTTTCGATCTGCTGCTGCTCGATGCGCCCTATGCGACGGGTGCCGGCAGCGTCGCGCTCGACAAGCTGGCGCGGCTCGGCTGGGTCGATGCCGATAGCTGGATCTCGATCGAAACGGGCGAGAAGGAAAGCGTGGACGTCGCGGGCTTCGCCATCGAAGCCGAGCGAAAGGTCGGGAAAGCGAAGCTCACGCTGCTCCGTGCGGACTAAAGATAGGGCTTCAGATTGAACTGCGCGTAACTGCGCGTCCCGTCGCGTTCATAATCGAACGCAACTTGATCCCCGGGCTTGCCGCCGAGTCGGCGCAACATCGCATTCCATTCGACGCCCAAAAGCGTATCACCCGGCCGCAGCCCGGCGTCCTTGGCCGGGCTGCCGTTGCCGACATCCTCGATCACGATACGCGTGCCTTTGCGGTCAAGCCAAAGCCCCGACATCGGATAGCGCTCGGTTCCTGAAAAATTGAGCCCGTTGGGCGCCATCCATAGTTGTTTGCGCTTGGGGTCCGTTGAAAGGTGGAAATGGCGGATCATCTCCAACCCGACCAACCCATCGACATTATCGAAATTGCCGTTTCGCGGGCCGGGCTCGGCGAGCGTGACCAACGCGCGCGGAAAGGCGAATTTGTGGAGAAGAACCTTGTCCGCTCGAAACATCCGGGTCCGCAGGCTTCCTTTGCCAAAGCCGCTTGCGCGCACGGGAACATAGGGGCGTTCGCTATCCCACCAACCGATGTCGCGCGCGGCCTTCCCATCAAGCAGGATGTTGCGCGGTGCGCCCGTGTCGATCAGAAAGCGCCCGGAAAAGTCGCCGATCTGCACGGGCGTGGTCAAACCGTAGCTCGCCCGGCGGGGCATATAGCTTTGCGGTATCAGATACATGCCAGGCCGCTCGCTACGGCCATCGGGATAGATACGCCACTGGTTCGCGACGAAATCAAGATCGCTGTCCATATCGGTAAACAGCGGCGCGCCGATCAATCCCCGGGTGCGCGAATCGACGACCGACTTGGTGCCGTGAAATTCCATATAGGGGATGCGAAAAGTGCCGCCGATCACGACATCCTCGACCCGAAGGACCGACGTTCGCTCGACCCCGCCCAGGCCGCCGATTATGCTCGCGCCCCGCTCGCGCAGCTTGACGGAACTCGCCCAGCTATCCGAAATCAGACTTTCCGTGGTCCCGGTGTCGAGAATGAACGGTTCGGGAGGCAAGCCTTCCACCGACACATCAAGCCAGACGCGATTGCCCTGCAGCCGGATCGGTGCGGCGAAGACTGTAGGCGCCAAAGCGGCCGCGGAACCCGGCAGCATGAGGCCGGCGATGACCGGCCATGAGGCGATGAAAGAACGGCGGGCGATCAAGGACATGGGCAGATCTCGCGGTGGAGGGAGACTATCCGTTTGTTAGAGATTCAATGATGACGCGGCAATGACATTGCGCCTCACGCGTCACCGCGTTCAATTTTTGCCACCAAGGCCAGGCCGCAAAAGCTGACCAGTCCGGCGAGCGCCAGATAGAGGCCGACGACCTCGGTTCCGCGCCAGTCACCGAGCGCCTGCGCCGCGATCGGCGCGGCGGCGCCGCCCAATATGCCGCCGACGTTGAAGGCGACCGACGCGCCTGTGTAGCGGACGCGCACCGGAAACAGACCGGTCAGCCAACTGCCGAGCGGGCCGTAGACGAGGCCCATGACGAACAGCGATGTGGCGAGACCTGCGAAGATCGTCAGCCAGCTCCCCGAGGCCAGCGCCGGACCGAACAGCAAGCCGACGAGCATCGTCGCGCCGCAGCCCCAGCGCAGCACGCGCTGTGCGCTGGAGGCATCGCTGGCATAACCCGCAAAGATAATGCCGCCCGCCATGAACAATATCGCACCGAGCTGGATGAGCAGAAACTCCTCCTTCGGATAGCCGAGCGTGGTGGTGCCGTGCGCAAGGGCGAAGCTGGTCGCGAGATAGAAGATCGCGAAACAGGCGACGACCGCAAAGGTGCCGGCCAGCGTCGCAACGAAGTTGCCGCGCAGCAATTCTCCGATCGGTATACCGACGGGCGCGCCGCGTTCCAGCGCCTCCGAAAAGGCCGGCGTCTCGCCGATCTTGAGCCGAACCCACAGGCCAAGACCGACGAGCACGGCGGAAACAAGAAAGGGGATACGCCAGCCCCACGCCGCAAAATCGGCATCGCTCAGCCAAAGGCCAAGGAGCAGGAACAGTCCGTTGGCGGCGATGAACCCGACCGGCGCACCGAGCTGCGGGAACATGCCGAAACGCGACTGCCATCCCGGCGGCGCATTTTCGACCGCGAGCAGCGCCGCACCGCCCCATTCCCCGCCCAACCCGAAGCCCTGGCCGAAGCGCAGGATGCACAGCAGCAAAGGCGCGACCCAGCCGACCATCGCATAGGTCGGCAGAAAGGCTATGAGCAGCGTCGAGGCCCCCATCAGCATCAGCGAGGCGACGAGCGTCGACTTCCGCCCGATCCGGTCGCCGAAATGGCCGAACACGACGGCACCGACCGGCCGCGCGAAAAAGGCGAGCCCGAAGCTCATGAAGCTCAGCATCAACTGCGCCGACGGCGATTCCGAAGGAAAGAAAAGCGGCCCGAAGACCAGCGCAGCCGCGGTGCCGTAGATATAAAAATCATAAAATTCGACTGCGGTGCCGACCAGACTTGCGGTCAGAATTCGGCGATGTCTGCGATATGGTTCCAGATTCACGGCCGCCCTCTCCCCGGTCAAATCACCCCAGCTATCCTGCGTTCCGGTGTGCGATTGCCGGCGCCATGTCAAACCGGCGCGGGCATCGCGGCCCGAGCGCTCCGTCGCTACCGTGCAACGCCCCCTTGCACTCATCCTTCGAATCGGTCACACCTTTACGTGAACGTAAAGGTAAAGACCGCGAGAGGATTCTTCCCCATGACCGACATACCGACCTTCGACACGATCAAGCTCGCGTGCAGCGACAATGTCGCGAAGATCACGCTCAACCGTCCCGAACGGCTCAATTCGATGCCGCCCGCGATGGCCGACGATATCCGCGCCGCGCTCGACTGGAGGGGCGTCCTTGGCGCGCGCGCGCTGCTGATTACCGGTGAGGGCCGCGGTTTCTGTTCCGGCGCGGATCTGGCGGGCGATCGCAGCGCGACCGCTGTCGGCGGCGGCGCGAACAGCCGCAAGGCGCTGCGCAACCATTATAACCCGATGCTGCTCGCGCTCGCCAATCTCGACATTCCGGTCGTGACCGCGGTCAACGGCCCCGCTGCAGGGGTCGGATGCAGCTTTGCGCTGTCGAGCGATTTCGCGATTGCTGGCAAAAGCGCCTATTTCCTCCAGGCTTTCGTCAATATCGGCCTCGTCCCCGACGGCGGATCGTCGTGGCTGCTGCCGCGGCTCGTGGGCCTGCCCCGTGCGACGCAGATGATGATGCTCGGCGAAAAAATCTCGGCCGAACAGGCCGCCGATTGGGGGCTGATTTACAAGGCGGTCGAGGATGACGCGCTGATGGCCGAAGCCGAAGCGCTCGCAAAGCGGCTGGCCAGCGGACCGACGGTTGCGCTCGGCACGATGCGCAAGGTGCTGCGCGGCGGGTTGACGCAAAGCTATGCCGACACGCTCGATGCCGAGGCGATGGGCCAGTATCTGGCCGGCAACAGCGCCGATGCCGCCGAGGGCATCGCGGCCTTCCTCCAGAAGCGCAAGACCGAGTTCAAGGGCAAATAAGCTACTCTGGTGATCCCCGGCGAAAGCCGGGGTCCCTTTGCGCGCCTTCTGACCCCGGCTTTCGCCGGGTATTACCCATGAACGCTGCGGCCTACTCCGCCGCTTCTTCGACCATCACCTTCTTGTAGATGCTCGTGCGCGGATAGGAGCAGAGACGCATCACCATCGGCTCGAAGAATTCCAGCGGTTCGCTTTCATAGTCGGGGTCGAACGCCGGCGCGTCGTATTTCTCGCAGAATTCGGCGCACGCCGCGTAATAGGGATGGTCCTTGAACTGGTCGCGCATGTCGCGATCGAGCCCGAGATAGTGGAAGAAATAATGGCCCTGGAAGATGCCGTGGTGCTGGACGATCCACAGATTTTCTTCTGACAGGAAGGGCTTGAGGATCGCCGCCGCGACATCGGGATGGTTGAACGCGCCCAGCGTGTCACCAATGTCGTGGAGCAGCGCCATCACGACATATTCCTCGTCGCGCCCATCGCGATGCGCGCGCGTAGCGGTCTGCAGGCAATGCTCGAGCCGGTCGACGGGAAAGCCGCCATAATCGCCGCCCAGCAGTTTCAGATGATCGAGGATGCGCTTGCCGTTCTGCGGCGCGAATTCCTTCTGCTCGCGCGCGATGATATCCCAATCTTCCTGTGTGCCGTCGATCATGGAACGGAAGGACGCGTGATCGTGCGTCATGTCGGTCATGGCAGCCTCTCCTTTATATCGGCGGCCAGTCTACGTCATTCGTTGCTGTTTGCAACCTGTGCCCGCCGCCTCGTTCGCGATCACTCCGGTTCGCTCATCACCCCGTACTGGATGGCCTCGGCAATCGTAAGGCAGCGGCGCGTCGATCTGTCGGCCCCGGAGCCCGCAACGGCCTTTTGCCGGTACATGATGTCGGTCAGCAATTTTCGTGACACGCCCATCCGGATCAGGAAATCATTGTCCTCGCTGGCCAGCATCGCCGCATCCTGCTCGATTTCGCCGATCAGTTCCGTCGTCGCGTCGGTGCCCATCGCCACGCTCATGTCGATCGAGTCGCGGTCGCCAGTGCGCGTGAACATGTGGACCATAAACTGACCGCCAGGATCGATCGTCCGGTTCTTGCCGGCCATGAACAGGAAGTTGCAGGCGCTGTAACAGGCCCATCCGGACGGAATGCGCGTCCGCACATCAAGCGTGTCGCGCAGCAATCGCCCGGCCTCATTGCCCGCACGCGCGTCGCCCCCGGGAGAACTCAACCACAATTCGTAAAAATCCGGGTGCTTCGCCAACACCGCCTTCAGCCGCGGCACGAGGTCCTTGTCGATCCGTCCCTCGCCCTTGATGATGCCAATCCCATCCTGTTCGAAATAGGTGAATTCCATTTTTGGGTTCGTCGACCAGCCCGGATTGAGCGGGCAGGTCGGGTTCACCGGATCCATCGCCGGCGTCGCGCCGAGCGTCGCCAGCCCCGCAAATCCCAATGCAAGCCGTCCAAATCGCTTCATGCTTCGGCAACCACGTAGCGCGCCTGGCCGGGTTCCTTGCACATGCGCTTGGTAACCTTGGTCTCCTCGCCCTCGACGATGATGAAGTCGGTGACGTTCATGCAGCGCCGCCCGCCACCCTCTGTGTTGATCGAGGCAACGGTCGATGACCCGCTGACATTGTCGCGTGTTTCGCTGGTCCAGTTCGACGTCGCGCCGACCGCTTCGCCGCGTGTAACCTCTTCGGTGGCCTTGGCCGCCTGCACCTGTTCGGCGGGGTCGAGGCGGCAAGCGATGGCGTCGGTCAGCGTCCCGCTGACCTCGGCGATCGGCACATAGGAATAGACCCCTGCCCTGCTGGCCGCGTCGCCCACCGCATCGCGGATCACACCGCCCAATATGCCGCGGCCGACGCTACTGCCCTTCTTGCCCTTGGGACAACCGCCATTGTCGCTTTCGCTCGCCGTCGGGGCGGGCGTCGGCGTCGTAACCTTGCGCAACAGCCCGCCGAACTGCGCCTGCGCGGGCGCCACCGCCAGCAGGGTGACGGCGGCCCAGGCGGGGACCAACATGATTCGCTTCATATGCGGCTCCAAAAACCCGTGCCAAAACCTGTGATCGCGACCCCGCTTATCGCCGCGAAACTACGCCGCGCTGTGATTTCAATCAATGGGGCTGGCGCCGAGACGATAATTGTCATGTCGGGAGGTTGAAATTATCGGCAAAGTGGATCAGACAGCGCGCCATGCTCTCGCAGAAGACCCGCTACACGATACGTGCCTTTCAGCATCTTGCCGATCATTGGGGCAAGGGTCAGGTCCAACTCGCGGACATCGCCGAGGCACAGAATATCCCGCCCAAATTCCTGACCGTCATCCTGTCCGAAATGGCGCGCGAAGGGCTGCTCATCTCGCAGCGCGGACGCGACGGTGGCTATCAGCTCGCGCTGCCGCCGGTCGACATCAGCTATGGCGATCTCGTGCGCCTGACGCGCGGGTCGCTCGCGCTGGTGCCGTGTGCCAGCCGCAATGCCCACGAAACGTGCAAGAATTGCCTTCCCGAAGCCGAATGCCGGATGCGCACGCTGATGCTGAAGGTGCGCGACGATACCGCCGCGATCCTCGACCGGATCAGCCTGGCCGACCCGATCGGCTTCGAACCCTTGTTCGAAAAGGAAGAAATGGCGCTCTGACACGCCGCCCCACCGACACGGCAAAGAAAAAGGCCCGAACGCTGGTGCGCCGGACCTTCTGCTTTCGAGGAAATGGTGGAGCCTAGCGGGATCGAACCGCTGACCTCTACAATGCCATTGTAGCGCTCTCCCAGCTGAGCTAAGGCCCCGTGCCATTTCGTCTGGCCGCCCTGGGTGGTGCGACCGGGACGCCGCCTTTAGCAGCGCCTGCGTTCGATGCAAGGGGCCAAATGCATCTCTGCGATGCTTTTTTGGCCCCTCGCCGAATAATCAGCTTTCGTCGTCTTCGTCGTCGCCGGTAGCGACGCCCAGATCGTCATCGCCGCCCAGATCGACATCGTTATCCGGCGAATCGCTGTCTTCATCGACATCGACGTCCAGATCCAGATCCTCGTCGATGGCCTCTTCCTTGACCTTGGTCGGCTTCTCGACTTCCTCGAAGGGCATCGGCTGCTTCGATTTCAGCACCGATTCCGGAATCCAGGAATAGCCGCAATTGATGCAGCTGACCGGATCATCCTTGGTCAAATCATAGAATCGGGTGGCACATTTCGGGCAGCTACGCTTCGTGCCCCATTCAGCCTTTACCATATAAGCCTCGTAACCTTTTGGAAATCGGTTGATATTTCGGAAAAAGATGGGCGCCGGGCCGGCGATCCGTCAAATCGGCGTGCGCCTTGCCAGATTGTCGGGCCGCTGTCAAAAGCCGCACGCCATGACTGACCAGACTGCCCGCCCCCGCAGCTTCGCCGCGTCCGCTCCGCTTAAAGGTAGGATCGCGATTCCCGGCGACAAGAGCATTTCGCATCGCGCCTTGATGTTGTCGGCGCTCGCGGTCGGCACCAGCCGCGTGAGCGGGCTGCTTGAGGGGCATGATGTCCTCGCGACCGCAGCGGCCATGCGCGCGATGGGCGCGAATATCGACCGTACCGGCGCGGGCGAATGGGTAATCGACGGCGTCGGCGTCGGCAGCCTGCTCCAGCCGCGCGAAGCGCTCGACATGGGGAACAGCGGGACATCGACCCGCCTGCTGATGGGCCTTGTTTCCAGCCATCCGATCACGACCACCTTCGTTGGCGATGCCAGCCTGTCGGGACGCCCGATGGGGCGCGTCATCGATCCGCTGTCGCAGATGGGCGCCGACATCTCGGCCTCGCCAGGTGGCCGCCTTCCGTTGATGGTGCGCGGTCTCGCGCCCGCGGTGCCGATCGAATATCGCCTTCCGGTCGCCTCGGCGCAGGTCAAGTCGGCCATCCTGCTCGCCGGCCTCAACACGCCGGGGATCACGACCGTAATCGAGCCCGTGCCGACGCGCGACCATAGCGAGCGGATGCTCAAGGGCTTCGGCGCTACGCTGGAGGTCGAGGTGGAGCCCGACGGCACCCGCTGGATTTCGGTGATGGGCGAAGCCGAATTGCAGCCGCAGACAATCGTCGTGCCCGGCGACCCCTCGTCGGCCGCCTTCTTCATCGTCGCGGCGCTGCTCGTCCCCGGATCGGACGTCACCATTGCCAGTGTCGGCCTCAATCCGACCCGCGCCGGCCTGGTCGAGGTATTGAAGGCAATGGGCGGGGATATCGAACTGCTCGATGCGCGCGAAGTCGGCGGCGAGCCCGTCGCCGACCTGCGCGTCCGCCACAGCCTGCTCCGCGGCATCGCGGTCGATCCGGCAGTCGCGCCGAGCATGATCGACGAATATCCGATTCTCTTCGTCGCCGCCGCGCTTGCCGAGGGGACGACGGTGACGACCGGCCTCGACGAGCTGCGCGTCAAGGAAAGCGACCGGCTGTCGGTCATGGCCGCGGGCCTCGCGGCGATCGGCGTGCGGGTCGAGGAGAGCGAGGACGGCCTCGTCATCCACGGCACCGGCGGCGACCCGCTACCCGGCGGCGCGACCATCGCCGGCCACCTCGACCACCGCATCTGCATGAGCTTCGCGATTGCTGGCCTCGTCAGCAAGGCGCCCGTGACGATCGACGATATGGCACCGGTCGCAACGAGCTTTCCCAATTTCGAGGCGTTGCTGGAGGGCTTGCAGGCATGATCGTCGCGGTCGACGGCCCCACCGCTTCGGGCAAAGGCACCATCGCCAAGGCGCTTGCCGAGCATTTCGGCCTCCCCGTGCTCGACACCGGTTTGCTCTATCGCGCCGTGGGCTATCAGACGCAGCTCAATCATGGCGATCCCGACAAGGCCGCGGACGCCCTCGACGCCTGCGATTTTCCAGATACGCTGCTCGACGATCCCGCGCTTCGCTATGAAAGTACGGGCAGCCTCGCCAGCCGCGCGTCGGTGCATCCCGCGGTGCGCAAGGCGCTGTTCCAGCGGCAGGTCGATTTCGCCAACCAGCCCGGCGGCGCCGTGCTCGACGGGCGCGATATCGGAACGGTGATCGCGCCGCACGCCGACGCCAAGCTGTTCGTGACGGCGAGTGCCGAGGAACGCGCCCGCCGCCGCCATGCCGAGATGCTGGGGCGCGGGGTCGAAATCGGCTATGACGCCGTGCTCGCCGATGTTCGCGCTCGCGATGCCCGCGACACGGGCCGTGCCGACGCCCCCCTGCTCCGTGCCGACGATGCGATGCTGCTCGACACGTCGGCGATGGACCGCGATGCCGCGATCGCCGCCGCCATCGCCTTCGTCACCGAGCAGACGAGGGCGCGCGGCTGACGGGCCCGCGGCGGAGCGGGCTTTTCGCCTTGCCGAAAGCCACGTTCGCGACTATACGCGCGCCGTCCGACGGGCTTTGTGGCCGGTCGAGGCACGGACGAACCGCCGCTCCCTATCGAGCGTCGGGCGTGATGGGTTATTCCCGTCGCGCCCTTTTTTGCTTTGCCCGTGCTTCTGCCGCCAACCGGTCCCGAGGATGTTCTGCTTTGCATCCGGCGGGCAGGACGGATCGGCCACAAGACCAGCGGAACCAACCGCTTGGCCGGAACAAATGAAGTAAGGAAGAACCCATATGGCCTCTACGGCTTTTCCGTCGCGCGACGATTTCGCCGCGATGCTCGACGAATCGCTGGGTGGTGCTGATGGCGGCTTTGAAGGCCGCGTCGTCAAGGGCACCGTGACCGCGATCGAAAATGACCTGGCAGTGATCGACATCGGCCTGAAGAGCGAAGGCCGCGTGCCGCTTCGCGAATTCGCGATGCCCGGCCAGAAGGCCGACCTCAACGTCGGCGACGAAGTCGAAGTCTATGTCGACCGCGTCGAAAACGCCAATGGCGAAACCATGCTGTCGCGCGACCGCGCTCGCCGCGAAGCCGCATGGGACCGCCTGGAAGAAGAATTCAACAAGGAAGCCCGCGTCGAAGGCGTTATCTTCGGCCGCGTCAAGGGCGGCTTCACCGTCGACCTCGGCGGCGCCGTGGCGTTCCTTCCCGGCAGCCAAGTCGACATCCGCCCCGTGCGCGACGTCGGCCCGCTCATGGATCTGCCGCAGCCGTTCCAGATCCTCAAGATGGATCGCCGCCGCGGCAATATCGTTGTCTCGCGCCGTGCGATCCTCGAAGAAACGCGCGCCGAACAGCGTTCGGGCCTGATCCAGAACCTCGAAGAAGGCCAGATCATCGAAGGCGCGGTCAAGAACATCACCGATTATGGTGCGTTCGTTGACCTCGGCGGCATCGACGGCCTGCTCCATGTCACCGACATGAGCTACAAGCGCGTCAACCACCCGAGCGAAGTCATCAACATCGGTGACACGGTTAAGGTGCAGATCATCCGCATCAACCGCGACACGCAGCGCATCAGCCTCGGCATGAAGCAGCTCGAAAGCGATCCTTGGGAAGGCGTCGCGGCCAAGTATCCGGTCGGGGCGAAGCTCACCGGCACGGTCACGAACATCACCGACTATGGTGCGTTCGTCGAACTCGAACCCGGCATCGAAGGCCTGGTCCACGTCAGCGAAATGTCGTGGGTCAAGAAGAACGTCCACCCCGGCAAGATCGTTTCGACGAGCCAGGAAGTCGACGTCATCGTCCTCGAAGTCGACAGCGACAAGCGCCGCATCTCGCTTGGCCTCAAGCAGGCCCAGTCGAACCCCTGGGGTGCCTTCGCAGAAGCGCATCCGGTTGGCTCGGTTGTCGAAGGCGAAGTCAAGAACGCGACCGAATTCGGCCTGTTCGTCGGCCTTCCGGGCGACGTCGACGGCATGGTTCACATGTCGGACATCGCGTGGGGCATCTCGGGCGAAGAAGCGCTCCACCTCCACCGCAAGGGCGAGAATGTGCAGGTCGTCGTTCTCGATGTCGATGTCGAGAAGGAACGCATCAGCCTCGGCATCAAGCAGCTTGAAAAGGGTGCTCCGGCCGTCGGCGGCGGTGTCGCCGCTGCGGGCTCGCTGAAGAAGAACGATGTCGTCACCGTCTCGGTCCTCGAAGTCCGCGACAACGGCCTCGAAGTCCAGGCCGGCGAAGATGGCGCCACCGGCTTCATCAAGCGCGCCGACCTTGGCCGCGACCGCGACGAACAGCGCCCCGAGCGCTATCAGGTCGGTCAGAAGTTCGACGCGATGGTCACCGGCTTCGATCGTTCGAAGAAGCCCAGCTTCTCGGTCAAGGCGATGCAGATCGCCGAAGAAAAGGAAGCCGTCGCGCAGTACGGTTCGTCGGATTCGGGTGCGTCGCTCGGCGACATCCTCGGCGAAGCGCTGAAGGCCGGCAAGAAGGATTAATCCTTCCCCGCTTTTGCGGTGAAACAAAAGGCCCGCAGAGTGTCCCTCTGCGGGCCTTTTTCTTTCAGCGATATGTTTTGAAAGAACCCTGAATCATGATAGGTTCCATGCCGCGTTGGGAGGGGTCCTCACGCTGTGGAACCGGCAAAGACCGGATGGCCTGCGCCCGTGGGGCGCGCGTGATAACTAGGGGAAGCTGATGATCCGGTCGGAACTGGTTCAAATGATCGCGAGTGAAAACAGCGATTTGCGCCTCGAAGAGGTGGAACGCATCATCGATGAATTCTTCGACGCCATCGTCGAGCAGCTTGCGGCGGGGGGCCGCGTCGAGCTGCGCGGCTTCGGCGCCTTCTCGACCCGCGAACGCGAGTCGCGCACCGGGCGCAATCCGCGCACCGGCGCGCCGGTCGCGGTAAGCGCCAAGAGCGTGCCCTATTTCAAGCCGGGCAAGGAAATGCGCGAGCGGCTGAACGGCTGAAGGTTCACACGTCGTCATTGCGAGCGTAGCGAAGGAATCCAGAGCGGTTTACGCCGGCTCTGGATTCCTTCGCTACGCTCGCAATGACGAATTTCAGCCTCAGTTCTTGAGCCGGTAGCCCGTGCGGAACATCCAGAAGATCAGGCCGAGGCACAGCGCCAGAAACAGCGCCACCGCGCCCATGCTGACCTCGATCGCCACGTCGCCCTGTCCGAAAAAGGTCCAACGAAAGCCGCTGATCAGATAGACGACGGGATTGAACAGCGTCACCGCGCGCCACGCGGCCGGCAGCATGTCGAGCGAATAGAAGGCGCCGCCCAGGAAGGTCAGCGGATAGACGACGAGCAGCGGGATCACCTGCAGCTGCTCGAAGCTCTGCGCCCAGATGCCGATGATGAAGCCGAAGAGGCAGAAGGTCACCGCCATCAGCACCATGAAGCCGACCATCAGCACCGGATGCGCGACCTGAATGTCGACGAACAGATGCGCGGTCGCGAAAATGATCGCGCCGATGATTACCGATTTGGTTGCCGCCGCGCCGACATAGGCGATCAGCAATTCGAGCGGCGACATCGGCGAGGACAGCATCTCATAGATCGTCCCCGTCCATTTGGGCATGTAGATGCCGAAGCTCGCGTTGCTGATGCTTTCGGTGAACATCGTCAGCATCATCAGCCCCGGCACGATGAACGCGCCATAGGGCACCGAGCTGACGTCGCTCATCCGGCTACCGATCGCCGATCCGAAGACGACGAAATAGAGCGTCGTGGTGATGACGGGCAGCATCAGGCTGGTCCACACCGTGCGCCCGAAGCGCGCCATCTCGAACATGTAGATCGCGCGGATACCGCGGACGTTGCCGATCATGCCGCCGCTCCTTCGCCGTCCCGGGGTTCGTGTACCAGCCCGACGAAAATATCCTCGAGCGAGCTTTGCCGCGTGTGCAGATCCTTGAAAGCAATGCCGATATCGGTCATCCGCCGTAGCAGCGAAGGCACGCCGGTCGCCTCGGCCTGGCTGTCGAATTCATAGACAAGCTCATGCCCTTCCCCAGCGAGTGCGAGCGTCCAGTCGCCGAGTTCGACCGGAATGGCATCGAGCGGTTCGGCGAGATTGAGCGTCAGCGTCTTGCGCCCCAGCTTCTTGATCAGCGCGTTCTTCTCTTCGACGAGGATCAGCTTGCCGCGCGTGATGACGCCGACGCGGTCGGCCATTTCTTCGGCTTCTTCGATATAATGGGTGGTCAGAATGATCGTCACCCCGCGTTCGCGCAGGCCCCGCACCATATTCCACATGTCGCGGCGCAGTTCGACGTCGACCCCCGCGGTCGGTTCGTCGAGGAAGAGGATTTCGGGTTCGTGGCTCAGCGCCTTGGCGATCATCACGCGGCGTTTCATTCCACCCGACAATTCCATGATCTTGCTGCCGCGCTTGTCCCACAGCGACAGATCCTTCAGCAATTGCTCGATGAACGCCGGATCGCGCGGTTTGCCGAACAGACCGCGCGAAAAAGTCACGGTGGCCATCACCGTTTCGAACGAATCCGTATGCAGTTCCTGCGGCACCAGCCCGATCATCGATCGCGCCGCGCGATAGTCGCGGGCATGATCGTGACCGCCGACCGTCACCCTGCCCTCGCTCGGCGTCACGATACCGCAGACGATGCTGATAAGCGTCGTCTTGCCTGCCCCATTGGGGCCGAGCAACGCGAATATCTCGCCCTTCTCGATGCTGAGGTCGACACCCGCCAAAGCGCGATGCCCGCTCTTGTAAGTCTTTCCCAGACCGGAAATTTCCAGAACCGCTGTCATGCGCGCCGGTCTAGCCGAGGAGCGCGCCGGGACAAAGCGGCAAAGATGACTTGACCTCCCCTCACCCATCGGCATGACAGGCCGCGGTGCGCGGACGTGGCGGAATCGGTAGACGCAGCAGACTTAAAATCTGCTATCCGAACGGGTGTGCGGGTTCGAGTCCCGCCGTCCGCACCAACCGCTGGCACAGGGGAAGCACAGGGATATGACGCGCCGCAGCCTCCGTTCGCGCCGCGGCGCGCGGTTCGCGGGCACCGTGCTGCTGGTCGCCGCGCTCGCCGGATGCGGCTTGTTCGGCGGTGGCGGGGGTCCGGTGCGGATCGCCGCGATGGGGCCGCTCAACGCCGCAGCGAGCCCGCTCAACGGCGAACTGTCCGCGCCCAATGCGGCGCTGCTCGAAATGACGGCGCAGGGGCTTGTCGGCTATGACGCCGACGGCCAGATCGACACCGGTCTTGCCGAACGCTGGACGGTGACGGGCGACGGGCGCAGCTATATTTTCCGGCTGCGCGAGGCAAAATGGTCGAACGGTCGCGAAGTCACGGCCGACGACGTGGTTTCGGTGCTGCGCGGCTATCTTGGCACGAACAGCCGCAACCTGCTGAAGGACGATTTCCCGGAGATCGAGACGATCCGTGCGATGACCGATCAGGTCATCGAAATCCGGCTCGCAGTGCCGCAACCGAATATGCTCGAACTGCTCGCGCAGCCTTCGATGACGATCGTCTACAAGGGCATGGGCTGGGGCCCGATGCGATCGCGCAAGGCCGGACGCGCGCTGCTGCTGACGCCCGCGCCCGACCCGCTCGCCGACGATCCCGAGGCCGCCGAAGCCGCCGCGAACGATCCTGCCGCATCGGTCGAACTCGTCGGCACATCGCCCGCCGGAGCGCTCGCACGCTACAATAATGGCTATGCCGACGGCGTGATCGGCGGACGCTTCTCGACCCTCCCCTATTTCCTCGTCTCCAGCATCGGCCGCTCACGCCTGATCGTCGATCCGGTGCCGGGGCTTTTCGGCCTTTCCTTCACCAGCGCCGAAGGGTTCCTCGCCTCCGACATCAACCGCGACGCCCTGTCGCGCGTCGTGCGGCGGCAGCGCCTGATCGACGCCTTCGGCCTTGCCGAATGGCAGCCGCAGCGCGCACTTCGGCCCACGGTCTACCGCCGCGACGGCGGCCCCGAACCCTTGCAGCCCGCCTGGGCCGACTTCGACAATGATTCGCGCTTCGCCCAGTCGAAGCGGGTGGTCGACAGTTGGCGCGCCGCCGGGCGAGAGATTGCGCCGCTCCGCATCGCGGTCCCCCAGACACCGGGCGGCCGCATTCTCTTTGCCTATGTCGCCGCCGACTTTGCCCGTATCGGTATCGAAAGCCGCCGCGTCGCGATGGATGCGGCATCGGACCTGCGCCTGATCGACGAGGTGGCGCCGAACGACGATGCGCTCTGGGCGCTCCGCCGGCTGTCGTGCCAGCGCGACACGCTGTGCAACCGCGAGGCGCAGGCGAAGATCGATCAGGCCGTGCTCAATATCGACAGTGGCCAGCGCGCGCGCCAGATCGGCGAGATCGAAACGATGCTGGGGCGCTACACTCCCTTCATTCCGATCGCCACGCCGCTGCGCTGGTCGGTCGCGTCGCAGCGGCTTGCGGGGTTCAAGCCGAATGCGCGGGCGGCCCACCCATTGAATCGCCTGCTCGCCAAACCCAACTAACAACAGGCGCACATCGTCGTGCGCGGTTGGAAAGGACGCCGATGCCCCCCTCGACGCCCAATACGGACGCGATTTTCGAAGCCCTGATTGCCGATCGCAACAATCCCGCGGCGCTGCGCAAGCGCATCGAAACGCTGGAGTTTCTTCTCGAACGCAGCTTCACCATTCCCGGCATCAATCGGCCGGTCGGGCTCGACGCGATCGTCGGGCTGGTGCCCGTCGTCGGTGATGTCGTGACCGCCGTCATGGGGGCCTATATCATCTGGGAAGCGCGCAATCTGGGCATGCCCAAATGGAAGCTGTGGCGGATGATGGGCAATCTCGGCGTCGATACTGCGCTCGGCGCCATCCCGCTCGTCGGCGATGCCTTCGACTTCCTGTTCCGGTCGAACACGCGCAATCTGCGCATCATCCGGAAACATCTCGACAAGCATCACCCCGGAACGATCGTCATCGACCAGTAGGCGGTTCCCATCGGGTGTCTGATAGTGCTAGCACAGCAGCTTCAGACCCTGCTCATGGAGACCGAGATGACCCGCGCCCGCCTTGCCGCGCTCGCCCTTGCCTGTTCGCTGTCCGCGGCGGCCTTTGCCGCGACCGACACCGACCCCTGGTTGTGGCTGGAGGATATCGAGGGGGCGAAGGCGCTGGCGTGGGTGAAGGCGGAAAATGCCGCGACCGACAAGCTGATCCTGAACCGCCCCGGTTTCGAACAGGATCGGGCGCGCGCGAAAGCGATCCTCGACGACGACCGCCAGATTGCCGACCCCGGTCAGGTAATGGGCGATACCATCACCAACTTCTGGCGCGATGCGGACCATCCGCGCGGCATCTGGCGGCAAAGTCCGCTGAGTGCCTATCTCGCCGGAACGCCCGAATGGACGACGCTGATCGACGTCGACGCGCTCGGCAAGGCGGAAGGACAGAGCTGGGTCTGGCACGGCGCCGACTGCCTTGCCCCGACCTATGCACGCTGCCTCGTCTCGCTCAGTCCCGGCGGCACCGATTCGGACGTCGTGCGCGAATGGGACCGCACTACCGGTCGCTTCGTGGCCGACGGCTTTGCGTTGCCGCAGGCGAAGAGCGCGGTCGTATGGGAAGACGCCGACACGCTGCTCGTCGCCACCGACTATGGCGAAGGCAGCATGACCGCCTCGGGCTATCCGCGCATCGTCAAACGCTGGAGGCGCGGCACGCCGCTCGCCAGCGCCGCGGTCGTCGCCGAAGGCGAAGCGAGCGACGTCGGGATCAACCCGATCGCGATCGACGACGGCAAGACGCGCTGGATCCTCATTGCCCGCAACAAGAGCTTCTATACCAGCGACTATAGTATCCGCGCCGCCAACGGCTCCGGCTTCGTCCCGGCGCCGATCCCCGACACCGCCGACCTGCGCGATGTCATCGGCGGTCAGGCGATCATCTTCCTCAACAAGCCCGCCGACGGCTTCGGCGAAGGCTCGCTCGTCGCGCTGTCGCTCGCCGACGCGGCGGCCGGACGCCCCGCGAAAATGGCGGCGGTGATGGCGCCGACGAAAGCGCAGGCGATCGAAGAAGTCAGCGCGACCGACAATATCCTCTGGGTCAAGGCGCTCGACGATGTCGAAGGCAAGCTGTTCGCGCTGCGCCGCGATCCCGCGAGCGGCACCTGGACGCAGCGCGAGGTGCCGCTGGCGGACAATGCAACGGTCCATCTCGCCGGCGCGATCGCCACGCGCGACACGATCTTCGCAACCGCCGAAACGATGCTCGACCCGCCGACGCTCTATGCCGTCACCGACAGCGCCGCACCGCGCGTCGTGCAAAGCCTCCCCGCGACCTTCGACGCCAAGGGCATGACCGTGGAAAAGCGCTTCGCGACGTCGAAGGACGGCACCAAGATCCCCTATTTCCTCGTCCGCAAAGCCGGCGCCAAAGGCCCCGTGCCCGCGCTGATCCACGCCTATGGCGGCTTCCGCGCCGCGCAGACGCCGGGCTATCTGACTGGCCAACCCTATCGCGCCGGCCCGCTCGGCCTGTTCTGGGTCGAGGACGGCAACGCTTACGTCCTCGCCAACATTCGCGGCGGCGGCGAATATGGCCCCGCCTGGCATCAGGCGGCGCTGCGCGAAAAGCGTCAGAACAGCTTCGACGACCTCCACGCCGTCGCGGAAGATCTGGTCAAGACCGGTATCAGCAGCAAGGGCAGGATTGCCATTTCGGGCCGCTCGAACGGCGGGGTGCTGGTCGGCGCCGCGATGACGCAGCGCCCCGATCTTTATGGCGCGGTCATTGCGGGCTCGCCGCTCGAGGATATGAAGCGCTATAACAAGCTGCTCGCGGGCGCATCTTGGGTTGCCGAATATGGCAATCCGGACGATCCCGCCGACTGGGCCTTCCTATCTAAATATTCGCCCTATCAGAATGTCCGCAAGGGCGTGAAATATCCGCCGATCTTTCTGTACCTCTCGACGAAGGACGATCGCGTCCATCCCGGCCACGCCCGCAAATTGGCCGCAAAGCTGCAGGATTACGGCAACCGCGTCTATTATCACGAATATCTGGAGGGCGGCCACTCGGTCGGCGCCGACCATGCCGAGGACGCCGTGCGCGCGGCCATGCTCCACGCCTTCCTGCTGCGCGAACTGGTTGAGCGGAAATAGCCGGTCGCTCAGTTCGTACCATCGCTGTGCGCCGCGGCAGCGCGCTGCGGCAGCGCGAGGATCAGCGTGACGATCGCGATGGCAAGCACCGCCGAGGCACCGGCGCGGCTCAGCGCCAGCCCGCCATGGTCGACCGGCTTGTCCAGAAAATCACCGACCACGGCGCCGAGCGGACGGGTCAGGATGAAGGCGGCCCAGAACAGCGCGACATGGCTGATCGCGGTGCGATAATAGGCGATGGCGAGCAACGCGAGCAGCGCACCGAAGATGATCGCCGACCCGAGGTAGCCGAGCGGGCCGTCGGCAATCCAGTCGCCGAGCGCGGTGCCCAGCGTCTGCGAAAAGGTGATCGTCAGCCAGTAATAGAGCTCGGCCCGCGGTTCGTGCACCGACTGGATCGAGATGCTGCCGAGCATCCGGTGCCAGACCGCGAGCGATGCCAGCACCGCGCCGAGCAAGAGCAGCGAACCGCCGGGATAGCCGATACCGAGCGAGCGCGTCGCAAAGTCGGCCATCGTCGTTCCCGCCGTCGTCGAGGCGATGATCGTCGCCCAATAGAGGAAGGGATGAAAAGTGCGGGCGCGAATCTGCCAGACGATCAGGATCGCCAGCACCGCAGCAAAAATCGCGGTGCCGACCAGATAGCCCAGATTCATCGACATGCTCACCGTATCACCCGCGGTCTCGCCAAAGGTGGTCGCCAATATCTTGATGATCCAGAAACCCAGCGTCACCGCCGGCACCTTGGTCAGCACCTGCTTTTCCCTATCGGTCATTTGCATCTCCTTGTGTGGCGCACGATTAGCGCGGCGGAGCGTTTCGCCCTATAAGCAGGCGCTTATTCCCGTCCCGATAAGCGGAAGTGCCATGCCATCTATCCAGTCTGCGCCCGGTAAAAGCCGCTTTTCGCCCCGTCTGATCGGCCCGATCGCCGTGGTGGCAATTCAGGCCGTCGCCGCGAGCTATTTCGTCGTCGACGGCATCGACGATCTGATCGAACAGGCCGGACGCGGCTTCAGCGTCGAGGTGATGATGGAATGCCTCGTCGCCCTCGCCCTGCTCGCCGGCGTCGTGCTCGGCGCGCGCCATCTGCGCCGGATCGCAGGCGACCTCGCGCGCGCCGACGATGCGCTCGCCCGCGCGCGCGGCGCGCTCGCCGACCATATTGCCCATCGCTTCGATACCTGGTCGCTGACGCGCGGAGAAAGCGACGTCGCGCTCTTCGCGCTCAAGGGCTGCGACGTAGCCGAAATCGCCCGGCTCCGCGGCGCTGCGCCGGGCACCGTGCGCGCGCAGCTCAGTCAGGTCTATGCCAAGGCGGGCGTCGGCAGCCAGGCCATGCTGATGTCGCTGTTTCTGGAAGACCTGCTCGACATCGATCCCGCCGCGGGGCCGCGACGCGGCAAGTGAGGGGCGTCGATCCATTGGCTCGCCGCTGGGACGCGACGCGATCGCCGATACGCGCACGCGATGGATGGAACGAGACTCGATCCTGCCGCATCGTCGGCGGAACCCAGCCCTGTGGTCTGCGCGACGGCCGCCGCGAGCGTGCGACCGGAGACGCGAAAGGGCGTAGCCGATACCGTTCAGATCGGCTGCAACGACGATACGATCCTCTTGCGCCCCGCCCATGATGCGATGGCAAAGATCGCAGGCCGCATCATGCGCAAAGGACGATTCCGGATAAGGGGGCGGCCTTCCGTTCGGGCGCGCGGACGCGACCGAAAGCGGGCGGAGCATGGCATAGACGCGTACTAAGCCACTAAAACAATGCCATTACTTCATTCATATATACATTGGTTTTAATGTATATTGACATCAATATCAACATGGCTCAGCTTCCTGGCAGGAGAAAGCTCCAGCCGGCTACCGGCACAAAATCAGGGGAGAGAATATGCTACACATCCGGCCCGCTCGCATTTCGCGCACGGTCAGCCTTCTCGCGTTGGGAATCGCCATCGCGACTCCCGCGGCCGCCCAGCAAGGGCCGCAGGCCGAGGAAGCAACGGACGGCAATCTGATCATCGTGACGGCGCAGAAGCGCGAAGAAGCCATTCAGGATGTGCCGATCGCGATATCGGCCTTCTCCGCCGAGGCGCTCGACAATTACAAGATCGAAAGCGGCTCGGAGTTGCTGCGCGCGGTCCCGAACGTGAATTTCTCCAAGAGCAATTTCAGCATGTACAACTTCTCGATCCGCGGGATCGGGACCAAGGCGATTTCGGCGTCCAGCGATCCCGCGGTCGCGGTGAGTTTCAACAACACGCCGCTGATCCGCAACCGCTTGTTCGAATCCGAACTCTTCGACATGCAGCGGGTCGAGGTGCTACGCGGCCCGCAGGGAACGCTTTATGGCCGCAACGCCACGGCGGGGGTGGTGAACCTGATTCCCGCGTTGCCCGATGACATGTTCGGGCTCGATACCAAGGTCGAGGTCGGCAACTACAAGACCATGCGGGCCAGCGGGATGATCAACGTCCCCATCACCGACACGCTGGCGATCCGCGCTGCCGGCGCACTGACAAGCCGCGACGGGTTCGACTACAACACATTTACCCAGCGACGCGTCAACGGCCGCCAGCTCTGGTCGACCCGCCTGTCGATGCAGTGGAAACCCAGCGATCGCCTGAAAATAAATGCTATCTGGCAGCATTTCGACGAAGATGACGATCGGTCGCGCACCGGCAAACAATTGTGCACGCGCGATCCCGGCCCGGCAGAGATCAATGGCATCCGGATTCCCGATGGGACGCAGCCGGGCGTCGTCACGCCACTTGAAGAGAATCTGCGGGGGCGCTTCAGCCAGGGTTGCCAATCCGCGTCGCTTTATGACGATGCCGCCTATGGCACGCCGAACGGATCGGGCCTTGCCTTTGTCGTCGCCGGTCAGGTGGTCATTCCGATGGGCCTTCCGCCGGGCAATTCCTTTCAGCAGGTCTATGCCTTCCTTCCGACCGATCCTTTTGTCGATGCAACCCAGTCGCGCAACCTCAGGGAAATCGCGACCGGCTATGATCCGGTTTTTCGCGCCAAGAACGATATCTTCCAGGGTAATGTGGAATTCGACGTCACCGATGCCCTGACCTTCGTGTCGCAGACCGCCTATGCCCGCGATCGCTACTATTCGTCGCAGGATTATAATCGCTTCGTATCCGGACCGTTGTTCAGCGATACGACCGGGCTGCTCGACCCGCAAACAGGGGTTCCGATAAGCCAGGCTCATGCCGCGCCGGGCGGCATTTTCTGCGACCCGCAGCTGGGCTGTTCCAACCGCCTGCTGGCGGTCGATCTCAGCCGGTCGCGCAATCGCCAATGGTCGCAGGAGTTTCGTCTGCAATCCTCCTTCGACGGGCCGTTCAATTTCAACCTTGGCGTCAATTATCTCGATTTCAAAACGCAGGACGACTATTTCGTTTTCAACAACGCCTTCACCTACATCGCATATAATCTGTACAATCGTTCGCCCCCCTATGGCACGACCAATTACGACCCCTGCCCGATCGGAACGACGGGAAGCGATTGCGTTTACGTCGACCCCAATCCGATCGATTCCCTCGATGAGCAGGGCCATAATTATTTTCTCAGCCGCAATCTGGTGCGGACGAAATCCTGGGCGATTTTTGGCGAGGCCTATTGGAACGTCACCGAAAATCTGAAGATCACCGCAGGCCTGCGCTGGACCAAGGACAAGAAAACCACCACGCCGGTGCAAAGCCAGTTGCTGCTTGGCGGCGGCGGCGGGACCATCGGGACGAGCGGCGGCAATGTAAGCTTCGGATATCCGGCCGATCCCGATGTCGTCCAGAAATGGTCGGAACCGACGGGCCGCATCGTGATCGACTGGAAGCCCGATCTGGGCTTTGCCGACCAGACGCTGATCTATGCGTCTGCCTCGCGCGGTTACAAAGGCGGCGGCACCAACCCGCCGCGCCCCAATCTGAACCCGCGTATCGTCCAGTTTCAGCCACTGCCGGCGACCTTCAAACCAGAATATGTGACGGCCTTTGAAATCGGGACGAAGAACAGCTTCGACGGAGGGCGGGTCACGCTGAACGCGACGGCATTCTATTATGATTACGAAGACTACCAGATTTCGCAGATCGTCGATCGCATTTCGCTCAATGAAAATTTCGACGCGACGAGCTGGGGCCTCGAACTCGAAACCGCATGGCAGCCGTCGCGCGCATTCCGGGTCGACGCCAATCTGGGCTATCTGCGAACCCGCCTCAAGAAGGGCGCCCGATCAATCGACGTGATGAACCGCACACAGGGCAATCCGGACTGGGTGTTGCTGCGCCCGTGGATACAGCTGCCATCGAACTGCATCGCTCCGCGAGAGATCGTCGAGAATATCCTCAGCAATCCCGTGACCCAGTTCGGCGTGGGCCTGAATGCCCTGCAGGCATTATGCGGCGGGTCCAAGGAAATGGGAACCTTCGACCCGTCCATCACCGACGGCTTGCCGCTCTATCAGTTTTACGGGTTCGAATATAATCCGATCACCGATGCACCCAACGGCGGACGCGGATTCTTTGCCGATCTGGAAGGCAACGAGCTGCCCAACGCTCCGCGCCTGACATTCAATATCGGTGCCCAATATACTATTCCCATCGACAATGGTGATTGGGAACTGACCCTGAGAGGCGATTATTACCGTCAGTCCAAAAGCTTCGCACGCGTATATAATAGCGCCTATGACCGCTTGAAGGGATGGGACAATGTCAACCTGGCGGTAACACTGATGCGGCCCGATGATGAATTGACATTTCAGTTCTACGTTAAAAATGTCTTCAACAAATCGCCCATCACTGACTTTTTCACCAACAGCGACGACACGGGATTAAGCACGAACGTATTTACGCTGGACCCAAGAATATTCGGCTTCAGTATCGCGAAGCGATTCTGAGGTCTATCTTCCAGCTTCCAGCGGGTCAGGCGAGTAAAATGGTCATACGGCCCGGCCTTCTGGTACTCGACCGGTTACGCGACAGCGGGCTGCCCCGGCATAATGTTGCGCTTAATCTGGCCGTTGGGCGCCGCGGAATGGGGGCGTCGCTGAACGCGAACTGGAATGGCCCGGCGCGCGTCCGCTCGGACGCCGCCGCCGGCGCGACGGAATTTCGCTACCCATCCTGGGCTCAGTTCAATCTTGGGTTGTTTGTCGAGCCCGAACGGTGGCGCGGAATATCGCGCGCGCGCAATTGGGCATCCAATCTCAGAATATCTCTCGATGTTCAGAATATTCTGAACGGATACCAAGAAGTGACGGTTTTGGGCGCGACCAGGCGCCGCGGTTTGACGCGCGACGAAATCGACCCATTGGGCCGAACCATCCGCCTGAATATCCGAAAACAATTCTAGGGTCAGGACGCGGCTGGCGGAATTCCCGCCGGAAGCAGGAACAGGGGCAGGATACGGGCCATCAGGTCGCGCATCGCATCGTCTTTCTGGTCCAGCATGTCGCGCAAATAAGGGCCAATCACCGCGTCGCCGAATGCACTCACCGCTATCATCAGCACCGCTGCCCGTACCCGGTTCTGTGCGCCCTCGTCCGTCGATTGGCCAACGATCGCTTCGACGAGCGAGCAAACCGCTTCGCGCACGGGCTCAAGGTGCGCCACATCTCCTGACAGGATGATCCAGGCCGCGAGCGGCCCGGCACCGCCCTTGTCGAAGGCGTCGAAAACCCGATCCGTCACCGCGCGCGGCGCCGCGGCGTCGGTCTTGAGCAATTCGACCACATGGCCAAGTGCGACCGTCAGGTCGTTGATCATCGATCCCATCAGGGCAGACTGAAGGCTGGCGGCCGACCCGAAATGATGCAGGACATTGGCATGCGACATACCGATGTCGTCACCGATATTCGCCAGCGTCACCGCCCCGGGCCCGCCCTCAAGCAACAAGCGCCGCGCCGCCGCCAGCCCCTCCTCGCGAACTTCGGGGCCCAGCCGCTTGCGCCGCTTCACGCGCGGCATCGCTTCCTTTTGCATTGCATTATTCCTTGCGGCCGTCCCACCCACCTGGGCCGAAATCCTCGGCGTCCTTAGCGCAAAGCACACGCCTGTCACAATCATCTGTACCCGGGGCGGGCACGCTACGCCCTCACCGTCCGATCTGATCGGCCTTGTCGCGCAGGTCGGCTGCCGCCTGATCCTTCCCCCGTCGTTCCAGAAGATCGGCATAGAGCCGCATGATGTCGGCGTTCAGCGGTTGCAGGCGATAGGCGAGCGCGATCATCGGCAGCGCGCGGGCGTCGTCGCCCTTTGCGGCCCAGGCGCGCGCCAGTTCGCGCAGGATCACCACGTCGCGGTTGCCGATCCGTTGCCGCACCCGTTCGAAATGGGCGATCGCCTGATCCCAATGCCGCAAGTCCATCGCCAGATGCCCCGCCAGCCGTTCGGCGGCGAGGCTCGATGGCTGGCGATTGCGCAGCGCGAGGATCGCCGCGCCCGATCCCGCCGGATCGCCCGAGCGATAGAGCGCGTTGGCGAGCCGCAGCGTCGTGCGCTCGCCCGCGTCGAGATCGCGCGCGGCACGATAGGCGGCGATGGCAAGATCATAGCGCTCGCCCGCCAGCGCCGCGTCGCCGAGCAGGATATGCGCGTCGGCGACGCCGCGATTGGCGTCGCGCAGCCGCGTCGCGCGCGCGATGGCCCGGGCATATTGGCCGCTTGCCATGTCAGTCGCGATCGCCGGGATCGCTTTTGCCGGATCGAGCGGGGCGGCATCGGCCGCCATCGCGACCAGGCCATAGTCGTTATCGACTGCAAAGGGCCCCGCCTCGCCGCGCGCCAGGCTGGCGGCGCGCGCCTGATAATCCGCAGATACGCCGCCTCGGCCCTCTTCGGCGGCAACGCGCGCCGCGAGCAGCAGCGACCAGCTGTCGGCATCGCCGCGATCGACGATCGGCTGCAGCGCCGCCATCGCGCCGTCGTCGTCTCCATCGGCCCAGTTCGCGGCCGCGAGTATGCGCCGCGCGGTGAAATTGTCGGGCTGTTCGGCAAGCAGCCGCTCGGCCCAGCTCGCGCCGACCGCCTCGCCGCCCAGTTGCAACTCGACGATGGCGCTCAGCAGCATGAAGGCCGGTTCGTCGTCCATCTGCCCGCGCGTGCGCTGGAGCAGGCTGCGCGCGAGCTGATAATTGTCGGCGCGCGCCGCGAGCACCGCCTGCAGATAATAGATCCGCGGATCGCCGGGGATCAGCGTCGCAGCGTGGCGCAACGCGACCAGCATGTCGCGATAGCGGCCGATATCGCCGAGCGTCGCGGCCTGATCGATCAGCGCCCCGGCATTGTCGGGATCGGCGGCGAGCGCCGCGTCGTACCAGCGCAGCGATGCGCGCAACCCCTCCTCGGTGCGGACGAGATTGGCCTTCAGCGCCAGCGCGGCGCTGTTCGTTCCATCAAGTTCGATCGCATAGTCGGCCGCATCGCGGGCGCCCTTGATATCGGCATTGGCATTGCGGAAGCGCGCGACATCGACCCACAACATCGAATCGCGGGGCAGTTCGCGCACCGCGCGGTCATAGGCGTCGCGCGCCGACGCAAGGTCGCCATTGGCCAGATGGACGTTGCCCGCGACCCACGCCGCCTCCCCCATCATTTCGGGCGCGATCGGACCGCCGTCGAGTTCGTCGAAGGCGCGGCGGCCGTCGCCCTGCATCGCATAGGCGCGCGCGAGCAGCGGGCGCAGCACGGCGCGATTGCCGCCCGCCTCGATCGTCGCCTTGACCGCGGCCTCAGCCGCCACTCCGTCGCCAAGCCGGAACAATATGCGGATCAGCCGGATGCGCGGTTCGAACGATTGCGGATCGTCGGCGACCGCCCGTTGCAGTTCGGCGCGGCGTTCCTGCAGGTCGGCGCGCGAACCCGGCGGCTGCGGCGCGGCGCAGCCGGCGAGCGCCGACGCCGCGACCAGCACGGCCAGCCAAGGCCCGCGCCATCCCATTCAGGCTTGAATCCGATATTGCTTGAGCAGGTCGTAAAGCGTCGGGCGACTGATCCCGAGCAATTTCGAGGCAAGCGAGATATTCCCCTCGCTTTGCGTCATCGCGCGGCGGATCGCCACGCGGTCGGCGGCTTCGCGCGCGCTGCGCAGATTGAGGTGGCTTTCCCCGGGCTCGTCGCCGCGCCCCGCCATGTCGAGATCGTCCTTCGTCACCAGCTTGCCGTCGGCCATGATGACCGCGCGCTTGATCCGGTTTTCCAGCTCGCGCACATTGCCCGGCCAGCGCGCCGCATCGATCGCCTGCAACGCGTCGGGGGTAAAGCCACGCACCGCCGGGTTCATTTCGGGCGCATATTTATGCAGGAAATGCCGCGCGAGCAGCACCGCGTCGCCCGGCCGTTCGGCGAGCGCGGGGATCTTCACCACCATTTCGGCGAGCCGGTAATAAAGGTCATCGCGGAAGGCCCCTTGGGCGATCATCGCGTCGAGGTCGCGGTGCGTTGCACACACGATCCGCGTGTCGACTGCAATCGGCTTGCGGCCGCCGATGCGCTCGATCGTGCGTTCCTGCAGGAAGCGCAGCAGCTTCACCTGCAGCGGGAGCGGGATGTCGCCGACTTCGTCGAGGAACAGGGTGCCGCCGTGCGCCAGCTCGATCTTGCCCTCGGTGGTTTTGACCGCGCCGGTGAAGGCGCCTTTTTCATGCCCGAACAATTCGCTTTCGAGCAGATTTTCGGGGATGGCGGCGCAGTTGATCGCGACGAAAGCGCCGTCGCGCCGCCCGCTCGCCTCGTGCAGCCCGCGCGCGAGCAATTCCTTGCCGGTGCCGCTGGCGCCGAGCAGCATCACCGACACGTCGAGGTTGGCGACGCGCTCGATCGTGCGCGCGACCTTCTGCATTTCGGGGGCGCCGGTGATCATGCCGCCGAGGACGCGGTTGTCGCCCGTCCCCGCCTCCGCGAGCCGCGCATTTTCGACCTCGAGCGCGCGGACGTGAAAGGCGCGGCGGACGATCAGCCCCAGTTCGTCGATGTCGATCGGTTTCTGATAGAAGTCCCACGCCCCGTTCGCGATCGCGGCAAGGGCACTGGCGCGCTCGCCATGCCCCGACACGACGATCACCTTGGTATCGGGCTTCAGCTCGAGGATCGCCTGCAGGATGCGGAAGCCCTCGCGCGTTCCGTCTGGATCGGGCGGCAGGCCGAGGTCGAGCGTGACCACCGAAGGTTCTTCCGCGCGCAACAGGTCGATCGCGCTGTCATGGTCGCCCGCGACCAGCACCTCATAATCTTCATACGCCCATTTGAGCTGCGTCTGCAGCCCCGGATCGTCCTCGACGACCAGCAGTTTTGGGCGGGGCGCGCCGGTGTCGCTCATTGATTTACCGCTTTCCTGTCGTCCTGATCGTCATTCATCACGTCACGCCCGTCGGCGAGCGGCAGCCACAGCGAGAAATCGCTGCCCTTGCCCGGCTCGCTCGTCACCTCGATCCGTCCGCCCATCGCCTGCGCCAAGCCCATCGCCTCGAACGCCCCCAGCCCGAAGCCGCCGTCCTTGGTCGACACAAAGGGTTTGAACAGTTCGTCGCGGATGAAGGCGCGCGTCATGCCGCTACCCTGATCGATCACATCGATCCGCACCCGCCCCTGTTCGGCGACCGCGATCAATTGCACCGGGGTATCAGAGGGCGAGGCGTCGATGGCATTGGTGACGAGATGCTGGACGATCTGGCGGATCGACGCCGCATCGCCCCACGCCGACAGCCCCGCCTGACAGCCGACGAACAGCGCACGGCGCGCGCGCACCTCGGCCGCGACGTCGTTCAGCACCGGCTCGATCAATACCCGTCCGCGTTCCCCCGCGGGTCCGCGCCCGCGCGGCGACAGCCGTTCGAGCAGGTCGGACAGGCGCCCCGCCGAAATGCGCAGCGTCTCGATCATGTCAGAACGAAACTCGGGCTTATCGGCGTGGCGTTCGGCATTGCGCGCGAGCAGCGACAGCTGGCTCGCCAGATTCTTGATGTCGTGCATGATGAAGGCGAAGCGGCGGTTGAATTCGTCGAAGCGCCTGGCTTCCGACAGCGCTTGCTGCCCCTGCGCTTCCGCCAGATAGCTCGCCGCCTGCTGCCCCGCGATGCGCAGTACGTCGAGATCTTCCCAGTCGAGCGCGCGCGACACCGGCGGGCGGTGGAGCACCACGACCGCGATCATCCGCTGAAAATGCAGCACCGGCACCACGACCCATGCCCGCGTATCGGAGAGCAGCCAGTCGGGAATCGCCAGATCCTCAGCCCCCTGCCGCTTGCCCGTGCGTTCGGCGTCGAGATCGACGATGTGCCGCGTTTCCTGAAGCATATAGGCCGATCGCGGTGACAGCGACGCATCGCCCTGCCCCTCGCCCTCGCCCGCGTCGACCCAGCGCCACCGGTCAGCGGCCCGAAAGCCGCCCTGCCCGTCGGGTACCAGCAGCAGCGCGCCGGGACTGCCGGTCAGTTCGGCAAGCGCCTTGGCAACGCGGCGGTGGAGATCGCCCCCATCCTCGCCCCCCTCCACGCCATCGCCCGCCCGTTCACCGAACTGGCCCAGCGTCGCGGTGAAGCGCAGCCATTCGGCACGGTAATCATAGCGATGCTCGAAGAAATGCTTGGAGATCATCACCGACAGCCAGGCGCGCGTCGGCGCCGAGAGCAGCAGCAGGCCGCCGATACCCAGCGCAGCGATCAGGAAGATCCCCTGCGCCGCCTCGCCATAGTCGCCGCCGATCAGCCGCGTGACCGCCCCGACGACGCCGATCAGCACCAGATAGGCGGCCGCCGCGAGCAGCAGCATCCCCCGTGCCGCGACGCTGCGCGACAGGCGGATACGCTCCCGCCCGACGTCCATCGCGGCGAGCACGAACAGCGGCAGGATCAACAGCGCGACCGCGGGAAGCAGCGCGATCAGCGTCGTCGCGCGGGTGCCGGTCAGCGCCCCGATGAACTGGATATTGAGCTCATAGGTCCACAGCATCGCGAAGCCGCCGGCGATTGCCAGCACCGGGGTGCGGATCGCGGCGCTCGCGCGGCGCACGCCGCCATCGACGACGATCAAGCCGCCGGTCGCGACGATCATCGCCGAAATCGCAAGCGTCGGCGCCGCCCAGGATTCGGCCGCATCGCCGCCCTGCCAGATCGACAGCGCGCCGATACCGAACATCAGGAAACAGATCGTCAGCAGCAGTCGCTGAACCAGCCGCAGCGGCCGCCCCATCGGCGCCGCCGCACTCCAGAAACTGGCGCCGAGCCATAGCAGGATCGCCGCATCGCGCAGCGGTTGAACGACTAGCGCGGCCGCACTGTCCGGCCCCGCGAGCCACAAGGCGCCGCACCACACGGCCATCGCCGCCGCCGCCGCAATCGTGGCGCGCGGCGCGGTGAGCAAGGCCGCCATGCGCGCGCGCGGCCGCACGAGCAGCCAGATCGCGGCACCCGAAAAGCCCAAGGTTCCAAGCCCGGCGAGCAAATGCGTAAGGCCGGCGAGCAGCGTCATCGTCAGCGCGCGCCCTCCGGCCACAGCACGACGCGCACCGTCTGGAGCAGGATCAGAAGATCAAGAAAGGGAGAATAATTTTTCGCATAATAGAGATCATATTCCAGCTTCACCCGCGCATCCTCGACCGACGCGCCATAGGGATAGTTGATCTGCGCCCAGCCGGTCAGGCCGGGCTTCACCATATGGCGTTCGGCATAATAGGGCAGCTGGCGTTCGAGTTCGTCGACGAAGCTCGGCCGTTCGGGGCGCGGGCCAACGAAGCTCATCTCGCCCTTCAGCACGCACCAGAGCTGCGGCAGTTCGTCGATGCGCAGCTTGCGGATGATGTGGCCGACGCGCGTGATGCGGGGGTCGTTTTCCGCCGCCCACACCGCCTTGCCCGCCGCTTCGGCATCGGTGCGCATCGAACGGATCTTCAAGATATTATAGGGTTCGCCGAACAAACCGACGCGCGGCTGGCGATAGAGGACCGGCCCCTTGCTATCGAGTTTCACGGCAAGCGCCGCGATCAGCGCGAGCGGCAGGCCGATCACCAGCACGATCAGGCTGGCAACGATATCGAACAGCCGTTTGCCGACCTTGGAGATGCGTTGCCCCGCCGAAAAGCCGTCGGAAAAGATCAGCACGCTGGGGTTTGTCGTCGCCAGATCGACGCGGCCCGTTTCGCGTTCGATGAAGCTGGCGATGTCGTTGACATGCACGCCGGTGGTCTTGACGCGCAGCAGATCGGCGAGCGGCAGCGCATTGCGCCGCTCCTCCATCGCGAGCACGACCTCGCCCGCGCGCAGCGCAACGACATGGTCGGACAGGTTGGCGATCGCTTCGCGTGGGACCGCCTCGGCAATCGTGCGCTCGTTCCCGGTCATTGCAACGAAGCCGACGACGTCGATGCCGCTTCCCGGCGCCTCGGCCAGCGCGCGCAGCCGCGCTGCACGCGCGCCGGCACCCAGCACGAGGATGCGCCGCTTGAACGCATCGGCGCCCGCGCTCTGCGTCAGCGCCAGCCGGATGAGAAACAGCGCCGCGATCGCCAATCCCATCGCGTAAAAGCTGTTGACGCGCCACAGCGTCGCGGTCGGCAAGAGAAAGCCGACCACCGAAAGGAAAATGACGCCCAGCGACACCGCGGCGAGCAGGCGCGCCGTCGCGAATTTCATCGATCGCAGCGCTTCGGCGCCATACATGCCGGTCGCCATCATCGCGAGCGAATTGGCGACGGCAAAGGTGGTGAGCGGCAACCAGCGATCGCCGAAGTCACCGGCATCGAAGCCGGCGATATGCGCATAAAGCGCCCACGCCGCATTGGCAGACGCAAATAGCGCTGCAAATTCGAGCAATGCGAGCCAGACGACCGCGTGCGGGACATAATGTTTGAACAAACGGAACATGTTGCGCCTGGCCCTTTCGGGCTGACATCCTAAGGTCGAGGCGTGAAGTGTCGGTTAATTTTACACTCGCGCCGGACCCTATTCGGGGATGACCGCGCCGCAGACAGACGATAGAGCCAAGGTATGAGTACCGAAATTCAACCGATCATCCTGTGCGGCGGCGCGGGCACCCGCCTCTGGCCCGAATCGCGCGGCGACCGCGCCAAGCAATTCCTGCCGCTAACCGGCACCGATAGCCTGTTCCGGCAGACCGTCGCCCGCACCCCGGCGGGGGCGCATTTCACGCCGCCGGTGATCCTGTGCGGGACAGGCCATGTCGCGACCGTGCGCGACCAGATGGGCGATCATGAGGCCGCGCTGCTCGTCGAACCGATGCCGCGCAACACCGCCGCCGCCATCGCGCTTGCGGTGGCGCGCGCCGACGCCGACAGCTTGCTGCTCGTCATGCCCAGCGACCATATCATCGCCGACGTTCCCGCGTTCCACGCCGCCATCGCCAAGGGCGCACATCTGGCGCAGCAGGACTGGCTCGTCACCTTCGGCATCGCCCCGGACCGCCCCGAAACCGGCTTCGGCTATATCGCCAGCGGTGCCGCGCTCGGCGACGATGGTTTCGCGGTCGCCCGCTTCGTCGAAAAGCCGCCGCTGGCCGAGGCCGAACTTATGCTTGCCGAAGGAGGCTATAGCTGGAATGCGGGCATTTTCCTGTTTCGCGCCGGCCGCATGCGCGATGCGATGCTCACCCATTGCCGCGCGATCTTCGAAGCCGCCGACCGCGCCGTCGCTGCGGGCCGTTATGACGGCGACGCGCTCTATGCCGACGCCGACGCCTTTGCCGCCGCGCCCTCCGATTCGATCGACTATGCGGTGATGGAAAAGGACGACCGCGTCGCCGTCGTCCCCGTGACGATGGGCTGGTCCGATCTCGGAAGCTGGCAGGCCGTCCACGCCCTCGCCGGCGGTAAGGATGCCGACGGCAACGCGGTCAGCGGCGATGCATTCCTGCACGACAGCCACGGCAATCTGGTGCGCGCGGACGGCAAGCGCGTGTCGCTCGTCGGGATGGAGGGCGTCGCGGTCATCGTCGACGGCGACGACATTCTCGTCATGCCGCTCGACCGCTCGCAAGACGTCCGCGCCGCCGCCAAGGCGCGCGGTTAGGGCGCGAGGCGCGCGCCATCCCCCTCCGCGGGCAGCATGTCGACCTGCGCCGCCAATATCCGGTGGCGCATCGCGTCCCAATCGGCGAAGCGCCAGAAGGTCGGGCTGTCGCGTCCCACAATGCGCGGATTGTCCGCCGAGGGCGCGATGGCGCGGTCGTGGAACGCGATTTCGGTCAGCGTCTCGCAATCGAAGAAGATGCGGACCATCACGTCTTCAGCATAGTCGCCCGCGCTGCCCGTCACGACGCCCAGTTCGCCGCACGACAGCCGCACCAGCGTTCCGACCGGATAAATGCCTAGACTGTCGGCGAATTGTTCGAGCAGGCGGCTATCGAAATGCCCCTGCCACTGCTGCATTTCGGTCAGCGCCTCGCACGGCGTCCACGGGTCCTTATAGGGCCGGTTCGACGTCACCGCGTCATAGACGTCGCAGATGGCCCCCATCCGCGCGAACAGCGACAATGCCTCGCCCGACAGGCCATCGGGATAGCCGGCGCCATCGACCTTCTCATGGTGCCGCAGGCAGACTTCGAGCGCCGCCTCGGGAACATCCTTTGAATTGGCAAGCAATCGGTGGCCGGCGGCGGGATGCCCGCGCACCGAATCGCGCTCAAGATCCGACAGCGCCCCCGACTTGGTCAGAATGTCGTCCGAAATCGCAATCTTGCCGACATCGTGAAGCAGTCCGGCGACGCCCAGATCCTGCACGACGCGCTCATCGAGTTCCAGATGCCGCGCGAAATTCATCATCAGCGCGCACACCGCCACCGAATGGAGATAGGTATATTGGTCCTTCTCCTTCAGGCGAACGAGATTGATCAACGCCTTGGGATCGCGTTCGATCGAGGCGCCGATCGATTTGGCGAGCGGTACCATGCGCCGGGCCTCGACCGCGCGGCCCAGCCGGGCCGTCTCGAACATTTCGCTGACCGCTTCGCGCGACCGTTCGATGGCGCGGCGCGCGCGGCGACATTCGGCGGCATAGCCCTTGCGCTGGCGCGGTTCGTCGCGCGGCGGCGGAGGCGGCGGCACCATGGGCTCGGGCCAGGCGATCGGCCGTGCCGCGGCGCGCGACGGCTGGGGGCGCGCAGGAAGCTTCGCCGCGACCGACTCGGGCCACGGCGCATCCGTCGCTTCATCGATGTCGCTGCGGCTCTTGTCGATGATCAGCGCGTCGATCGCGGAGGCGCGGATACGCAGCAATTGCTCCATCGTTTCGACGCGAAAGTGACGGCGCCAAAATGGGTGATCGAACCACGAGCCTTCAAAGCCGTGGACGAACATCCCGATCTGAGCCTCTTCGGGCTTTATCCGAACCAACATAACGCGCGGTCCCAACAGGTCCTTGGCATCCCCCCGATGCCAACCTCCGGCGCTACATAGACTTTCTTAAAAGCGGGTATATGCGCTGCCCCGTTTTGGGACGGAAACTCAATCGCCCGCAAAATCGAAGGCGCTCACGCCGCGTTCGCCCTCGCGAAAGCGCAGCGGGCGGCCGATCGGCGGCGCCGATCGCTGGACGCAGCCGGTCCGCGTGCAGCGACGACAACCAAGGCCGATCGGCGTCGCGGCGCTGCGCATCAGGTCCAGACCGCGCGCGGCGATCAGCGGCGCGGCAACCTTGGCATCGACGCCGACGCACACCGCGAACCGCGCCGGCGTCCCGCCCCCCGTCGCGCCGGGTGCCGCCACGTTGCGGCTCTGCGTGAACCAGCGCGATCCGTCTTCCAGTTCGACGAGATCGGCGACCACCTCGCCGGGGCGCGCGAACGCTTCGTGGACGCCCCACAAGGGGCAGCGCGCATCGCCGTCGACGAGCGGCGACTGGCTTGCGCCGGCATAGCGCTTGCTCCCCTGCCCCGCGCGGTCGATGCGCAGCATGAAGAAGGGCAGCCCGCGCGCACCCACGCGCTGCAGCGTCGTCAAGCGATGCGCCACCTGCTCAAAGCTCGCCCCGAAGCGGCGCTGCAGCAACAGCAGATCGTAACCCGTCGCATCACAGGCGCGCAGGAAGCGGCCGTAGGGCATCATCAGCGCGCTCGCGAAATATTGGATCAGGTGCCGCTCGAACAGCCGCGCTGCTGCCGCTTCGGCAAATTCCGCGCCGGCAATCAGCGCATCGATCTCGTCCTTCGCCTCGATCTGCGCCAGCGTCGCCGCCGCCTGAAAGGTCCGGCTTGCAGGGCGCAGCAGTTCGTTCAGCATCAACTGCCGCGCATGCCAGTCGAGCCAGCGCAGCCGGTCGGGCATGACATCGGCGGGCAGGATGCGGATGCCAAGCTGGTGGCGCGTGCGCAGCCGCTCCGAAATCGTGCCGTAAAGGTCGCCGCCCGCAAGGCGCAATTCATCGGCCAGTTCCTCGGCGCGGGCGTCGAGGTCGGGGAAATGGTTGCGCCATTTCTCGATGGCGCGGCGCACCGCGGCCACTTCGGGGGCATCGCCCTCCACGTCCGCGCGCCCCTCCGGCGCCGCGTCGAACAGCCGCGCAAAGGCCGCGGCGGTCGCGGGCGCAGTCTGCAGCCATTCATCGACCTCCTGCGCGCCGATGCCGAGATCGGCGAAGCGCGGATCGGCAAGCCGCCGCCGCAGGCCTGCAAGCCCGCCGGGCACGTCCTCGGCGCCCAATTTCGCGGCATCGAAGCCGAAACGCTCGGCCAGGCGCACGATCACGGTCGCCGACAGGGGCCGCTGGCCATGCTCGATCAGGTTGAGATAGCTCGGCGAAATATCGAGCGCCTCGGCCATCGCCGCCTGCGTCATTGCCGCTTCGCGCCGGACCTTGCGCACCGCCGGCCCTGCAAACACCCGCCGCTCCGCCATAATTGTAACTTTCTTTACTGATTTACACGCTGATTTACACCTGACGGCCATATTTCACAAATATTATTGACAAAGCTTTTCACTTTCGGCGGCACTTTCGCCACCATCCACCCATCACCTCTCACAAGGATATGACGATGGGTTATCAGGAAGACATGGCACAGGCTGGCCGCCTCATCCGCGACTATGATGGCACCTGGGACGGCATCAGCGGCGAGAGCGTCGCGCGCATGCGCGCCCAGAACAAGTTCCGCACCGGCCTCGACATCGCCCGCTACACCGCGCGGATCATGCGCGCCGATATGGCCGCCTATGACGCCGATCCCGCCAACTACACCCAGTCGCTCGGCTGCTGGCACGGCTTCATCGCGCAGCAGAAGATGATCTCGGTCAAGAAGCATTTCGGCACCACCAAGGGCCGCTACATCTATCTGTCGGGCTGGATGATTGCCGCGCTACGCAGCGAATTCGGTCCGCTGCCCGATCAGTCGATGCACGAAAAGACCAGCGTCCCGGCGCTGATCGAGGAAATCTACACCTTCCTGCGTCAGGCCGACGCCCGCGAACTCGGCATGCTGTTCCGCGAGCTCGACGCCGCGCGCGCCGAGGGCGACGAACTCAAGGCCAAGCAGGTTCAGGCCGCAATCGACAATCATGAAACGCATGTCGTGCCGATCATTGCCGACATCGATGCCGGCTTCGGCAACGCCGAGGCGACCTACCTGCTCGCCAAGAAGATGATCGAGGCGGGCGCCTGCGCGCTGCAGATCGAGAATCAGGTCTCCGACGAGAAGCAGTGCGGCCACCAGGACGGCAAGGTGACCGTGCCGCACGAAGACTTTATCGCGAAGATCCGCGCCTGCCGCTACGCCTTCATGGAACTCGGCGTCGAGGATGGCATCATCGTGACGCGCACCGACAGCCTCGGCGCGGGCCTGACCAAGCAGATCGCCTTCTCGAAGGAACCGGGCGACCTTGGCGACCAGTATAACAGCTTCCTCGACTGCGAAGAGGTCGAAGGCGCGGGCAACCCCGGCGACGTCCTGATCAACCGCGACGGCAAGCTGATGCGCCCGAAGCGCCTGCCCTCGAACCTTTATCAGTTCCGCCCCGGAACCGGCGAGGATCGCTGCGTTATGGACTGCATCGCCAGCCTTCAGAACGGCGCCGACCTGCTGTGGATCGAAACCGAAAAGCCGCACATCGAACAGATTGCCGGCATGGTCGATCGCATCCGCGAAGTCGTCCCCAATGCGAAGCTCGCCTACAACAACTCGCCGAGCTTCAACTGGACGCTCAACTTCCGCCAGCAGGTGTTCGACAGCTGGCAGGCCGAAGGCAAGGACGTCAGCGCCTATGATCGCGCCAAGCTGATGAGCGCCGATTATGACGAGACGGAATTGTCGATCGAGGCTGACAACCGCATCCGCACCTTCCAGCGCGACGCGGCGAAGCGGGCGGGCATCTTCCACCACCTCATCACGCTGCCGACCTATCACACCGCGGCGCTCAGCACCGACAATCTCGCCAAGGAATATTTCGGCGACGAAGCGATGCTCGGCTACGTCAAGGGCGTCCAGCGCAAGGAAATCCGCCAGGGCATCGCCTGCGTGAAGCATCAGAACATGTCGGGCAGCGACATCGGCGACGATCACAAGGAATATTTCGCCGGCGAAGCGGCTCTCAAGGCCGCGGGCAAGGACAATACGATGAACCAGTTCGCCGCCTGAACCCAGTTTGGCGCGGGGGTTTTCGTTGCCCCCCGCGCCTTCCGAGCTTTCCTGGGGAGGAAAGCCTGCCCGCCGGACGTCGATCGATGTCCGGCGGGCATTTTTGTCTGGATACGGTGACTTACCCCATTGGCCTTGTATCCCGCCGATTTGCGTGCATTATGGAGGAAATATAAAATCCCTCTCTCCCAAAAAACGGCATCTCCCCATGAACGACACCCGACTGAAACTGATGGAAGCCATCGCGCGCAAGCGAACCGTGACCGCGCGCTACAATGGCAATGTGATGCGCCTCGCGCCGCATCTGATGTTCGAACGCCACGGCGCGCTGTTCGTCAGCGCGCTCAACCTCGACAAGAATTGGCGTTCCGACGACGAGCGCCGGCTCGGCCATTTCAAGCTCGATGGACTGGCGCAGACCGAGCTGGTCGACGAAGGCTTCGACCCGCTCCCGGCCTTTGAGCCCGTGGCGCCAAAGGACGAAGACACGCTCGTCCTGTCGATATGATCCGGTCCGCTGGCTGCTCCGGCATTTTCTGCCGGAGTTCCCATGCAGGTTGCAATTCGGGCCGCCTCTACCCCCCGTTGGGGATAGAAGCGGCCCGCACGCTTCCTATGTCGACGCCGATGCGTCGCCGTCCTTCGTCTTGACGAGCGACCAGAGCACGCCGCCCGCGATCAACGCGACCGTGACGCCCAGGCTGATCAGCGGCGGGAATTTGGCCCCGCCGAGCAGGAAGTCGGCAACGAAGATCTTCGACCCGATGAAGACGAGCACCAGCGCCAGCGCATATTTCAGATAGTGGAAACGGTGCACCATCGCGGCGAGCGCGAAATAGAGCGCGCGCAGACCGAGGATCGCCATGATGTTCGACGTATAGACGATGAAGGTGTCGGTCGTGATCGCGAAGATCGCCGGCACACTATCGACCGCGAACACGAGGTCGGCCAGATTGATGACCACCAGCGCCAGGAACAGCGGCGTCGCGGCGAGCGCGAGCTTGCCGCTCTTCTTGTCGATCGTGCGGACGAAGAATTTTTCGCCATGCAGATCGGGCGTGATCGGAATGTGCCGCGACAGCCAGCGGACGACGGGATTGCCCGCGACGTCCATCGGCTTGTCGCTCGCGAACAGCATCTTGACGCCGGTGAACACCAGAAAGGCGGCGAAGACATAGAGCAGCCATTCATATTCGGTAACCAGCGCCGCGCCGCCCGCGATCATGATTCCGCGCAGCACGATCACCGCGACGATGCCCCACAGCAGCGCGCGATACTGATAGCGTGCGGGGATGGCGAAAGTCGCAAAGATCAGCGAGATGACGAAGATATTGTCGATCGACAGCGCCTTCTCGATGAAGAAGCCCGTGTAATATTGCAGGCCTGCCTCGCCGCCCTTCTCCGCCCAGATCCAGGCGCCGAAGGCCAGCGCGATACCGATATAGAGCGCCGAGAGCTTCAGGCTCTCGCCGATCCCCATCTCCTTGTTTTCCTTGTGCAGGATGCCAAGGTCGAATGCGGTCAGCGCGACGACAAGGCCGATGAAGGCGGCCCAGAACCAGACCGGCGTACCGAGCCAGTCGGAAAACAGAAATTCCATATGCGTCCGTCCCAAAAGAAGGGACGCGCCGCTCGCAAGCGACGCGCCCATATCATGGATTATCGATGATTAGCGGCCGAAGGCCGGGCGCCGCGCGAGCATGGCAAGGCGATCCTTGACCGCCAGCTTCAGCTTCTTCAGCCGCAACAGGCGAAACGGATCGCCGCCACGCCGTCCGCGCTCGCGACGCACGGCGTCGTCGAGCTTGCGGTGCAGCACGGTTAATCGATAAATGTGGGTATTCATGGACATAAGGCGCCTCCTGATTGAGATTGCTCAAAACAGGTGACGCCGATGCCGGGCCCTTTGGTAGGGGGGAGGATGGGCCGCCAAGGCATCGGTGTCACCCGATGCGGTCCGACATCACGTGGCGGGAAATATCCCGCCGACGCCAGAGGGGCCCGGCCCGCACTTTTCAAATGTAGGATAGCGCCCCGCCGCTTGCAAGTCCTCCCGGGGACATTTGGGAGAACGCCTGCCGGCGACGGGACGCTACGCGTCGATCACTCGACGCGATTGAAATGCGTGGTTTCCAGCTTCTGACTATTGTCGCTCGACCAGACGATCGTTTCGGTCATCGATTTCAGATCCTTGGCGACGGTATAGACCCGCGTCGATACCCGGGTGCCTGCCTTGCCCAAAGTCATCACCAATGTGTCCGGTGCCGGCTGACGCAGGGCGACGGTGTCGATGAACCCCATATTGCCGGTGATCGGCACGGCGACGCCATCGAGCGCGGCGGTCGATTCCGAATATTTGACCGAGCCATCGGGCGCGACGATTTCGACGCGCGTCGTCCACTTGCCGTCCTGCGCTGGCCGGAAGCTGATCGTCACCCGCCGGGGCCGTTCTTTTTCGGGCAACTGCGATGCGTCCAGCGACCAGCTTCCGACCAGCGGCAAGGAACGCGATGCCGTATCATGGGCGGCGTTCAAGGAACCCGGTTGGTCGGCAGACGGGGCGGCCGCAAACATCAATCCGGCGGCGGCCAGGGATATTGCAGAGAGCATGGCGATCAATCCTTTCGAACCGCGAACCCCGATGGCTGCGGTGTGCGCCAACGGCTCCACATCGGAGGGCGGTTTCGGAAGATCGATATTTTCGTCACAAGTTTTTTGGAGGTCGAGAAGGCGCGCCAATTCGCGGCTGCTGCCGACCCCCGTCTTGCGGCGGGCGGAGCGCAGGCGCTCATTGATCGAGGTTTCCGAACGCCCCAGGCGCGCCGCGATGGTCTTGACGGTATGCCCGGCGACCAACAGGCGCAAAACCTCCACTTCCCGGTCGGTAAGACGCGCAGACAAGCCGGGAAACGGGTCATTCGCAGACATGGATTTTGCTCACCACAGCGCCACCGACAGGTCCATCCCAATTTATTTGGGAAATGGCGCTAGGGCCAGGCCGATCATGCCTGCGACCGAGCCGCCCGAATCAGGTCAGCGCGTCGGCCCCAATCCGCCGATCACCCCTTCGGCATCAGCTTCATCGCCATCGACGTCAGCGCCTCGGTCGCGGTCGAGATGACCGCGGGCGCGTCGGGCGCCCAGAAGGGCGAGTGAAGGCTGGGCAGGGTCCGCCCTTCCTTCTTCGCCGCATCGAGTTCGGCCTGCGGCACGCCGCCGACCCAGATGATCAGGCTCTTGATGTCCTTGTCATCGCGCGAGAAGCGGCCGAAATCCTCGCCCCCCATGACCGGAGGCATTTTGATGACGCGCTTGTCGCCAAAGCGCGTCGTCAGGAACGCTGCCATATCCTCGGTAAAATCGGGGGTGTTGAAGGTCGAGGGCGTGAATTCGTCCTTTTCGACGCTGACCACCGGCAATTTGTCGTCGGGGAGGCCTGCGGCGATCGCTTCGCCCTTGGCCACGCGCGCAATGCCGTCGAGCAGATGGTTGCGCACCTCGTCGGTATAGCTGCGAACCGTCAACTGCAGTCGCGCCTCGTCGGGGATGATATTATGCTTCGCGCCGGCATGGAAACTGCCGACGGTGACGACGGCGCTGTCGAGCGGGCTGATTTCACGCGACACGAGCGTTTGCAGCGCGGTGACGATCCGGCTCGCCAGCACGATCGGATCCTTGGTTGCCTGCGGATAGGCGCCATGACCGCCGACGCCCTTTACCAATATGTCGACGCTATCGACATTGGCGAGCGCATAGCCCGGCGTGTAGCCGATCGCTCCGGCCGGAAACTGCGCTGCGTCGTGGAAGGCGAGCGCATATTGCGGCTTCGGAAAGCGGGTATAGAGCCCATCCTCGAGCATCATCCGCGCGCCCGCGCCGCGCTCCTCGGCGGGTTGGCCGATCATCACCAGCGTTCCCGACCATTTATCCTTGTTCGCCGCCATCAGCCGCGCGGTGCCGATCCACGACGTCATGTGCGTATCGTGGCCGCACGCATGCATCACGCCGGTTTCGACGCCTTCCTTGGTGGTCACTCGAACCTTCGAGGCGCCGGGCAGGCCCGTCTGTTCGGTGACCGGCAATCCATCCATGTCCGCGCGCACCAGCACCACCGGACCGGGGCCGTTCTTCATCACGGCGACGACGCCGGTTCCGCCAACCTTTTCGGTGACATCGAAGCCGAGCTTGCGCGCTTCGGCGGCAAGAATGCCGGCCGAGCGCACCTCCATGAAGCTGAGTTCGGGGTTGGCGTGCAAATCCTTGTAGATCGTCATCAACGAGGGCATCTGCTGCTGCACCTGATCGCCCAGCGATTGCGCCGCCGCCGGCATCGTCAGCGCCAGTGCCGCAACGCCCGTCCACAAAATCCGCATAAATCCCCCTTTGTCCGTCAATCTCGTCCGTCAAATTTTTCCGTCAGTTTGCGGGAACCAGCTCGATCACGTCGAGCAAGGATTCATAGGCCGGCGCCGGCAGCACCAGCCGCCAGCGATTGTCGCCAATCCGTTCGACCAGCCCCGCCATATCGCGCATGCGGTCGGTACCATAATCGATGGCCAGCCGTTCGTCGCCAAGCTGCAGCGTGCCCAGAAAGACCTGCCGGTTCAGGCTGTCGGGAAAGATCAGGCCCACGGGACGCTGCGATCCGGTCAGCTTGACGAAGCTGGCGATGCCCTGCTCGTCGGCGATGCGGCACCGGAACCAGTCATAGGCGATATAGGCGAGCGTGCTGCGCCCCTGCGTACCGAGCTTGATCGTCCGGCACCGGTAATCGCCGGCGGGAATGTGCGGATTGGGCAGCGCCGCCATCGGCTCGAGCAAAACGCCCTCGCGCTCGATTTCGGCGCCATAGCCTTTCGCGCGCGCATCGGTCAGCGCCGCCTGCCAGCTCTTGTACCAGCTGCGTATGCGTTCCTTGTCCTGATCGGTCGCCGTCGCGCGCCACGTTCCTGCGGACGCAGGGGCGTCGACCGCCGAAGGCGGCACGGCGGGCACGGTCTGGCAGGCGCCAAGGGTCAACCCCAGCGCCAGGGTGGAAACAAGCGTAGTGCGACCCCGCATTCTCCGTCTCTCCTGATCGGCTTTGGTTAACCCTTAGGAGGCGACGGACGAATGCTCAAGGGCGGGACGCGCGCAAGCGCTCTCAGGCGGCGGTCCAGCCGCCATCGACGCTCAGATTGGCGCCAGTGATGTTCGCGGCCTCGTCGCGGGTCAGGAAGGCGGCGATCGCGGCCACTTGCTCGACCGTCACGAACTGCTTGGTCGGCTGACCAGCGAGTAGCACGTCGTTGATGACCTGCTCGCGCGTCATATGCCGCGCCTTCATCGTATCGGGGATCTGGTTCTCGACGAGCGGCGTCCAGACATAGCCCGGGCTGATGCAATTGACGGTGATGCCGGCTTCGGCAACTTCCAGCGCAACCGTCTTGGTCAGGCCCGCAAGGCCGTGCTTCGCGGTGACATAGGCCGATTTGAACGGCGAGGCGACGAGCGAGTGCGCCGATGCGGTCCCGATGATCCGCCCCCATCCTTTCTTGCGCATCCCCGGAACCGCATGGCGGATGGTGTGGAAAGCCGCGGTCAGGTTGAGCGCGATGATCATGTCCCATTTTTCGACCGGGAAATCCTCGACCGGCGCGACATATTGCATGCCCGCATTGTTCACGAGGATGTCGACGCCGCCCATGTCCTTGTCGGCGCGCTTGAACATCGCCTCGATCTCGTCGGGCTTGGTCAGGTCGGCACCATCATAGGCGGCCTTGCCGCCGTTCAGCACCTGCAGCGCCCCGCGTTCGGCTTCGATCGCCGCCTCTTCGCCGAAGCCGTTGATGATGATGTTCGCGCCCTCGGCGGCGAGCGCCTTGGCAATGCCGAGGCCGATGCCCGACGTCGATCCGGTGACGAGAGCCGTCTTGCCTTGCAGTCGCATAAATAATCCTTTCTTCGGGGGGAGATAATGATGGCGGTCAGCCGGCCTTGGGCCGCAGCAGGTCGGCCTGCACCGCGAAACTGTCCGATCGCCCTTCGGCGATGCTTTCGGCAAGAAGATGCCCGTCCTTCATCGCCGCTTCGACCGCGGCGCGGCCGAGCGCCCAATTGGCCTCCATCGTCGAGCGCGAGAATTCGAAATCGCGCGCACCGGTTTGCCAGGCGGGCGGTTGATGAATGAGCTGCACGACGTTCAGCGCCTTGCAATCGACCATCTTCTGGACCGCCTTGACCTCGGGCAGATCGCGCGCCTCGGGCGGCAGCTTCGCCAGCATCCGGTCGATCAACGCATGCTCCTTGCGCCGCCGTACCAGCCCGTCGGAAATGCGCCGCGTACGGCTCGAATAGCGGATATCCTTTTCGCGCGACCAGGCCTCTTCCAGATCGTGCGGACGATCGCCGCGCGCCGGGAAAAGATCGACCTGAAAGACGAGCATATCCTCGTGCGCCGCCTCGACCACATGCTCGAGCGGCGTGTTCGACACCAGCCCGCCATCCCAATACCAATGCCCGTCGATCTCGATCGGCGGCAGTCCCGGCGGCAAGGCACCCGACGCCATGATATGCCGCGCGTCGATCCGGTCGGTGCGGGTATCGAAATAGCGGAAATTGCCCGTCTCGACCGCGACCGCGCCGACCGAAAGCCGGACATTGCCCGTGTTGAGCCGATCCCAGTCGATCAGCCGGTCGAGCGTCGCGATCAGCGGCGTCGTGTCATAATAGCTGACCGCGGCTGGCGTTTGCCGTTCGGCGAAAAGCGGCGGCGAGATGCGCGGAACGAAAAATCCCGGCACCCCGAAACTCGCGACCTGTGCGGCAGCGCCCAGATGCACCCATTCGCGCACCGCATCATTGTCGACCACCGGTAGCGAGGGCAGCGCCGACGACACGCCCTCCCAAAAGGCGCGCATCTTTCCGACCGCCTCGTCGCGCGGATTGCCCGCGATGATGGCGGCGTTGATCGCGCCGATCGAAATGCCCGCGACCCAATCGAGTTCGATCCCCAGATCGATCAGCGCTTCGTAAACGCCCGCCTGAAAGGCGCCAAGCGCACCGCCCCCCTGCAGGACGAGCACCACAAGGTCGGGAAGCGGCAGGGCGGCTCGGGCAGCGCGGCGAGGCATGGACTCGGAAACGATCCTCTTCTGGGTCGGCACCCGCGTCTTTTGTGCGCCGCAACAGCGAACAATGCAAGGGTGCTGTGCAGCGCGAATCCCCTTCCAATTGCGGGGTGCTGCTGCCACAACCGTTTTACGACAAGGCTTTGACGGCGGAGACAGGCATGCGCCTCGACGATTATGATCCCGGCGACGACATTCGCGATCTCGGTCGCGGCGGAGGCGGATTCGGCGGCGGGGGCGGCGGCATGGGCGGATTGGTCGTCGGCCTGCTGCCGATGCTGCTCGGCCGCAAGATGGGCTGCGGGACCATCCTGCTGCTCGGCGTGCTCGCCTTCGTCTTTCTTGGTCCCGGCGCCAGCCTGCTTAGCACCGGCGGCGGAAGCGCCGACCCGATGGCACAAAGCCGCGGCGCACCGCAGGGGGTTGCCTGCGACACGGCGGCGGAGAAATTCGCCTGCAACGTCTTCGGCTCGACGCACCAGGTCTGGGGTCAGCTCGTCGACGGCTATCGCAAGCCGACGCTCAATTTCTTCACCGACGAAAACCGGTCGGGCTGCGGCGCGGCGCAGGCGGCGATGGGGCCCTTCTACTGCCCCGCCGATCAGGGCGTCTATCTCGACACCAACTTCTTCAACGAGCTGGCTAGCCGTTTCGGCGCCGCCGGCGATGCGGCGCAGGCCTATGTCGTCGCGCACGAGGTCGGCCATCACATCCAGACGCTCACCGGCATTTCGGACAAGGTTCGCCAGATGCAGGCGCGATCGTCGCAGGCCGAGGGCAATGCACTGCAGGTTCGCATGGAGCTGCAGGCCGACTGCTACGCGGGCGTCTGGGCCAATCGCGCACGGACGAAGGACGGTCAGCCGGTGATGGAACCCGGCGATATGGAAGAAGCGATGCGCGCCGCCAACGCGATCGGCGACGATACGCTGATGCGCTCGGCCGGCCAGCGCCCCGTTCCTGAAAGTTTCACCCACGGCACGAGCGAACAGCGCATGAGCTGGCTGCGCCGCGGCCTGGAAACTGGAGATCCGCGCCAGTGCGACACCTTCAACGCTTCGCGCTGATCGCCGCGCTGGCGGCGGCATCCGCGCCCGCTTCGGCGGCAAGCATCTATGTAAAGGCCGGGCGCCTGATCGACGGGCTGACCGACACCGTTCGCACCGGCCAGTGCATCACGATCGCCGACGAGCATATCGTCGCGGTCGCGCCGTGCGGCGCGGCGCCCGACGGCGCACAGGTCGTCGACTGGTCGGCCTATACCGTGCTGCCCGGGCTGATCGACCTGCACACGCACCTCGCCGATCTGGGGCAGAGCGCCGATCTTGCCGCACCGATGAACGCCTCGCCCGCCGAAACCGCGCTCGTCGGCGCCCGCAACGCACGCGTGACGCTCGACGCCGGCTTCACCAGCGTGCGCGACGTCGGCACCTATCGCGGGCTGACCGATGTCGCACTCCGCAATGCGATCGACCGCGGCGATGTACCGGGGCCGCGCATGTGGGTGGCGGGCGCCTATATCACCATCCCCGGCGGCGGCGGCGAACTCAACGGCGTGGTCCCCAATGACCAGCTCCCGCCCGATATGCGGCTGGGGGTCGCCGCGACGCCCGAAGAGGCGGCGGCCAAGACCGCCTTTCTGCTCGATCATGGCGCCGATTTCATCAAGACGATTGCGACCGGCGCGGTGCTGGCGATCGGCACCGAACCCGGTGCGCCCGAACTTACCGAGGACCAGCTTCGCGCCGTCGTGACGGTCGCCCACGCGCGCGGCAAGCGCGTCACGGCCCACGCGCACGGCGCCAAAGGGATCAAGAATGCGATCCGTGCCGGGGTCGACAGCATCGAGCATGCAAGCCTTGCCGACGAAGAAGCGCTGCAAATGGCGAAGGCGCACGGCACCTGGCTCGCGATGGACATCTACAACGGCGATTACATCAACGACATCGGGACGAAAGAGGGTTGGCCCGAGGAATATTTGCGCAAGAATCGCGAAACCACCGACACGCAGCGCGCGGCGTTCAGGCGGGCCGTCGAACTGGGAATCAAGATCGGCTTCGCGACCGACGCGGGGGTCTATCCGCACGGGCTCAACGCGCGGCAATTCGCCTATATGGTCCGTTATGGCATGACGCCGATGCAGGCGATCCAGGCCGCGACTGGCCGCGCTTCGGAAGAAATGGGCCGTAGCGATGTCGGCGCGGTGGCACCGGGCCGCTATGGCGACCTGATCGCGGTGAATGCCGATCCGCTGACCGATATCCGCGTCCTCGAACGGATCGATCATGTGATGAAAGGCGGGACGATCATCCGCTGACGCGGCGCGCGCCGTCGCCGAGCGCCGAGCCCGGTTGTCACGACGCGGACGCCTCGTTAGGGGCTGCGCAGTGGACAACAGCATCGAAATCGGAATCGACGGCGCGCAGCGGCCCGTTCATGTCAATGTCCAGGAATTGCTGGCGACGCGCCTGTTGGTCCAGGGCAATTCGGGATCGGGCAAATCGCACCTGCTCCGCCGCCTGCTCGAAGAAAGCGCAGGACTCGTCCAGCAGATCGTGATCGATCCCGAGGGCGATTTCGTCACCCTCGCCGACCAATATTCGCACATCGTCGTCAACGCGGGCGATTATAGCGAGGCCGAAATCGCGGCGATGGGCGCGCGCATCCGCGAACATCGCGCCTCGGTCGTCCTCAGCCTCGACACGCTGGAGATCGAGGCGCAGATGAGCTGCGTCGCGGTCTTCCTGAACGCCCTGTTCGATGCGCCGCGCGCGCACTGGTTCCCGGCGCTCGTCGTCGTCGACGAAGCGCAGATGTTCGCGCCGAGCGCCGCGGGCGAAGTGTCCGACGCGGTTCGGCGCGCCTCGCTGTCGGCGATGACCAATTTGATGTGCCGCGGCCGCAAGCGCGGCCTTGCCGGGGCCATCGCAACGCAACGGCTCGCAAAGCTCGCCAAGAATGTCGCCGCGGAGGCGAGCAATTTCCTGATGGGGCGCACCTTCCTCGACATCGACATGGCGCGCGCCGCCGACCTGCTCGGCATGGAGCGCCGCCAGGCCGAGCAGATACGCGACCTCGACCGCGGCTGTTTCCTCGGCCTTGGCCCTGCGATCACGCGGCGGCCGGTATCGATCCGCATCGGGGCGACCCGCACCGCGACGCGCGCCGGCACGCACAGCCTGTTGCCGCTGCCAAGCGCCGAGCCGGCCGATATGCAGACGATGCTCTTCGCCAATCTCGACGCCCAACCCGCGCCGTCCCCCGCCCCGGCGCCACGCCCGGTCGCGGCGCAGGAGTTGATGGAGCGCTTCGTCGTCCCCGCCGAAGACGCCACATCGCCCATCGACGACGGCCCGCCGTCGGAGCCGGCGCCGGCGATCGACCCCGAACCCGTGGTCATCGCAGCGCTGCGCGACATGCTCGCCGACCCGGCGTGCGGTTTCCATGCCGAATCCTTTCTCTATCAGGATTTTTCGGTGCGCTGCCGGATGCAGAAGCTGCGGCAGGTGCCGCTCGACCTTGCGCAGTTCCGGCGCCGCTTCGCGCTCGCCAAGGCCGGCATCTTCGATCCCGCCGAGCCGCAATGGCACGATCTGCTCGACGCGGCGGCGCGCCTGCCCGACGACATGCTCGCGCCCTTCCTGCTGATCGGGCGCGCCGCGATGGAGGGATCGCCCTGCCCCGACGACGATGCGCTCGGCGCGGCTTATGGCACGCGCTCGCCGGGCCGGGTCCGCCGCCTCGTCGAATATATGGAGCGGCAGGGCGCGGTGGTGGTGCGGTCGGATTTCGGCGGACGCCGGTCGATCGGCATCCCGGCGCTGGGGTTGAGCACCGAGGCCGAGTGATCGGCCGCCCGCGCTCTCACGCTTGACGGTTGCGGCGGCGCGGCGCTTCGGCTTAAGCGGCGCGAAGCAACGAGAGGATTGGACCAGCGACGATGCAGCTCAGCCCCTATGACAGCGAGCATTTTCCCGAGATTCGTGAGGGCGTGCGGCGGCTGTGCGCCGAGTTTCCGGGCGAATATTGGCGCGAACTCGACGTAAGGCGCGAATATCCCACCGCATTCGTCAAGGCGCTGACCGACGCGGGCTATCTCTCGGTGTTGATCCCCGAAGAATATGGCGGATCGGGGCTCGGCCTGTCGGCGGCGGCGGCGATCCTCGAGACGATTCAGGCTGAAGGCTGCAACGGCGGCGCCTGCCACGCGCAGATGTACATCATGGGTTCGATCCTGCGCCACGGGTCGGAAGGACAGAAGCAAGCCTATCTGCCCAAAATTGCAACCGGCGAGTTGCGTCTCCAAGCCTTCGGCGTCACCGAGCCGACGAGCGGCACCGACACGACCGCGCTGCGCACCGTCGCGGTGCGCGATGGCGACGATTATGTCGTGAACGGCCAGAAAATCTGGACGAGCCGCGCCGAGCATAGCGACCTGATGCTGCTGCTCGCGCGCACGACGCCGAAAGATCAGGCGGCGAAAAAGACCGACGGCCTTTCGACCTTCATCGTCGACATGAAAAAGGCGCTGGCCGACGGGTCGCTCACCATCCGCCCGATCCGCACGATGATGAATCATGCGACGACCGAGGTCTTCTTCGACAATATGCGCATTCCGGCCGCCAACCTGTTGGGCGAGGAAGGAAAAGGCTTCCGTTACATCCTCTCGGGCATGAACGCCGAACGGACGTTGATCGCCGCCGAATGTGTCGGCGACGCCAAATGGTTCATCCGGAAGTCCGCCGACTATGCGAACGAACGCCATGTTTTCGGCCGCGCGATCGGCCAGAACCAGGGCATCTCCTTCCCGATCGCGCGTGCCTATGCCAATATGCGCGCCGCCGAATTGATGGTTCACGAAGCCGCCCGGCTCTACGAAGCCGGACAGCCCAACGGCGCGGAGGCGAATATGGCCAAGATGCTCGCCGCCGACGCATCGGTGGAAGCCGGCAATGTCTGTATTCAGACCCACGGCGGCTTCGGTTTTGCCGAGGAATATGACGTCGAGCGCAAGTTCCGCGAGACGCGCCTCTATCAGGTCGCGCCGATCTCGACGAACCTCATCCTCTCCTTCCTCGCCGAGCATGTCCTCGGCATGCCGCGGTCCTATTGATGGCCGATACCCCGCCCTTCCTTCCGCGCCCGGTGCGCCGGATGGGTCTGGGGGTGGCGGGCGATGCCGACATCGAGCGCATGATCGCAGTCGAGATGCCGGTCTCGATCGAGGTTCAGGGGCTCGCCTATGCCGTCATGATGGCGACGCCCGCCGATCTCGAAGATTTCGGCGTCGGCTTCGCACTGGCCGAGGGGTTCGTCGATACGGCAGCGCAGATCGACCGGATCGACGCGCAGCCGGTTCCCGGCGGCCATGCGCTGCGGCTCTGGCTTTCCCCCGCTTGCGCCGCGCGCGCGCTCGACCGCGCCCGGACGCGCGTGAGCGAGAGCAGTTGCGGCCTGTGCGGCCTCGAAAATATCGACGCGGTGCTGCGCCCGCTGCCACCCGTGACCGCGCGCGTCACCGTGCCGCGCGCGGCGATCGCGCGCGCGCTTGCGGCGCTCCCCGAGCGGCAACCGCTCGGGCGTGCGACCGGCGCCGCCCACGCCGCCGCTTTCTGCGACCCCAATGGCGAAATTTTCCTCGTTCGCGAAGACGTCGGACGGCACAATGCCCTCGACAAGCTTGTCGGTGCGCTCGCGCGCGGCGGCGCCGATCCGGCGGGCGGTTTCATCCTGCTGTCGGCACGCTGCAGCTATGAACTGGTCGAAAAGACGGTGCGCGCGGGCTGCCCGATGCTCGTCACCATCTCGGCGCCCACCAGCCTTGCCGCTGAGCGCGCCGCATCGGCAGGGTTGACGCTCGTCTCGCTGGCACGCGCCGACAACGCCCTTATCATCTGCGACGCGCAGGGCATGACCGCATGAAGCTGCTCGGCGCGGTGCTCGCCGGCGGGCAATCGCGCCGCTTCGGCTCCGACAAGGCGCAGGCGCTCTTGGGCGGCACGACGCTCCTCGATCATGCCGTCGCGGCGCTGCGGGCCCAATGCCACCGGATCGTCATCGTCAGGCGCGAAAGCGGGCCCGACCCCGCGATACCCGACCGGCCGCGGCCCGGCCTCGGCCCGCTCGGCGGCATCGCCGGGGCGCTTGCCTATGCCGCACGCGAAGGCTTCGATGCGGCGCTGACGGTGCCGGTCGACTGTTTTCGGCTACCCGCGAATCTGCGCGACCTGCTCGCCCCCCCGCCGGCGTTTTTCGCTGCGCAGCCGGTTATCGGTCTGTGGCCGGTGCAGGCGCTGCCGCTGCTCGACGCGCTCCTCAGCGAAGAGGACGACCGGTCGGTCCGCGGCTTCGCCCGCCGCATCGGCGCGCGTGCGGTCGAGAGCGATATCGACCTGCCGAACATCAACCGCCCGTCCGATCTCGATCGTTTCGCTTAGGCGCCAACCACCCGCACCGGGATCGACTTTGCCGCCGGGCAGCCGCTGATCGGGTCATAATAGACGAGCGGCAGCAGCGGGTTGAGTTCGGGATAATAGCCCGCGATGGAACCTGCCGGCATGGGATAGTCGATCGCGGTCAGCCCCTCGACCCGCCGCACGATGCCGTCAGTGCTGATCGTTTCCAGCGTGATCTTCGCGCCTTCGGCCAAGCCGTGCGCCGCCATGTCCTCGGCATTCATGAACACCACCATCCGGTCGTTGTACACGCCGCGATAGCGATCATTATAGCTGTAGATCGTCGTGTTGAACTGATCGTGCGATCGCACCGTCGCGAGCCGCAGCATGCCGGGATCATAGACCGGCGCATCGACGTGCAGTCCGGGCAGCGGCAGGAAATTGGCTTTCCCGTTCGGGGTCAGCCACGCGCGGCGCCGCGGCGCGATGTCGAGATGAAAGCCTTTGGGCGCTTTGATGCGCTCCCCGAAATCGGCGTAGATGGCGGGATAGACGTCGGCGATCCGGTCGCGGATGCGGGCATAGTCGTCGATATAGCTCGCCCAATCGACCTTGCTGTCGGGCAAGGCCGACATCGCCATGCGGCAGACGATCTCGACCTCCGGCAACAGATGCGCGCTCGCCGGATCGAGCACCCCGCGCGAGGCGGTGACGTTCGACATCGAATCCTCGATCGTGACGAATTGCTCGCCCGCCGCGGTTTCGATGCGTTCGGATCGCGCGATGACCGGCAGGATGAGCGCATCCTTGCCATGCACGAGATGCCCGCGGTTAAGCTTGGTCGCGATGCCGACGGTCAGATCGAGCTTGCGCATCGCATCATAGGCGCGGTCGGTATCGGGCACCGCGCGCACGAAATTGCCGCCCAGCCCGATAAAGACCTTCGCCGTCCCCGCCATCATCGCCTCGACCGATTCGACGGTGTGATGGCCGTGCGCGCGCGGCGGCTCGAAGCCGAAGACATCGCGCACGCGATCGAGATAAGCCTCGGCCGGCTTTTCGTCGATGCCGACGGTGCGATCGCCCTGCACGTTCGAATGACCGCGGATCGGGGAGATGCCGGCGCCGGGCTTGCCGTAATTGCCCTTGAGCAGCAGCAGCGCCGCAACTTGCTGCAGCAGCCGCGATCCCAGTTGATGCTGGGTCAGCCCCATGCCGTAACAGATGATCGTGGCGTTGGAGCGGATGTAGACCTCGGCGCAGCGGCGGATCTGCTCTTCCGAAATGCCCGACACCGCGACCATCTCGCCCCAGTCCTGCGCCATGATGTCGTCGCGCAGTTCCTCGAAACCTTCGGTATGCTCGGCGATGAAATCATGGTCGAAGACCGTTTCGCCCGCGGCTTCGCGCTCGAACATCGTGCGCATCATGCCCTTGATCAGCGCAAGATCGCCGCCGATCTTCACATGCACGAATTCGCTGGCGATCGGCGTCGAGCCGAAGGTCGCCATCTGCGCGATGTCCTGCGGCTCGGTGAAGCGGATCAGCGCGCGTTCGGGCATCGGATTGACCGCGACGATCGGAACCCCGCGCCGCCGCGCTTCGACGAGGCAGGTCATCATGCGCGGCGCGTTGGTGCCGGGGTTCTGGCCAATCACGAAGATGGCCTCGGCATGGTCGAAATCGTCGAGGATCACCGTCCCTTTGCCCACCCCGATCGCAGGCGGCAGGCCACGGCTCGTCGGTTCATGGCACATGTTCGAACAATCGGGAAAATTGTTGGTGCCGAACTCGCGCACGAAGATCGAATAGAGGAAAGCGGCCTCGTTCGGAGTACGGCCGGAGGTGTAGAATTCGGCCTGGTCGGGATCGTCGAGCGCGCGCAGGTGCCGGCCGATCAGCGCAAAGGCGTCGTCCCAGCTCACCGGCACATAATGGTCGGTCGCGGCGTCATAGCGCATCGGCTCGGTGAGCCGCCCCTGCATCTCGAGCCAATAGTCCGACTGCGCCATCAGCTCGGTGACGCTGTGCGCCGCAAAGAAGTCGCGCGTTACCCGGAATTTCGTCGCCTCATGCGCGAGCGCCTTGGCGCCATTTTCGCAGAATTCCAGCTTCTTGGTACAACTGGCATCGGGAAAGGCGCAGCTCGGACATTTGAAACCGCCCGGTTGGTTCATCGACAGCAGCGCGCGCGATCCCTTGGTAACGACGCTTTGTTCCAGCAGCACTTTTGCGGTGGCCGCGGCGGCGCCCCATCCGCCCGCGGGCTGCTTGTAGGGGGTGTAGCGGGGCTTGCCTTCGGCCATGGTCGTATCCCGAGCGATTGGACGCCCACTATGGTCCCGCCATTGCATGAACTCCAGAGCTTATCGCCCTGCGTCGGCGACCCCGCCCGCGCCGAGCGCATCGCGCAATTGGCGCAAGCCATCCCCCAGCGCTTCGATCTCCGCCGCGCTGCGCGATCCCGCGACGATCGACGCCGACAGGCAAAAGCCGGGGCGCGGCTCGGCCAGCCCCGCCGCGACCGTCACGACGCCGCGATGCGCGAAGCCCTCGTCGACGGCAAAGCCCCTGGCCGCCGCCTCGCGCACCTGCGCGACGTAGGTGTCGAAATCGAGCGCCGCCTGCCAGCGCACCGGTGCAAATCGCCGCGCAAGTTCACGGGCATCGACGCCCTGCGCCGCCGCGAGCGCTCGGCCGGCCGCGCCCCCGCCGAGCGGCTGGCGCTGTTCGTCGGCGAGGCGCAGCCGCATTCCGGCATCGCTTTCGGCATGCGCGAGCAATTGCATCCGCTCGCGCGACACCGCCGCCCACAGGCCGACCGCCGCCTCGCTACGCTGCGCAAAGCGAAGCATCAGCGGGCGGGCGCGTTCGGCAAGCGCAGCGGCGCCGCCATTGTCGCGCAGCAGCGCAGCCGCCTGCCAAGCCGCCGTCAGCCGGTACCGCTTGCCCGGCTCGGCGCGCTCGATCGCGCCTTCACCCGCCAGCGTCTTGAGAAGATTGAGGCAGCTCGACGGACTGAGGCCGAGGCTACGGCCGATATCGGACAGCGTCAGCGGTCCCGCGTCGGCGAGCAGGCGCAGAATCGCGAAAGCCAGAGAAACGGAACGCACGGGGCCGGTCATGCCTCTGCTATATTTTCATATATATGAAAGAACAATTCCCAATGTTGAAATGATGCATTGCCCGCCCTATCGCGCTATCGATTGATTCGACGGGAGAGTGGCATGAGCGGTTGTCTGGACGGCAAAGTGGTCGCGATTACCGGCGCGGGACGCGGAATCGGACGCGAACTGGCGCTCCACTGCGCGGCGCAAGGCGCGGCGGTCATCGTCAACGACCCCGGCGTCGCGCAGGCGGGCGATGGCGGCGACGCTGCCCCGGCGGAGACCACCGCGAACGACATCGTCGCTGCGGGCGGCAAGGCTGCTGCCAATTTCGGCAATGTCGCCAATACCAAGGAAGCCGCCGGCATCATCGAGGATGCGGTCGCAAAGTTCGGCCGCATCGATGCCGTCGTGAACAACGCCGGCATCCTGCGCGACACCATCTGGCACAAGATGAGCTACGAGGATTGGAAGAGCGTCATCGAGGTCAACCTCACTGGCGTCTTCAACGTCTCGAAGGCCGCGACACCTTATTTTCGCGAGCAGCAGTCGGGCAGCTTCATCCACTTCACCTCGACCAGCGGCTTGATCGGCAACATCGGCCAGGCCAATTATTCGGCGGCGAAGCTGGGCGTCGTCGCGCTGTCGCAGTCGATCGCGCTCGACATGGCGCGCGTCGGCGTGCGTTCGAACTGCATTGCGCCCTTCGCGTGGAGCCGCATGACCAGCTCGATCCCCGCGACGACGCCGGCCGAGCAGGAACGCGTCAAGCGCCTGCAATCGATGTCGGCGGACAAGATCGCACCGCTCGTCGCCTATCTCGCGTCCGACCTATCGAAGGATGTGACCAACCAGATCTTCAGCGTGCGAAAGAACGAGATATTGCTTTTCTCGAAGCCGCGCCCCGTGCGCTCGATGGCCAAGCTCGAAGGCTGGACCGCCGAGGCAATCGCCGACGAGCTGATCCCCGCCTTCCGCCCCGCCTTCGCGCGCGCCGACGAAGTGTCGGCGCATGTTTTCCCCTACGACCCGATCTAATATGAATCTTCCCACCCACCCGTATCCCTGAGCGAAGTCGAGGGGCTCTGCCGAGCGAAGCCGAGGCCATCACGGCACCGGTTCTCGCTTCGCTCGAACGGCCCCCTCGACTTCGCTCGGGGATACGGAAATTGGAAATGCGTTGAGGAGCCTTTCATGAGCAACCCCGGCATGGACGCGGACGTCTTCGAACAGTTCATCGAACAGCTTCAGCGCTATGTGCGCGATCGCCTTCTCCCCGCCGAGAAGGAGATCATCGAGAGCGACGCGATCCCCGACGATATCCTGTCCGAGATGCGCGACATGGGCCTCTTCGGCCTGACGATCCCCGAAGAATATGGCGGCGCGGGGATGAACGTCAGCCAATATATCAAGACGATCCACACGATCAGCTATGCGATGCCGGCCTTCCGATCGATCATCTCGATCAACATCGGCATGTTCGCCTCGGCATTGAAGAATGGCGGGACCGAGGCGCAGAAGGCCGAATGGCTGCCGCGCGTCGCGGCGGGCGAGATCGCCTGCTTCGGGCTGACCGAGCCGGGATCGGGGTCGGACTCGGCGGGGCTCCAGACCACCGCGACGCAGACCGACAATGGCTGGGTCTTGAACGGCACCAAGCGCTACATCACCAACTCGCCCTTCGCCAAGGTCGGCCTGATCATGGCGCGGACGAGCAAGGAAAATCTGCCGAAGAATGCCCATGTCTCGGCCTTCGTCGTGCCGATGGACGCCCCCGGTGTATCGATCGGCAAGTCGGACAAGAAGATGGGCCAGGCGGGCAGCCATATCGCCGATATCGTGATGGACGACGTCCGCGTCGGCGGCGAGGCGTTGCTCGGCGGCGAACTCGGCAAGGGTTTCGCCTATGCGATGATGAGCCTCGACAACGGCCGCATGTCGGTCGGCGCCGCCGCCACGGCTTACGCCCGCCGCGCACTCGACAGCGCGGTCCGCTATGCGACCGAACGCAAGGCGTTCGGCGAACCGATCGCCAATTTCCAGCTGATCCAGCAGATGCTCGCGCAGAGCGAGATCGATATCTATGCCGCCGAATGCATGATGGAGGACGTCACCCGCCGCGCCGACGCGGGCGAGAATGTTCTCCGCAAGGCCGCGGCGTTCAAGGTCTTCGCCTCCGAGATGTGCGGCCGCGTCGTCGACGCCTGCGTTCAGGTCTATGGCGGCGCGGGCTATCTCGCCGAATATGACGCCGAGCGCTTCTTCCGCGATGCGCGCATCTATCGCATCTACGAAGGCACCACCCAGATCCTGCAGCTCCAGATCGCGAAGCATATGCTGCGCGAGTTTGCGGCGGGGGGTTGAGGGTGGAGCGCCTCCTTATCCTGTGCCCCTGCGAAGGCAGGGGCCCATCACCGATGCTTTCGCGCTCTCGCCGCCGGTCGTTGGACATCGCGAGGACAGATGATGGGCCCCTGCCTTCGCAGGGGCACGGCAACGGGGTTGGCCATGTATAACCTCCTCTCCGGCCTCTCGGTGATCGAAGCCTCCTCCTTCGTCGCCTCGCCCACGGCCGGGCTCTACTGCGCGCAGTTCGGCGCCGAGGTGATCCGCGTCGACCAGATCGGCGGCGGCCCCGATTTCCACCGCTGGCCGGTGACGGCCGAGAACAACTCGCTCTATTGGGAGAATCTCAATCGCGCGAAAAAGTCGGTGGCGCTCGATCTGTCCCGGCCAGAGGGGCGCGAGTTGCTGCAGCAACTGGTCCGCGCGACCGGCCAGTTCATCACCAACTTTCCGGCGGGCGGCTTCGTGTCGCACGACACGCTCGCCGAAGGCCGCGCCGACCTGATCACCGTGCGCGTGATGGGCTGGGCCGACGGCTCGCCCGCGCTCGATTATACGGTGAACAACAGCGTCGGCTATCCGATGCTGACCGGCACCGGGCCCGAGCCGGTCAACCATGTGCTCCCCGCCTGGGACCTGCTCACCGGCGCCTATGCCGCCTTCGCATTGCTCGCGGCGATCCAGCGGCGCAGCGTCAGCGGCGAAGGCGGCGAGGTCCGCATCCCCCTGTCGGACGTCGCGATTGGCACGGTCGCCAACCTCGGCGGCATCGCCGAAGTCATCTATTCGGGCGAGAACCGCCCGCGGCTCGGCAACGCGGTCTACGGCCTCTTCGGACGCGACTTCGTGACGCGCGACGGCGAACGGACGATGATCGTCGTCGTCACCCCGCGCCAGTGGGCGAATCTGATCGCCGCGCTCAATCTCGGCGACGCCATCGCGAGCATCGAAAGCGAACGCCGCATCTCCTTCGCCAAGGACGACGGCCTCCGCTTCGACCACCGCGACGTGCTCTACCCCTTGTTCGAGAAAGCTATCGCAAGTCGCGACCATGCCGATCTCGCCGCCGCCTTCGATGCTGGCGGGATCGTCCATTCGCCCTATCGCACGATGCTCGATGCGGTTCAGGACCCGGCGCTCGTCGCGAACAACCCGATCTTCGGCGCGGCGCAGAACCCCAGCGGCTTCGCCTACCCCGCCGCGGGCGCCTTCGCGACCATCCCGCAGGCGGAACGCCAACCCCCGCGCCCTGCCCCGCTCAACGGCCAGCACAGCGAAGAAGTGCTGACCTCGCGCCTTTCGCTCTCCTCGGGCGAAATTGCCCGTCTGATCGATGCCGGTATCGTCGGTGTCGGCTGAATTGCCCCACTTCCCCTTCCTGTGCCCCCGCGAAGGCGGGGGCCCATCATCCGATCCTTGCGATGCCGGCCAGCGGTTGCTGAGGGCTGAGAGGGCAGGTGATGGACCCCCGCCTTCGCGGGGGCACACGCAATTTATGTTTGGAGATTAGAAAATGACCCTTCGCCGCGCCGCCATCGTCGCCCCGATCCGCACCGCCGTCGGCAAGTTCGGCGGCTCGCTGTCCTCCATGACCGCCGGCGCCCTCGGCGCGGTCATCCTGAAGGCGCTCATGGAGCGCACCGGGATCGACCCCGCGCGGGTCGACGACGTCGTCTTTTCGCAGGGTTATGGCAATGGCGAGGCGCCAGCGATCGGCCACTGGTCGTGGCTCGCCGCGGGCCTGCCGCTCGACGTGCCGGGCTATCAGCTCGACCGCCGCTGCGGCTCGGGGCTGCAGGCGGTCGTCAACGCCGCGATGATGGTCCAGACCGGCATGTCCGACGTCGTCGTCGCGGGCGGCGTCGAATCGATGTCGAACGTCGAGCATTATTCGACCGATATCCGCAAGGGCGTGCGGGCGGGGAACCTCACGCTCCACGACCGGCTGACGCGCGGGCGGCTGATGTCGCAGCCCGTCGAACGCTTCGGCGTCATCACCGGGATGATCGAAACCGCCGAAAATCTCGCCAAGGATTATGACATCAGCCGCGAGGCGTGCGACGCCTATGCCGTGCGCAGCCACCAGCGCGCCGCCGCCGCCTGGGCGAATGGCCTGTTCGATGACGAGCTGGTCCCCGTCTCGGTCCCGCAGAAAAAGGGCGACCCCGTCGTCTTCGCGCATGACGAGGGCTACCGCGCCGATGCGACGCTGGAATCGCTCGGCAAACTGAAGGCGCTCGAAGGCGGCGTCGTCACCGCGGGCAACGCCAGCCAGCAGAATGACGCAGCCGCTGCGTGCCTCGTCGTCGCCGAAGACAAGCTCGACGAACTCGGGCTCGAACCGATCGCCTGGTATCACAGCTCGGCGGCCGCGGGCTGCGACCCCAGCCGCATGGGCATCGGCCCCGTCCCCGCGGTCGAACGCCTCTTCGCGCGTAACGGCCTTGGCTGGGGCGACATCGACCTTGTCGAACTCAACGAAGCCTTCGCGCCGCAGGTGCTTGCGGTGCTCAAGGGCTGGGGCTGGTCCGACGACGACAGTCGCAACGACATCCTCAACGTCAACGGATCGGGCATCTCGCTCGGCCACCCGATCGGCGCCACCGGGGGACGCATCCTTGCGAACCTCACGCGCGAACTCGTCCGCAGGAATGGCCGCTACGGCCTTGAAACCATGTGCATCGGCGGCGGCCAAGGCATCGCCGCGATCTTCGAGCGCGCGGCTTGAGGCTTCCCCCTCCCCGTCACCCCGGACTAGATCCGGGGTCCCGCTTGTTACCTTGCGGCCAATATCGCGTTCCCCGGCGAAAGCCCGGGCCCATAGCTCCCGTCGCGTCCCCGCTCTGGACCCCGGCTTTCGCCGGGGAACACCAAAGCCGACCGTATTGAGGGGACCGACGCTGAAGACTCACAATGCTTTGCACACGGCGCTGACAACTGCACAAGCCTATCGCGGTGCGGCGCAGGCCGCGCTCGCCGAACGGCTGGCTGCCAATCCGATCGACAGCGAGCAACGCGCGGCACATGGCTTCGCATGGGTCGCCACGACGGTCGCCGCGCTCGAAGCAACGCTCGACTGGCACGAGGCCGGCAACGGCGCGAACCCGCTCGACGCGAAGATCGCCACCCTCGCCTTCGCCGAAAGCATCGGCCAGCTCACCGGCGGTCTCCCGATGGGGCAGAACGAGATTTTCCGTCCCGCCGACCTCGGCATCAACGCTGCAGCCCGCACGCTCGCCGACGCCTGCGCCGATTTGCTCGATGCCGATCACGCTGCCACCCGCGCCGACGTCGCCGCCACACTCGCCGAGGGCCATTGGCCCAGCGAGACGCTGCACGACGCCGACCTCGACGCGATCCGCGACCAGTATCGCCGCTTCACCGACGCCGCGATCATCCCCCACGCACATGGCTGGCACCTCGCTAACGACCTGATCCCCGATGCGACGGTTCAGGCGATGGCTGAGCTAGGCACCTTTGGGGTCTGTATTCCCGAGGAATTTGGCGGCCTCGGCCTCGGCAAGCTCGTCATGTGCATCGTCACCGAGGAACTATCGCGCGGCTGGATCGGCACCGGCTCGCTCGGAACGCGGTCGGAGATCGCGGGCGAGTTGATCGTTCATGGCGGTACCGATGCGCAGAAGGCCGAATGGCTCCCTCGCATCGCCAGCGGCGAAATCCTGCCCACCGCGGTCTTCACCGAGCCCGATGTCGGCTCGGACCTCGGCTCGCTGCAGACGAGAGCACGCCGCGACGGCGATTCTTGGGTCATCGACGGCGCGAAGAACTGGATCACCCACGCCGCGCGCTCGGACCTGATGACTTTGCTCGCGCGCACCCTGCCCGACGCCAAGGGCTATGCGGGCCTCTCGATGCTGCTCGTCCCCAAGCCGCGCGGAACCGAGGCCGATCCCTTCCCCGCCGCCGGCATGACCGGCAGCGAGATCGAAGTGCTCGGCTATCGCGGGATGCGCGAATATGCGCTGCAATTCGACGGCATGACCGCACCTGCCGATGCGCTGCTCGGCGGCGAGGAAGGGCAGGGCTTCAAGCAGCTCATGCGCACCTTCGAGGGCGCGCGCATCCAGACCGCCGCGCGCGCGGTCGGCGTCGCGCGCCGCGCGCTCGAACTCGGGCTCGACTATGCGCGGACCCGCAAGCAGTTCCGCAAGGCGATCCTCCATTTCCCGCGTGTTTCGGACAAGCTGGCGATGAGCCTCGTCGACTTCGTGATGGCGCGCGAACTCAGCTACGCCGCCGCGCGGGCCAAGGATAGCGGCAAACGCTGTGACATCGAAGCCGGTATGGCAAAGCTGCTCGGCGCGCGCGCCGCCTGGGCGAACGCCGACGCCGCGCTGCAAATCCACGGCGGCAACGGCTACGCGCTCGAATATGAGATCAGCCGCGTCCTCTGCGACGCGCGCATTCTCAACATTTTCGAGGGCGCGGCGGAAATACAGGCCCAGGTGATCGCGCGCGGGCTGACAGGAGGACGCAATTGATGAAGGATTGGAGCGCCTGGATCGGGCGACGAGAAGCGCGCCAAGAGGTCATTGTAGCTGCGACGGTTGAACCTTGGTTAGCAACCTTTGACCGGAGCGACCCCGAGGATGGATCAACTCCTCAGGGCTTTCATTGGAGCATCTTCCGACCCGGTGCGCCAACTGCCATGCTCGGCACCGATGGCCACCCTATCCGCGATGATGGCGCCTCAAGCTTCCTCCCCCCCATTCCTTTGCCTCGTCGGATGTGGGCTGGAAGCAAGACCGAATTCGGCTGGCCCCTCCGATCCGGCGACACAGTGACGCGCACGTCACACATATCCTCAATCGCGGAAAAGCAAGGAACGACGGGCCGACTCGTTTTTGTCGATGTCGCACATGAAATACATACCGAAGGGGTGATGAACGTCCGCGAAATCCAGTCGATCGTCTTCCGCGAACCAGCCTACGCCGGCGCCCCACCGGCCCCGCCGCCGCCGGGCGAGGGCCGCTTCGATCCCGCGGGCTGGGACGCGCACCGGATGCTTGTGCCGTCGGAGGCGCTGCTGTTCCGCTACTCGGCGCTGACTTTCAACAGCCACCGCATCCACTACGACCTGCCTTATGCGACCGAAGAAGAGGGATATCGCGGCCTCGTCGTCCACGGCCCGCTCACCGCGACGCTGCTTCTCGACCTCGCGGCGCGGCACTTCGGCGACAACGCCCTCACCCGCTTCGATTTCCGCGGCACGTCTCCGGCGATCTGCGGCGAAGAATTGCATCTGGCGCTGCGCGGCGACGATGATGCCATCGTCCTTGGTGCCTTCGCGAGCGACGGACGACAGGTGATGGCCGCGAGCGCCGCCCGCTAACTCAGGCGCGGCGCCCCCGGCCTCCCGCCCTATCTCCCGCAACCTTTGTCGCGCGATAATCGCGTTTCGGCGCAGTGCAGGCGCGCCGCCGGCCAATTACGCCCACAGCGGCAAGGCAAAGCACGATACTCCGTTATCCTCTCCCTCCCCCCTTAGGGAGGTGCGCCGGCGGCCCCATCCGCCGGCGCAAATTTTTCAGCTTTCGCCGAAAAGGTCGCGCTGCGCCTCTTCGAGCGCTTCGAAATAGCGGCGCCGTGCATGTTTTTCGGTGACGACGCCGATCACCTTTCCGCCATCGTCGACCACCGCCAGTTCATCGGCCGAGGCGGCATCGAAGGCTGCGATCATCGCCTCGACCCCGGTTGCGGGGTGCAGCGTGTCGTCGGTGAGCGTCGCAAGGCTGGCGATCGGGGCATCACCCGCAATGTCGGGATGATAGGCCGCGGCTGTGACGACGATTCCGCCATAGCGGCCCTCGCCATCGGTCAGCACCGCCTTGGCCGTCGAACCAAGCGGCACGCGCAGGCGAAAATCGGCGACGGTCATGGCGGCAGGGACGGCCGTCCAGTCGGTGCGCATGATCCGTCCGGCGGTGAGCGTCAGCAACCGGCCGATGTCGCGCGGACTGCGGATCTTCGAGCCGCGCAAATGCAGGCGCCAGGTCGAGAAGCTGTAGCCGAACCATTCGCGCGTCAGCGCGCTCGACACCAGCGTCGCGGTCAGCACCACGCCCATCAGCGCGAAATCATGCGTCGTCTCGAGCATCAGCACCGCGAGCGTCATCGGCCCGCCGACGACCGAGACGCTGAGCGCCGCCATGCCGACCAGCGCCGCGTCATTGGGATCGAGCGCGATGCCGAGGGGGCTCATGTTGACGAGTCCCGCGAAGATCTGTCCGATCAGCGCCCCCAGGAACAGCGAGGCAAAGAACAGCCCGCCGCGAAAGCCGAAGCTGAGCGACACGACCGACGCCGCGATCTTGAGCAGCAGCACGATGGCGAGGAAGGACAGCGCCGGGCGGAGCACCAGATCGAGGTGCAGCGCGCCATGCCCCGCCGACAGCGTCTGCGGCGACACCAGCGCCAAGGGGATCAGCAGCAAGCCGCCGATCAGCGGCCGCCAGCCCGCGATCCGCTGCCATCCCTGAACGCGGATTTCGGCAAAGGTGACGAGCCGCATGATGAGGATGCCGAACAGCGCGGCGACCAGCCCGAGCAGCGCATAGGCAAGATAGTCCGCGGTCGAAAAGGCGCGGTCGACGGTCGTCGCGATCAGATAGGGATCGACGCCGAGCGCGCGGCTGACGAACACGGCCGACAGCGCCGCGACCATCACCGGGGCGATCGCGGCGGGGGTATAATTGCCGATGACGATCTCGAACGCATAGAAAGCGCCGGTCAGCGGGGCGCCGAAGGCCGCACCGATCGCCCCGCCCGCACCCGCGCCGACCAGCGTGCGCAGATCGTTGCGGCGCAGCGCGAACCACTGGCCGAGCTGCGAGGCGAAGCCGCCGCCCATCTGCGCATAGGCGGCCTCGAGCCCCACCGACGCGCCCGCACCGTTCGAGATGATCGTCTGCGACGCGATCACCAGATTGTCGGCAAAGGGGATGCGTCCGCCATGCAGCGCGTTCGCCTCGACGACGTCGACGGGCACGCGCTTGCGGTTGCGCAGTCCGCGCGCGAGCAGGACGAGCAGAAGGCCGCCGATGGGCAGCGCGACCAGCTTCCACGGATGATGGATCTCGCCAAGCGCGCTCAGCCGGTTGATCGTGACGCCATAAAGAAGCTGCTGGATGCCATGCGCCAGAAATTGCTGGATGTTCGTCAGCACCCCCGCCGCCAGCCCCGCGAGCGCGGCGAGCAGGATGAACGCCGCCTCGCTCTCGCGCAGCCGCCGACGCTGCCGCGCGGCGGCGATCAGCAGACGGGTTTTGCGTATCCGGAACACGTCGGCGCTCCAAGCGCGGCGGCGGCTCCGGGTCAAGTGTTAAGCCGCTTCGTGCCCGTGACATGCCTCGCACAGCGCCGCGATGATCCGCTGCATCTTGGCGTCGGACAGGCTGTAATAGCGCGTCTGCGCCTCGCCGCGCGCCGACACGATGCCCTGGTCGCGAAAGCGCGCCAGATGCTGCGACACCGCCGATTGCGACAGCCCGCTGAGTTCGGTGAGTTCGCCGACGGACACTTCGCGCTCGTCCATCTGGCACAGCATCAGCAGCCGCTCGGGATGCGCGAGCAGCTTCAAATAGTCGGCCATCTCGCGCGCATCGCGCTTCAGGATCGAAAGGTCGGTCGGCTTGGTCATGGGGAGAGGGTTCCTTCACGGCCATCGTCGCGCAGGACGATGTAAATCGCGGGAATAACGAGCACGGTGAGCAGTGTCGAGGAGGCGAGTCCGAAGAGCAGCGAAATCGCAAGGCCCTGAAAGATCGGGTCGGTCAGGATCGTCGCCGCCCCGATCATCGCCGCCGCCGCCGTCAGCACGATCGGCTTGAAGCGGATCATCCCCGCTTCGAGCAGCGTATCGCGCAGCGGTTTGCCCTCGCCCTTCGCATGGTTGATGAAGTCGACCAGCAGGATCGAATTGCGCACGATAATCCCGGCCAGCGCGATGAAGCCGATCATCGATGTCGCAGTAAAGGGCGCGCCGAACAGCATATGCCCCAGCACGATACCCACGAGGGTCAGCGGGATCGGCGTCAGGATCACGAGCGGAATCTTGAAATTGCGGAACTGCCCGACGACCAGGACATAGATGCCCAAGAGCGCAACCATGAAGGCGGCGCCCATGTCGCGGAAGGTCACCCAGGTGATCTCCCACTCGCCGTCCCACAGCAGCGTCGGCACCTGTTCATCGTCGGGCTGACCGTTGAAGCGGATCACCGGCTTTTCCATCCCGTGCGCCTTCCAGTCGAACGCCTCGATCGCATCGTCGACCGCGAAGATGCCATAGATGGGGGCTTCATATTCGCCCGCCAGTTCGGCGGTGACCATATCGGCGGCGCGGCCGTTGCGGCGGAACAGCGCGGGTGATCCCGCCTCCTCGCGCGCATCGACGATCTCGCCGAGCTGGACGAGCCGCCCGCCAGGTCGCATCGTCGCAACCGGCGTCGCGGCAAGGTCGGCGCTCCAGCTGCGCTGCGACTGATCGAGCGCGATGCGGATCGGCAGCGGATCGCGCCCGTCGCCGCGCGGCGCATAGCCGACGGTCTGCCCGCCCAGCAGCGCGCCGATACTGTCGAAAAGCTGGCGCTCCGAAATGCCATAGGCGTCCATCCGCGCCCGATCGGGTATCAGCCGCAGCCGCGGGCGCGGGACGCCGAAGCTGTTGTCGACATCCACCACATAGGGGACGGTGCGGAACAGCGCCTCGACCTGCGCGGCGGTCTTGCGCCGCGTCGCTTCGTCGGGACCGTATATTTCGGCGAGCAGCGTCGCGAGCACCGGCGGCCCCGGCGGGGTTTCGACAACCTTGATCGACCCACCGGCGGGCAGCGGCAGCGCTTTCTTCAGCCGCTGGCGCAGATCGAGCGCGATGCCGTGGCTCGACCGGTCGCGCTCGCCCTTGGGCGCCAGCGTCACCATCAAATCGCCCATCTCGGGCCGATTGCGCAGGAAATAGTGCCGCACGAGGCCGTTGAAATTGAACGGCGCCGAGGTGCCCGCATAGGCCTCCATCGACCGCGCCTCGGGAATCTGCCGCACCACCGCCGCGGCGGCGTCGAGCGTGCGCCCCGTCGTCTCGAGCGACGTGCCCTCGGGCATGTCGAGGACAAGCTGCACCTCCGACTTGTTGTCGAAGGGGAGCAGCTTGACTGTCACCGCCTTGAAATAGAACATCGAGCAGGCGACGAGCGTCGCGGCGCCAACGGCAATCAGGAAATTGCGCGCGCTCTTGCGATCGCGGATCACGCGGATGGCGACGCGGCCATAGAGCGCGCCGAGCTTGCCCCCGCCCGCATGGTCGTGCGCGCCTTGCGCCAGCGTATCGCGCGCAAAGCGCACCATCAGCCACGGCGCGATGATCACCGCGACGAAGAAGGAAAAGAGCATCGCCGCCGAGGCGTTGATCGGGATCGGCGCCATATAGGGGCCCATCAGTCCCGATACGAACAGCATGGGAAGCAGCGCCGCGACGACGGTCAGCGTCGCGATGATCGTCGGATTGCCGACCTCGGCGACCGCATCGACCGTCGCGTCGATCCGGCTGCGCGCGTCGGCCATCGCCCAGTGGCGCGCGATATTCTCGATCATCACGATCGCGTCATCGACCAGGATGCCGATCGAAAAGATCAGCGCGAACAGGCTGACGCGGTTGATCGTGAAGCCCATGATGTTCGACGCGAACATGGTGAGCAGGATCGTGGTCGGGATGACCACCGCCGTCACCCCCGCCTCGCGCCAGCCGATCGCGAAGCCGATCAGAATGACGATCGACACCGTGGCGAGTCCGAGGTGGAAGATCAGCTCGTTCGCCTTTTCATTGGCGCTTTCGCCATAATTGCGTGTCACCGCGACCTCGACGCCCGGCGGGATCAGGCTGCCGCGCAGCGCCTCGACCCGCGCGACCACAGCGTCCGAAACATTGACGGCATTGGCCCCCGAACGCTTCGCGATCGCCAGGCTGACCGCGGGCGCCATCGACCAGCGATCGCCCGCGCCCTTGGCCCAGCGCCAGGCGCGCGCCTGATCCTCGCCCGGCCCCTGCGTGACCGTCGCGACATCGCGCAGATAGACGGGATTGCCGTTGGCGGCGCGCACCGTGATCGTCGCCAATTGCTCGGCGCTGCGCACCGTCTGTCCGGCAACGACGGCGGTCGCCGCGCCGCCCTCGCGCACCGTCCCGAGCGGGAAGCTGCGGTTTGCCTGCCCCACCGCATCCATCAGCGCGCCGAGCGAGACGCCATGCGCCGCGAGCTTTGCCGGATCGGGAACGACGCGAAGCTGTTCCTCCTGCCCGCCGGTGATGAAGGTCAGGCCGACATTGTCGACCTTCGCAACCTCGGTCCGCAAGCGGGCGGCGAGCGACCGCAGCGCCTGCTCGTTCCAGTCGCCGCGCGCGCCGGCCTTGGGCGACAGTGTCAGAACGACGATCGGCACATCGCTGATCCCGCGCACCGTCACCTGCGGCGGCTGGATGCCCTGCGGCAGCTTGTCCATATTCGCCGACAGCCGCTCGTTGATGCGGATTGCGGCGTCGTCGGGGTCGGACCCGACCAGGAAGCGCGCGGTGACCATCACCCCATCGTCTTCGGCCTGGCTATAGACATGTTCGACGCCGTCGACGCTCTTGACGATCGTCTCCAACGGCTTGCCGATCAGCTCGACCGCATCGCTCGCGGACAGGCCGGGCGCCGCGACCATCAGGTCGACCATCGGCACGCTGATCTGTGGCTCCTCCTCGCGCGGGATCGTCATGATCGCGAGCAGCCCCACCATTATGGCGGCGAGCAGCATCAGCGGCGTCAGCGGACTGCGGATCGTCGCGCGCGTCAGCCGCCCCGACAGGCCCAGGCTCATTTGCCTGCCGCCCCGCGCGCCACCGCGATCAGCGTGTCACCCTTGCCCGCGCCCGACAATATCTCGACCCGCGCCGGATCGTCGGTCGGCGCGATCTGGACGGGCACTCGCGACGTCGCATCCTTGCCGACGATGATCGTCACATAGTCGATGCCATAGCTGGTTTCGACGAAGCGGCGCGGAACGACCAGCGCCTGCCGCTCGCCGACCGCAACGCGCGCCGTGACGCGGCGACCGACCATCGTGCTGGCAAGTCCGGGGATCGGAACGTCGGCCGACATCTGCCCGCCGCTGACCGCGGGATAGACGCGGCCGACGCTGGCGCGCGGCGGCGCCGCGCCCTTGTCGTCCGAAAGCCCCGTCGCCAGCACCGCGCTACCGACATGAACCTTGTCGGCCAAGGTTTCGGGCATTTCGAGGCGCAGGACCATCGGTCCCGAGGTGATCGTCGCGATCGACGTGCCCGGCGCCACCGCCGAACCCGCCGGAACCTGCGCGATCAGCACGCGCCCTGCCGAGGGGGCGACCACCGCGCCCTGCCCGGCGACCGCACCGACCGCCGATTGCTGCGCCCGCGCCGCCGAAACCTGCGCGCGCGCCGCGCGCGCCTGCGCCTCGGCCTGATCGAGCCGCGCCTGCGCATAGACGCCATTGGCATGAAGGTAGCGCACGCGCTCCAGTTCGGCATCGGCCTGTGCGGCCTGCGCCTGCGCCGCCGCCGCCTGCGCGCCATAGGCCGCGCCTTCATAGCCGAGCCGGCTGTCGACGACGCGGCCGATCACCTGTCCCTTGCGCACCATGTCGCCTTCGCGGACACTCAGACTGTCGAGGATGCCGGGAATGCGCGCGCGGGCGTCGGCCATGTCGACGCTCGTTACCAGCGCGCCAACATCCTTCCAGTCGGTGATCGTCACCGGCTGCAACGCCAGCCTTTCGCCCGCGACGGCCGCGCTCTTTTCGGCGGGCGCGCTCGTCTCGCCGCCACAACCACCGAGCGACAGCGATGCGGCGAACAGGGCGGCGCTGAGCAGCGCAGAGGTGAGCAGGGATGATGGGCGCATCGTCAATTCCCCGTCACGACCGGCAGGCCGGCCGCGCGCCAGGCGCCCATGCCGCCCGCAAGATGGGTGTCGATGTCGGGCCGCCCCGCCGCCGCCTTGTCGAGCGCCATCGCCGAACGGCGACCCGCGGCGCAGGTCAGGATGACCGGCTTGCCGCCCGCCGGAAGCGCGCTCGCCTGAAAGCGCGACAGCGGCATCGACAGCGCGCCCGCGACATGCCCGCTAGCAAACTCGTCGGCCTCGCGGACATCGACCAGAATCGCCTCGCCTGCCGCCAACATCTCGGCAAGCGCATGCGGCGTGATTTCCTTGTGCGCCGGACGGCGGAACAGGTTCAGCATGGTCAAAAACTCCTTGCGCGGACCCGGCCGATGGCGGGTTGATTAATTCAGGTATTGCTAATATTATTTAAATCTAATATGAAGGTCAACAGATATTGCACTCGATCCTTCTGGGTCGCCCCAAATCGAGTGCGGTCGCGATGCGGAGGCACACCGTCCGCCCCGCATCGCGGCCACCCCCAGGGAAAGCCGGCGGCGCCCCACGCGCGCCGGAGCAAGGAGAGAGAAGATGTCGTTACCGCGGATCGTCGTTCTGGGTGCCGGACTCGGCGGCACTATCGCAGCTTACGAGATACGGGAGGCTTCCAAGGGCAAGGCCGAGGTGATGGTGATTTCCGATCAGGAAAATTACTGGTTCGTCCCCTCCAACCCCTGGGTCGCGGTCCGCTGGCGCGAACCCGAGGCGATCTGCGTTCACCTGCCCCCCGTCATGAAGCGTAAGGGGATCGATTTCACCGCGGTCGGCGCAAAGCGCGTCCACCCCAAGGAAAATCAGGTCGAGCTGAACGACGGCGCCTTCGTCGATTATGATTATCTGGTCATCGCGACCGGGCCGAAACTCGCCTTCGACGAGATCGAGGGCTTCGGGCCGGAGGCGAACACCGTATCGGTATGCGCGACCGATCATGCCGCCGCCGCGGCCGATGCCTTCGACCGCTTCTGCGAAACCCCGGGGCCGATCGTCGTCGGCGCCGCACAGGGCGCCTCCTGTTACGGGCCGGCCTATGAATTCGCGCTGATCCTCGACACCGAACTCAAGCGCCGCAAGCTGCGCGACCGGGTGCCGATGACCTTCGTCACCGCCGAACCCTATATCGGCCATCTCGGCCTCGATGGCGTCGGCGATACCAAGAGCCTGCTCGAAAGCGAGCTGCGCAACCGTCACATCAAATGGATCACCAATGCGCGCGTCACCAGCTTCGAGGCCGGCATGGCGCATGTCGAGGAAGTCGCCGAGGACGGCAGCGTCAAGGCCAAGCACGACCTGCCCTTCGGCTATTCGATGCTGCTGCCCGCCTTTCGCGGCGTCGATGCCGTCTTCGACATCGAAGGACTGACCAATCCGCGCGGCTTCATCATCGCCGACAAGCATCAGCGCAATCCGACCTTCGCCAACATCTATTCGCTCGGCGTCTGCGTTGCCATCCCGCCGGTCGGCCCGACCCCCGTCCCGGTGGGCGTGCCCAAGACGGGCTTCATGATCGAATCGATGGTCACCGCGATCGCGCAGAATCTGAAACTCGAACTCGCCGGTCAGCCGCCGAAGCATGAGGCGACGTGGAACGCCGTCTGTCTGGCCGACTTCGGCGACGGCGGCGTTGCCTTTGTCGCGCAGCCGCAGATCCCGCCGCGCAACCTCAACTGGTCGTCGTCGGGCAAATGGGTCCATCTCGCGAAGATCGGCTTCGAAAAATATTTCCTGCGCAAGGTCCGCAAGGGCGAGAGCGAGCCCTTCTACGAAAAGCTCGCGATGCATGCGCTGGGGATCAAGAAACTCCGCTTCTGACGAAAGGAAGACCCATGAACCTCGATCGTGCCGTTTTGCGCTTCGCGGGCGTCGTCGTGCTGACGAGCGTGCTGCTCGCCTGGTTCGTCCATCCCTGGTGGATCGGACTCGCCGCCTTTGCCGGGCTCAACATGATCCAGGCAAGCTTCACCGGCTTCTGTCCCGCGGCGGCCATTTTCAAGCGTCTCGGCGTGCGGCAGGGAGCCGCCTTTAAGTGACACGCGCCGCGACCCTGCTGACGGCGGCATGCCTTGCCGCGCTCGCGCTGCCGCATCCTGCGGCGGCGCAGGATCTGGCGACCGCCATCGCCGACGCGCGCACGCACTCGCCTGCGCTCGAAGCGGCGGCCGCCGATGCCGATGCCGCCGCCGCGCGGCTTGCACAGGCACGCGCCGCCGCCGGTCCCACCGCGAGTGTCGAGGGCAGCGTCGGCACCGGCCGGCTCGACCCCGGCGGCTATTTCGGCCTGACCGCGCAGAGCGTAACCCCCAGCGCCGTGCAACTGGTCGGCGAATACCCGCTCTACGCCGGTGGACGGATCAGCGCCGCGATCGATCAGGCCGCAGCGGGCAGCCGCGCCGCGACGCTTGGCAAGGATATGGCGCGCCAGAATCTGACCCTCGCGACTGTCGGCGCCTACGCCGAAGTGCTCACCGCGCGCGATCTTGTCGCGAGCTATGGCAAGCTCGTCGATGCGCTGGGCGAGATCGTTCGTCATACCGGCCTGCGCTACGACGTCGGCGATGCGACGAGCAGCGAGGTCGCACAGGCGAAAGCACGCCGCGCCGAGGGACAGGCCGGTCTCGTCCAGGCCCAGGGCCGCCTCACCGCCGCACTCGCCCGCCTCGAGCGGCTGACCGGCAAGCCTGTCGGCGATCTCGCCCCCCTGCCCCCGCGCCCCGAGGTTCCCGCGACGCTCGGCGAAGCGGTCGAGGCCGCCGTCGCCGCGAATGTCCTGCTCGCGCAGGCCGATGCCGGGGTCGACGGCGCTGCCGCGGGGGTACGCGCCGCCAAGGCGACCAACCGCCCGCAGCTCGGCGTCTTTGCCGAGGGCGCGCGGATCCGCGACCAATTTTTCCCCGACTATCGCGCCGACAGTGTCACCGTCGGGCTGCGCGGGCGCTGGACCTTCTTCGACAGCGGCGCGGGCAGCGCACGCGTCCGCGAGGCGCAATCGAAACTCTCGGCCAGCGAAGCGCGGCTGCGTCAGGCGCGCGACGACGTCACCCAGGCGGTGATCGAGGCGTGGAGCGGGCTCGACAGCGCCGAACGCGCGCTCGATGCCGCGCGCGATGGCGACGCCGCGGCGCGCGAGGCGCTACGCGGTACCCGCCTCGAAGTGCGTTCGGGCGCCCGCCCGCCGCTCGCCGAGCTCGATGCCGAACGCGAAGCGATCACCGCGACCGCACGGCTCGCCGAAGCGCAGGCATCGGTGCAGACCGCGGCGTGGCGCCTCCGCCTGCTCTGCGGTATCGAATAGGCCTCCTCCTCCACTGGACAAACGGCGCCGCCTCACTATATTAGTTTTATCTAATATTTTAAACGAAGGAATGATCGCATGGACGACCTTCACCGCGATTCCGCCGCCGCGCTGATCGACAAGGCGCGCGCAACCGGCCGTATCCCCGTCGTCAAAAGCTTCTTCGACGAACCGACCTTCACCGCGACGCACGTCCTCCACGACCCCGCGACGCGCAAGGCGGCAATCATCGACTCGGTGCTGGATTTCGACCAGCCTTCGGGCCGCACCGGCCATGCGTCGGCCGACGCGATCGTCGATTATGTCCGCCGCGAAGGGCTGACCGTCGAATGGCAGATCGAAACCCACGCCCACGCCGACCACCTCTCCGCCGCCCCCTATCTGCAGGCGAAGCTCGGCGGCCAGATCGTCATCGGTCGGCATATCGAAACGGTGCAGACGGTGTTCGGCGCCATTTTCAACGAAGATGAGCGCTTCGCGCGCGACGGCTCGCAGTTCGACCGGCTGATGGCCGACGGCGAGCGCTTCATGCTCGGCGAGATCGAGGGAATGGTCCTCCACACCCCCGGCCACACGCCGGCGTGCATGGTGTGGATCATCGGCGATGCGCTGTTCACCGGCGATACCTTGTTCATGCCCGACTATGGCACCGCGCGCGCCGACTTTCCCGGCGGCGATGCGCGCACCCTCTATCGCTCGATCCAGCGCTTGCTGTCGCTTCCCGGCGAAACGCGGCTGTTCCTCTGCCACGATTACAAGGCGCCGGGTCGCGACAGCTTTGCCTGGGAAACGACGATCGCGGCCGAGCGCACCGCGAATGTCCATGTCCACGAAGGCGTGGACGAAGATCAGTTCGTCGCGATGCGCGAGGCGCGCGACAAGACGCTGTCGATGCCGCGGCTGATCCTCCCGTCGATCCAGGTCAATATGCGCGCGGGTCATTTTCCCGAACCCGAAGCGAACGGCACCCGCTATCTGAAGCTGCCGCTCGATACGCTGTAGGATAGCGCGCGCGATGACCGACCCCATGACGCTCAGCCTCGCCCAGATGATCCTCGGCGCGCTCTCCGGCGTGCTCGTCGGCTTCACGCTCGGGCTCGTAGGCGGCGGCGGGTCGATCCTTGCGGTGCCTCTGATGGTCTATCTCGTCGGGGTGCCGCAGCCGCATGTCGCGATCGGGACCGCCGCACTCGCCGTCGCGGCCAATGCGGCGGTCGGGCTCACCAACCATGCGCGCGCCGGCAATGTGCGCTGGCCGTGCGGGCTGACCTTCGCCGGCGCCGGGATCGTCGGCGCCCTCGCCGGATCGACCTTCGGCAAGAGTTTCGACGGCGCCAAGCTGCTCTTTCTCTTCGCGCTGCTGATGGTCGTCATCGCGGTCATCATGCTGCGCAAACGCGGCCAAGTCGGCGATCCCGCGGTGCGGATCAGCCGGGAAAATGCGCCGCGCCTGCTCGGCTACGGCCTTGGCAGCGGAGCGTTCAGCGGCTTTTTCGGCATCGGCGGCGGCTTTCTGATCGTCCCCGGCATCGTCGCCGCGACGGGAATGCCGATGATCAACGCGGTCGGCACCTCGCTCGTCGCGGTAACCGCCTTCGGGCTCACCACCGCCGCCAACTATGCCTGGTCGGGCCTCGTCGATTGGCAGCTTGCGGGGCTGTTCATCGCGGGCGGCGCGCTGGGAAGCTGGCTGGGGCTGAAGGGCGCGCAGCGCCTGTCGGCCCGAACCGGACGGCTCAACACGCTGTTCGCGCTGCTCGTCCTCGTCGTCGCGGCCTATATGCTCTACCACAGCGCGGGGGCCATGCTCGGCTGAGCGCATATCACATTTACACGATATTATGAATTATATATGATCGCTGTCGAGCGAGAGGAAGCTCCCAGAGGAATCCCGATGCCCGACGACAGTGACAACCGGCCCGCAGCGCGCCCGATCCGCATCGGCGACACCGCGCCCGATTTCATCGCGCGCAGCACCGCCGGACCGGTACGGCTCAGCGATTATCGCGGCCGATGGCTGCTCTTCTTTTCGCATCCCGGCGATTTTACCCCTGTCTGCACCAGCGAATTTCTGGCCATCGCACGCGCAGCCGATCGCTTTGCCGAACTCGATTGCGCGCTACTCGCCCATTCGATCGACAGCCTTTTTTCGCACCTTGCATGGATCCGCGCGCTGCGCGACGACCTGGGCGTTGCCATCCCCTTCCCGATCGTCGAGGACCCCTCGCTCGAGATCGCGCACGCATTCGGCATGGTCGACGCCCAGTCCTTCAGCGCCGCGACGGTGCGCGCGGCCTTCTTCATCGATCCCGATGGCGTCGTCCGGGCGCTGACCATCTATCCGCTGACCGTCGGCCGCTCGGTCGACGAGATGGTGCGCACCGTCGCGGCGCTCCAGCGCACGAGCGACGGGTCGGCGATGACGCCCGAAGGTTGGCAGCCCGGCGACGACCTCCTCGTCCCGCCCGAACTCGCCACCGAAGGCGTGCTCGCGGCCGACAACCCGACCGGCTGGTTCTACACGCTCGCGAAGGATGCCAGGGCGCGATGACCGGCGAGGCGCTCATCGACGACGATCTGGTCGAACTGCTGCGCGTCTTGGCGCATCCGGTGCGGCTCAAGCTGATCTTCGCCGTGCGCGATCAGGAGCTTGCCGTGGGGCAGATCGAAAGCGCGACCGGCATCGGCCAGCCGCTGCTCAGCCAGCAACTCGGCGTGCTGCGCAACGCGCGGATCGTCGAAACGCGGCGCGAGGCGAAGCAGATTTTCTACCGCCTGAAACCCGAAGCACTCGCGCCCGTCCGCGCGCTCGCCGACCAGTTCGGCGCCAGTCCCGCCGCGACGACGAGCACCCGCGACGCCTCCGCCAGCGCCGCCCATTTCGCGAGAATCTTGCGCTAGGATCCTGACGCTAGCCGGGATCGCCGTCCATCTCGATCTGCCGCGTGGCAAGCGCCCGCATCGCGGGGCGGTGGCTGACGAGGATCAACCCGATTCCCGTCTCCGCAAACCACTCGCCCAGCCGCGCGATCAGCCGCGCTTCGGTCGCCCCGTCGAGTCCTTCGCTCGGTTCGTCGAGCAGCAGGAACGGCCGCTGCGCCAGCAGAGCTCGCGCCAGCGACAGCCGTTTGCGCTGTCCGCCCGACAGCCGGGCGCCGTCGTCGCCCAGCCAGCAGTCGAGTCCACCGGGCAATTGCGCGACGACATCGTCAAGGCAGGCAACGGTCAGCGCCGCCTGCATCTCGTCGCGCGTGATGCCCGGCCGTGCGAGCGACAGATTGTCGGCCACACTGCCCGCAATCATCGCCGCATCCTGCGCCGCGAGCGCGAACAGCGACCGCCGCGCCGCGAGCGGCAAGCCTGCCGCGTGCAATCCGCCGATCCGCACATCTTCGGGCGCATCGTCGCGCAGCCCCGTCAGCGTTTCGAGCAGCCGCGTCTTGCCGCTCCCCGACCGCCCGGCGAGCAGAACGCGGTCGCCAGGAACAATGCGGTGCAGGGCGCCCGCAACCGTCAGTTCGACGATCGGCTGCGCCGGCGCGCCGTCGCTCGCCGGGGCGGCGGCGTCCGGAAACATCGCATCGAGCCGTGCGCGCGCACCGCGGCTCTTCAAGCGTTGAATGTCGAGCCGGGCGAGGCCGCCGACGATCTCCATCGCGGCGGTCGCAGCAAGCGCTGCGAGCGCGACAACCGGCGCACCCGCAGGCGACAGCGCGACGATCGCGGCCACCGCCGCACCGGTCAGCCCCCAATGCACGATCGACACCAGTGTGTCGGCGCCGGCCATCGCCGCGCGGGCGCGGTGGAGCGGCGCTTCGGCCGCCGCGATTGCCGCGCGCACGTCGGCGGCAAGCCCATAGACCGCGATATCGTCGCCCCCGGCGGCGAGTTCGACATAGCATCGCTTGAGCGCGCCGAGCGCTGCGCTTTCGGCGTCGAGCGCCGGGGCGATCCGGTCGCGCCCGATCCGGCGCGCCACCGCAAAACTCGCCCCGGCGGCGAACAGCAACGCCGCCGCGGCCGCCCAGCCCGCGAGCGCCATCAGCAGCATCGTCCCCGCCAGCGTCGCAATACCTGATGGCACCAGCGTCGTGCGCAGCAGCGCCTCCTCCAGCGTTTCGACATCGCCGCCCAGCCGCGCCGCAACATCGCCGCGATTATGGAGCAGCGCCGTCGCCGGCGGCGCCGCGATCAGCCGCGCGAACAGGGCGGCGCGCACCTCGGCGAGAGCGAATAGCATCGCCTGATGGCTGAACAGCCGCTCGCCATAGCGCGACAGCGTCCGCAGGATCGCCAGCCCGCGGATGGCGGCGCTGGGCACCAGATAATTGAACGCCTTGACCGCCGCGGCGCCGGTCAGGCCGGCAATTGCCGCGCCGGTCAGGAACCAGCCCGACACTGCGAGCAGGCCGATCGCCGACAGCGCAGCGACCGCCGCCGCCGCCATGCCGAGCAGCACCGCGCGGCGCTGGCCCGCGCGCGCGGATCGGAGCAGCGCCTCGATCATCCGATTTCGACCACGCTGTCCGCCAAGGCGATCAGCGCCGGATCATGCGTTGCGGCAATGACCGTCCGGGTCATCGCAGCGGCGCGCAACACCGCGACGACGCGCGCAGCGCTCGCGGCGTCGAGGTCGGCGGTCGGCTCGTCGAGCAGCAGCAGCAGGCGCGCCGACAGGAGCGCGCGCGCCAGACCGATCCGCCGCCGTTCGCCGCCCGACAACCCGCTGCCGCGGTCATCGACACTCCAGTCGATCCCGCCGCCGCGCGCGGCGATCAGCGATGCAAGGCCAAGCGCGCCGAGCTCGGCGATGATCGCGGCGTCGCCCACATTCGACCCTCCAACGAGCAGGTTGGTGCGCAGGCTGCCGGGCAACAGCAAGGGCCGCTGCCCTGCCCAGCCACACAGCGGAGCAAGCGCGCGCGGGTCGATCGCGGCATCGTCGGCGTAAAGGCGGCCCGACTCGACGGGCACTTGCCCGATCAACGCGCGGAGGAGGCTGGTCTTGCCCGATCCGCTCGGCCCGACGATCAGGTGAAGGCCGGGGCCGGTCCAGCGCGCGCTGATCGGTCCGATCGCCGCGCCTTCGGGGTGCCGAACAACCCACGCATCGACGACAAGAGCCGCCGGTGCGCCGGGTAACGGCGGTGCGACTGCGTGATCGGCGATCGGTGCCTCCGCGGCGGCAAGCGCCGCCAGCGCCGCTTCGCCTTGCTGCTTGTCGTGATAGGCGGCCGCAAGGCGGCGCATGCCGAGATAAAATTCGGGCGCGAGCGCAAGAACGTAAAAGGCCTCGGCGAAGTCGAGGCTTTCGGGCGCGCGAAAGGGCAGCAGGCCGAGCAGCGAAAAGCCGCAATAGACCGCGACGAGCGCGACCGCGAGCGCGCTGAAAAATTCGAGGATCGCGCTCGATGCAAAGGCGATGCGCAGCACGCCCAGCGTCCGTTCCGCCAGATCGCGCGCCGCCCCGCCGATCTGACGCGTAACGCGATCCTCGGCGCCATAGGAGAGGATCAGCGGCAGCGCGCGAACCCGGTCGACGAACAAGCCGCCGAGCCGCGACAGCGCGCCCAGCTGCGCCTCGCTCGCCCGCGCCGCGGCGCTGCCGGCGAGCGCCATGCCGATCGCGAAGGGCAGCAGCGTGCCGAACAGGATCGCCGCGGCGACGCCGCTCGCAGGCAGCGCCGCCAGCGCGATCAGCAGCGGGGAAAGCATCGCGGCACGGCGCAGCGGCAGGAAACGCGCAACATAGGGCTCGATGCGGTCGATCGCGGTTACCGCCAGTTCGGCATCTTCCCCAATCAGGCGTCCGCGCGCCGCCGCGCTCACCATCAGCGCCGGCGCGACGCGCGCGCGCAGCTCGACGGCAAAGCGCGCGGCGTGGCGCAGGCCGATCGCAAAGGCGCCGCCCTGCAAAGCGCCGCGTGCCAGCGCCGCGCAAATCAACAGCAGCATCCACGCCCAGCCCGCAATGCCGAATCCCGCGTCGCCCCCTCCGCCGCCGCGAAGGTCACGCGCGACGTGGAGCGCCAGCAATTGCGCGAGCGCGAGCGCGAAGAGCACCGCGGCCACGGCATCGCCAAGCCAAGCGGCCAGGGCACCGCGGCTGGCGGCGGGAGCTGCAGATGTGGCGTTATCTCTACTTGACATTTTTCTAATATTCACACATTCCCATATTCATTAAATGACGATGCCGCAAGCCGTGCGGCACCCCGCCGAGTCGCTGTTCAGGAGTGGCGCCATGGACCTGGCCGTAGTCGAACTATCCCGCCTGCAATTCGCCCTTACGGCGATGTACCATTTCCTCTTCGTTCCGCTGACGCTGGGGCTTTCCTTCATGCTGGTGATCATGGAGAGCATCTATGTCATCACCGAAAGGGAAATCTGGCGTACCATCACGCGTTTCTGGGCCCGCCTGTTCGGGATCAACTTCGTCCTCGGGGTCGCGACCGGCCTGACGATGGAGTTCGAATTCGGGATGAACTGGTCCTATTATTCGCACTATGTCGGCGACATCTTCGGCGCGCCGCTCGCGATCGAAGGGCTGATGGCCTTTTTCCTCGAGGCGACCTTCGTCGGGCTGATGTTCTTCGGCTGGGACAAATTGTCCAAGCAGCTCCATCTGCTCGTCACCTTCCTCGTCGCGCTGGGTTCCAACCTGTCGGCGCTCTGGATCCTGATCGCCAATGGCTGGATGCAGAATCCGGTCGGATCGCGCTTCAATCCCGACACTATGCGCATGGAAGTCGTCGACTTTTATTCGGTGCTATTCAACCCCGTCGCGCAAGCGAAGTTCGTCCACACGGTCAGCGCCGGCTATGTCACCGCCTCGGTCTTCGTTCTCGGCATTTCGGCCTGGTATCTGCTCCGCGGCCGCTACACCGCGCTCGCGAAGCGCTCGCTGACCGTTGCGGCCGCCTTCGGCCTTGCCTCTTCGCTGTCGGTCGTCGTCCTCGGGGACGAATCGGGCTATGCGCTCACCGATCATCAGAAGATGAAACTCGCTGCGATCGAGGCGATGTGGCACACCGAAAAGGCACCCGCCGGGCTCACCCTCTTCGGCCTGCCGTCGGTCAAGGACCGCGAGACGCGCTATGAAATCAAGATACCCTATGTGCTGGGTCTGATCTCGACGCGCAGCCTGACCGGGCAGGTTCAGGGGATCAACGAACTCGTCCTCCACGCGCAGGAACGCATCGAAAGCGGCAAGCTCGCCTATGGTGCGCTCGAGGATCTGAAGGCCGATCGCACCAACGCCGCCGCGCGCGCGACCTTCGAGGCGAACCGCAGCAACCTTGGCTATGCGATGCTGCTCAAGCGTTATGTCCCCGATCCGCGCAACGCGACCGCCGACCAGGTCATGCAGGCGGCGTGGGACACGGTGCCCAACGTCCCGGTCACCTTCTGGCTGTTCCGCCTCATGGCGGGGCTCGGCTTCTTCTTCATCGGCTTCTTCGCCCTCGCCTTCTATTATGCGACGGTGCGACGCTTCGATGTGAAGTGGTTCCTGCGCGCCGCGGTGATCATCATGCCGCTGCCGTGGCTGGCCGCCGAAATGGGCTGGGTGCTCGCCGAATATGGCCGCCAGCCATGGGCCATCGAGGGCGTGCTGCCGACCTTCCTCGGCGCATCGAGCCTGACGGTGGCGCAGGTCTGGACGACCATCGCGGCGTTCACCCTGCTCTATAGCGCGCTCGCTTTCATCGAGGTGCGGCTGATGCTCGCGGCGATCCGCAAGGGCCCCGAGTCCAAGCGCGGCCGCGACCTTGCCTCGGGCATCGAACCCACCGACGCGGGCTATGCCCCGCTGCCGGCCGAATAAGGAGGATCAGACGATGGCGATTCCCTTCGACTATGAAACGCTCCGCCTGATCTGGTGGCTGCTTCTCGGCGTGCTGCTGATCGGCTTCACGCTCACCGACGGCTACGACCTCGGCGTCGCCACACTGCTGCCCTTCATCGCGCGGACCGACGAGGAACGGCGGCTGGCGATCAACAGCATCGCCCCGACGTGGGAGGGGCATCAGGTTTGGCTGATCCTTGGCGGCGGCGCGATCTTCGCGGCATGGCCCTTTGTCTATGCGATCAGCTTTTCAGGCTTCTACCTCGCGATATTCCTCGTCCTCGCGGCGCTGATCCTGCGCCCCGTGGCGTTCAAATATCGCTCGAAGCACGACGATCCTGCCTGGCGCAGCCGCTGGGACTGGGCGCTGTTCGTCGGCGGTTTCGTCCCGGCGCTGGTGTTCGGGGTCGCGGTCGGCAACGTCCTTCTGGGCGCACCCTTCCGCCTCAATAGCGACCTGCGCGCCTTTTACGAAGGCTCGCTGCTCGGCCTCTTCTCACCCTTCACCTTGCTCACCGGCCTGCTGTCGGTGGCGATGGTCGTGCTGCACGGCGCCGGCTGGCTCGCGCTCAAGGCCGAGGATGGCGTCGTGATGGACCGGGCGCGCCGCTGGGGCAAGATCGCCGCGCTGCTCGTCATCGCGCTGTTCGCGATCGGCGGCGTGATGGTCGCGACGATGAACATTGGCTACCGGCTGGAGGGCGAACTCGATCCCGCCGGCCCCTCGAACCCGCTGTGGGCAACGTCGGTCCCGGCGGCGGGCGCATGGCTCGACAATTATGGCCGCCACCCGTGGATGCTGCTCGCGCCCATCCTTGGCTTCCTTGGCCCTATCCTCGCCTATGTCGCGATCACCGGGCGCAAGCAGAGCCTGCTCTTCATCGGCTCGGCGCTCGCGGTGGTCGGCATCATTTCAACGGTCGGCCTGTCGATGTTCCCTTTCATCCTGCCGAGCTCGATCGACCCGCATTCGAGCCTGATGGTCTGGAATGCCTCGTCGAGCCACCTCACCTTGTGGATCATGCTCGTCGTGACCCTGATCTTCCTGCCCATCGTCCTCGCCTACACGGCGTGGGTGCTCAAGATATTGTTCGGCCGCGTCACGCTCGACGACGTTCGCACCAACCCCGATTTCTACTGACCGGAGAAACTCGCCATGTGGTATTTTACCTGGGTACTCGGCCTCGGCCTCGCGGTCGGCTTCGGCATATTGAACGGCTTGTGGCACGAATTCCACTCGCCCGCCGACGACGACGCGACGCTCTGATCCGCGGCACAGCGATGAAAAAGGCCGGTGCAGCCCATGCTGCGCTGGCCTTTTTGTTTAGCCAGATCGACGCATTAAGTGGCGCCGTCCTGCCAACCGCCGCCCAGCGCCAGGAACAGCGCGACCAGATAGGTCGCGCGCTGCTGTTCGGACTGGGCGATGCTCGCCTGGATCTGCGCCAGCGAGCGCTCGGCATCGAGTACGACCTGAAAATTCTCGCGCCCGGCCTGATAGCGAAGCCGCGCGATCCGCGCCGCTTCGCCCGCTTCGTCCGCCGCACGGCGTAGCGCCGCAAGCCGGTCGAGTTCGCCGGCATAGTTGGCGAGCGCGCTTTCGGTTTCCTGAAGCGCGCCGAGCCAGATGCCGTCGAAGGTCGCGAGCGCCGCGTCGGCGCCGGCCTCCGCCTGCTTCAGCCGCGAACGCGCGACCGCGATGTTCGGAAAGCTCCACGAAATCAGCGGCCCGATCGAAAAGCGGAAGCTGTCGGACTTGCCCAGCCCCGACGCCGCGTCGGCGGTCGATCCCACAGACCCGCCGATGCTGATGCTGGGATAAAGATCGGCGGTCGCGACATTGACGCGCGCCGCGGCGGCGGCGAGCTGGCGCTCGGCCCGGCGAATATCCGGGCGGCGGGCGAGCAGCGCGGCGCCGTCACCGACCGGAATCGGACGGTCGAGTTCGGGCGGCGCCTGGCATTGCAGCGCGGCCTGCGGCGCTTCGGCAGGCGGCTTGCCGGTCAGCAGTGCAAGGCGATAGAGCGCCCCGGCGCGCTGCGCCTTCAAGGTCGGCAGGGTCGCGCGCGTCTGTTCCAGCAGCGCCCCCGCCTGCCCTGTGTCGAGCCGCGTCGCGCGTCCGCCTTCGAACAGCCGGCGCGTCAGGTCGAAGGTCTGTTCCTGAATGCGCAGCGTTTCCTCTGCCACCGCAAGCTGGCGGTTGTAGGCGCAGACGTCGGCATAGGCGCGCGTCGTTTCCGCCGCGACCGTGATGCGCGTCAGGTCGAAGGCCGCCTGCACCGCGTCGGCATCTGCGCGGCTCGCGCGGATCGCACTTTCGACGCGCCCGAACAGATCGACCTGATAACCGATGTCGAGCCCGACATCATAGCTTTCGCCCTCGACCGGGCCGATGCCGGTGACACTGCCCGGCTGGCGGGCGTAGGTGCCGCTGGCGCTTATTCCGGTGGTCGGCAGGCGCCCCGCTCGCGATTCCTTCAACACCGTGCGCGCCTGTGCCAGATTGGCGGCGGCGACGCGCAGATCGGTATTGGCGGCGAGCGCCTCTTCGACGAGCGCGTCGAGCGTCGGGTCGCCGAACAGGCTCCACCAATGCCCCGCCGGCTGCTCGCCGGTGAAGGCGGGCGATTTGCCTGCCTCGAGGAAAGGTGTCTGCCCGGGAGCGGCGGGGGTCGGCGACACATAGGCCGGCCCGACGGCACAGCCCGACAGCGCAAGCGCGGCGGCACCGGCCAGCAGGACATTACGGCTCATTATGGATTCTCCAGCGGCGCATCGCCGCCCTTGTTGGTGCGACCGCGCGCGAACCATTGCTGGACGCGATAGCCCAGCTTGCGCGACACGACGTAGAAGATCGGCGTGAAGATCAGCCCGAATATGGTGACGCCGAGCATGCCGAACGTCACCGCCGTGCCGAGTGCCTGGCGCATTTCCTGCCCCGGCCCGCTTGCCACCGCGAGCGGAATGACGCCGAAGATGAAGGCAAAGCTGGTCATCAGGATCGGACGCAGGCGCGACTGCGCGGCGTGAACCGCGGCGTCGAGCGGGGCCATCCCCTCCTCTTCTTCCGCCTGCTTGGCGAATTCGACGATCAGGATCGCGTTCTTCGCCGCGAGCGCAATCAGCACGACCAGCCCGACTTGCGTCAGGATATTATTGTCCATCCCGCGCAGGTTCACGCCCAGCATCGCCGCCAATATGCACATCGGCACGATCAGGATCACCGCGAGCGGCAGCGGCAGCGATTCATATTGCGCCGCCAGCACCAGGAAGACGAAGACCACCGCGAGCAGGAAGATCAGCACCGCGCTGCTCCCCGCCTGCTTTTCCTGATAGGCAAGGCCCGTCCATTCATAGGAAAAGCCCTGTGGCATCGTCTTCGCGGCCAGTCCCTCCATCGCGGTCAACGCCGCACCCGATGAGACGCCCGGCGCCGCCTGTCCCTGCAGTTCGACCGCGGGGAACAGATTGTAGCGCACGACGCGGGTCGGACCGCTGTCGTCGCGGAAGGTTGCGACCGACGAGAGCGGAACCATCTCGCCCGACGAGGACCGCACCTGCAATCGGCCGACATCCTCGATCCGGCTGCGCGCGCTTGGTTCGGCCTGAGCCGTGACGCGGAAGGTGCGGCCAAGGAAGTTGAAGTCGTTGACATAGGTCGAGGCAAGATAGGTGCCGAGCGCGGCGTAGACCTGGCTCGGGTCGACGCCCAATATCTGCGCCTTGTCACGATCGACATCGGCGAAGATGCGCGGGCTTCCGGTGTTGAACAGCGAAAAGACCTGCGTGACGTCGGGCACCTGCTGCGCCCCGCCCATCATCGCCTGCGTCACCTTTTCAAGGTCGCGATAGCTTTGCCCCTCGCGCGCCTGCAGCATCATCGTGAAGCCGTTGCCGTTGCCAAGGCCCTGCACCGCAGGCGGCGCGATGACGAAGGCGTTCGCTTCGGGCAGCGCCATCGCGAGGGTGCCCGACAGCTTGCCCGACAGGGCGCTCGCACTCAGATCGCTGCCGCGCTCGCTCCAGTCCTTCAGACGGATGAACATCGTGCCTGCGTTCGACGCGGTCGAAAAGCTTGCGCCGTCGAGCCCCGAAAAGGTCGCGATGCTCTCGACGCCGTCGATCTGCGACACCGTCTTCTGCGCGCGCGCCAGCACCTCGCTCGTGCGATCGAGCGACGCGCCGGGCGGAAGCTGGACCACGCCGATCAGCACGCCCTGATCCTGATCGGGGATGAAGCCCGTCGGCGTATCTGCGAGGCGCCAGCCGGTCGCGGCGAGCAGTACCGCATAGATGCCCAGCATCAGCGCCGTCTTGCGGATCAGCGACGCGGTGGTGGTGCCATAGCGTTCGGACAGTCGGTCGAACCCGTCGTTGAATCTTTCCGCAGCGCGGCGGACCACGCGCATGACCCGATTCTTCGGTTCGGCGTGATGCTCCTCGTGCGGCTTCAGCAGCAGCGCCGCCATCGCGGGCGACAGGGTGAGCGACGTCAGCAGCGAAAAGACCGTCGCCGCCGCGATCGTCACCGCGAATTGCTGATAGAAGATGCCGGGGATGCCGGGGATGAAGGCGGTCGGCACGAACACCGCGACAAGGACGAGGCCGATCGCGATCAGCGCGCCCGACACTTCGCTCATCGTCCGGTGCGCGGCTTCGCGCGGGGTGAGGCCCTGACGAATATGCTTCTCGACCGCCTCGACGACCACGATCGCGTCGTCGACGACGATGCCGACCGCGAGCACCAGCGCGAACAGCGACAGCGAGTTGATCGAAAAGCCGAGCGCCAGCTGCACCGCAAAGGTGCCGATGAGCGCCACCGGAATCGCGATGATCGGGATGATCGCCGCGCGCCAGGTCTGCAGAAAGACGAGCACGACGATGACGACGAGGATGATCGCCTCGATCAGCGTTTCCTGCACCGCGCTCACCGACGCCTGCACATATTCGGTCGGGTTGAAGGGGATCTGATATTCCAGCCCCGGCGGGAAGTCCTTCGACGCCGCCTTGACCTCGTCGAGCACCAGCTTCGCGGCATCGAGCGCGTTGGCGCCCGGCTGCTGGATCACCGCCATGCCGACGCCCGGCTGGCCGTTGAAAACGCCGCGCACGCCATAATCCTGACTGCCCAGCTCGACCCGCGCGACGTCCTTCAGCCGCGTGATCGCGCCATTCTGCGTATCGGTCTTGATCACGACATTGGCGAATTGTTCGGGCGTCACGAGGCGTCCCGGCACTTCGACCGGAAGCTCGAAAGCCGGATTGCCCTTGCCATAGGGCGGCGCGCCGACCGAGCCGCCGGCGACCTGGACATTCTGGCTCTGCAGCGCCGCGACGATCTCGGTCGCGGTCAGGTTGCGCGCGGCGGCCTTGTCGGGGTCGATCCACACGCGCATCGAATAATAGCCGCCGCCGAAAATCTGCACCCCGCCGACGCCCTTCAGGCGCAGCAGCCGGTCGCGCAGCGTCGAATTGGCATAGTTGCCGACATAATCGAGGTCGATCGCCGGATCGGTCGTCGTCAGCGCGACGATCATCAGAAAGCCGGTTTCCTGCTTGTTCACCTGCACGCCGATCTGGCGCACCTGTTCGGGTAGGCGCGGTTCGGCGAGCGCAACGCGGTTCTGAACGAGCACTTGCGCCGCATCGAGGTCGGTGCCCGGCTGGAATGTCACCGTTATCTGCGCCAGACCTTGTGTCGAGGACGACTGGATATAGAGCATATTCTCGACGCCGTTGACCTCCTGCTCGATGGTCGACGACACCGTTTCGGCGATCGTGTCGGGCGAGGCGCCGGGATAGGATGCGGTGATGCTGATCGTCGGCGGCGCGATCTCCGGATATTGGGCGAGCGGAAGCTGCGGATAGGCAAAGGCGCCGATCAGCGTGATGAAGATCGCGATGACCGCCGCGAAGATCGGGCGGTCGACGAAAAATCGGCTGAAATTCACTGTGCGCCGCCCTTGCCCGCTGCTGCGCCAGCTGCGGCAGGCTTCGCGGCCGCCTTGGCGGGCACGACCTTGCCGTCGGCACCGATCCGGCCCGCCTCGATCTTCGCGGGCTTGCCCGGCATCGCGCGCTGGATGCCGCCGACGACGACGCGATCCTTGGCGGTGATGCCCGAGCGGATCACGCGCAGCCCGTCGATGACGGGGCCAAGCTCGACCGGGCGCGCCTGCACCACATTCTTGTCGCCGATCACATAGACTAGGCGCCGCGCCGCATCGGTGACGATGGCGGTGTCGGGAACCATGACGGCGGCGTGCGGCGCCGAAGCCGCAAGCTGAAGCTGGCCGAACATGCCCGGGCGCAGCTTGCCGTCGGGGTTGGGCACGACGGCGCGGACGGTGATCGTCCCCGACCCGTTCGACAGTGCGTTGTCGACAAAGTCGATCCGGCCCGAAATCGCATAATCCTGCTGTCCTTGCAGGCGGATACGCACCGGCGCGCCGTCGAGCTTGTCGCCGCGGCGCTCATAGCCCAGCAGGCTCGCCTCGGAGCCCTGGAAGCTGAAATGGATGGGGCTCGTCGACACGATCGTCGTCAACACCGTCTGATCGGCGGTGACCGCATTGCCGGGATCGACCAGCCGCTGCGAAATACGCCCCGAAATCGGTGCGGTGACGCGCGTGAAGCCGACGTTGAGCTGCGCTGATCGCACCGCGGCCTGCGCCGCCGCGACATCGGCCTCGCCCGCGCGCACGGCGGCGCGGCGCTGCTCGACCTCCTCGGTGCTCGCCGCTTGCGATGCGGCCAGCGTCGCCGAGCGCGCGAATTCGGTTTTCGCGTTCGCCAAGGTCGCATTGGCCCGCGCCAACTGCGCGCGCGCCTGATCGAGCGCCGCCTGGTTCGGGCGCGCATCGATCGAGAAAAGAAGCTGCCCGGCCCGCACATATTGGCCGTCGGCGAAGTGCACGCGCTGCAAATATCCCGACGCGCGCGGCCGCACTTCGACACTGTCGATCGCTTCGAAGCGCCCGACAAAATCATCCCACTCCGTCACGTCGCGGACGAGCGGCTGGGACACGGTGACGGGAAGCGACGGCGGACCGCCCTGCCCCTGGTCGCCGCCCGAACAGGCGGCCAGCGCGAGCGAAAGGCACAGGACGGGCGCGAGGAGAGAGCGCTTTTGCATGATCTTGTCTTTTCTGTTGAAGCGTTCCGCCATCGCGCCACAGGGAGGGGGGAAGTTGCGCGATGACGGTCGCTGTCCACTAGTCGGCCGTTCATCCTAAGTCAACAGTTGTTGATTTATTCTCATTCACCATTATGGACGTAAAAATGGAGAGGACCTCAACCATCAAACGGCGCGATGCCGTTGCAACCCGCGCGTCTATATTGGCGGCCGCGCACCAACGCTTTCTGCGCGAGGCGTATGAGAATGTCGGACTGCGCGACATTGCGGGCGATGCCGGGGTCGATGTCGCGCTGATCAGCCGCTATTTCGGCGGCAAGGAAGGCTTGTTCCGCGAAGTCGTCAGCGACGAAGCAAAGCCCCATTTGTTCCGCGAGCCCAAAAGCATCGACGAATTGCCCGGTTTTCTGGCGCAACTCGTCGCCCAAGACGATGACGCCGACCGCCATCATCGCATGGAGATGTTCGTCATCATGCTGCGCTCAGCCTCGTCTCCCAAGGCGGGCGATATCATCCGCGAACTGGTCAACCGCGACGTTCTGGAACCGCTCGCCGGCACGATCGGCGGCGATCAGGGCGAGATGCGCGCCAATATGCTGCTGGCGATCCTGATGGGCGTCGGCGTCCTGCGGACGATCATGAAGGTCGATAATTTCGAACTCGATGCCGAAGAAGGGGCCGAGTGCGTCGAGCGCTTTCGCTGCCTGTTCGCGGCGGCGTTGACCTGCTGATCGCCCCAGCGCAACCGCCCTCCCCGGCCAGACGGTCGAAAAGATCGAGATAGCGGCGCGCAGCGAAAGCCGTGCCGAAAGGCTCGGTAACGACCCCCGGAGAAAAGGGCCGACGATCCTGCCGGTCGATCCATTCGAGCATCGCCTCGGCAATCGCCGCCGGTTCGCGGCTGGGGACGATCGCGCCGCAATCGGCGTCCGCGAGCAAATCACGCAGGAAATGCGAACAGTCGGTGGCGATAACCGGAACGCCGCGTTCGAGCGCTTCGACCGCAACGGCAGGCCCGCCTTCGTAGCGCGAGGTAATCAGCAGCAGGTCGGCATGGTCGAGCGCCGGCCCGATCGATGCAAGGCGCCCAGGTAGCGCAATCCGGTCCGCAACGCCCAAACGCCGGGCCCGCCGCGCCAGCCGCGGCGCGTCGGGCCCATCGCCCGCAATGGTCAGCCGCACGTCGCGATGCTTGGCCAGTTCGGCGACAACGCGCACCGCGAGGCCGAAATCCTTCTGCTCGACGAGTCGCCCCGCCGCCAGCAGATGCAGCGGCCCGGTGCCCGGCACCTTCCTCGCTGCCGGCAAATTGATGATCGTGTCGATATTGGGATCGAAGATCACGCTGACCTCCGCGCGTCCTGTCAGCGCACGCACATCGTCCGCGAGCCCGGTCGACATGGCGGCGAACCAGTCGACATCGCGCGCCGCCCAGCGAAAGGCCCGCGCAAGCAGCGCGCGTAGCGCCGGGACCGCCGAAGGCGCCAGCGGATTGCTGATCTTCGCCACGACCTTCGGCCGCCGCGGCAAATCGCGCACGGCGCCCGCCAGCACATGATGAAAATTGCCCGGCAGAAAGACGACGTCCGGCCGCAGGCGAGCGATCGCCGCCGACAGCGCACGCCGCAGGCGCAGGCGCGAAAGCGGCGTTCTGGGAATTTCGGGTTCGAGGCGTTCGGTGTGTACCCCGCGCGGCACGGCGGAGCGCAGCGGACCATCGAATGTGCCGCAAAGCAATGTGACGCGGCGCCCCTGCGCCACCCATTCGCGCGCCAGCCGCAGCGCGATCACCTCGGTCCCTCCGAACGAAAAATCGTGGAAAATGATGACGATGTGCTGCGCTCGCGCCACGCCGCAGGCCTTTCCGATGCCATACCGGCGCCCGTGTCGGACGCCCTTCCATCGACAAGACGCCGCGCGCGTCGATTTTCCGCACCGCGCCGATGCGGGATCGGCCGCGCCGCGGCGTCTGAAGCTGAAGAAGCGAAAAATCGCTGGAAACGATACTAACGGGATAAAAGCGTGAACGGATTGACGGTTGCCACAGCCCCCACACCGACGCCCCCCCTCGCCGCACTTAAGCCGCTGACACCAATCCGCAGCCGCTGGCCGGCGCTGGTCAGCGGCCTGCTCAGCCTGGCGCTGCTCGCCGGACTGATACGCGAGCTTTTGGGCGGCGGACTGGCCGCGCTGCACGAGGCGCTGCCCACCAACCCGCTTTTCTATCTGGTCTTCCTTGCCATCTATGCGGTGCAGCCGCTGTCCGATCTGGTGATTTTCCGGCGGCTGTGGGGCCTGCCGCTGTCGGGCATCGTGCCGATCCTGCGCAAGCTGGTCGCGAACGAGATTTTGCTCGGCTATTCGGGGGAAGCCTATTTCTACGCCTGGGCCCGGACGCGGCTCAACATGGTCGCGGCGCCTTTCGCGGCGATCAAGGATGTCAGCATCCTGTCGGCGGTCGTCGGCAACATCTTCACGCTGGCACTGCTCGCCATCGCCACGCCCTTCGCCTATTCGCTGCTGCCCGCCGAGCATATCCGCCCGATCCTGGGGTCGGTAGGGGTCATGCTCGCCCTGTCGCTCGCCATCCTGCTTTTCCGCGGCCGCCTGTTCTCGCTTCCTGCGAGCGAACTGCGCTGGGTGTTCCTGGTCCACCTCGTCCGCACCATCGCCTACACCGGGCTGCTCGCGCTGTGCTGGCATCTTGCGCTGCCGCTCGTGCCGCTCGCGCTCTGGATGCTGCTCGTGACGGGACGCCAACTCGTCGCGCGCCTGCCGCTCGTCCCCAACAAGGACATCGTCTTTGCCAATCTGGCGGTCTTTCTGGTCGGCAATGACGCCGCAGTGACGCGGCTCGTCGCACTGACAGTCGCGCTGACCCTGCTCTGCCACGTCATCGTCTTTGCACTGACCTGGCTGCCGCTGCGCAAGGGAGCGGCCGCATGACCCGCTTCCGCTTCCCTGCCCTCGCCGCCGCCATGCTGACTTCAGCCGCGATGGTGCCGTCCGCACGCGCCGCGGTCTATGGCGATGCGCCCGCCTGCGCCGCGGGTTCGACAACGCCGGCGCTGCTCGTCTGGCTCGACGGGCTGAAGGACCGCAAGGGACGCATTCGCGTCGAGCTGTTCCCGAGCAACGACAAGGATTTTCTGGAGGATGATTTCGTCCTTCAGAAAGCGGGCAAGGACTTCCGCCGCATCGAATTTGCGGCCCCCGCCGCCGGTCCGGTCGCGGTGTGCATCCGGGCGCCGCGGCCTGGCCGCTACAGCTTCGCGATGATCCACGACCGCGACGGCAAGCACAAGTTCAGCTTTTCCTCTGACGGCGTCGGCTTTCCCGGCAATCCCAAATTGGGGTGGAGCAAACCCAAATCGGCAAAGGCCGCGGTGACGCTGGGCAGCGGTGTCACGGAAATGCACGTGATGATGAATTATTTCCACGGCCTGGGCTTTTCGCCGGTCAAGAAGGATTGAGGCGATGCGGATCGTCGACGTCTGCGAATTCTATTCCCCCACCGGCGGCGGCATCCGCTCCTATGTCGACCGCAAGATGCAGTTGCTTGCCGAAGCCGGCCACGAACTGATCGTCCTCGCGCCCGGCGCCGAGGATCGCGAGGAAGTGCGCGCGACCGGCGGCCGGATCATCTGGGTCAAGGCGCCGCCGCTGCCGTTCGATGCCAATTATCGCATGTTCTGGGATGCGGCGCCGATCCATGCCTGGCTCGACCGGTTGCACCCCGATGTCGTCGAAGCCTCTTCGCCCTGGCGCCCCGCGTGGATCGTCGGAAAATGGGCCGGCGACGCGCGAAGGTCTTTTTCCTGCACAGCGACCCGGTCGTATCCTATCCGCAGCGCTGGTTCGGACGGATCGCCTCGCGCGAAAAGATCGACGCGGCCTTCGAATGGTTCAATCGTTATCTGCGCCGCGCGATGCCGCTGTTCGACAGTCTGGTGGTCTGCGGCGATTCGCTGGGCAAGCGGCTGAGCGACCGCCACATCGGTCCGGCGCATTGCGTCGCGCTGGGCATCGACCGCGCCGCCTTTTCACCGACCCTGCGCGACGCTAGCCTGCGCGCCGACCTGCTGGCGCAATGCGACCTTCCCGAAAGCGCCACCCTGCTGCTCGGCATCGGGCGGCACCATGGCGAAAAGCGATGGGACATGGTGATCGACGCGGTGCAGGCGGCCGCCGCCCGCGAACCCGTCGGCCTGATCCTGATCGGCAAGGGACCGGCGAGCGCCGCGCTGCGCAAGCAGGTCGGCGGCAATCCCCATATCCGCATGTTCCAGCCAATCTATGACCGGCCGCAACTGGCAACGCTGATGGCGAGCTGCGACGCGCTGATCCACGGATGCGAAGGCGAAACCTTCGGCCTGGTGGCGTCGGAAGCGCTGGCGTCGGGCCTGCCGTTGATCGTCCCCGACGAGGGCGGCTGTGCCGAGATCGCCCGCCCGGAATTTGCGGAAACCTATGCCGCACGCGATGCCGCCGCAGCGACGCAGGCCATTGCCCGCTTCTGCGCGCGCGATCGCGCGGCGATCCGCCAGGCGGCGCGCCGTGCCGCCATCGCCGTCCGGTCGGACCGCGACCATGTCGCGGACCTGCTCCGCCATTATGACGCGCTGATCACCGCGCGTTCGTCGCGGGTGGCGGCATGATCGGCCGCGAGATCCGCATAGCGCGCGACCCGGCGCCCCGCGAGCAGCGCGGCACAGCATTTGTCGATGCTGGCCACAAGGCTGGGCACGTGCGCATCGCCCGGATGCACCGCGACGCGCACGTCGCGCATCGGTTTCAGCGCGTGCCGCGCGAGCGCGGAAAACAACAAGGAACTGGCGATCCGCGTCCTGCTGCGGCTTGCCCAGGTGATGACCGGACCGCGCGCGAGCACCGCGCCGGTTTGCGGATTCCACACCTTCATATGATCCTCGGCCATCGTAAATCCGGCCTGTGGCAAAGCGGACAGAGCCCCAGCTCCGTAGAGCCACGCGGGCGCGATGAAACCGGTTGCGGCAACCCCTGTCACGTCCTCAACCAGTTTCTTGGCCGCCGTCATCCGCGCCAGCGCGGTGGCGTGGTCAAGGCCGAGGAACTCGCCCTCGCCCGCCGTCATGTGGCGCGCGCGGAAACCGTCGAGCGCGCCGCTGTGCCGGCTGTCGTCGAGATGCGCCCAGCCGTGGACGAACATTTCAACGCCCGCGTCGGCCCAGCCGCGCAGGCGGCTCTGAAAGCCCCGGTCCTCGGCGATCGGCGCGCTGTCCCAATGATCGGGAACGACCAACATCGCCAACTTCGGCCCGCCAAGGTGGCGGACGAGTTGGTCGAGCAGGCGATCGACCTCGTCGGCGAAGCGCGGGCTGACATCGTGGATCGAGGCCAGGAATTTGCGCGAGGATTTATCGGAGGGCCGCATGACTGACATGTCCTTGATGGCGATGGTCTATCGATTGCTCGTGTGGGGCAGCCGCAACGCAGACAAAGCGCCTCGCACCCGCGCCGCGCCCGCAAAGGCGCCGCCGCCGCGCGCGGCTGAACCGCCGTTCAAAAGGCTGCATCCAGGCCAATCCTGACGGTGCGGGGCCGCAGCGGCGTTTCCTGCCGACCGGCGACCACGGTGAAGGGGTTCCCATAGGAAAAGCGGTTACGATCGGCGTTGAACAGGTTCGTGACACCTAGCGCAAAGCCGAAACGCCCGCGCTCAAGACGCAGGTTCAGCCCCGTATCGACATAGCGGCCCTGGCTGATGTCGAGCAGATTGCCGACGCCGAGATAGGATTTGCCGACATAGCGCGCATCGGCGGCAATCGACAGGCGGGCATCGGCGCCGACGCTCTGCATCCAGCGCGCGCCCACCCGCGCGCCCCACTGCGCGATATTGGGCAGATCATTATCCTCCGCCCGCGCATAGGCCGGTGCGGCCTGGGTCAGGCTGCTGTGGTTGAGAAAGGCGCTGCCGTCGAGGCGCAGCGAGGCCGTCGCGTTCCACGTCGCCGACGCGCTGAAGCCCAGGATCGAACCATTGCCGATATTGTCCGTAAAGGGAAAACCCTGCGCATCGACGAGGTCGGCCTGAATCGATTCCCAGCGCGCGTAGGAGGCCGACAGCGCCACGCTGAGCGGATCATGATCGGGCGACCCCCGCCGCGCCCCGAGTTCGAACGTCGCGATGGTATCCGACTGGAAGGCGACTGCGCTTCCCGGGCTGCTCACCGACAGTCCGCCGGGCCGGAATCCCTCCTGATAGCGCCCGTAGATCAGCCAGCCGCCCCCCGGTTTCCAGCGCAGCGCCACGGCGGGCACGAAATAGTCGACGGCGCGGCGCGGTTCGGGCGGGTTCGGGTTTGCAGGATCGATCAGTTCGCCCGAAAAGCGCGTATGGGCATAGCGGCCGCCAAGGCTCGCGCTGAGCCGGGGCGCGAGGCCGAAGGTCCATTCGCCAAACAGCGCAACCTCGCTGCGTTCGTTCAGTATATCGGCGATCGGAGCGGGCGCCGCGGGGTCGCCGAGCGCGCGCCGGGTCCGGTCCTTCCCGTCGGTGATGCTGATCCCCGCGATCCAGCCATGCCCGTGCGCACCCTGCCGCGACAGTGTCGTTTCATTGGCGTGCTGGCGGATCGCAATATCCTGCGTAAAGGCCAAGGGGCTCCCGCCGCCGAGCGCCGACGCATCGAAGCGGTTCGCCAGATCGTGCGACACGATCGCACCGGTCGATCGCAGCACCAGCGGACCCCAGCTTTTTTCGACCGTCGCGTAAAGCAGCGAATAATCATTGTCGAAGGGCTGCGCGATCAGGCTCTGCCGCGTCAGGTCGGGCAGCCCGGCCTCCGAATATTGACCGTCGCGCGTCTGTATGTCCTGCCGCACCCAGCCCGCATCGATCGTCCAGTCGTCGCCCGGTGTCACACGCAGCGCCGCGCGCCCGCCGAAGATGCGGCTGCGGTTGACGTCGCTGAGCCCGCGGGCGCTGTCGTCGATATAGCCGCCGTCGATGCGATGATAGCCGACGACACGCAGCGCGGCACGGTCGGTCAACAGCGGCAGGTTGAGCGTCGCCGCCGCATCGTGGCTGTCGGCGCCATGCTGGGTCAGTGCATAGCCCGCTTGCATCCGCGCCGCGAAACCGCCGCTATCGGGCTTTGCCGGATCGATGCGGATGATGCCGCCGAGCGATCCGGCGCCGTAAAGCGTTCCCTGCGGCCCTTCCAGCACCTCGATCTTGTCGATGTCATAGAGCGCGATGTCGGGATCGGGCGCGTTATAGTTGAGCCGCGCGTAGCCGAAATATTGCCCAACCGTCGCCTGCGTCGGGCCGGTGAAGCTTGAATCGGCGACGCCGCGAATGAACAGTTTGTTGCGGCCGGGGCCGAGGTTGGTCGAATTGACCGAGGGAAGCTGGCGCACGATGACGTCCGAACCATGCTGCCCGGGCGCGCCCGCGAAACTGTCATCGAGGCGCATCACCGTGACCGCAGCGGGATAGTCGGCGAGCGCGGTGTCGCGGGCCACGATCGCGGCGATCATCGTCTCGTGCTCGTCGACGAAGCGCTGCGGCAGCCGG